>Ga0194123_10001796_pt1 | contig 30486 bp, 38 predicted proteins | sample TA2MahsurfametaG_5_FD_155479 | JGI IMG/M metagenome (GOLD analysis project Ga0194123, IMG submission 155479) | Freshwater microbial communities from Lake Tanganyika, Tanzania - TA2015023 Mahale A surface | ecosystem: Environmental > Aquatic > Freshwater > Lake | place: Tanzania: Lake Tanganyika... | reverse complement strand
TTCGTGAGGTCTTTCTCGCCTTTCGTGAGGTCTTTCTCGCCTTTCGTGAAGTCTTTCTCGCCTTTCGTGAAGTCTTTCTCGCCTTTCGTGAAGTCTTTCTCGCCTTTCGTGAAGTCTTTCGTACCTTTCGTGAGGTGTCAGATGATGATTTTTTAAATAATTTTAATTTTTTTTCGAATTCCGGCCATTTGTTACCTAATCTTTCAACTGCTTTGTAATAAAGTTCATCTGTATTTATTATTTTATCTGATACTTTCACCCATCTGCAAACCATATTTTTATTTGGAAGAGACATATATAATTTCCCATCATTTCCTCTCATTTTCTCCATACAGTGATCGTTTGCATGGGAAGATGGAGAGTTTCGTATATTTTCTGACATATTATAAATATTATTTTAATCTTTATTATAAATATTATTTTATTCTTTATTATAAAAAATATGGCTCTTGATTATATAAAAAGTTTTTATAAAAAATCTTCTTTATGCGAAGAAATTTTTAGATGTAACAAAAAACAAATAATTGAATTATTAAAAGATAATCAAGATGTAAGTATAAAATGTGATGACGATGGAAATACGATTTTACATGTCGCATCTTTATTATGCGATACTTCTATTTTCTATTTATTATTAGAAAGAGGCAAAAATGCTAATATTAATTGTAAAAATAATATAGGGGAAACACCTTTACATTTAGCTGTAGATAATAGAAATGGAATAAATGTAATTTTGAATCTTGTTTCCTTAATTTTGCAAGAAGGCGCTGATGTGAATTCTCTAAATAAAAACAAAGAAAGTGTATTAATGTATTCATGCATTAATAATAATGATAATCAAAATAACGAAAGACTTGTAAAGTTATTACTAGAAAACGGTGCAAATGTAAATTTACAAGATAAAGGAGGAAAAACTGCATTATTCTACGCAGTTAACGACGATAATATTCCAGTAATTAATTTATTATTAGAAAACGGAGTTGACGTAAATTTACAAGATGAAAATGGGCGCACTGCTTTATCAGAAGCATCTTTTTATAATGACGAAATTGTCCGTTTGTTAATAGAAAAAGGAGCAGAAGTAAATTTACAAGAAAACGATGGAAATACCTCATTAATAAACGCTGTTAAAAACGAAAATGTTAGAGTAGTTCGTACCTTATTAGAGAATGGAGCTGACGTAAATTTGCAAAATGGAAACAGTGAAACAGCTCTATCTATTGCATTAGAAAAAGGAAATAACGAATTGGTGCAAATATTAAGAAATACAGGTGCCATTGAACTCAATTTTCGATCTAAATCACGTAAATCATCTAAAAAATCACGTAAATCATCTAAAGTATCACGTAAATCCTCTAAAAAATCACGTAAATCATCTAAAGTCTCACGTAAATCATCTAAAGTCTCACGTAAATCATCTAAAGTCTCACGTAAATCATCTAAAGTCTCACGTAAATCCTCTAAAAAATCACGTAAATCCTCTAAAAAATTATATTAAATAAAAATATCTTCGTCTCTAAAAATAGAAGGATTAGAAAATATGCGATACGTCATTTCGTTTATATTATTCTTGTTACTAATCTCTTTATAAAGATTATCATCTTCAAATATCTTTTTTATAAGAGGAATAGCTGATTTATTTTCACATATTTCTCCTATTCCATTTTTAATCATTCTTTTGTCAATATTTTCAATATTTTTAACTAAATAATTAATCATTAATTCAGAAGTATTTTGAAATAAATTATAATATTCTATCTTTTTTGATTTAAATCCTTCTTCTTCTAAAATTTGAATTATAATTTTTACAGCTTCTGGATGGCTGTTTCTACAAAGTTTATTGTGCTTTATTTTAGAAGAATTAGATAATAATAACTCTATTGCGATATCATTATCATTCTCTGATAAAAAAGGCCAATAAATATACTGTTTATTATTTTTCAAAAAAATCATAGCTTCATCGCTTTTATTTAAACTAAGATAAGAGATGATATTCCAGGTTTCTATGCTTTTGATATAATCTATATTTTCAATAACTATATCAAAAGCATCTTTATTTGGATTACAACACAACTCCGTCCACATTTTTTCTCCAAAAAGACGAAGATTAAACATTTTTAGTATATCTAAAGCCTCGCTATTTGTATTTTTTGCAAGATTTATAATACGCAAATCGTCCCTGTTGTATATTCTTATATCTTTAATCAAATCTCTAATAATATCAATCGCATTTTTGTTTGAAAAAATCTGATGAATATCTTTTAAATTTACCTCATTAGTAATATTCTTAATATTAAGAATTTTCTTAATTTCTAAAATACTACATGGATGAGAATTTAAAGAAAATTCTTCTATAAGTCTTTCATATTTTTTATTTTCTATTAATTTTTGATAAATATCGTTAACAAAAACAGGTATATCATAAACATTTATTATTATATTATACCCATCTAACTCTAAAAATTTTATACTTACAAATGAATGATATTTTTCTTTTATATATTTATCTTTATACTTTTTCTCAAAGTCACTTTCATCTTTAGATTCTAATGTAATAATTTCTCCTGATAAAGTCTTTGCTGAAATAATCATATTTATAAATAAATATGATTCATTAAATATATTAAATATATTATAATTTTGGGTATAACAGTAAGGATTCTTCTAATTTTCTGATAAATTCTTCGGAAGAAAATATGTAAGGATACACTAATTTTATATTATCTTTTAAGTCTTTGAATCTAGGAAACCATATATTTTTTGTTTTAGGAACTACCCATTTTTCAAGACCAAATTCGTCGTTAAATTTCTCAATATGAGGGTTATGCATAAAATTCATAGAAGAAAGACCCATAACAGGATTGTACAAAATATTCATAAAACATGTTTTAGAATTTGGTTTATGAATTGACCTCCAACATATATTTATAAGAGAGCAACAATGTCCTCTTATTATGCTATTGTCAAAATATAGAGATTCTATATAATCTGTAAATATATCTACATTATATTCATCGCAATCATATAAATCACAAACATAAACAATACAATCATTTGATAATTCTATTTTAATTGAATTTTCAACTGTATCTACAAAAACATAAACATATTTATATTCCTTATCTTTATTATCTTTATTATAACACAATACTTGACAATCGCTATAAAACTCAGGTTTTACAGCATTTATAGCATCTTTTAAACCTTGTTCACCAGTTCCTTTATGATATTCTACCGTAAATATTTCTCCATTAAGAGTTTTTACAATTGTTTTGATATAATTAGAATTTGACATTTGATTTGATATTTTGATATACATTATACAAAAATAAATCAATTTTCACATAAAATATAAAGTAAATGAACAATAACGATAATATATTATTGCCTATTTTCAGAAAATACATAAAGGACACAAAAATGGATTGGAATTATATAACCCCTTCTGATTTTTATAATAAATATTATAAGAAAAATAGAAAAGATTATGTTGTAGTTGATATTAGAAAAAAGAAAGCATATAAACAATATCATATGCCTGGTTCTATAAATATATATTGGCTAGATATTCTAAAGTCAAAGAATCTAGAATTACTCAGAGACTATAATAATAAAAATAAAAAAATTTTTTTGATATGTTATGTTGGACATACATCTAGTCAAACAATGACTTTATTGAAATTGCTAAAATTTAATGTTGTTGCAATAAAATTTGGTTATGGCGTATCGCCTATAGAAAATGTTCCTATATCTGGTTGGTTACAATGTAATTATCCTTTATATTCAAGATCGTAATGACTCTTTCTCGACTTTCTTTGAAGTAATACAAAAAATAACTTTTTGTATTTTATATATTTTATATTTATATATCTTCTTCTACTTCTATTTCTTCTAATAAAAACTTAAAAAAGTCTTTCCATTTTTCCATTATTTCTGAAATAGCAAATCTTTTTTGTACATGCGGATAATTTAAATGTACTATTTTAGAGCCCTCGTTATCTTTATCTTCATTATAATCTTGAACATATCTAATATGATCTTCTTCTAACTTTTTATACATCAATTTCTCTACATTAAGAATATTTTTTTTATCATATTCTTCATCATCTTCATAATCAATAATTTTTTCTTCTGATAAAATATAAAAAAAACATTTAAAATAATAAATAAAAGAATCCACTTTGAATTTATTGCCCTCATTCGTTCTTTCCTATTGTAAGATTCCTCTATATTTGTCTGACACAATGGACATCTTGATTTATTTATATTATTTACAGTCTTATTATCAATCCATATGTCGATACAATGACGATGAAAATAATGATCACAACCAAGCTTTACCCAACTCTTATAAGTAAAAGCATCATTATCTGAACAGATTGGACATTCTTCTCTATTTTCTCCATCGTAGGGTTTTGTAAAACCCTCTTCGTATAATTTTATTCTAATAAGGTACTCTTTTTTGTTATCCATATCTAAATATTATATTATTCTAAATTATAGATATATTTCATTTTTATAATTTAGAATAATATAATAAAATGAATTGCATATATGATATAGTAAAAGATATTTGTATTGATTGTATATTTTGTAATTATAATTATAATGATAATAATTATGAAATAAATAAAAGAAAAGAAAATAATAAAGAAAAGAAAAAAAGAAAAAAAATCATACTAAAAACCAGATCTACACAAACTGATATAATATCAGAAATAAACGAAAAAGAACCAGGCTCTTTTTAAGTGTTAATATACTTAAAAATTTTGTCTTTATTATTGTTGTGATTCTAATATTTGTAATATTTGTAATATTAAGGATATATCAGATTCTACTTTTGTCAATTTTTTCTGTAATTGATTAACTGTTTGTTTGGTAACTTATTTGTTTATTTCTTGTTTATAATAATTTACTTATTAGAATTATTGTTAAGAAGGTTGATGAGTGAATTAAATCGGTCTTCAGTCATCTTTTTATATTCGTTAAATTCGATTGAAAGATTATTAAAATCTTTCTCTTGTTTCCTTGTGTGATCTTCAAGAATTTGATTACGTTGCTGTAAGGTTTCTATCGTTTTGAGCGATAGCAATATCTTATCTTTTTGTTCATTAAAATCGTTCTCTTGTTTTCTTGCGTGCTTTTCTAAAATTTGATTTCTTTCCTCTATCGTTTTGAGCGAAAGCGAAAGAATCTCAATTTTCTCAAGTAATGATTTTACTACGTTTACCGTATGGCTTAATATTGGTGTATCACTGATGCCAATGAGTGTCGTTCGCTCCTCCTCAGGCTTTAATAATTCCTGCTCGTAGTCATACCAGTGATTGACGACACTCTTAGCCGCTCCGGACACAGAACAAGCCTCTAACACGTTCTGAGCGATCCACCCATCTTGACGGCAAGAACAGACACCACTTCCATACTCTTCCACTTCTGTTCCATCGGCCAGTCTTACCTTCTTTTGTTCTGATGGCTTCAGACAAAACGATGTAGGCTCCAATGCCTTGATGAAGGCGATTGACTGGTGTGGCGTGATGACTTGGAACTTCTCCTTGATGCGTCTATCGGAAATCGTTCCGAGCCCATTGTTTTGGTTATAATAGGCATATCCATTATCGATGTTATCACCATTTGCAAAGCATAACCATCTGTCGTGGTTGCGACTGAACTGTGAGACACCACCACCTATCTTCACGTCTCTTGCGCTTGTGCCCGTTCCATATATCAGCCACGAATGAGAATTATCATGAACACCCCAATCTGCTGCTGAGTTTGATTTCATAAAACAATAACGTGAGTCTAAACCATAACCACGCCAGCCATTTCGGCCTGAGCCGATTGTGGTGACGTTTCCATAGGAGTTCCCAACTGCTTCAGGGCTAATTAACCCTCTTCCGTATGAGTTCCCGAATATCACACTCGCACTATCACCGACAGTCAGGTCGCTCTGGATGAAACAAGTACTGCTAATATTTGCTCCGCCATTCACCGCAATTCCTGTTGAATTGATAGTAAATCTATCAGTAACTGTACCATTTGATGCTGATGTGAAAAACCTCAGCCAGGTCTGGTTATTACCAGGTAAAAACGACTGGATATAGGCTTCTCTTGTATTGGCGTGATTGAAGCGAATATTTATATATCCATTACTCACATAAACAGGATTATAAAACTCTTGATAAATCCCCTCTCCGCCATCATATTGAACATACAGAGTATTTCTGAATCTTCCAGTGCCATTGACATCCAATAGATGTTCTGGAGAGCGTGTTCCAATACCCACACGACCGATTTGTGTAATCGTCATCCTTATATTCTCCGTGACTCTATCCGTTGTGAAGTAGTCATACGTATCAAAGCACAACTCCGCTCCACGGAGCCTGATTCTATCGGCTATTAATCCAGTTGTTGTGGGGTCGTTGCCCTTAAATAACAGTAATTCACAACCTTCACTCGCTTCGTTGTATTTACGCTGTTCTATCACTGTGTGGTCGTAGCCAGAGTCACCAGGGCTTCCACCGAAAAAGATTTGAGATGAAGCGTTCCCTTCTGTTCCAACATAAAACGAAGCACGAACTCGACCAGTTCCATTGACATCTAAAACGTATCCAGGCGAATCGGTTCCAATGCCAACGTTCCCTCCAAAATACGCACTGCCTGTTCGTGTATCCATAGATATACGAACACCTCCATCATACGACTCGTAACCGATTCCCCACCACGATTTTATGATAAGGTTATTCGCTAAGCTCGTTGGGTTGTAGGCATCGGCTGTTCCATTATAAAAACGACAATCGCCCGTATTATTGAGAACTAAAGCACCGCTAGGACGTACATTGCCTGACAAGTATAATTCAGTACCACTATAGAAAATTCGATTTGTGTTCCAATCTATGTCAAAAGCAACATTAGTGCTTATCGTATAGTAAGTAAAGCCTGTCGTTGTTCCCGCTGTCTTTGTCCCAATTACCGAATAAAATGAATTAACTGCAATAGAATTTATGCCATAAACATTTATTGTTGTATCATTCCATGTATTATTTGCTAAATACATCTCTATATAACCTTCATTATAAATTGATGCATTATCTGTAGATAAACGAATTAGCTCTACTATAGGTGTTCCATAAAAAGACGATTGAACAATACGAATACAAGGAGTATTATTATACATTACAGAAGCGATAAAATGAATATGACCATGATATCCTCCTACAGAATATGTAATATGACCTTCAAGATAAAATTTCATATCAGTTGTGCCTACATTTATAATTTTAAACCATTTATTTTTATCAGTAGAATTAACATAAGGTATTCCTGAAGATGCGGTAATATAATAATTACTAGTAACCCCTCCTGTAGAAATAAGACTAGAAGCTGTTAAAGAAGAATTTACTGTTACCGTATTATTAAATGTATTCGTTCCTGTCCATACATTATTTGACCCTAAATTATTAGGACCTGTCGGTCCTGTATTTCCAGTAGGCCCATATAAACCCATATTTGATAACGATTCGTATATATAATCATTTTCGGCAACTAAAGACATTATACTTGCGTCACTTGCTACGGACACACCTTTCCATTTTTTAATATCTCCTCTTTGAATCCAGCTATTTCCATAATCTAAAGATACATATATATAACCATTATATACAATTGTACTTTGATATTGACCGCTTGAAGATAATGATATACTTCTCCAATCTCTTATAACATTTATTTTTATACTCCATGTATTTCCATAATCAGAAGAACCATATACATAACCATAATTAATTACAGCCGATTGATATTGACCACTAGATGAAACAGATATGCTTAACCAATTTCTAGTCGAATCATTCAATTTAACAGTCCAATTATTACCAAAATCACTTGATACGTATACATATCCATTAACACCTGCAATTCCTCCTACTGTAGCTGTTCTATATTGCCCATTCGACGACATGCTTATGCTTGACCAGTATTGAGACGTTCCACTTGTCGTATTCCAAGTTTGTCCATAATCATTTGAGTAATATATATTCAAGTTTAACGCAACAGCTGTTTGATATTGACCAGTAGAAGAAAGAGATATGCTAGTCCAAAATCTAATTGTATCATTTAATTTAACAGTCCAAGTATTTCCATAATCATTTGATACATATATATAATCTCCAGATGCTACTGCTGTTTGGTATTGACCGGAAGAAGAAAGAGATATGCCAGGCCAATATCTTTGCGAATCATTTAGTTTAACAATCCAAGTATTTCCGTAATCACTTGATACGTATAAATAATTTTCATTAGCTCCAGCCGTTTGATATTGTCCAGTAGAGGAAATTGAAATTGATGACCATGTATTAATTGAATTAACAGGAAGATATATTGTTCCAAAATTTGAGAAAGTTTGTATCGGAAGAGGACCAGTACTTCCTGTTGGTCCTGTATCTCCACTATCTCCTTGGGGTCCTATCTCTCCTGTAGGACCAGTGTCTCCTGTAGGTCCAGTCGATCCAGTTATTCCAGTCGATCCAGTTATTCCCGTAGGACCAGTCCATCCAGTCCATCCTGTCCATCCTGTTGGTCCTGTATCTCCAGTTATTCCCGTAGGACCTGTCCATCCTGTATATCCAGTCGGTCCAGTATCTCCAGTATCTCCAGTATCTCCAGTATCTCCTTGTGGGCCTATTTCACCTGTTGGACCAGTATGTCCTGTGCTTCCTGTATAACCAGTTGATCCTGTAATGCCAGTAGATCCAGTACTTCCTGTATTTCCAGTAGGACCAGTACTTCCTGTATTTCCAGTAGATCCGGTATCACCTGTGATTCCAGTTGACCCAGTATCACCTGTGATTCCTGTTGGTCCAGTATAACCAGTGGGTCCTGTTGGTCCAGTATCACCTGTACTTCCTGTAGTACCTGTACTTCCTGTAGTACCTGTAATACCAGTAGATCCAGTAGATCCAGTCGGTCCAGTCGGTCCAGTGGGTCCAGTGGGTCCAGTATCTCCAGTATAACCAGTAGGACCTGTACTTCCTGTAGTACCAGTTGGTCCTGTACTTCCTGTAGTACCAGTAGGACCTGTACTTCCTGTAGTACCAGTAGGACCTGTACTTCCTGTAGTACCAGTAGGTCCAGTATCTCCTGTTGTTCCTGTACTTCCTGTATAACCAGTGGGTCCAGTATCTCCAGTACTTCCTGTATTTCCAGTGGGTCCAGTACTTCCTGTATTTCCAGTGGGTCCAGTACTTCCTGTATAACCAGTGGGTCCAGTACTTCCTGTATAACCAGTGGGTCCAGTACTTCCTGTATAACCAGTGGGTCCAGTACTTCCTGTATTTCCAGTGGATCCAGAACTTCCTGTAGACCCTGTAGATCCTGTTATTCCAGTGGGTCCTGTTGGACCCGTATTTCCAGTTGGTCCAGTGTTTCCTGTTGAACCAGTATTTCCTGTTGATCCCGTATCTCCTGTAGGCCCTGTTGAGCCGGTATTTCCAGTGGGTCCTGTAGATCCTGTGGTTCCAGTTGACCCTGTTGGTCCTGTTGGTCCTGTACATCCTGTTGAGCCAGTTATTCCAGTTGGTCCTGTTGAGCCTGTATTTCCTGTTGAGCCTGTCGACCCTGTATTTCCTGTATTTCCTGTTGAGCCTGTCGACCCTGTATTTCCTGTATTTCCTGTTGGACCCGTATTTCCAGTGGGTCCTGTATTGCCTGTGTTCCCGGTATTTCCAGTTGGCCCAGTAGAGCCAGTTATTCCAGTTGGTCCTGTATCTCCTTGTGGACCTATATCTCCAGTAATTCCCGTGCATCCCGTGTATCCCGTGTTTCCAGTAGATCCTGTGTTTCCAGTGGGTCCTGTGCTTCCAGTGGGTCCTGTTGATCCCGTGTTTCCGGTATTTCCAGTTGGGCCAGTGCTTCCTGTTGGTCCAGTAGTTCCAGTGGGTCCTGTGGGTCCTGTTGATCCCGTGCTTCCGGTATTTCCAGTTGGTCCTGTGCTACCCGTATTTCCAGTATTTCCAGTTGGTCCAGTTGGACCGTTATAAGAAACTTGTGATATATTTACTATTGCTGATGGAATATAAGGAGATATCTGAGAATATAATAGTATATTTGGTTCATTTGAAATCCATTTTATTTCTAAATAATCATTAGCATTCATTAAAAGTGTATAATTCCATGTCAATACACTAAATTCAGAGTTCTCAATTGTCATTTCTGATGTTGTCCATAAAATATCACTCTCGTTTTTACTTAGATAAACTAAAACGTTGTTTTTGGCTAAACTGTTATTTTGGAATTCTAAAGAAAAATTGATATTATAAATTCCAAAATTTTCTACTTTTATTCTACTTGGGTCTCCCATTCCATTGCTATCTATAACTATTCCAAAAGAGATCGTTTGACTATTCAATAATACTTGGTTTGAATTTCCAGGTGAAATATTAGGTTGTATTGTAGTATCATAAAATAAACCATAATATCCAGTAGCACCTCCTACTCCTTGAGGTCCTACTGGACCAGTATCTCCAGTAGGGCCAGTAGGTCCAGTAGGTCCAGTACTTCCAGTTGATCCAGTATTTCCAGTACTTCCTGTAGATCCTGTAGATCCAGTTGGACCAGTATCTCCTTGAGGTCCCATATCACCAGTATCTCCAGTTGGACCTGTTGCTCCTGTATTTGTGGCCTCTCCAGGAATGCCAGTAGGACCAGTACATCCAGTAGGTCCAGTAAAACCAGTAAAACCAGTTGGTCCATCTAGTAGATTTAATTTTCTGTAAATATATGCTCCAATTATAGAGTTAGTGTGTTGATTTGTTGATGTTTGAAACATTTATATTTTTATAATATATTTTATAATAATATATTTATTAGATTGATAATTAAGAATAAGATTTATTTACATTTATGATATTATGGATATAGATTAAGAATTAAGACATGTTATCAAAAGAGACTTTGAAAGAAATCAAAAAGTGTAATTTTGAAGTTGACAATAATTGAAATAGAAACAGGTTCTTATTATCCTCTTTTCATTGTTACAAACAAAAATGTATACCTATACGGAGATCCTAAATCAGACTATTATAGAGGTTTTTATCTCCCACATTTTGACATTTATCTTGAAGATATGAAAAATACAGAATCTTTTTTGTATCCTCTTTATAACTTTAACAACGAATTATAAAATCAAAATATAATAAAAAGCTTGAAAAAGGAAGCGATGAACCTCTTGTAATAAAAAGATTAAAATTGATTTTAGAGTGAGATAAGTAAGAATATTATAAAATTATAGAAATGGATTTTTTAATGTCATTTTTTATTGATTTTATTGAAAAAAATGAATATGATTTTATATTAGGATTCGCATTATCCATTTTTTTATTATTTGAAATATTTATGAATGAATAATTAATAAAATTGATTAATTTATAGTTTAATTAAACTATAAATTATTATCCAATATATCCGATATATCCAATATATCCAATATGTCTATTAAGACGATCGGTACCGTATACAAAAAAAAGAATCAAGTAGGAGATTTTGACTGGCATATTAAATCAGGTCTTTACGAAGACTCTTTATTTTTATTTAATGATGATGAAAAAAGAAATAAATGGAAAAAAGCAGGAATGGGAAATGCTGTTATAAGGAAATATAATAAATACGCATTGGAAAAACCTCGTTCATGTGGAATTATAACCGGAAAAGATGTTGGATATTCTCAACTTACTGATGATGTTAAAAGAACGATTGACCAATGTTTTGAAGAAATAAAAGAAATCATTCATAAGTATAATTATAAAAAAGTTTATTATTCAGCAGAAACACCAAATGGAATCTTAGGAACATCAATTTTCAAAGTAGGAGAAGACGTTATTTCTTATATTACGACTCAAATAAAGGCTCTAGAAGATTTATAAATTATTATAATATAATTATAATAATTTTAATTTATAATGACTCATATTCAGAATATTCAAACTCGCCAACTTTTGATACAAACATATAATCATAATCATAATCATAATCATAATCATGAAAGCAAAAATAATACACTACCAATCGATTTCTTGAACACGATGGAAGTATTGAAGCAATGCGATAAGTAGAAGTTATAATATCTGGATATTGTCTTGATACTTTATAATAATAAAATTGAATAAAAATAATTATACTTTTATTTATTATTTATTATTTGTTATGGATGTTTTTGAAGACGACGATTCGCATATAGATTTTTTAGATGAAGAAGAAACCTATCTTGATCAGCTATATTTTGATTTAGATTTTAATCCAAAATTTTCTTCGTATAAAGAAGAAACTGTCGAAAGTATTATTGACGTTTATAATATTCTTAATGAGATATGTGAGAATATGTGACTAATTATAAGTTATAAATGGAGTGGTTGGATAATATAAAACTGATTTAATTTAATTCAAATTAAATTAAATATAAATACTTAAAAATGGAAAAACATAATGATTATGAAAATAAAGAGGATCACGTATTTTTCTAATAAAACTGAATCGGAAAATAAAAATAAAAATTTTATTGGGAGTAAAAATAGAGTTAATGTTAATATAAATGATATCGTTGTTATGATAAATTTAGATTCAAAAGAAATTTTTGGAGTTGCTCGTATAAAAACAAAGTGTATTGAACCACACCCATATGACTCTTTTAATATTTATAGTGGGAAAGATATGTCATATAATAAGTATGAAATCGGAATTGATAACGTATTTTATCTAAAAAATAGGATATCTCTTAAAGACGTATGCGATCTTGTGCGAGGAGATGCCAAATATAAAACTAATATTTATAAAGGTTTTCCTTCTTCATGGATTCCTGCTTTTTGTAAAAATGAGAATAATGAGAGAATTGACGACGTCTTACATAGGTTTTATAATTGGATTCAAACATATGTTTAAGCATATAAAATTGATTTAATATTTTAACACATTCTAATATACATTATTAGAATATACAGACAGAATATGGACGAATTTTGCGACTGTGAAGAATATGATAACAAAGAAGAGATTGTTATCAATCCTTTCAATAAATATAATCCTATCGCTGAAAATACCTCTGATTATGGACAAGTATATTATTATATGGTGTCAGTAAGCGAGGTTGCTTCTTTTTTAGAAACATGGTGTTTCAATAGACCAATTAATGATGACCATCTAAAAAAGTTAAAACAAGAAGTACTGTCTCAAAATCATAAACATTTCATGGGATCTACACAAGTTATTAGAGATAAATCTAAAAATTATAGAGTTATTAATGGACAACATCGTTTGAAAGCCATTCATGAAATTATGAAAGAAGACTTGGATATGAAATTTGATATGAAAATCATGATTGAATTATATGATCTAGATATTGAGGACATCTTAGATTATAATATGAGCGAAGAAAATAATAATAAGATTGAGATGTTATTTAAGAATGCTAATAATAGTCTCTTTCTAAAACCCGAAGACGATCGTGAGATCTTTTGTAAAAAAATTATAATTGAGATGAAAAGGGATTCTGTATTATCAAAAGGTTTTCTAGATAAATCAAAAACTACACGAAAACCGCGAATTTCTACTAAAGATATGTTTGAATTATTTAAATTGAACTTTATCAATAACAAGAGCATGTCTATCTCAGATATTATCTTACGTGTAAAAGAACTAAACAATGATTTTAGATTAATGAATCAAGAGAAATTTTTTGGACGTAAAAAAGTGGCAGACTTGAAATTAAGACAATACGAAACAGCTAAAGAAATTGGTTTCTTTCTCAACTTGGATAGTAGATATACACCTGAAACATGGATTAGAATGATATAATGATATAATGATATAATGATATAATGATATAATGATATAATGATATAATTTATTTTCTTATATTTATAAATATAAGAAAACATAAGAAAACATAAAATTAAATTGATTTTAAGTTGATAAGTTGATAAATTGATTAATAATATAAAATAATAAAATAATAAAATAATAAAATGACTCACGAATTTAGTGATGAAGAGTATTCATGTCCTGATAACGAACCATCTAATACATCGGTTTATAATATATTTCCAAATCTTTATAAACCACATTATATAAAAAAAGATGAAAAGCGTATATGTGTTAGAAAAGTAAGATATGATAATAAATCGATGTATAAAAAGTGTAAAACGCAACTTGTTAAATGTCATTGGTGTTATTCAATTCTTTGTCCAATGAAAAAATGTATTCCGCAATATATGATTAGACGTCCTTCTTATATAACTCCATCTAAAAAACACGAAAAATGTTTAATGTGTGATAATATTACTTGTTGTCCAACAGGAATTTGCGAATACTGCGAAAAAGGTTACACTTATGACATGATAACAGATACAGTTGCAATTGGACCAAATCAAGATTCATATGACCATTTTGATTTAGTTATCAATTTAAACTATCCATATAACGGTGTAAAGTTAGGAGAAGTAATATGCGAAGAAAAAGGAGATGCTTATGTAATTAAATGTGGATATATAGATACAGAAAAAAAAGGTGGAGGACTGTCGAGCGAATCCTTAAAAGATTTATTGAATATGATTGATGATTATAAACAAAATAAAAAGAATAAAAAAGAACCAAAGATCTTATTTCATTGTTATGCTGGAATATCAAGAAGTGCTACAGTAGCTATTGCTTATCTCGCAAAAAGTCAAAATAAGACAACACAAGAAGTGTACGAATTAGCAAAACAAAAACGCTCACGAATTAATCCTAATAATACATTTAGAAAGATTATTAATTTGAAAACAGAGGATGAATATAGTGGAGACGAAGAAGATGAACAAATTATAAATATTTTGATGAATTTAACATAAAAATATAAAATATAAAGCATAAAGAAAGACACTTTAATAAAATATGATAAACATTAATCTAAAACTTTTCAACGGTGATATTTTAAATTATGTGGCTCCAAAAAACGAAAATGGAGAAGTCAAAATGATGGATCATTATAATAATATTAAAAAGGCCGTTTTATCTCACTTATCTATTAATTATGAAGCGAATTATGTAGACATGATATTTTATACAAATAAGTATATTTTAAGCTCTTTTGTGCTTAAAATAAGTAAAATTTATATATTTTATTCTTTATTGTCACAAATGTCCTCTGCATATTTCTCATCCCAGTATGCTCCATGAACATATGAAAGTTGATCTTCATCAACTATAACTACATTAAAGTAGTCTCCGTTATTAAGTAAGTTATCATCCATAAAGTCAATACGCTCTTGATTCTTGTCATAGAAAAGGATTCTCTCGCAATTAAAGTCGTTTTCTCCATTCTCCTCCATAATATTCGTGATTTTGTCAAGAAGGTTTCCCATATTAAAACCATTCCAAATTTTGATGTTATACACATCACCAGACATAAACTTGACAATAACGCTAGGCGAGATTGACGACATATTCTCGTATAAGTATAAATTATAAATAAAAATAAGATATAGAATCAATTTTAGGACTTTTATAAGGATTTTTATAAAATAATACTTTATAGATTTATATATTATATATAATATATAAAATGACTTCCGAAAGATCTTTTGAATTAAGACAACAAATCTCTCCAGATGTTGACTTGTTATCATATCCATATTTATATTTAAAAGAATATGATTTGACTCCTAAACAAATAATTGGAGAGCCTAAAGAAGAAGAAATCGATTTTCCTTCTTGTATTTCTCATTATTATTGGATAAGCGAAGGAGTAAATGATGAAATACCATGGAGAGCTCTTTTTGGTTATTATGATAATAATAAAAGTAAGTATAGATATGGATTTTATCTCGGAGAATGTGATTATACAGGGTTTGATTGTCAGGGAAGTATGCGAATATACCTTTCGGATAGAATAGAAGTTCTAATTGAAAAGGCTTTTACAGATGAAGATTATAGACTTTATATTCTCGATACTATAAATATTATAAAGGAGTAAACTACAAAAATATAATAAATGAGCGCTATATTTTATTTTATCAATAATCATTATCCTAATCTTATCATAAAAACTTATGAAAGGACGTTTGAAAATGGTGTAAAAAGAGGCTATTGGGATATTGAATCTTGTGGAAGAATGAATTTTCATATTGATAAAACAATTGGATATATATCGAATAGTTATATAAATAAAGAAAAAAAGGATATAAAAAAGATAATTGATTTATCTTTTTTAGATACATTCGGAATATATTGTAAATACGAAAAAGATGAAAAAGATAATTTTTTTACAACTCAATTTATAAGAAGTGAAATAGAAAAAAATGGGTATTTACTCGAAACAGAAGAAAGTTACGATAATTCCTATTTTTATGGAAGATTTTCAGTTAGATCTTCTTCAAAAAAAATAAAAGTTACTCCATACTCAGTATATTTTACACTTGATATATTATCTAAAAAAATGTGTGTTGTTGTGACTGATATGAATAAAATATCAATTCTTTTTATTTTACATATATTTTATGTATGCAAATTAAAATATTCAAAATATTTAAATATTTCAGAAAATTTTATTAAATTTATGATAAAATTTCCTAAAAATACTCCAATAGATACATTTTTAAATAACGGTTTTCAATATACTGAAAATAGTGATGAAAATTTTTATATAATTTTAAAATTTTTAATAGATAATTACGACAATTATAATACTATAAAAATCGAATGGAAATATGATGAAATTTTTTCACATATAAAAAGTCTTAAAGAGATATTATACGACCCATTTTGAGACGAGAATGAATATATACTCCTTTCACATTTTTTATTCTCAATAATAAAAACAGAATTTCTATTTTGTATTTTTATGGCCATAAAAAAAATAGCGACACACACAAAAAATGTGTGTCTGTGGAAAATTTGTATTTTTTATAATTTTATTTTTATAAAATTTTGAAATTATCTTAGAGATCTAGAATTAAAAAAACCGAAAAACTAAAAAAAGATTTACAAAAAAATAAACTGATTTACAAAATTGAACAAAAAATGTAAATTATTAACAAAAATGTAAATTATTAACAAAAAAATGATAATTAAATTTAAATATTTATAAGTTTAATAAAATGGCTTCAAATATAGATTTAAATTGTTCTTTTTGCAAAAAAGACTTTAAAAGTAAAACGTCTTTAGATTTTCACCAGAAAAATACTAAATCATGTTTAGAAATACAAGGAAAAATCAATGATTCTTATAAATGTGAACATTGCGATAAGATATTATGCACACAAGCTCGTTTAAATAGTCATATAGAGGTATGTAAAGTGAAATTAAATAAGAAAAAAGAAGAAAAAGATGAATATATTAAACGAATTGAGAAAGAAAACAAAGAAAACAAAGAAAAAGATGAATATATTAAACGAATTGAGAAAGAAAACAAAGAAAAAGATGAATATATTAAGAGATTTGAACAAGAAAATAAACAAAAATTAAAAGAAAATGAAGAATATATTAGAAAACTTGAGAAAGAAAAAGATGATCATATTAAGAGAATTGAGAAAGAGAATGAAGAATATAAAACTAGATTAAAAGATAAAGAAGAATATATTTTAAAGATAGAAGAAATGTTAGAAAAAGCTACAAATTCTATTGTAGAGATTGCCAAACAGCCTAAAAATATTACGAATACGAATACAAATAGTAATAATAGTAGAATAAAAACACAAAATAATATTCAAAATAATTTTGACATTAATGACATCCAAAAAATTAATAATGTTCTAGAGAATCATCTTACTCCAGAAGTTTTAACAAAAGGACAAAAGGGTGTTGCAGAGATGCTTAAAACACATCTTTTACAGACAGATAACGGAGATCTTTTATATGAATGCACAGATGTAGCACGTCAGAAATTTGAATTTGTAAATAAGGATGGATGGATTAGTCGAAATTGATTCTAAAGCAATGAAGCTTCTTACAAGTTTAAACAAAGCAAATATATACGATAGGGCACAGACTACATGTCAAAAGTTATTGGAAAAAGAAGATGGAAAGGTAGATAGTTTATCTCAACTTGCTTATGCACAAAAAATATCAGAGATACTAGGTTTGAATAGCGATTCAAGTAAATTACGATCACATCTAGCTAGTATAACTTGTAAATGAAAATGATCTGTTTTGATTTTCATTTATTATTAGTATTATGAGACTTTTTGAGAGTTTCTACTTCGATTTCTAGTTTATTTATTTTTTCTAGTAATTTACGATATATTTTTGAAGACTCAAATTCTCTTAATGAGTTGTGAGAATATAATAGATGTTCTTTTCTCATAAATGGTGATGTAAATTTTTTATAACAATAGAGACATTCGTAGGATTCGTATGAGTTGTATGAATCTTTGTTTTCGTTCATATAATTTTATAATAACAATTCATATTTTTATATAAAAATATGAATAGATTATGATAGTACAATTAAGATGTTAGAAAATGTATGTTTTTTTTCTTCGACATTTCTTAAATATTCCTAAATATTCCTAAATATTCCTAAATATTCCTAAATATTCCTATTATAAGATAACTATTGAAAATATCAATTTTATTAGAATATTCTGTTGGGGGGATTTTCAATAAAATAATTTCTAACATTTTCATGTACTTTATCTTTGTGTACATTATTAATTATATCATCAATATTAAACCATTCAAATATGCTATGCTGACTGTCTCCTTTTATATTATTTATAATGTCATTTTTTGGATAATAAACAAACGCGAAAACGATATAATTAGTCCCAAAATCTTCGTTGTCAAAATTGTCAGGATAATTGTGAGAATATACTCCGTTTTTCTTACAGTCTTTTAGATTTATATCTATTCCTAATTCGGTTTTTGATACCCTTTCACAAGCCTCTTCAAAAGTCTCTTCTTTAAAAACACGAGAACCAAAAGTAAACCATGTATTTTTTGCTGGATTATTGTTTCTGTAACCAAGTAAAACTTGATTCTGTTCATTGATTATAATGAGATCTAGAGCTACTAATTGATTATTTTTGATAACATTTAGATAATCTTGTTTTGGAGTGAACATTTTAAGTTTATAACATATATTTAATTGTAAATATATGTTTTTATATTTTTATATTTTTATATTTTTATATATTAATTCCACGACCAGGCAATTTTTTCATAAACATCGTTACACATACTTTCTTCATAATTGTTTTTCATAAAAAAGTAGATCATATCTTTTATAGAAGAAAAAGTGGGATTTTTTTCAATAAGAATAATATGATCTTCGTCGTCGTATCTTCCAGCGTTGATTAATTTTATAGACGAAAAGGGTATATATAAATTTTTTCTATTATAAAAGATATATTCTTCAACTTTTTTATCTTTTTCTTTTAATGTAATTTTAAACTTGTTATAAAATTCTCCACGTGACCATGCTTGTAAATCGTTTTCGTGTCTATACATCAATGCTTCGTCTATTAAAGTAATAGTTACATCAAAATTTTTTGGGATTAAAATTATGTCTAATGTATCTTCATTTTTTAATTCTGATATATTAGAAATATCTTCTCCGTTTTTGCTGATAAAAATATTATAACCTTTTCCTATATTATATCTAGTTTTAAAAAACTTTTTGATTTTATTTGATAGATCTTTATTTTGGATATCCTTAATATCCTTAATATCCTTAATATCCTTAATATCCTTAATATCCTTAATATTAAATGGAATAATGTCACCAGACATTTGTTTCAAGTATAGAGTAATATTAGACATTCTATGATTCTATAAACCTTATAAACTTACAATAGAATATAAGAATAAATCACTTTTATAAATTATAAAACTAGTTAAAAGTGATTTTTAAGATTATAAGATTATAAAATTTATGCCAATATGTCTGAAGTATATTTCAAATCTTTATCTGGAGATATAATAAGTATATCTTTCGATGAATTCGATATGTTCAAAAATATATTACAAAAATGGAATAAAATTCAATGTATCCTATCAGAACATATGAAATGTTTTGATCATCAAATTGTTATTATAGAAGATAATATTCATAATATTAATATAGAGGAAGAGTATGAAGATGAATATATCAAAATACTAGAAATTCCTGCTATTATTTCTAACGCACAATATAATTTTTTTGCAAGAGAAAAGGATTATTATAATAAAATTCATGTACATGTAAAATATAATTACGATTCAGACGATTCAGATGAAAATTTGTATATTTCTATTGTTGATGAAACAGATGAACAAACAATAATATTAGATTTAAAAAAGGATGATATATATTATATTTTATTGAAAGAATTAAACAAATTTTTATGGCACGATAAGATAGTAATAGCAGATAGAATCATGAGGCAATGGGATACGATTAAATTAAATAATTACGAATGATTTTATATAATTATATAACAATATAATTATGTATTATATAATTTAATTTAAGGCATTTATAAAAATGATTGTATTTTATATTTTATAATTTTATAAGAAATATAATTTTATAATTATGGAATATGAAGATGTTTACATATACAAAGATGTCTATAAAGAAGTTAAAAATTATTCTGATTTATTAGAAACCAATTTAATGTTTTTCAAAGGAGAATTAAACGAAACTTTCTATTATTTAGCTCCATGGGGAAAAGGAGAAGATCAAAATGATCATGCTATTGTATCTACAAATAACCTTATCGAGCTTACTGAGAAATACAGAATATTTACGGTAAATGGACAATCTTCTTATTCAGATTATTGTACCAAACAAAGAAGTTATTTATGTTTTTATATGGAAGAAAATGTTTTTGAAAAAATATATAGCAAGTTACGTAATGATAATCGTGTATGGGTTATATTTTACGGAGCAATAGAAGAAGTAGATAACAAAGAATATGATTTTTATGAAATGGGGAATGTTGATACAAAATTAGAAATAGTTCTCACTTTAGAATATGATGAACCTTATTCAATATGGAAATCAAAGTATTGTTATAGATACGAGGATGATTTGTCATGTAAGTCAGTTAATAATATTCTTAAAAGTTTAATTTATTGTGTTATCATAAGAAAAGATTTTTGTATTGGACCAAATGCGGATGATATATTAATTGAACATCTCAGATCGTTATAAAATTCTACATTTATAGAATTTTATTTAGAGTAATAGACATACAATATTATAATTTATATTTAGTTATAATATTTTTCCCATTTGTCAAAAATACAATTAGATAAATGGGAAAAATATTCATATGGAATCTCTTTATAGTTTTCTCTAAAAGATAAAAATAAATCTTTTATTGAAGTAAAATGGTTATATAAGTTATCTAAATTATCTAAAAATTTAATATATTTAATTCCGTGATTATCATCAATTTCGTGGACATATATAGGATGTTTTTCTGAATAAAAAATATTTTTCGAACAGTGTTTGTAAAAGTTTATTACAATTTCTTCATAAATATTTTCCATCATATACGACTCAATAACAATACTATATTCAATGTATTTGTCTTCCTCGTAATCGCACACCCAATTTATTATAAAATTTGGGTTGATATCTCTAAAATTATATAATACAAACACTGTTTCTTCATTTCTAGGAGGAACTTTTTCGTCACCATCTTCATCAATCCAAATAGGTTCATATAAAGGGGTGATGCCAAAATTACTTTTAATTAAATTTGCAATTTCATCTATATGATTATATGTTAATTTACATATTTCTCCTGAAAGATTTTTTGCATAAAAAGTTATCATTTCTTTCCTTAAAATTGATTACTAATTTAATAATATATCAATTTTAAGGAAAGAATGGGTTTAAATTCACGTGAGCAAGGAAAAATATTATTTCTAATTTCGCATTATACTGAAAAGGTTGTATATTTTTTTGAAAAACAAAAGAAATTAAATAAAAATATGTTAAATATTTATTCAAAAATATATTTTTTATACCAAAAAGAAATATTTATTTTTCAAGAGGCGTCAGAGATATCGAAAGAAATTATAAATGAAGCAAATAATGATATAAATAGCTATGATATTGTAAGAAAATTGTCTGAAATATAAGAATATATATAAAAATGAATATATCTTATATATTTATAAAATATATAAAATTATAGAAATAGAAATAGAAATAGAAATAGAAATGTCTGTTACAGTAGAATTAATGTCGTCTGATAAGTATAACTTTACTATTTTTGAAGGTTATTCTTTTAGAAATCTACGAAACGATTTATGTGAAAAACTTAATATTGAAGATCTTGAACGAGTTTTTTTCTTTGACGAAAACAACGAAGAATTTGACGATCATGAATTAGTTGAAAATGATACAGTTGTTAAAGCATTTATAAGAGATCCTAATAAAGTTCTTGTAACTTACGAAGAAGATCTTAAAAAGATTAATTTATTTTTTAATGGCGAACTTTTAGACACAGAAAAGTATAGAAGATGTGTCGAGGATGGACTTTCTTATAAAGAATTTGCAGTTCCAGATAGACCTTTTATTATTGAAGTTGACTCTTCTGTAAATGAAGATGCTTACAGATATATAATTAATGATATAAGACAATATTGGCTTAGAGATTTAGATAACGATTATGAATGGAATGACATCGGACCTATTCAAACAATTTCTTTTGTAAAATATTATAAAAATGTTAATAATTATAGTTATAACGAATATGAAGATTCTTATGTAGGAGAAGAAGAAGCAGATGTCATTAAACTTTTACAGTTAGAACCTTCTCATCACATTTATATGTATTTAAGATATTATCTTCCTAGAAAGAGAAATATATATGAAAATTATTTAAACCCAATTCAAATTCTAAGTTTTGAATTTTTATGAATTTATATTTTATGATACATTTAATATATCATAAAACTCATATATTAATATAAAAGTCGTATGCTTCTTTAAATCTTTCTCTAATATCATTCATATTTGATGCCCATGTTTCTTTTTCTTCCATCAAAAGAAACATTGTATTAATTCTTTCTATTGATGGATTAGGGCTCCCTTTTTTCTTAAAAAGTCTAATAATTTCCTGTCTTTCTTGTTTGGTTATTATTGCTGAACCTTTCTCTGTTGCATAGTCTAAAAGAGTAACTTCTATAGGCAAATAATAATAATTTTTAAAATATATGACATTTTCTTCTTTATTCACATAAGAGAACTCATATTGAATAAAATCGTCAAGTTTTACATTAGAAAATCCAATGATTGTTTCTAGATATAAAATATTATTATTATTATAATTAAGTTTGATATCATCATCGTTTGCTCTTTTCAATAACTCTTCTAAAAGTTTCATATCTCTAATACAAGAAACACATGTTGTAATTGAATTTTTATCGGTAACTACATCATTTGAAAATAAAAAATATATCATATTATCTAAAAAATCGTTATTCATATATTTAGTATCTGTATAATAATATGCACATAACACATTCCCCAAAGGTGTATTACTTTCTCTTTCGTTATAAAAAGGTTCGTTTATATCAGCTCCTTCTTCTATCAATTTTTGTGCTTCCGAAAGTTTTTCTTCTTGTATTAAAAAAGATTCTTCTTTAGAAAGAGTTTCTTGGAAAACAGCTTCATGTAAAACGATGATAGACAACCAAATATCGTGGAACTTTTCGGTAAGATTTGACATATTATTAATTATTAAGAATCTTAATAAGTCTTTAAGATATCTATATAAATCAATTTTAAATTATCTTATATAAATCAATTTTAAGGAATAAAGTTAATCTAATAATGTCATAATGTCATATATATATTCGACTTTTTTTGATAAAAAAATAATACATATTAAACTTCTTAATGGAAGTTTATTTGAAATAGAAATAAATGAATTTGATGATTCAAAAACTGTTTCACAAAAAATAATAGATAAAATAATAAACACGTTATATTTACAGGAAGAATGTTTTCGGTTGCATAGAATGAAGTTTTTTATAGAAAATAAAGAAAATATAAGTCATATATACGATTTGAACATTTTATCCTTACAAGATAATGATGTTATATGTATAATATGTGACAGTCCTCCTGATCCAACTGATCTTTCTAAAATTCCTGAAAGTTCATTAAAAGAATATGATTATAGTTATTTTGGTTTACATAATTCATCATCGTCCTCATCAACTAAATATAATGTATTTATTATAAAAGACTTGGAAAGTCTTTATGATGCTATAGATTCTATTTATTTTAAAAATTATGATAAAGATTTGCCTTTAATTTTCGACTTTGATTTTGATTTGAGAGATGATAAAGATATCTTTAATAATAACTATATTACCTTTACAGATATAATAACAGAATTAAACGTTGAAAAAATAGAAAAATTAATAAAAATTATGCCATTTCAAGATAATTCATATGAAATTTTTATTAAAAATAAAAATCAAATTTTTAATGAAAATTTAATAAATTTATTATACGATCACTTTAAAAGTATATCTTATATATCATTAAAAACATTTTGTTTAGATATTGAGACGCATTTTTCTGCTTGTAATTCTCTTTACAATATTATAAATCAAAAATCTTCTGGAATAGAAAATTTATATATGAACATGACACACTTTAATTATGATAAATATTTAAAATACGATTTAGAAAATATAAAAAATATATTCATATTTTCAAGTTGTCGTGGATATCACTATTATGGCAATGATTATAATTTAAAAGGAGGTGTTGATTATTTTTTGAGAAAAATAAATTCTAAAAATAATACAGTTTATATTAAGATTAGATATGATATATTAGATGAAAATAATAATTTATTTCGTATTCCAAATATTACAAAAAGCAATTGGATGTATGTAGATTCTGATTCAAATGATATAAATATCTATAGACATATATCATCTATAGAATATGATGATTTTTTTAGTATAGGTTTTGATAATAAAAAATATCATATTTTATAGATTGTAATTTTGTAGTATAATTGATAATAATATTAGTACTATTCCGTCATTCCAAAAATGTTCTTTAGATATATAAAATTTAGTATCTTTAATATCTTTAAGATCTAAATATCCTCCAATAAAAGTAAATATTAGTCCTAATAAATGGTTTAAAAAGATCCAAGAAAATAAACTAAAAAATAAATCGTGTTCTAACTGCGGATCATTTGGTGAAAATAATAAATATGCAAAATTATTAACATGTTCAGGTTGTCTAAAAGTTTTTTATTGCAACGAAAAATGCCAAAAAGAACAGTGGAAGATTCATAAAAAAATGTGTAAATAAGTAGATATTTTAAAGGAATAATAAACTTTAAAATATATTATTTTTATTTTTTTACACCTTTAGAGATCTTGTAAAAATTCTAATTGTGTTTGTTTATCCATATCAAATAGCCATTTTAACAATTTTATTCTAAATCCATTTATATAAACAACATTTTCATTTTTTTCTGAAAATTCATATGCTATAGAACTATCTTTATTTGTAGCGACCAATTCAAATCTATCTCTTGAATCATTTGTATTATAAACAGCATAAGCATATACTAAATCTTCATATCCTAAGTCAACAATAGACTTTCTAAAAAGTCTTAGATAATTATTTTGTATTTTAGACATGTTAGATTCATCTCTCAAATGTCTATTAAAATCTCTGTGATATATGTTGGTTCTTAATCCAGGAAGTTCTAAAAAATCATCCAAATTTCCTTCAAATTTTTGTACAGGAGGTCTTCCCCAAGCTGTGTTAGAAAATTTTGGATTTATATGGGTAGTCCATTCTTTATGAAGCATAATAGGGTTCATTTTCTTTATATGTTTTGTATAAAAAGGTTTAAAATTCGCAGAATTTTTAAAAAAGATCCATTTATCCCCTTTAAATGGAGGTTCGTTGTTATTTATATTTATAATAAGATTAATAATATCATCTTGTTTCAAAACGTCTTTTATTTTATCTTCGTTATTTAAATAATTTCCTTCACTATCAAATAATACTAAATTCTTAATATCATTATAAGTATCAAAAGAATCTAGAATATTTTTTTTTATATATGATATTTTATTATGTTTGTTAACATCTAAACTTATTATGTCTCCACTTAGCATTTTTATGTGTATTTTATAGATAGAAGATTTATATTCATTAGAAACTTTAGATGATAAATTAGTACTCTTTTTGGAAGCTTTTGACGACTTTCTAGATGCTCTTGACGACTTTCTAGACTCTCTTAATGACTTTCTAGACGCTCTTGACGACTTTCTAGACGCTCTTGACGACTTTCTAGACGCTTTTGACGACTTTCTAAACGCTCTTAATGACTTTCTAGACGCTCTTGATGACTTTCTAGACGCTCTTGACGACTTTCTAGACGCTCTTGACGACTTTCTAGACGCTCTTGATGACTTTCTAGACGCTCTTGATGACTTTCTAGACGCTCTTGATTTCATTTATTAAATAAATTATTTTGTCTTCTCAAAATAATTTTATAATTCATCTTTATTACATAATTGATACGACATTTGATAAATTTCTTTTCGAAGTAAATAAATTTCTGCCTTAAAAAAATCAGGAATCTCTTTATAATTTATATTTTCAAACCATTCTCTATATAAATTCAATGTTTTACAATCTTTATAATCTATATTATTTACTAATTGGCACTTACATATATTTAATATATTTAATATATTCAATAGAAAAATAATTAATTTTATCATTATTACAAATATTTACAATATTTTTAAAATAATTTTTATCAATTTTATTAATAAAATTGATTATTTCCTCAATTTCCTAATATATTATATTATTGAAAAATGAATGTCTCAAATATCTCAAATATCTCAAATATCTCAAATATCTCAAATATCTCTATAATAATTCCATCTGATGATATGTTAATATCGAGAGAATTTGATTTATATGGAGGACTTACTCCGTTGAGAAATGATAATTCTTTGTGGATGTCTGTTGTTTATGATTTATGGGGAATTTCTCAAACTATTTCACATATCAAAGAACAAATTGAAAATTTAGATACGGATACTCAAGATGTCGAAAATGTTATTTCAAACATTAAAGAAGGCATTAAAATTGCAAGAGAAAAAATGCCATATTCTATACAAATTCACGTTTTAGAAATTGATCTTGAATATAAACAAAATTTTATAAAAGAAAAGAATATAGTAATCCAAGAAAAAAAGTATTTACTCGTAACACAAATCAATAAATTAATAGAAAACATGGATAATATGAACAAAATTGATATAGATACAGAAAAAAAAGAAATCTTCAGAAAAACTCTTGAAATTAAAAATATGATGGCAAATAGAGAATGTCTTAGAACAATTGGATCTAAAATAAAGCAGCTTTTAGACCTTAAAATATAAAATGATTTATGAGTTTTGTATGTGTATATGTGTTTATATGATTGTTAAAATATAAATTTATAATACTTTTATTATAAATTTTATAGAGTTATAGAGTATGAAGACAATATCCAGATAAAGGTTCTTTATAATAATCGATATAATCGTCTTTGTTCAATCCTCGAATAGATATTTCGATACGATTTAAAAGACAATAAAAAGGATATAAATTAGTCATCGGCGTCATATAAAATATGGAATTTACTACCCCTTCTTTAAGACGTTCGGTGAATAGCATATTACGTTTAGAACTGTCTTTATTATAGTATTCAGATCTAAATCCTCTAGTAAATCCGTATGTACCCATGCCGATCTGAAAAGTCAAAAAAGCTTTAGATTTAGAAAAATGTGTAAATGAAGACATATTTTATATATTTTATATATTTTATATATAAATATGTCTATAAACATATCTAAAATAAAGCAACTTTTAGATTTTAAATTTGAGTAAAAATGATTTATATGCATATAAATTAATCATTATATATATATATAATGATTAAAGTAAAGACTTTATCGGGAGACATTATTGAACTTGAAGCTTCAAATAAAAAAGAGTTTGAGTATAAATTTAAAGAAAAATATATTAAAGAAAAATTTAGGCCATTTATTACAATTACTTTTTTAGAAAAAGATGATGAAAAGGATGACGAAATTCAAAACATTATAATTAATGTTCATAATATTCTTCCCTTTATGGAAAATGACAAATTTTTTCCTGAACAAAAATGGAAGTTTTTAAGTGGAAACGAACACCCAGAAGCAGTTAAAATGATATTGGAAAAATTTAAAAAACAAATAGAAGACGAAGATGAAGACGGTGATATTGATTTTATTGATGATATAACAGATAAAGAACACGCATCTCAATATTTACAAGATTTATTGATAAAAAAAATAAAAGACGGTACAGATGTTGGAGATAGCGGTATTTTTGAGGGTTTAGCATGTAATTCTGACACAAAAGTTTTAGAATTACTTTTTAAATTCGAAAGTCAATTTGAAAATAATCAATATGTTTGGAACAATTTGGCATCCAATAAAAATCCTTTAGCTTTAAATAAAATTATTGCGAAAATGAATAGAGATAAAAGCTTTAAAGAATGGTTTCATTTTTGTGAAATTGGTTTTAATACTAATAAAGAATCGATTCTATTCTTATTGGAACATATAGAACTTATAGAAAAGTGTGATTGCAACTGTAAAAATGGAAAAATAAAATACAATTTTTCGGGAAATCCATATGCTACTTCTTTTTTGATTAAAAATAAAGATAAGATTGATTGGAAACTTTTTTCAAAAAATAATAACCCATATGCATTAGAATTACTAAAAAAGCATGAGAAAAAAATTAATATCGAAAATTTGGCTTTAAATCAATCAAAAGAAGCAATGAAGTTTTTAGAAGATCTCTTAATAAATAATAAAGTAGATGATTTTAAAAGTATAAACAAATATCTTCACCAAAACCCATTTGCTATTCCCATTTTATGTAATTATTATTCTCACGATAAGAGTTCTTATAAATTTTTGAAAGAATCTCCTGTTTTATGGAACAACTCTGGTATATTTTGTCCCGATATAGAATCTGAAGATATATATTTATAAATTTATAAAGTTATAAAATTGATTTCCATTTATATTCATTTATATCTTATAAAGGGAAATATGCTTATTTATGCCAAATGTCTTACTTATGATTATAAAGGAAAAGACCATCTAATCAATATAAAAAATAATAGTACATTTTTAGATTTCAAAGAAGAAATAGTAAAGCTTTTCAAAATTAATAAAAAAGATAAAATTCAAATATTTGATGATAAAACTGAACGCGTTATTGATTACGATGATGATCATCCTATACTTGATTGTTTTTCTCCAAATTCTTTTTATTCCGTAAGTTTTCATAATTATTCATAATTTGTATAAAATTATGAATATATTTATTTTGATGTAAATTATGTAAATTATGTAAATTATGTAAATGTTTTAGCCAATTTGACTAATTTCTTTTTTATTTCATCGTTTTCTTCTATATTAATAAAAAATAAAGCAGACGATAAAATTCCTTTTTGAAAATGTTCATAATATGATTTTCGATCATCATCTGGATAAGGAAAATACAAATCAATCTCTTCAATTTGGTATCTTGAAGATTCAAACTCTTTTTCGTCATAAATTAATTCTGAAAACATTCCATAATCTAATAAGGTTACTGTTAATTGATTATTATAAAAACTTAAAACATATTCAGCATCAATAGGAATCATTTTAGCTCCAAAAATACATGTTCCGTATAATACTCCCATATGAAAAGCTAAATCGTTACCATTATTCAAGTTATTTCTAAAACGTTGAGGAATACGAGGTAATATATTATCTTCTATATAGTCAATATCTGCAAAAAATCCTCTAGAAGGGTTATCTTTTGATATTTCTTGATTATATTTTCGTCCTACAAGACGATTGAAAATCTTTTTATGTTCGGATTTAAATATAATATGTATTAGTCCATCAATAATATCTAAATGAGGGACATATCTCATTATATAACCACAACCATAGTCTTGGTTTTCAAAATGAAGTTTATTATTTAAAAATCCAAGTGGTTGTGGTGTTGATAATTGAAGATTTTTATTAAAAGATAACAATTGTTTTATTTTTTGATATACGGCTAAATGTTTTTTATATTCAATTTCTCCTATAAAACAATCCTCTAAAGTGTATATTAATTTAATAACTTTATCTTCATCTTTATTATATATAATTTTTCCAAAACCACCTGAGCCTATTACTTTATAATTATCAATTTCTTTTTCGTCCATTTCGTTACAATTTATAAATAATAAAAATAAATTTCCTCATTTTTATAAAATGAAATTTAAACCAAATTTTTATGACTATCCATTTCTTACTATTGAAGAATTTAAAAAAGAATTAGATTTAATTGATAATTCTCTAGAGGCTTCCTATAACTTTGATAAGTCGTCACGAAAGGCATCATCACGAAAGGCATCATCACGAAAGGCATCACGTAAG
>Ga0194123_10001794_pt1 | contig 30512 bp, 36 predicted proteins | sample TA2MahsurfametaG_5_FD_155479 | JGI IMG/M metagenome (GOLD analysis project Ga0194123, IMG submission 155479) | Freshwater microbial communities from Lake Tanganyika, Tanzania - TA2015023 Mahale A surface | ecosystem: Environmental > Aquatic > Freshwater > Lake | place: Tanzania: Lake Tanganyika... | reverse complement strand
GCGCCGCCGTGGCCTCCGTCACACCCGGTTCCAGCCCATTATTTCCGTCCATGCTCTACCTCCGTCTTTACGATCGGTAGCGCAGTGCGCTGTCTCAGGAAACCGTGCCCCACCCCACCGCGTGCTGCGCCTCCTCGATGATATGCAGGAACTGCTCGGTGCAGGCGCGCCAGGAGAATTTCAGCGCCACCTCGCGGCAGCGCTCCGGCGCGATGGTCAGCGCCTTGCGGCAGGCCGCCGCCAGATCGTCGTCGAACACGACAACCTCGTGCGGCCCGAAGATCTCCACCAGATGCGGCGAGGGCAGCGCCGCGACCGGCACGCCCGAGGCCAAGGCCTCCAGCACGACCAGGCCGAAGGTATCGAGCAGGCTGGGAAAGACGAAGACGTCGGCCTCGGCGTAGCAGCGCGACAGCTCCTCGCCTTGCTTGTTGCCGAGATACACCGCGCCGGGGAAACGCTCGCGCAGCGTGTTTAGTTGCGGCCCGTCGCCGACGATCATCTTGGTGCCCTCGGTCTTCACCTTGAGGAACGCTTCGATGTTCTTCTCGTCGGCGACGCGGCCGACATACATGTGGATTGGGCGCGGATACTGGGTCCACGTCTTCGGCCGCGGGTGGTAGGTGTCGCTGTCGACGCCGCGCTGCCAGATGCGAAGGTTGCGGAAGCCGTGCTTTCCGAGTTCGTCGGCGAGCGACTGCGAGGGCACCAGCACCGGCGCGCTGCGGCCATGGAACAGCCGCATGTAGCGGTAGAGCAGACCCTCGGGAATACCGTGGCGAATGCGGGCGTATTCAGGAAAGCGCGTGTGGAAGGCGGTGGCGAAGCGCATGTCGTGCCGCCAGCACCACAGCCGCGTGGACAGGCCGAGCAGACCCTGCGTGGCGATATGGACGAACTCCGGTTTGAACTCGCGCATCAGCCGCGCAAGCCTGGGATACCAGGCGAAGACGATGGGATCCTCGCGGTACCACGGCAGCGGCACGCTGCCGAACTCATCGGGTGTCAACAGTAGGACCTCGTGGCCCATGGCACGCAATTCGCGAACCGTGGCATCCAGGGTCCGGGCGATGCCGTTGAGTTGTGGGAACCAGCAATCCGTCGAGATGGCGATACGCATCGCGGTCGCCTAACAGATATCGCCCGGGACATGAAGCCCGATCGGCCATCGTCGATGTCGTAACATCGCGTAACATCGCGTAACATCGCGTTGGCCCTGAGACCCTTGGTCGCGCTCGGCCGTTGGCAGGAAAGGCGGATTTCCGCTACAAGCGCGCGGTCCGTCCGCGCCCCATCCCGTCAGGCAATGTCCGCCAAAACCGATCCGCCCCGCCTGGGCGACGAGCCCCTTACCGTCGCCTGCGTCTACCGCTCCGGGGGGCGGCACTATTCGTCACGTTACGTCGAGGTGCTGCGCAACATGGTCCAGCGCAACCTCACGTTGCCGCATCGATTCGTCTGCCTGACCGACGTCGCGGACGTGCCCTGCGAACGCATCCCGCTGGTCGCCAACTGGCCGGGCTTCTACAGCAAGATCGAGCTCTATCGGCCCGGCCTCTTCAAGGGTCCGGTGCTGTACTTCGACCTCGACACGGTGATCCACGGCAACATCGACGAGCTGGCGCGAACCGCGATGCGATCGGCGTTCGGCTGCACCAGCGATCCGAAGGGCGGCCACTTCAACAGCAGCGTGGTCTCCTTCACCGTCGACTGCTCGAGGGTGTTCGAGGAGTTCAGCCAGACCGGCGCGTGGATCCAGAAATGGCACCATCATGTCTGGTTCACGCTGCGCCGCGTCGGGCTCGACGGCCTGATCGCGCTGGGCAGCAGTTACGGCGATCAGGGCTTCACCGAGGCGTCTCTACGGCGGCACGGCGTGCCGATCGTCCATCTCGACGCCGCGCTGCCGGGCGCGATCTCGGTTTACAACTACGACGGCGGAGCCACTGGCGAGCCGACCGGCAGCGTTTGCCTGATGATGGGCCGACCCAAGCCGCACGAGATCTCCGCCGGCTGGGTTCCCCGGCACTGGCACTGAGCCCCGCGCGATGGGTGCCATGCTGACCGTCGCCAGCGTTTTCAGGTCCGGTGGCGACTACTTCCCCAAGTATGTGCGCGTGCTGCGTGACGCGGTGCGTCGCCACCTGCCGATCGAGCATCGTTTCGTCTGCCTGACCGACGTCGAGGTCGCCTGCGAACGCATCCCGCTGGTCCATGGCTGGCCGAGCTTCTACAGCAAGATCGAGCTGTTCCGGCCCGGCCTGTTCGACGGACCGGTACTCTATCTCGACCTCGACACGGTGATCTGCGGCGATCTGCGCGATATCGCGCGGCTCGCCGGCGAGGTCGGCTTCGCCGCCGTCTCCGATCCCTGGTACGGCCACTTCAACAGCAGCATCATGGCCTTCACCATGGACTGCTCCTTCATCTACGACGAATTCGCGTCGCGGCCCGAGCACTACCAGCGCGTCCACCGCCGCGGCGGTAGCAGCTATGGCGACCAGGGCTTCACCGAGCGCCGGCTGCGCGAGCGTGACGTGGCCATCGAGTACGTCAACCGCCTGCTGCCGGGCCAGGTGATCAACCATTTCGACATCGGCGAGTACGGCGTGCCGGTCCAGGACGCGCGTATCTGCATGATGATGACCCGCCCCAAGCCGCACGAGGTCGAGGGCTGGGTGGCGCGGCACTGGTACTGAGCGTGGCCCGTTCCAGCCTGGGCGGCGCCCCGCTCACCGTCGCCTGCGTCCTGCGCCGCGGCGGTCAGCACATGGGCACGCGCGAGGGACCGTTCTTCGCCAAGTACGTCCGAATCCTGCGCGAAAGCGTCGCCGCGCATCTCAGCCTGCCGCATCGCTTCGTCTGTCTGTCCGACATCGCGGTACCGTGCGAGCACCTCCCGCTGCATTGGCTGTGGCCCGGCGCGTGGGCGAAGCTCGAGCTGTTCCGCCGCGGCCTGTTCGATGGGCCGGTGCTCTACCTCGATCTCGACACCGTCGTGCTGGGCGGGCTCGACGAGTTGGCCGGCTTGGCGCTGGATGGAGAGTTCGCGGCCGCCACGCACCGCGCGGGCGGCCTCGACGCGGCAGTGATGGCCTGGCGCGTCGATTGCTCATTCCTCTACCGGCGCTACGCCTGGATGCCCGAATACTGGAACCATCGCCACCGCGCGACCGGTCATCGCGGCTACATCGAGAGCGGTCTGCGGCGGGCCGGTGTGGCCTGGCGCACGATCGAGAAGACACTGCCGGGCTCGCTTGTAGACTACGCCGATCTCGGTGCCGGCGGCACGATCCCGCCCTCGGCGCGTCTCTGCGTGTTCCACGGCCGGCCCCGGCCGCACGAGCTCGAAGCCGAGCAATTTGCGCATTGGGACCGGGCGCGCGTCGATTGACCGGTCGCTACCTCCTCACTAAGAAGATCGCATGAGTTCGCTCTACGTCACGGTCTCGACGCGCGTGAGCCGGCCGCAAGAGCGCCTCACAGGCATTCCCCGGGTCGAGTACGAGATCGCCCGCGAGCTGGTCGCGCGCGGTGGTCATGTCCTGCGCCATGATCGCCTGCTCGGCCGCTTCCGCGTTGGCGCCCTACAGGCCGGGCGCAACCCGCAACCCGGCGTCAAGGCGGCGCCGATGCGCGCGGGCGATACCATCGTCGTGCCGGCGATCTTCTGGCGTCAGCGCCAGATCGACGACCTCGCCCGCAAACGGCGCGCCAAGAAGATCCGCATCGGCGTCTATGTCCACGACATCATGCCGATACGCCGGCCAGAGCTTGTCAGCAACGAGAGTGGCGCCGCGGATTTCCGCCGCTTCATCGACGCGATGATCGATTGCGCCGACTGGATGTGTGTCAGCTCGCGCTTCGTCGAGAAGGATCTGACCGCCTATATCAAGCAAACCGCCAAGCGTGACATTCCGGTGCACCATGTGCCGCTCTGCTCGGACCTCAAGGAGCGGGTGGAAGCAGACGCCTCGCCGCGCCTGCGCGCGCTCGGGTTGCCAGCTGACGGTTACGTCCTCTATGTCTCGACGCTCAATCCGCGCAAGAACCACACCGGCCTGTACTGGTTGTGGCGCCGCCTCTTCGAGGAGCTGGGCGACGCCACGCCGCCCCTCGTGCTGGCCGGCCAGCGCGGCTGGAACGACCGCGATGTCTTCGATCTGATGTCGCGCGACCGCGAGATGTGGGGGCGGCACATAAGGTTCGTCGACGGCCCGTCGGACGCCGAGCTCGTCCATCTCTACCGGCAATGCGCGTTCACCGTGTTCCCTTCCCATCACGAGGGTTGGGGCCTGCCGATCACCGAATCTCTGTCGTTCGGCAAACCCTGCGTCGCCGGCGACAACACCTCTCTGCGCGAGGCCGGGCAAGGCCTCGCCACGCATGTCGACGAACTCGATGGGCCGGGTTGGCTGGCGGCGATCAAGCGCCTCGCGCTCGACGCCCAGTACCGTCGCGAGTGCACCGCGCTGATCGCCGAGCGCTACCAGCCTCGGACCTGGCACGATGTCGGCGAGGAAATCGCCAGGCTGGCGGGAAGCTCGGCCTAGCCGATCTGGTGGATTCGCCCGTCCTCGATGTGCAGGCGGCGGGTGGCGACGTCGAAGATGCGTTCGTCGTGGGTCGACAGCAGCACGGCGCAGCGCACCTTCAGCGCCAGCTCGCGCAACTGATCGACGACGATGCGCCCGGCGATGCGGTCGAGCGCCGAGGTGGGCTCGTCGGCGATGATCAGGTCCGGCAGGCCGATCAGCATGCGCGCCACCGCGACGCGCTGCTGCTGGCCTCCCGACAGCTCATCCGGCCACGCCTCGGCCTTGTCGCCCAGGCCCAGCAGAGACAGCAGATGGCGGCCGCGGATCTCGTCCCACGCCGGATTAGTGAGCGGCGTCATCGCGACGCCCGCCACCACGTTCTGCAGCACATTGAGGGAGGTGAGCAGATTGCGACGCTGGAACAGGAAGCGCAGCCGGCCGCGAATCACCTCGATGTCTGACGGCGTGGCGTTGAGCATGTCGTAGCCGAGGATACGCACATGCCCCTCGGTCGGCCGCCGCATGGTGCCGAGGATGGTCAGCAGGGTCGTCTTGCCCGAGCCCGACGGGCCGGTCACGATGACGATCTCGCCTTCGCGCACCTCCATGTCGATATCGAACAGCACGTCGACCTTGCGCTGGCCAGTGCCGTAGGAGTGGTTGAGACCGCGGGCCTCGACCACGACGGCGCGGCCCTCGCCGGATATCGTGGAACTCGCCATGGCGCTCAGTCGAACAGCATGACGGGATCGACCTTGCCGAGCCGGCGCAGCGCGAAGACGCTGGAGGCGAGCGTCATGATGATGGCGGCGACCAGGGCCAGCGCCAGCTCGCGGATGCCCAGCGAGAGGCCCAGATGCGTGGCGCTCTCGGCCGCAGCGTAGATACCCCACGAGATCGCCGCGCCCAGGATCAGCGACGGCAGGATGACGCAGACGCCGATCTGGATGACGACCGACAGGAAGAACCAACGATCATAGCCAAAGCATTTCAGGATTGCGTACTCCGGCAGGTAGGAGCGGATGATCTGGTACTTGGCGTAGTAGATGAACACCATGCCGATGGCGACGCCGAGGAAGAAGCCGAGATTGGTGACATAGCCGATCGGCGTGTCGCGCGACCAGAAGGCGCGCTCACGCGCGACGAACTCGTGCTTGAGGAAGACGTCGGCGCGTCGGCCCAGGGTGCCGCGCAGGTCGCGCACGACCTCGCCGATGTCGGCGCCCGGCGCCAGATCGACGGCGATGAAAGCCGGTCGGTCGATCTGATAGCCGAATATCTCGGCGAGCGTGAGATCCGACGTGATCAGCGAGCCATCGTTGAGGATGTTGGGGCCCAGCGAATAGGTGCCGACGGCGAAGAGCTGGCGGTAGAGCTGCAGGTGGTCGCGCGGGCCGAGCACCACGGTCTCGTCGCTGCGCGCGATGCGATCGATCAGGTTGCCATAGACCGGCCGCGAGTTGCGATCGTACAGAACGCGGCGCGGAATGCGCAGCTTGGGCAGGTTCTCGGCCAGGCCAGGAACGTCGATCGCCGGCTGCTCGACGTCCAGGCCGTAATACAGGATCTGGCGCGGCCCGCGCATGCCGTCGTGCAGGATCGACATATTGCCAAAATGAAACATCTTGGTGGCGCGTACCTTGGGATGCGCCCCCACCATGTCGACGACGTCGACCGGCACGTAGGTGAAGAGCTGCAGCGATTGGAAGCCCGCCGAGGCGACCACCAGATCGCCCTTCACCGCGCGATGCACGCGCACCGAGGATTCGTAGATGGCGTTCTCGATGCCGAGCTGGGCGAAGATCACGATGATGCTGGCGGTGACGCCGCACAGCGCCAGGATCGCGCTGGTGCGCTGACGGCGCAGCTGCTGCACGCCGAGCGGCAGCTTGGCCGAGATCAGGACGGCGCGGCGGAACTCCGACCATACCCGGCGCGCGCGCGATGGCAGGCCGACCCAAAACGAGCGCAACCGGTCGGCGAGGTCGGGCGGAGGCCGGAAGGAAGGTATCGCGACCATCAGTAGAGCGTGACGCGCACTTCGCGGCCGATGACCTGCGGGATGCGATCGGTGTCGACGAACTCGATCTCGACCTGCACGACGCGCGCGTCCATCGGCGTGGCGCCTTCCGGATCGGGCCGGCGCAGGCGATTGACCGACGGCACCACGCGCGAGACCCGGCCTTTGTACGGCTCGTCACGGCCCCGCAGCCTGATCTCGGCGCGGCCGCCGACCTGCACCCGGTCGAGCTGCACCTCGTCGACGTCGGCCAGCACGCGCAGCTGCGAGAGGTCGACGATCTTGGCGACGCCTTGGCCGCCCACGACCTCGCCCTGGCGGGCATAGAGCTGCAGGACGATCCCGTTGATCGGCGAGCGGACCAGCGAGTTCTCGCGGTTGCTGCGCAGCTGCTCGACCTCGGCCTCGGCGATCGCCAGCTCGGCGGCCGCCGTTTGCACGTCGATGTCCAGCGCCGCGCGCATGGTCACGAGCTTGCGCTGCTCCTGCTCGACCTTGGCCTGGGCGGCCTCGAGGTTGATCTGCTTGATCTCGGGTCGCAGCGCGCTGCTCTGCATCTCGATCTGGGTCTTCCTGTTCTCGAGCTCGGCGAGCCGCACCGCCTGCTCCTGGCTGGCGAGTTCCTTGGTGCGCGGGCCGTTCTTCAGCGATTCGAACTTCTGTCGCGCCAGATCGCGGCGGGCTTCGGAGATCCGCAGCGAACGACCGACGATCTCGTAATTGCGCAGCACCGCCACCACGTCGCCGGCCTTCACGGTCTGGCCGTCCTGCACGCGAAGCTCGATCAGGACGTCGCCCGCGGTGCCAACGCGCACCGTGGCGCTCGGCACATCGGTGTAGCCGCGCACGATGAGCGGCGACCGCTCGCCGGCGTCAGCCTTGTTCTGGGCGAGCGCAGCCGACGACACGCCGGCGAGGGCGAGGGCGAGCCAGGCGACGGCGAGCGTGGATAGACGAGTCGTCATGGCGGGATCCGGCGGAGAACCGCCGGCCTGTTATCGTACGGCCGCGCGTGGGAAGCCGAGGTTGAACAACGTACCGAACACGGTGATCACCTTGTTGGCCTCATAAAGCGGCGAATTCGAGACGTAGACCACGTCGCGCGGGTGCATGGCAAACTGCTGCGCGACGAAGACCGAGGTCGGCTTGGCGAAATCGAGGCGATAGACAACCGGCCGGTCGCTCGGCTTGGCGAACGCCGTGGAGTCCTGCGGGCGAAAGACGAACACGCCGGTCTTGTTGGCACGTTCGTCGCTCAGCCCGCCGACCTCGCCCAGCGCCTCGAGCAGCGACACCTTGGTGCGGTTGATCTCGATGTTACCGCTCTTGAGCACCGCCCCCAGCGCCGTGAAGGCCTTGATGTTGGTCGTCACCACCAAGGTGTCGTCCCGTTGCAGCATGATATCGCCGCCGGCCAGCAGATCGCTCATCGGGATGCGATACTCGACGCCGCGCCGCTTGAGGATCACGTCGTGCTGGTTGGGCGCGCGCGCCGTGCCGCCTGCGCGGTTGATCGCGTCGGCCAGCGTCCTGGCGCCCTCGAGCAGCGAGTAGCGGCCGGGCTGCTTGACGTCGCCGGACACCGCGTAAGTGTTGCTGCGGTCGACCGCGAGTTCGACGACGACCTGGGGTTGGAACGCGCGACCGGTGAGCCGGGCGACGATGCGCTCCTCGACGGCCTGCAGGCTGGCGCCGGCGACCGGCACGCTTCCAGCGAAGGGCACGGTGATGGTGCCGTTCTCGGACACGCGCAACAGGCCGACCTCCGAGCCGCCCTTCTGCAACGGCGCGAAGATGCTGCCGTCGAAGGGCTCGAAGATGCGGACGCGCAGCACGTCGCCCGGCGCCACGACAATGGAGGGCGCCGTGCCGCGCGCCGGTCGCGCGGCGCTCACCGCCGGGGCCGCCGGAGCGCTGGAGATGGCGCCGATGGTCTGCGGCGAGAGGTCGACGATGTCGAAAGGCAGGTTGTTCGGGTTGCCCGGCACCACTGCGTTCATATCGGGACCGGCGGCCGGAATCGTGTCGTCGCCGCAGGCCGCCAGCAAGGCGGCCAACGCCAAGGCGACGATACGACTGGTCCGGCTTCCTGATCCTGTCGACGGCACCCGGTTTCTCCCCTGATCCAGCGCGTATTCAGACCGACCGCCGCCGCATAGCAACCAAAAAAATCGCGATCCCGGAACTTGTTTGTTCGGGCGCATCAGCCGCCGCTGCCGCGCACATGCGCCACGGCCTCCTCGCGCGAGTCGAACATGTGCAGAAACATCGCGAAGCCACTCACCGATAGCGTCTCTGCGACTTCGGCCGGCACGCGGGCGAAGGCGACCAGCGCCTGCGCCGCCTCGGCCCGCCGTACGGCCGCCACGATCAGCCGCACGCCCGCGGCGCTGATGTAGGTGAGGTCGGCGAGGTCGTATATGACGCCGTGGCCACGCTGGATGGGCGCCAGAAGCGCGCCCTCGATGGCCGGGACCGTGGCCGAATCGAGCCGGCCCGACACGACCGCCAGGCTGGCGCCGCCATCCAGGGCCGTCACCACGACCTCGACCGCCGGCGCGCTCACGCCGCCGCCCCGCCGCGACTGGCCGCCCGCGCCCGCTGCTCGCGCCAGCCGCCGACGACATCGACATCGCGCCACTTGATGTCGCGGCCGCTCAGCGCATGGATCGCGATCGGCAGCATCAGCGTCTCGCGCAGCACGATGCACGGGATCTGCCGCCACGACCAATGCAGGCCTCGGCCCTTCAAGAACAGCATCTCGAAGCCGATCCAGATCGCCCAATGAGCCACGACGATGAGCGCGATGCCGGCGGCCGAGGTCCAGTCGAGCCAGGCCGGCAGCAGCGCCGGGCCGGCCATCAAGGCGGCGACCATCGAGACCGCGCCGCTCAACAGCGGCTCAAGGAACACCGTGACCGGCGCCATCAGCCAGCGCAGGCGGGCCCAGCGCACCTGGCGCCCCCAGATATCGCTCCAACGGCGATAGGGCCGCGGGAAGGCCGGCACGATGTCGGCCACGGTGGTGCGCAAGCCGGCGTCGCGCATGGCCGCGAGCAACGACTGATCCTCAGCAATCTCGATCGAGAAGGCCTCGACCCCGCCGATCTTCTCGAAAGCCGCGCGCGAGAACAGCAGGATTCCGCCGCACGCAGCCTGGAAGCCGATCTTGTCCAACGCGAAGATCATGCGGGCGCTATAGCCGTTGAGCATCGTGCATTCCGCCTCGGCCGCCCAGTTGCGCGCGCCGCGCGGCGGTTTCAGGCCCTGCACGAGGCCCGTGCGCTCGTTGATCATGGCGCCCATGGCACGCAGCTCGTCGACCCGCAGGAGGCTGCCGCTATCCATGACAACGATCAGAGATCTGCTCGCTGTTTCAAGGCCTTTGGCGATATTATTGACTTTGGGATTGAAAGAAATCGTGGCCCGGCCGATCAGCAGTGGCGGCAACTCGCCGGTCAGGTAGGTCCAGTGTAGAGTCACCCGCTCAGCTGCCGGATCGTCATATTCCTCAACGCAAATAAGGACTTCCGCGCCCGCCTTCGCCAAATCCACCAGCGCCGCGACATAGGCCGGCGACGCGTCGCCGTCGCCGACCATCGGCGCGACCACCGTAAAGGCGGAGGCCGGTGGTGGCTCGCCTGCGGGCTTGCGGTGGCGTACCAAAGCCAACACGTGGGTCACGACATGCCAACCGGTCGCGACGCACCACAGGATGGCGGCGATCGTCACGCTGAGGCCGGTGGCGGTCATAGGGCGATCGAGAGCGGTCAGCGGTGTGGTGGCGCGGCCTCAGGCGCGACGGCCGCGGATCGAGACCGGACGATGGTCGGCCCAGTCGAGCCGCCACCACGGCCGACGCGGCGCGTTGGGTTCCATCAGGGCCCGCCAGCCCGGCTCGGGCTTGTAGGTGCCGAAGGCCTTGTCCCACCAGTCGACGCTGATGCCGTAATTGTGCCCGGGCTGGTTGCGCTTGTGGTGGACGAAGTGCACCGGGGTGGCCGACTGCCACGGCAACAGGCGCGGGTCCTCGTGCTGGGCTTGGTGACACCAGGCGGCGAAGATCGCGTGGATCAGCGCGCCGGCGATGCCGGCGCCGGCGAACCAGCCGCCGGTGACGAAGTAATAGTCGAGCGGCAGCAGGAGCACGGCGGCGGCCAGCGCGCCCGCGGCGTAGTCCCGGAATTCCTGCAGCACGCCCTGGCCCAGGCCGTCCATGTGGTGGTCGCCGTGGCGCTTGACCAGAAAACGGCCGACCCATCGATGGTGCATGCCACGATGGATCCAGTACTCGCCCAAGGTGCCGAGCACGAAACCGACGATCAGTCCGGATAGGGCAAGGCCTGCCTGAAGCATGGCGTCCGGTTGTCCGTTTAGAGAGGTTGAAACGATCTGTTAACAGGTCGCGGCGATGTTGTCAGTGTCGCATGTGGTCACAATGCGTGTGTCCTAGCCTCTCCCGGGGCTTGGCAAAAGCCGCTGCGACGGGCGGAAACGCCTTGTTACAGTCAGGAACCGCCGTGACCTACCGCTACGCCATCTACGCCGCCCCCGCCCCCGGCTCCGCCCTCGCCCGGCACGCCGCCGCCTGGCTGGGTCGCGACGCGCTGACCGACCTGCCGCGGGCGCAGCCACTGCCCCAGACGATGCCGATCACCCGCGAGGCCGACCGCTACGGCTTCCACGGCACGCTCAAGCCGCCCTTCCAGCTCGCCGAGGGTCGCGACGAGGCCGCGCTGCTCGACGCATTGGCGGCATACGCCGCGCGTACCGCGCCGGTCGATCTGGGTCCGCTGTCGGTGCAGGACCTCTCGGGCTTCATCGCGCTGCGGCCGGTCGTCAGCCCGCCGGCCCTGGCCGCCCTGGCGGCCGACGTCGTCGAAGCCTTCGACGGCTTCCGCCGGCCGCCCGACGCGGCGGAGCTGGCGCGCCGCCGCGTCCATGGGCTGACGCCGGCGCAGGAGGCCAACCTGGCGCGCTGGGGTTACCCCTACGTGATGGACGAGTTCCGGCTGCACTTCACCCTGACCAGCCGGCTGCCGGCGGCCGAGCGCGCGCCGCTGATCGCCTGGCTCCAACGCTACTTCGATCCGGCCCTGTCGGCGCCGTTCATCCTCGACACGCTCTGGCTGTTCGTCGAGCCGGCGCCCGGCGCGCCGTTCCGTCAGGTCGCGGGCTTCGCGCTCGCCGGCAAGAGCTGATCGATTAGCCGGGCGAAGGCGGCGACGGCGAGGGCGAGGTCGCCGTCATTGGCGATGGCCACGACATCGTGTCCCGTTGTGGGAGCACCGACCCGCGCCAGCCGCGCCTCGATCTCGGCCGGGCTCTCGCGGCCGCGCGCCGCCAGCCGCGCGCGCAGCGTGTCGGTCGAGGCGGTTACCTCGCAGACCGTCAGGCCGGGGTAGCGCCGCCGCGCCGCATCGAGCACCTGGCGCGAGACGTTGGCGACGACGACGCGGCCGGCCGCGAGGTCGTCGTCCATCCGCCGCGGCAGGCCGTAGCGCAGGCCGTTGGCCGGCCAGTGTATGGCGAAGGCTCCCGCCGCGCACATCGCCGCGAACGCGTCGGCCGAGGCTGCAACATGGCCCTCGCCGCCGGAGCCGGCCGGCCGGGTGATCACGCGGCGCACGAAGGCGACGTTCGGGTCGGCGCGAAAGACCGCCCGCGCGCCGTCGAGCAAGCTGTCCTTGCCGACCCCGCTCGCGCCCACGACGAGCACGAGCCGGCGGCCGTCAGGCATGCGCCTGAAGGCGCCGGGCCCGGTCGCGGAAGGCGGCGAGGTCGGGCGTCTTCTTGCCGATGATCTTGGCGAGGTCGTCGTAGCGGCGCAGCGTCACCGCCTCGGCGGCATGGGGGCATTTGATGAATGAGTCGGCTTCGGCGGCAGTGAAGGGGCCTCCTTGCACTTGCAGTGAAGTTTTCGAGCCCTGCGAGAGCGCCTCCCAGTAGCCGGCCTCGGCGAAGCATAGGTAGCGCTTGGCGTCGACATGCAGGCGCACCGGCTCGGCCACCGCCTTGCCGAACACCTGCTCGAGCACCAGGGCGCCCGAGGCCTCGTGCCGCGCGTCGATGCCCTTCGCGGCCAGGCCCTCGTCGCCCTTGCCGACGAGATGGCCGATGTCGTGCATCAGGGCGGCGATCACCAGCGAGTCCGGATCGCCCGCCTCGACCGCGAGCTCGGCCGATTGCAGGGCATGGGCGAGCTGTGTGACGCGCTCACCGCCATAGGCCGCGCCGCCCTTCTCCTCGAGCAGCCGGAACAGCCCGTCGACCGTGTACCTCATGCGATCCTCCGTCCTTCGCGCCACACCGCGCGCACCACCGGTTGGCCCTCGATCAGCGCCACGCGCAGCAGATCAGCGCGCCGCCCCGCGACGATGGCGCCGCGATCGTCCAGCCCGACCGCCTCGGCCGGCGTCTGCGCCACCGCGCGCACCGCCCGGGGCAAGTCCATCTCGGGAATGTCGCGCGCCAGCCGGAAGGCGGATTCGAGCAGGCTCACCGGCACGTAGTCCGACGAGACGATGTCGAGCAGCCCCTGCGCCGCCAGCGCGCCGGCCGAGATATTGCCGGAGTGCGAGCCGCCGCGCATCAGATTGGGTCCGCCCATCACCACCTTCATGCCGCCCTCGCGCGACAGCCGCGCCGCCTCGACCGTGGTCGGGAACTCGGCCACCACCATGCCGTCGGCGACCGCCTCGGCGACGTGGGCGGCCGTGGCGTCGTCGTGGCTGGCGAGCGGAATGCCGCGCGCCCGGCACATCTCGACCATGCCGCGCCGGTTGGGCGCGCTCCAACGCGCGCAACGTTCCTTCTGCGCGGCGATGTAGGTGTCGAGCTCGGCGTCGGTGAACTGGAACTTGCCCTTGTAGTATTCGCGGAACTTGTCCTCGCGCGTGAACTGGCGCTGGCCCGGCGTGTGGTCCATGACCGAGGCGAGCTTGACCGCCGGATCGTCGATCAGCCGGGCGATGCGATCGAGCACCGTGGGATAGCTGGTCTCGCAGCGCAGGTGGAACAGGTGCTCGGCGCGGAACATGTCGCGCGCGCGCGCCGTCTTCACCGCCGCCAGCATTTCGTCGAGCGCGGCGATGCGGATATCGTCGTCGCCGCGCACCGTGCCCATGCCGACGGCGTCGAACACCGTGGTGATGCCGGCGGCCGCGATCTGGCCGTCATGCGCCAGCACCGCCGACATGCCGGGCCAGCGCACGCCCGGCCGCGGCGCAAAGTGGCGCTCCATGTTGTCGGTGTGCAGCTCGACGAGGCCGGGCAGCAGGTAGTCGCCGGCGAAATCCTCGCCGCGCCGCGCTGCGCCCGCCGCGACCTCGGCGATGCGCCCGTCGCGCACGACGACGGCGCCGTCGATCACCGCGTCGGGGCCGACGATCCGGGCGCCGCCGAGGATCATCTCGGCCATCACGCGGCCTCCGGCAGGGACGTACCGGGCTCGAGCTCGAACACCCGGCTCGCCACCGCCTCGCGCGCCACCGGATCGTGCAGGATGGCGAGAATCGCCGCGCCGCTATCGCGCGCTTCGCGGATCAGGGCGATCACCACGGCGCGATTGGCGTCGTCGAGCGAGGCGGTCGGCTCGTCGAGCAACAGGATCGGGAAGCCGGCGGCGAAGACGCGGGCGATGTTCACGCGCTGCTGCTCGCCGCCGGAGAAAGTCGCCGGCGGCAGGTCGAACAGGCGCGACGGAATGTTGAGCCGCGCCAGCATCGCCTCAGCCCGGCCGCGCGCCGTATCGGGCGCGACGCCGCGCGCCAGCATCGGCTCGGCCACCACGTCGCGCGTCGAGACGCGCGGGATCACGCGCAGGAACTGGCTGACATAACCGATGGTGTCGCGCCGCAGGGCCGTGACCTGGCGTGGCGATGCGCTCGCCATGTCGGTCTCGGTACCCACGCCGCGAATGACGATGCTGCCGGCATCGGCGCCGTAATTGCCATAGACGCAGCGCATCAGGCTGCTCTTGCCCGCGCCCGAGGGCCCGCGCAGCACGACGCACTCGCCGGCGTGCACGTCGAGATCGACGCCCCGCAACGCATCGAGCCGCACGCCGCCGCGCAGATGCAAGGTGAAGCTCTTGCGCAGGCCGCGGATGGAGATGGCGGGGGGTGGGCTATTCATGAGTCAAACTCAAACTACCTTCGCTCTCTGTTGGGGCGGGGCGATCGCAAATGGACTTCAGATCTACCTTCCCCCGGAGGGGGAAGGTATGCGTTGTGATCATCGTCATACCGTCAGCACCGAGGATACGAGCAATTGCGTGTACGGCTCTCTGGGATCGTCGAGCAGGCGGTCGGTGAGCCCGCTTTCGACCAGGCCGCCCTCGCGCATCACGATCAGCCGATCGGCCAGCAGGCGCGCGACACCCAGATCGTGGGTCACGATGATCACCGACACGCCGACGTCGCGCACCAGCCGGCGCAGCAGGTCGAGCAGTCGCGCCTGCACCGAGACGTCGAGACCGCCGGTCGGCTCGTCCATCAGCACGACGCGGGGATGCGTCACCAGGTTGCGCGCGATCTGCAGGCGCTGCTGCATGCCGCCGGAGAAGGCGCGCGGCTTGTCGTCGACGCGATCGGCGTCGATCTCGACCTGCTTGAGCCAGTCCAGCGCCGTGTCCCGTAGATTGCCGTAGTGGCGCTGGCCCAGCGCCATCAGCCGCTCGCCGACATTGCCGCCGGCGCTGACGTCGGGCCGCAGCCCGTCGCGCGGATTCTGGTGCACGAAGCCCCACTCGGTGCGCAGCAGGCGCCGCCGATCGGCCTCGCTCAGCGCCAGCATGTCGACCTCGCGGCCATCGCCGGTGTGATAGAGCACTTCGCCGGCATCGGCCGGCATGCGCCCGCCGAGGCAATTGAGCAAGGTGGTCTTGCCCGAGCCGGATTCGCCGACGATGCCCAGCACCTCGCCCGGCCACAGCTCGAGCGAGACGTCGCGCACCGCGGCGCGCGCACCGAAGCGCTTGGTGAGGCCGCGCACCTCGAGGATCGGCGTCTCGCTCATTCGCCGCCCTCCACGGCCGCGACATACGACTGCGGCGCGCCAGTACCGCGATGGCCCGCGGCGCGCCGCTGTTCGCAGTGGTCGGTGTCGGAGCACACGAACATGCGCCCGCCCTTGTCGTCGGTGATGATCTCGTCGAGGAAGGTGTCGTCGGCGCCGCACAGCGCGCAGGGCTGGTCCCATTTCTCGATCTGGAACGGGTAATCCTCGAAATCGAGCGACTTCACCGCGGTGTAGGGTGGCACGGCGTAGATGCGCTTCTCGCGACCGGCGCCGAAGAGCTGCAGCGCCGGCATCTGGTCCATCTTCGGATTGTCGAATTTCGGAATCGGCGAGGGGCGCATCAGGTAGCGGCCATTGACCATCACGGGATAGTCGTAGGCGGTCTCGATGCGGCCGAAGCGCACGATGTCCTCGAAGAGCTTCACATGCATGGCGCCGTACTCGGCAAGCGCGTGCATCTTGCGCGTCTCGGACTCGCGCGGCTCGAGCCAGCGCAGCGGCTCGGGGATCGGTACCTGGTAGACCAGGATCTGGCCTTCGACGAGCTTCGTCTCCGGGATGCGGTGCCGCGTCTGCACGATGGTGGCGTCCGGCGTGCGCTCGGTGGTCGCCACGCCGGTCATGCGGCGGAAGAACGAGCGGATGCTGACGGCGTTGGTCGTGTCGTCGGCGCCTTGGTCAATCACCTTCAAGGTGTCGGCCGGGCCGATCACCGCGGCGGTGATCTGGATGCCGCCGGTACCCCAGCCATAGCTCAGCGGCATCTCGCGGCTGCCGAACGGGATCTGGTGACCGGGAATCGCCACCGCCTTCAGAATCGCGCGCCGCAGCATCCGCTTGGTCTGCTCGTCGAGGAAGGCGAAGTTGTAGCCCTCGTCGACCGTGGCGTTGCTTGGCCCGGCGGTCATGTGTGGGTTCCCGATACCTTCCCCCGCTGGCGGGGGAAGGTAGTCGTGTGGGCGGCAGTCATTCCGCAGCCTCCTTCAGCGCGGCTTGCCTCGCCGCCTCGGCGTCGCGGCGCATGGCGCGCACGACGTTGAGCTCGGACTGGAAGTCGACATAGTGCGGCAGCTTGAGGTGCTGCACGAAGCCCTGCGCCTCGACGTTGTCGCTGTGATAGAGCACGAACTCGATGTCGTTGGGCGGCGCGTCGGTCGCCTCGCCGAGTTCCTCGGCGCGCAACGCGCGGTCGACCAGCGCCATGCCCATCGCCTTGCGCTCGCCGTGGCCGAAGCTCACGCCGTAGCCGCGGGTGAATTGCGGCGGCTCGCTCTTCGACCCGGCGAACTGATTGACCATCTGGCACTCCGTCAGCTCGATGTCGCCGATATCGACGGCGAAGCCCAGCTCGGGCGGCACCATCTCCACCGCCACGGTGCCGTGGCGGATCTCGCCGGCGAAAGGATGCGTGCGGCCATAGCCGCGCTGCGTGGCGTAACCCATCGCCAGCACGAAGCCCTCGTCGCCGCGCGCCAGGTTCTGCAGCCGCATGGCGCGCGGCGCCGGGAAACGCAGCGGCTCGCGCGTCAGGTCGGGCGGCGCCGGATCGCCAGACGCGGGCCGCTCGACCTCGATGATGTTCTCGCGATTGAGCACGTCGATCACGCCGGGCACGCGCGCCTCTTCGGCCGGCGCAGCCACGGGCGCAGGCGCCGGCTCACCCTCGGCCATCAGCGCGAAATCGAGCAGGCGGTGCGTGTAGTCGAAGGTCGAGCCGAGGATCTGGCCTCCCGGAATATCCTTGAACACCGCCGACACGCGCCGCCGCACCGTCATCGCCGATGTGTCGATCGGCAAGGTGGCGCCGAAGCGCGGCAGGGTCGTGCGGTAGGCGCGCAGCAAGAAGATCGCCTCGACCTGATCGCCACAGGCCTGCTTCAACGCCAGCGCGGCGAGATCAGGATCGTAGAGCGAACCTTCGGTCATCACGCGATCGACCGCGAGCTTCTGCTGCTCGCGGATCTGCGCAACGCTGAGCTCGGGGATCGCAGGGTCGCCGCGCCGCGACTCGGCCAGCCAGGCATGCGCGTTGGCGATCGCGCGTTCACCACCCTTGACGGCAACGTACATGTCAGGCCTCCAGGATGGTGGTGCGCGGCAACGCCGCGAGGCGCGCGCCCGATGCGAACAGGATGTCGAGGCCACGCGGAAACGCGCCGCTCATGGCACGACGCGCGGCGAGGAACGAGTCCGGCAGCCCGTCGATACGCAACACCGCGCGCGTGGCGATGCCGGGACCACGCAAGCTCCAACCGCCCTGCGCGTTCAAATCAGGCACCTGGACGATCAGCGTCGCGCCGCGTTGCGGCTCCTCGTCGCTGCCCCAGTCGAAGTCCTCGAGCGCCGGCAGGGACGCGGCGTCGAGCATGACGGCGAAGGCCGCCTTGCCGGCCACGCTCACAACAGGCGCACCGGTGTGAAAGGCGATCCACGCCGCCGCGCCGTCGGCCGCCGCATGTGGCGCCAGCCAGACCGGCGTGTCGCCGTCGAGCAAGGTCAGGCAGGCCGCCGCCGTCGCGGCATCGACGCCGGCGGGCGGGTTCAGGCGCAGCGTGAGTTCTTCGATGCGGCCGGGATGCGACAGCGCAGCGAGTGTCGCGCGGAAGGCGGCCTGCGCGTCGAGCACCGGCTCGACGAAGCCCGGCGACAACGCCGCCTGGGTCGGCGTGACGATCCCGCTCATGAGCCGCGCACCATGGTGAAGAAATCGACCTTGGTCGCCGCCGCCTTCGACAGCACGCGCTGGCGCGCGGCCTCCTGGCCCTGCGCGAGCGGCGCCACCAGGTCGCGGCGCAGCCGCTCGGCAAACAGCCCGTCCTGCAGCAGCGCGTCGAGCACCGCCACCAGCTCCGCCTTGCGCTTGTCGCGGCCGGCGACGTAGCCGACACCGACAGCGCCGCCTTCGACCTGCACGACGCAGCGCGCGACGCTCATCTCGCCGATGTTGAATTGCTGGCCGGTGCCGCCGGCGCGCCCGCGCACCATCGCCAGCCCCGACTCGGCCGGCTTGACGACGCGCCAGCTCGGCCGCGGCGACAGCCCGATCACCGCCGCCTCCAGCGTCGCCCGTTCGGCTCTCGCCAGCACGGCCAGCCAGGATTTGCGCGCGTCGATGCTTTCCATCTCGACAAAGTCCTTACTTGTCTATACAAGTATAGGGGGATGGGTCGACGCCCGCAAGGTCTATCGCCGGCCACATCTGTCATCCCGAACGCAGCGAGGGATCCAGGTGACTTTCCGAGATCTCTCGCTGCGCTCGGGATGACAGGACGATGCGGACTCTTACCCAGATCCCGATGAAGGTTGCGTGACATGGCCGTGGATGACGATCCCAGACCGCTGTGGCGGCGCATCGCCGACACGTTGCGCGCCGAGGTCAAGGCCGGCGACTGGAAGCCGGGCGCGCGGTTGCCGGGCGAATACGCGCTGGCCGAGCGCTTCGGTGTCAACCGCCACACCTTGCGCCAGGCGATCGAGCATCTCGAGGGCCAGGGTGTGCTCCGCGCCGAGCAGGGTCGCGGCATCTTCGTGCCCGATCCGCCGCTCGACTACGCGCTGGGCAAGCGCGCGCGCTTCAGCGAGACCATCGAGCGCTCCCGACGCGTCGGCGCGCGCGATCAGGTGAGCGTGCACAATGTGCGCGCCACGCCGGAGATCGCGCAGGCCTTGTCGGTGCCGACCGAGACTCCGCTGCTGCGTCTCGACGCGCGCGCCCTGGTCGACGGCAAGCCCGCCGGCATCGGCAGCCACTACTTCCCCGCCGCGCGCTTCCCGCGCCTGGGCGACGCCTGGCGCGCCGAGCGCTCGGTGACCGCGGCGTTACGGCGCTGCGGCGTGAACGATTATTCGCGGCGCTGGACACGCGTGTCGGCGGCGCTGATCACCGCTTCCGACGCGCGCCTGCTCGAGGTCGGCCGCGGCCGCGCCGTGCTGGTCACCGAGGCGATCAACATCGACCCCGACGGCGTGCCGATCGAGTACGGCCACTCCCGCTGGCTGAGCGACGCGATGACGTTCGTGGTGGAGTGACCGTGCGTTCGCATCTGACTCCCTCTCCCCGCGTGCGGGGAGAGGGTCGGGGTGAGGGGCTGCATCAGGTGGCGCACCACTGACGTGCGCAACTTGCGAATCCCCCTCACCCCGACCCTCTCCCCGCGTGCGGGGAGAGGGAGAAAATCCGTGTGCGATAGCCCTGCGGCACCGAGCGGCGAGCGATCCGCGCCGCCAGTTATTCCGCGCGCGGCGCGACGATGGTGCAGGTACCTTGGGCGGCGGCGACCAGGCGGCCTTCGTTCTCAACCTCGATGCGCACCACGGCCATGCGCCGGGTCATGGCGATGATCGTGGCCTCGGCGCGGCAGACGCCCTTGGTGACCGGAGCCAGCAGGTTGATCTTGAACTCGGTCGTCGCCGCCCAGTACTTCGGCGGCATCACCGGGTACATGACCGTGCCCAGCACGTGATCGCACAGCGCCGACAGGCAGCCGCCATGCATGTTGCCCATCCTGGTCAACAGCCCGGCGGCCACTTCCATCTCGGCGACGATCCTGCCCGGCGCCACGTCGGTGATGACGATGCCCAGGAAGCCGGGGATCCCGCCCTCGGACTTGACGCCCTTGACCCGCGCCACCCAGGCCTCGTCGAAGGCCTCGAACTTCACCGCCATCGCCATCAGCCGCCTCCGTGATCGGGCGCGAAGACACCATGCACCGGCGGCTCGCCATCGGCCTCGCCGGCCATCACCTTGAGCAGGCCTTCCACGTCGTCGAACCCGGCGACCTGGCGCGGCAGCTCGGCGAACGGGAAGCGATTCTCGGCCAGCATGTCGAGCGCCTTGCGATAGGGGCCGATATCGACGCCCAGCGCGCCCAGCACCTTCAGCTCCTTGAAAACGATGTGATCGGGATTGAAGCCCGGCGCGCCCGGCTGGCCGCGCGTGCCAGCCACCACCACCGTGCCGCCCGGCCGGGCCAGCGCGATCGCCTGGGCGAAGGCGGCCGGCGCCTTGGCCGTGACGTCGACCACCACGTTCGCCAATCCGCCGGTCGCCGCGCGCAGCGCCTTCACCGGATCCTGCTGGCCCACATCGACCGCGAGGTCCGCGCCGAACGCCTTGGCCAAAGCCAGTCGCGCGGCGTCGCGCGCGCCGAGCCCGGTGACCATCACGAACGCCGCGCCGGCCGTCTTCGCCGCCGCCGCCACGCACAGCCCGCGAATGCCGGGCCCGAGCACCGCCACGACGTCGCCCGGCTTGGTCTCGGGGACTTCCGCGCCCCAGCGTATGCCGGCGCCCAGCGGATTGAACAGCGACGCCAGCACCGGGTCCATGCCCTGGGGCACCGGCAGCAGCATGGCGTCCGGCCCGAGATAGAGATGCGTGGCGTAGCCGCCGCGCAGATGCGGCGACGGCGCGGCGTCCATGAAGCCGACCATGGTGCGCATGCCGTTGCGCGCGCAGCGCCGATAGAGTCCGGCCTTGCACGCGGCGCATTCGCGGCAGGACTGGAACACCTCGACCGCCACACGCTGGCCCGCCTTGACGCCCCAGCGATCCTCGGCCTGCGGCCCGACCGCTTCCAGGACGCCGATCACCTCGTGGCCCGGGATGAAGGCGTGATCGGCCGCGAGGTGGCCGGTGTACTGCTCGTGGTCGGTGCCGCACAGGCCGCAGGCCTCGACGCGCAGCACGCCATCGCCATCGCCGATCGCCGGGATCGGCCAGCGCCGGCGCTCGAAACGACGCGGCGCGGTCAGCACCAGGGCTTCGGCGTCGCTCATTTGGCTTCGTCCAGCTTCGCCCACGCCGCGCGCACCGCCGCCATCGCCTCGATGGCGCGCGGGATTCCGGCGTAGAGCGACAGATGGGTCACGACCTCCTCGACCTCGACGCGCGACAGGCCGTGGCGCAGGCCGGCCGGCGCGTGCACCGCGAGCTCGGCGACGGCGCCCAGGCTGACCAGGATGGCGATGACGACGATCGATCGGTCGCGGCGGCTGAGCTGCGGCCGGCTCCAGATCTCGCCGAACGCCCAGCGATAGGCGACGACCCCGACCCCGCCGTAACGCTCCTCCATCCGCGTCAGGCCGCGCGCCGGATCGACCGGCTTGGCGGCGCCGGCGATGCTGCGCAGCACGTCGGCGCCGTCGCGGTCGCGGTCGGCGTCGGACTTGCGATCGGCGGCGCGACGCTCAGGCAAGGTCTCGACGCCCGCGAAGCGGCGCAGGCCGGCATCGACCCTGCGGCTGGCGTGCATCGCCGCCGGGAAGCCGGCATAGGCGGCGACGTGCAGGAGGATCTCCTCGATCTCCTCCGCCGCGAGGCCGTTGCGCCGGCCGATGGCGGTGTGGCCTTCCAGCTCCTCGTCGCGCGCCTGGGCGGCCAGCACCGAGATCACCAGCAGCGAGCGGTCGCGGCGGTTCAGCTGCGGGCGCGCCCACATATCGCCAACCACGTCGAAGGCCATGCTGCCCAGCGCGCCCTGACGGCGCGCGAAGCTGGCCGCGATTCGTTCCGGCTCGACGTCCGGCGCGAAGCACTTGAAGGTCTCGGCGGCGCTGGCATGCCGCTCGGCATGCGTCCGGGACGCGGCCATCACTCGTTCCCCCCATCTCAGGCGCGCGCCCTGGCGGCGCGTCACGCACGGCGCACTATGTCACAGGAGTCGGCCGCCGCCAGAGGCAGGGCGATCGCACATCGCCTTGCGCGGCCCCCTTCTCCACGCGAAGGCCAGGGGCCGCGGACGGCCCCGAGGGAGAAGGGGACCGAAGGGCGGATGAGGGGCTTCGCGGCGTCTCGACAACAATGATGTTCGCCGTGGGTGAGGAAGCCCCTCATCCACGTTGCTGCGGAAATCTTGCGGGCAACGCCTTTGGGTCTGTCCCGATACGATCTACGATATCCAAGATAGCCTTGTAGTACGCTTTATCCTTGTCGTAGGCCCAGCTCGCCGCGTCGAGTGCGATGGCGCCGAGATGGAGGAGCACTCGTTCGCGGGCCGGCAACGGTACGACGGCGGCGTAGGCATCGAGGAAACTACTGAATTCTTCACTGTTCCAGTCTTCGGTCGCAACGAGCATTCTTCCGAAATCGGCCGCCGGGTCACCATACTCGCAGTGCTCAAAGTCAAAGAGCCCCGAGATTTCCCAGGCACCGTCAATTTCCCGGAGCATGAGATTCCTCATCGAGAAATCCCCGTGCGTGAACCGAAGTTGTCGAGGCGTGTAGCGTTGAAGGTCGACCGTCCAGGCAAGCGCCTGTGCACGTGACGTTGCACGATCATCGATCAATGCAGCCTCCCGCGCATATCTTTCGAGCCGCATAGCCAAGAGCTCACGGTACTTCGCGACTGCGTCCGACTGGGACAGCTCAGTATGGCGCTCGTCGACGGGAAGAAGATGCAGCTTGGCCAGCAACGTCCCGGCCTGTCGATACAGATCGATGCGTGTGCGTGTCGTCAGGGTCTTCCAAAGGTCAGCACCGACTTGACCTGGCAATCTGGTTGTCAGGATCCACGGCTGGCCGGCATTGAGCCGTCCGGATGCAATGAGTGCCGGAACGGGCAATCCAGAACCTGACAGGAAGTTGTAAGCTCGGCACTCGCGGGCGATTTTTTTGTCCGCTGAATGGAGGAAACACTTAACGATGAGGTCGCCGCAGCTGAAGACAGCGCTACTCAGATATCCGCCAATATGGACAAGTGCATTGCCTGCTGCATTATAGGCGGCCACCGCTGCGGTAAGACCCTCCAGAAGGGCATCTATAGAGAGGTCGCCCGGCTCGCGTTCTGTCATGTTTCCTTGCCGCCGCAAAAGACAGAGCCTAGTGCTGGTGCAGCCACAGCCGTTCGGTTTTCGCCCATTGGGCGTCGCTCAGGATCAGGCGGTCCGTCGCAAGCTCGAACCACAACACACCAACCGTGGGAATCCTGATTCCCAACAGACCTAATGCGTCGCGCCGGCGACGACCAGCTCGTCGCGCTCGACGCGGATCGTGGTCTCGATGGCGATCTTCAGGGCGGCGACCAGGGTGTCGACCGACATCGACGCGGCGCCGGGATGACGCGCGGCCTGCTCCGGCAGGTAGGGCACGTGGATGAAGCCGGCGCGGAATTTATGCCGGCCGGTCTCGGCGAGATGGCGCGCGACGTAGAAGGTGTGGTTGCAGACGAAGGTGCCGGCGCTGTTCGACACCGAGGCCGGGATGCCGGCGGCGCGCAGACGGCGCAGCATCGCCTTGATCGGCAAGGCGCTGAAATAGGCGGCCGGCCCGTCGGCGACGTTGGGCTGGTCGATCGGCTGCTCGTCGGCGTTGTCGGGGATGCGCGCGTCGTCGACATTGATCGCCACGCGCTCGAGCGAGAAATCGACGCGGCCGCCGGCGAGGCCGAGCGCGATCACGATGTCGGGCGAGAGTTCCTTGATCAGCTTCGCCAGCTGCGGGCGCACGGCGCGAAAGACACAGGGCAGTTGCCGCGCGACCACCTCGTGCTTGTCGCAGCGCCAGCCGTCGACGCGCCGCGCCACCTCCCAGGACGGGTTGACGGTATCGTTGTCGAACGGCTCGAAGCCGGTGACCAGGATGCGCTTCACTCGATGTCCCCGCTGGTGGCGCGGGGACATCAAGCCATGACGGGCCGGCTTACGCCAGCGGCGTGAACGGCAGGCGCTCGCGCCGCGCCAGCCGGGGCACCGCGTCGCCCAGGATCAGCGCCTGGAAGTGCGGCGTCTTCTGGTGCGTCTCGAAGGCGGCCTGGTCGACGAACAGCTCGTAGAGGAAGAACAGGTGGTCGTTGTCGGGCGAACGATGCGGGCGGAACAGCAGCGTGCCGGGCTCCGCGGCGCGCACCGCCGCCGTCATGCGATCGAGCGTGGCGGCGACAGCCTCGGCCTCGCCCGGCTTGGCCTCCCAGGTGACGGCAAGCGCGACGGTGCCGGAAACCGGCGGCTTGGCATTGGCGAGCATGGGCATGGCGAACTCCGTTGTGGTCAATGGCGGAGTCATAGGCGTAACGCCCCGTCGATCGTTTCGCCGCCGGCCGAAGAGTCGCGCTGTCGTCCAATCGAAGGGAGTCACCAACCCCTACCTTCCCCCGCTGGCGGGGGAAGGTCGTCTATTGGGTCGCATCACTCACCAGCCCAGCGTGCGGCGCAATCCCGTGACGATGTCGAGGTGCCGTTCGTGGTCGCCGGCGAAGCGCGTGACGATGTGCGTGGCGCCGGCGTCGGCGAAGCCTTTGAGCCATGCGGCGGCACCGGACGCGGAGCCGGCGAAGCAGCTCTGGCGCTTGCGCATGATCGCGGGCGCCATGCCGTAATACTGCTCCAGGTAGGTGTTCATGCGCGCATCGGCGTTCGCTGGGCGCACAACCGGGATCGAGCTACAGTATCGCGATGACGTCGACAAACCCTGTACGGATCCTGCGAAACATTCCCTATGGCGAGGCGCGGATCGGCTACGCCGGCGGCGCCGGCGCGATGCGCGCCGTCACGCTCGCCTTCGACGCCTATCTGCCGGCGTCGCCTCGGTCGAGGCCGGCCCCGGCGCTCGTCATGGCCTTCGGTGGCGCCTTTCACCGCGGCCGCAAGGAGGACGATTCTTTCCCGACCGCCGGCGCCTATGGCCCGAACACCGCGGTCGCCGAGTATTGTCGCCGCTTCGCCGCCGAGGGCTTCGCCTGCTTCTCGGTCGACTATCGGCTGGCGCCGGACGATCCCGATCCCGGCACCACGCCGGTCCTCGGCCGGCCCGACGCCGTGCCGATGAGCCGCATCGACGAGGTGCGCGCGATCATGGGCCTGCCGCCGGCCACGGCGCGGCAGATGGCCGACATCATGGAAGCGGCCATCGATGACGTCGCGGCCGCTGCCCGCGCGGTGCTCGATCGCGCCGATGAATTCGGCGTCGATCCCGCGCGACTCGTGCTCGGCGGATGGTCGGCCGGCGCGCGATGCGCCCTCTATGCCGCCTACGCCGACCGCGTGCCCTGCGTCGGGGTACTGGCGCTGTCGGGCACGATGATGGCCGACGACATCGACCGCTACCTCTCGCCATCGCGGCCGCAACCGGCGCTCCAACTCGTCGTGGCCGACGGCGATGTCGGTTATGTCCGCGATGGTGCCGACCCCATGGCCGCAGCCATGCGGCAGCGCGGCTGCGACGCGCGCGTGGCCTGGGTGACGGGGCGCGATCACTGGTATGCGGCGGAGGCCATCACCGACAGCGGCGCGACCGTGCAGGCTGTGCTGCGTGAAGCGTTGCGGCGATGGACCGGCGTGTGAGCCGATCCGCCCGAGGAGCATCTGGGGGGAATGGTGCCCAGGGGCGGAATTGAACCACCGACACTGCGATTTTCAGTCGCATGCTCTACCAACTGAGCTACCTGGGCCCACGCGTGGCGATGACGGGCATCGACACCGGAGGACGGACGGCCGATGGCCGTCCGCCTTGGTTCGCGGCTTATAGGAAACCGGTTCCGGCTTGTCCAGCGCGCCGGTCGCGCCGGTCTGGTCCGGTCTGGTATAGTCCCGCCCCATGACCCTGCAGCGCGCGGCCCTCTGGACGATCGTCATCGCCGCCACTGTCTATCTCCTGATCGTGGGCCGCGGCCTGCTGCTGCCCTTCGTGCTGGCGTTGGTCCTCTGGTACATGGTCGACGCGCTGGCCGAAGCCATACAGCGGCCGCCCAGGCTGAAGATCGCGATCCCGCGCTGGATCGCCCTGCCCGCCGCCATTCTCGCCATGGGCGGCTTGCTCTGGGTGCTGGGCCGCACGATCACCGCCAACGTCACCGCCGTGATCGCCGCCGCGCCCAACTACCAGGTGCGCCTGCAGAAACTGATCGCCCAGCTCTGGAGCCTCGCCAGCGACACGCCGGCGCCCACCCTGGCCGAGCTGGTCGGCCGCATGAGCCTGGCCGACACGCTGAGCGACGTGGCCTCGGCCGTGGCGGCGCTGGTCAGCGTCGCCGGCATCGTGCTGGTCTACGCCGGCTTCCTGTTCGTCGAGGCCGGCAATTTCCAGCGCAAGATGACCCTGATGTTCACCGACCCGGCGCAGGAGGCGCGCATGCTGGCGGTGCTCAACCGCATCAGCCGCGACATCCGCGTCTACATCCGCATCAAGACGACCCTGGCCGCGCTGACCTCGGCGCTGTCCTACATCCTGATGACCGCGGTCGGCGTCGATTTCGCCGGCTTCTGGGCGGTGATGATGTTCTTCTTCTACTTCATCCCCACCGTCGGCTCGATCCTGGCGATCATGGCGCCGACGCTGCTCACCCTGGTGCAGTTCGACAGCCTCACGCCCTTCCTGATCGTGCTGTTCACCGTCGGGCCGCTGCAGATCGTCATGGCCAATGTCGTCGAGCCGGCGATGCTCGGCCGCTCGCTGAACCTCTCGGCGCTGGTGGTGATCATCTCCCTGATGGTCTGGGGCACGATCTGGGGCGTGGTCGGCATGTTCCTGTGCGTGCCGATCATGGTGGTGATTCTGATCGTGCTGTCGAACTTCGAGAGCACGCGTCCCGTGGCGGTGCTGCTGTCGGCCGATGGAAGGCTGCCCTCTGAACACGCCTGATATGTCCGCATGGCGGTCGGGACGGGTTTACAGCCCGCCCGGAACGGACGGATCATTCCATCGACAGACAAGCGGACCATCGAGGGAAGCGTCATGACCAAACGGCCGATCTCCGCCGACTCGCACATCACCGAACCGCCCAACTGCTATATCGATTTCATCGATCCCGCCTTCCGCGACAACGCCCCCCATCTGGTGCGCGGGACCGATAAGGGCGACGTCTTCATGATCCCCGGCATGGGCTCGCCGATGCCCGTGTCGCTGGCCTCCGGCGCCGGCGTGCCGGCCGAGCAGCTCAGCGCCATCGGCGCCGATTTCGACAAGCTGCATCGCGGAGGCTGGGATCCCAAGGCGCGGCTGGTGGACATGGATCGCGACGGCGTCGCCGCCGAGCTGATCTATCCCTCCGTCGGCATGCTGATCTGCAACCACAAGGACCTCGACTACAAGCGCGCCTGCATGGAGGCCTATAACCGCTGGCTTCAGACCTATTGCGCCGGCGCGCCCGAGCGTATCTACGGGCTGGGCCAGACGGCGATGCGCACGGTCGAGGAAGGCATCGAGGATCTGCGGCGTATCAAGGCGATGGGCTTCAAGGGCGCCATGCTGCCGGGCGATCCCGGCGTCGAGGATTACGACAGCCGCATCTACGATCCGTTCTGGGAAGCGGCGATCGACCTGAAGATGCCGCTGTCGTTCCACATCCTCACGTCGCGCAGCGACGGCATCAAGAAGCACCGCGGCCCGCGCGTGAACGCCTTCATGTCGATCATCCGCGGCAACCAGGACATCATGGGGATGCTGGTGTTCTCCGGCGTCTTCGAACGGCACCCCAAGCTGAAGATCGTGTGCGTCGAGGCCGACGCCGGCTGGGCGCCGCATTTCATGTACCGCATGGACCACGCCTACAAGCGCCACCGGCACTGGATGCGCGGCGGCGAGCTGCCGAGGATGCCCAGCGAGTATTTCCGCGAGAATATCTACATGACGTTCCAGGACGACTGGACCGCCTTCAAGTTCGCCGGCGACATGAACCACCGTCGCCTGATGTGGGCCAGTGACTTCCCGCACAGCGATTCGACCTGGCCCAACAGCCAAAAGGTGATCGCCGAGCAGACCGCGCATATGAGCGCCGACATGCGCGATGCGATCCTGCACGACAACGTCGCCGATCTCTATGCGTTGAGCGTGCAGTAGAAATCGTTGACGTCGTCAACTCGGCGTCATAAAGTGAGTGCGCACTTTGTGCAGGCGCATCACCCCGATGCGCCTGTCGTTTTCGGGAGACCTGTCCATGCGCATTCACCTGGTCGCCGCCTCGCTCGCGGTTTCGCTTCTGTCCGTGCCCGCGCTGGCGCAGGACAAGGTCGGCGTCGCCGCCTGCGACGACTTCCTCGAGAAGTACGAGGCCTGCGTCGCGAAGATGCCGGCGGCGTCGCAGCAGGCGGTCAAGGACTCGATTGTCCAGATGCGCACGGCCTGGAAGGCCTCGGCCACCGACGCCAACAGCCGGACGGCGCTGGAATCGGCCTGCAAGAGCACGGCCACGTCGATGAATCAGTCTATGTCGGCCTATGGCTGCAAGTTCTGAGCCTGTTGAAAAAATGAGCGTGCGCTCGCTCATGAAATGAGGCATGATGTGGGCTGCCCATAAGGGGAGCCCGCCATGCGCCGCTTCGCCGCTATCAGCATCGCGATCATGATCGCCGCGTCTCCCGTCGCCGCGCAGGAGCGCACGGGCGTGCGCGATTGCGATGATTTCCTGGTCTGGTTCGCCGCCTGCATGCGGGCGGCCGCCGTCCCGCCGGAGTTGGCGCCGGTGCTTCAAGCGGCGCTCGACCAGATGCGGACGGGCTGGCGGTCGATCGCCGACAACAGCGATGGGCGCGCGGCGCTGTCCCGCTCATGCCGCGACTATGGCAACCAGATGCGCCAGCACCTCTCCGGCTTCGGCTGCCGGCCCTGAGCTACCGCTCCTCCGGATCGCGCTCGCCGGGCGCCTCGTCGGTCTGCACGCGGTAGTCCTCCTTGAACCAGCGGCCGAGATCGATATCGGCGCAGCGCTTGGAGCAGAAGGGCTGATACTTCGCGTCTACCGGCTTGCCGCAGATCGCGCAGGCGGCGTTGGCGCCGACGACGCGCAAACGCGGACGCTCGCGGCTCATCGCCCGTCGCCCTCGAGCATGCCGGCCTCGGCCAGCGCGCGCGAAAGCGGCGGCCCACGCCGCGCCCGCGTGATCTCCATCAGGCCCAATCGCGTCATGCCCACCACCTGGGTCGGCACAGGATCCTCCGCGAGCCGCGCCGCCATCGCGGCCTGTAACTGGTTGCGCTCGTGCGGCCCGCGCATATCGATGAAGTCGACGACGACGATGCCGCCGATATTGCGCAGGCGCAGCTGGCGCGCGATCTCCTCGACCGCCTCGAGATTGGCCTGCAGCGGCGAGCGCGGCCCCAGCCCCTGCCGCGCGCCCGCCGAGCCGGTATCGACATCGATGGCACACAATGTCTGGCCCGGCTCGAACAGCAGCTCGACGCCCGAGGCCAGCGCGATGCGCGGCGCCAGCGCCGTCTCGATCTGGCCGGCGATGTCGAAGGAATCGAGCACCGCGCCGTCGGCGCCCTCGACGACGCGCAGGCTCGTTCGGTCGCCGGCGGTATCGATCGCCTGGCGCAGGCGCAGGCCGAGAGTGCGATCGTCAACGACGATCTCGGCCAGGGTGCCGCCATGGTCGCGCTGCACGCGCAACAGCGCATGTGGCTCCGCGTGCAAGGTCGCCGGCGGCGTCGAGGCCAGCGCGCGGGCGCGCAGCGATTCCCAGCGCGCCGTCAGCCCCTGCGCCTCGCGCGCCACCAACTCGGGCGCGACCGTCGCGGCCACGGTGCGCACCGTGAAGCCGCCATCCTCGCCAGCGCCGGCTGCGGTCATCGCCGCCGCGAGCCGGTCGCGCGCCTGGGCATCGTCGATGCGCCGCGAGAAGCTCACCGCCTGCTCGTGCGGCTTGAAGACGACGTAGCGGCCGACCAGGCCGAGATTCATCGTCAGCCGAGCGCCCTTGTCTGGCGTCGGTTCACGCGAGACCTGGACCAGCAGCGGCATGCCCGCCGGAGGCGCGCGGCCGTCCTCGAACCCCACCATGTCGAGCCGTCGCAGGAAGCCGCCGCGCGCCTGGCCGATGTCGACGAACGCCGCGTCGAGCTCGGGCGAGAAGCGCTCGACGCGCCCCAGGATGATGGCGCCCTCGAGATCCTGGTGATCGCGCGGCCGCACGCTGACATCGAGCAGGCGCGCGCCGGCCAGCGAGGCGATGATGGTCGCCGTCTCGCTCTCGTGGCAGACCACGCGATCGACACCGCT
>Ga0194123_10001785_pt1 | contig 30636 bp, 42 predicted proteins | sample TA2MahsurfametaG_5_FD_155479 | JGI IMG/M metagenome (GOLD analysis project Ga0194123, IMG submission 155479) | Freshwater microbial communities from Lake Tanganyika, Tanzania - TA2015023 Mahale A surface | ecosystem: Environmental > Aquatic > Freshwater > Lake | place: Tanzania: Lake Tanganyika... | reverse complement strand
AAGGAGCAGGCCGCCGGACGCAAGGGCGAGATCGAGGCCGTCGAGGTCAAGGACGAGCCCGAGGACGAGGGCGACGACGAGTGAGCCCCGGGCCCGGCGCCGAGGTCCATGGTGTTCCCGGCCGTCCGGAGGCGGCGCACGGCGAGCTGATGCTCCGGACGTTCGCCTTCCCCGCGGACGCGAATCCCGCGGGCGACATCTTCGGCGGCTGGCTCCTCGGGCAGATGGACATCGCGGGCGCCAGCCTCGCGCGCCGTCGGGCGCACGGGCGGGTGGCCACGGTCGCCGTCGCGCAGATGACCTTCCGGCTGCCGGTCTTCGTGGGCGACGAGGTCAGCTGCTACTGCACCATCTCCAGGGTCGGCACCTCGAGCGTCACCGTCGAGGTCGAGGCCTGGGCGAGGCGCCACGACGACAGCGGGACCGTCAAGGTCACCGAGGGAACCTTCACCTACGTCGCCATCGGCGCCGACCGGCGCTCGCGGCCGCTGCCCCCGGGCTGACCGCGGAGCGCCGCGCAATCGACGGCTCGTCAGCGCCCGGGGAAATCCGCCGCGGATGTGCTTGCATAATCATGCACAACTGTGTATATTCATGCACCCATGCCCGCGACCGCCCCAAGCCCCCTGCAGCGCCGTGCCCGGATCGCCGCCCTGATCGGCGCGAACCAGCTCTGGAGCCAGCAGGAACTGGCGGAGCTCCTCCGCCGGCGCGACGGGATCGTGGTCACGCAGGCGACGCTCTCGCGTGACCTGGCGGAGCTCGGAGTGGTCAAGGGCCCGACGGGCTACATGCTGCCCGGCGCCACCGCCGCCCTGCCCTCCGGGGACCGCGAGGCGACGCTCGCGACCGCGCTTCGCCAGCACCTGCTGGCGGTGACGCGGGGCGGCACCATGGTGGTGCTGCGCACGCCCTCCGGGCACGCCAACTCGCTCGCCATCGAGCTCGACCGCGCGGGCCTTCCCGGCGCCCTCGGCACCATTGCGGGGGACGACACCATCTTCGTGGCCGCCAAGGACGCCGACGCGGCCACGGCACTCGCACGCACCCTCGAGCGGCTCGCCCGCTCCGCCGCCTGACGCGCGGCAACGACTTCCCGGAGTGGACCGAACCATGGGAGACCGCCTTCGCATCGTCATCGTCGGGGCGCCCGGCTACACCGGCGCCGAGCTTGCCGGCATCCTCGCCGCGCACCCGGACGCGGAGCTCGTCGGCCTCTTCGGGAGCGAGCGGCGCGGCGCCGACGGCACGGTCGAGCTGATGTCGGACCTGTTCCCGCGGCTGGCCGGCACCTGCGACCTGCCGGTGCGCGCGGCCGACGCCGCCGCCATCCTGGCCTGCGAGCCCGATGCCGTGTTCCTCGCCACGCCGCACGAGGCGAGCGAGAAACTGGCACCGCGCCTCGTCGAGGCCGGCGTGACGGTCTTCGACCTGTCCGCCGCCTTCCGCCTGAAGGACGCAGCCCTCTACCCGAAGCACTACGGGTTCACGCACGCACACGCGGCGCTTCTTCCGGACGCGGTGTACGGGCTTCCGGAGGTGGCCGGCGACGCGCTCCGCGGCGCGTCCCTCGTTGCCTGCCCGGGCTGCTATCCGACGTCGGTGATCCTGCCGGTGCGCCCGCTCGTCGCCGCAGGCATCATCGATGCCTCGCGCCCGGTGATCGTCGACAGCGCCTCGGGAGTGAGCGGCGCCGGCCGCTCGGCCGCGGTCAAGAGCCTGTTCTGCGAGGTGAGCCTGCAGCCGTACGGCGTGCTGGCGCACCGCCACCAGCCCGAGATGGCGCAGGAGACCGGCGCGCGCGTGCTCTTCACGCCGCACCTCGTGGCGCTCGACCGGGGCATCCTGTCCACGATCCACGCCGACCTCGCGCCGGGCCGCTCGCTTGCCGATGCGCGCGAGTGCCTGGAGAGCGCCTACGCCGCCGCACCGTTCGTGCGCCTCCTGCCTGCGGGCCGCTGGCCGTCGATCGCCGCCGTCGAGCGCACCAACTGCTGCGACATCGCCCTCGGGACGGACGACTCGGGAACGCACCTCGTGGTCTCGAGCGCCATCGACAACCTCGTGAAGGGCGCTGCCGGCCAGGCCGTGCAGGCGTTCAACGTGCGCTTCGGCCTCGACGAGGCCGCCGGCCTGGGCATCGCGCGCCGCACCGCGGCGGGGGCGGCCTCATGAGCGGGCCGCTCGTCGTCAAGCTCGGCGGCGCGCTGCTCGACGACGCGGCGCGCTTCCCCGGCGTCTTCGACGCGCTTGCCCGCATGCACCAGCTGCACCCGGGCGGGCTGGTGATCGTGCACGGCGGCGGCAAGGCGGTCGACCGGCAGCTCGACCGGCTCGGCATCCGGACCGAGCGCCGCGAGGGCATCCGCATCACGCCGCCCGAGGCGGTCGAGCAGGTCACCGCCGTGCTCGCGGGCACCATGAACACGCAGCTCCTCGGCCTGCTGCTCTCGCGCGGCGCGTCGGCCGTGGGCCTGACGCTCTCCGACGGCCACCTGTCGCGCGCCGCGAAGGCCACGCGCCTCGGCTTCGACGCAGGGCGCGTGGGCGAACTGGCGGGAGGCGACGGCGCGCTCGTCGGCCACCTCCTCGCGGGCGGCTACCTGCCGGTCCTGAGCTCGATCGCCGTGTGCGAGGCGGGCGGGTTCCTCAACGTGAATGCCGACGACGCGGCGGCGCAGCTTGCGGGCATCGTCGGCGCAAGCGGCCTGCTCCTCCTCACCGACGTGCCCGGCGTGAGGGGCGCGGACGGCGCCGTGATCCCCGAGCTCGACGAGGCGCGCGCCGAGGCGCTCGTGGCCGACGGCACCGTCACCGGCGGGATGATCGCCAAGGTGCGGGGCGCCGTCGACGCGGCGCGGCGCGCGGGCGTCCCCGTCGTGATCGCCTCCTGGGCCGACCCCGCCGCGCTCGAGGCGCTCGCCGCGGGCGCATCCGTCGGCACGCGCGTGACCGCCACTGCCCTGCAAGGAACATCGACATGAGTTCGCTCGACCCCGTCGGCACCAAGGACCTCGCCCGCCTCTGCGACCTCGCCCAGCACGAGATCTCGGACATCCTCGCCACCGCGGCCGAGTTCAAGCGCAGCCCGCAGGCTGCCGCGGGCGCGCTCGCCGGCCGCAGCGTCTGCATGCTCTTCGAGAAGCCGAGCCTGCGCACGCGCATGAGCTTCGAGGTCGGCTGCTTCCGCATGGGCGCGCAGGCCATCTACCTCGACCACCGCGAGAGCCCGCTCGGCCGGCGCGAGACCGTCGCCGACTACGGCCGCAACCTCGAGCGCTGGTGCCATGCGATCGTGGCGCGCGTGCACTCGCACGCCACCGTCACGGGCCTGGCCGCGGCCACGCGCGTGCCCGTGGTCAACGCCCTCTGCGACCTGCACCACCCGTGCCAGGCGCTGGCGGACCTGCAGACGCTGCTCGAGCGCGGGTTCGACCTCAACCACTCGCGGCTTGCCTGGGTGGGCGACGGCAACAACGTCTGCCACTCGCTCATCGAGGCCGCATCGATCCTCGGATTCGGCATCACCGTGGTCACCCCGAGGGGCTTCGAGCCGGACGCCGGCATCGTCGGGCAGTGCGTCGCGCGCAGCATGCGCACCGGCGCCCGCATCGAGGTGACCGACGATGTCCGCGCCATCGCCGGCGCGTTCGCGGTCTACACCGACACCTGGACCAGCATGGGCCAGGACGACAGCGCCGCCAAGAAGGCCTGCTTCGAGCCCTACCAGGTCGACCGCGAGCTGATGGCCGTCGCCGGCCCGAAGGCCCTCTTCATGCACTGCCTGCCGGCGCACCGCGGCGAGGAGGTCACCGACGAGGTGATCGATTCGCCCGGCTCGCTGGTCTTCGACCAGGCCGAGAACCGCATGCACGCGCAGAACGCGCTGCTCTGCCACCTGCTCGCACCCAAGCACGCCGCGGGCCGCGCAACGGCCGCGGCGGCCGCACGCTGACCGACACCCACGCACCAAGGAACCGCATCATGACCACGAAGAAGATCGTCCCCACCAAGGTCTGCGTCGCCTACTCCGGCGGCCTCGACACCTCCTGCATCATCCCCTGGCTGAAGGAGACCTACGGCTGCCAGGTGGTGGCCTGCGTCGCCGACGTCGGCCAGGGCGAGCGCGAGCTCGACGGCATCGGCGAGAAGGCCACCAAGAGCGGCGCGAGCGAGTGCATCGTGGTGGACCTCAAGGAGTCGTTCCTGCGAGAGTTCGCCTTCCCGATGGCGATCGCAGGCAGCGTCTACGAGAACCGCTACCTGATGGGCACCTCGATCGCCCGGCCGATCATCGCTCGCGCGCAGGTCGAGGTGGCACTGGCCACCGGCTGCGATGCCCTCTGCCACGGGTGCACGGGCAAGGGCAACGACCAGGTTCGGTTCGAGAGCACCTACGCCGCGCTCGCGCCGCAGCTGCCCGTGATCAGCCCCTGGCGCATCTGGGACCTGAAGAGCCGCGAGGCGATGCTCGCCTACCTGAAGGCGCGCAACGTGCCGACCACGGCGAGCGCCGAGAAGATCTACAGCCGCGACGCCAACATCTGGCACATCAGCCACGAGGGCGGCGAGCTCGAGGACCCGTGGAACGCGCCGCCCGAGGACGTGTGGATGATCACCACCAGCCCGAAGGACGCCCCCGACGCGGCCGAGGACGTGTCGATCACGTTCAGCAAGGGCTACCCCGCCTCGGTCAACGGCAAGGCCCTCGACCCGGTTGCCCTGCTCACCGAGCTCAACGCGATCGGTGCCCGCAACGGCGTGGGACGCGTCGACATCTGCGAGAACCGGCTCGTCGGCATGAAGAGCCGCGGCGTCTACGAGACGCCGGGCGGGACCATCCTCATGGAGGCGCTGCGCGGGCTCGAGCAGCTGGTGCTCGACCGCGAGACGCTGCACCACCGCGAGCGACTCGCGCTCGACTTCGCCAAGATCATCTACAACGGCACGTGGTACAGCCCGCTGCGCGAGGCGATGTGGGCGAGCTTCGAGTCGATCGCGGGCGTGATGGACGGCGAGGTGGTGGTGCGCTGCCACAAGGGGCGCGCCGAGGCCGTGAAGCGCCGTTCGCCGAACAGCCTCTTCCACCACGGCTTCGCCACCTTCGGCGAGGACGAGGTCTACGACCACAAGCACAGCGAGGGCTTCATCCGCCTCTTCAGCCTGCCGATGCGCATCCGCGCGCTGCTCGGCCTGAGCGACGATGCCAAGGTGACCGCGGCGATGGCGGCGCGCATCGCGGCCGAGCACGGGCTCGGCGGCACCGGATGCTGCGGCGGCGCCCAGCAGAAGGCCAGCGAGTCCGGCGGCGCGGCCGGCGGATGCGGAACCGGCGGCTGCGGCTGCCAGCCGAAGTCCGCCGGCAACGGCACGAGCGCGGCGAACGCCCACTGACCCGAGGCACACCACCATGACCAACGCCATCTGGGCCGGCCGCCTCGAGGGCCAGGCCGACAACCTCTTCCGCGAGTTCAACGACAGCCTGCCCTTCGACCGGCAGCTCGTCCGCGAGGACATCGAGGGGAGCATCGCGTGGAGCAAGGCGCTCGTCCGCGCGGGCATCCTCACGGCCGGGGAGCAGCGCGAGATCGAGGCCGCGCTCGGCGAGATCCTCGCCGCATGGCGGCAGGACCCGTCGGTCATCGACGAGGCCGAGGACGAGGACGTCCACTCGTGGGTCGAGCGCCAGCTCGTCATGCGCGTGGGCGACCTCGGGAAGAAGCTGCACACGGGCCGCAGCCGCAACGACCAGGTGGCGACGGACCTTCGCCTCTGGACCGCGCGCCAGCTCCGGCTCCGGCAGGCCGAGGTCAAGGCGGTCATCACCGCGCTCGTCGACCTCGCCGAGCGGGAGAAGGTCACCGCCTTCCCCGGCTACACGCACCTGCAGCACGCGCAGCCCATCCTGCTCGCGCACTGGTGCCTCGCCTACGTGGAGATGCTGCGCCGCGACGCGGAACGGCTCTCGGACGCGCTGAAGCGCGTGCGCGTGTCGCCGCTCGGCTCGGGTGCGCTCGCCGGCACCGCGTACCCCGTGGACCGCGCGGCGCTCGCCAAGGACCTTGGCTTCCGCCTGCCGACCGCCAACTCGCTCGACGCCGTCAGCGACCGCGACTTCGTGGTCGAGACGCTCTCGGCATGCGCGCTGTGCTCGCTGCACCTCTCGCGCATGGCCGAGGACCTGATCTTCTACTCGACCAGCGAGGCCGCGCTCGTCGAGCTGCCCGATGCCTTCACGAGCGGCAGCAGCCTGATGCCGCAGAAGAAGAACCCGGACGCGTGCGAGCTGATCCGCGGCAAGTCGGGGCGGCAGGTCGGCAACCTGGTGTCGCTCCTCGTGACCGTGAAGGCGCTGCCGCTCGCCTACAACAAGGACCTGCAGGAGGACAAGGAGCCGCTCTTCGACAGCATGCGGCAACTCTCCATGTGCCTGCGCGTGCTGCCGCCGATGCTCGCGGGCCTGAAGGTCGACCGCGACCGCGCGCTGCACATGGCCGCCGAGGGCTACACCAACGCCACCGACCTCGCGGACTACCTGGTGCGCCTCGGCGTGCCGTTCCGCGAGGCGCACCACCAGGTGGGGCGGCTGGTGCGCACGGCCATCGAGCAGGACCGCGCGCTCGAGGAGCTCCCGCTGGAGGTCATCCGCCAGCAGGCCCCGCGCGCCAACCAGGACGTCTACGCGCAGCTCACCGTCGGCGCCACGCTCGAGAAGCGCGCCGTCGAGGGCGGCACGGCGGCGAGCGCGGTCGAGGACGCCATCGAGCGCGTGCGGCGCATGCTGCGCGAGCGCGCGGTGGCCGATGCGGTGGCCGGGGAGGCGGAGTTCCGCCAGGCCCGCGCCGACGACCTCGACGCCATCTGCTGGCTGGTCGACCACTGGGCCGAGCACGGCGAGAACCTGCCCCGCAGCCGCGAGGACATCCTCAAGGCGATCCTCGACTTCGGCGTCGCGGTGGTCGACGGCAAGGTCGTCGGCTGCGCGGCGCTCTGGATCTACACCCCGCAGCTGGCGGAGATCCGGTCGCTCGGCGTGCACCCCGACCACCATGGCAAGGGCGTGGGCCAGGGGCTTGTCCGCTACTTCCTGCAGCTGGCCGGCCAGCTCCACATCCCGAAGGTCTTCGTGCTGACCCGCGCACCGCGGTTCTTCGAGAAGGCGGGCTTCCGCCAGGTGAGCGTCAACAGCCTGCCGGAGAAGGTCCTCAAGGACTGCGCCGTGTGCCCCAAGCGCGAGCAGTGCGACGAGGTTGCGCTGGTGCACGACATCCCCGTGAACGGGAACGGGGGGAAGTGACGTGACGGCCTGCCCCGCCGCGACCGGCCCCGCGAGCGTCCCCTGCCCGACGGGCCCGGCGCCCGCGCTCCCGCCCGGATTCACCGCGTCCGCCGCGAGCGCCGCGATCAAGAAGCCCGGCCGCGCGGACATGGCGCTCCTGCGCTGCCCGGCGGGCGCGACGCTTGCCGCCGTCTACACCACAAACCAGCTGTGCGCGGCGCCGGTGCAGCTGAGCCGCCGCCACCTGCGGGAGAGCCGCGGCCACTGCGGCGCGCTGCTCGTGAATTCCGGCTGCGCCAACGCGGCGACCGGCGATCGCGGGATGGCCAACGCGATCGAGCTGGCCGATGCCGTGGCGCGTGCATGCGACATCGCCACCGTCGCGGTGCAGGAGAACTCGACCGGCGTCATCGGCGTGCAGCTCCCGATGGACCGCATGCTCGCGCAGGTCGCCCCCCTGGCCGCCGCCGCGGAGCACGGGAGCATCGAGGAGTTCGCGCGCGCCATCATGACCACGGACACCTACCCCAAGTGGGCCTCGCGCACGGTCGAGCACTGCGGGCGCCGTTGCACCGTCGTCGGCTGCTGCAAGGGCGCGGGCATGATCCACCCGAACATGGCCACCATGATCGGCGTGCTGCTGACGGACGCGGCCCTCGACCCGTCCGAGCTCGACGGCCACCTCCGCGCGGGCGTCGAGCGCAGCTTCCACCGCATCTCGATCGACGGTGACACCAGCACCAACGACAGCGTCTTCGCGCTTGCCTCCGGCGCAGCGGGCGGGGGCTTCCCCGCCGACGCGCTGCGGTGCGCGTTCACCGAGGTGGCGCGCGACCTCGCGCTGATGGTCGTGCGCGACGGCGAGGGCTACGAGCGCGGCATCCACGTCCGCGTGACCGGCGCGCCCACCGATGCCGATGCGCTGACGGTCGCGAAGACCGTCGCCAGCAGCCTGCTCGTGCGCTGCGCCGTCACGGGCGGTGACCCGAACTGGGGCCGCATCCTCGCCGCAGCCGGGCGAGCCGGGGTCCGGCTGGACCTCGACGACCTGTCGCTTGCCGTCGGCGGCGTCCGGCTCTTCGAGCGCGGCGGTCCGGCGGACACGCCGCTTCCCGACCGCGAGGCCGCCTTCCGGCAGCCCATGGTCGAGGTGCACCTCGACCTCGGCCGCGGCCCGGGGAGCGAGGAGTTCATCTCCTGCGGCCTGACGAAGGGCTATGTCGAGCTGAACGCCGACTACACCACCTGACGGCCGCGGTCCTCAGAACTGCCGCAGGAACCGCGCGTCGTTCTCGAACAGCCAGCGGATGTCGCTGATGCCGTAGCGGCGCATCGCGATGCGCTCGATGCCGAGGCCGAAGGCGAACCCGGTCCACTCCTCGGGGTCGACGTTCACGGCCCTCAGCACGTTCGGGTCGACCATGCCGCAGCCGCCGAGCTCGACCCACTTCCACTCGCCCCTGATGCGCATCTTCATGTCCACCTCGGCGCTCGGCTCGGTGAACGGGAAGAAGCTCGGTCGCATGCGCACCTCGGCCTCGGCGCCGAAGTAGGCCTTCGCGAACTGCACCAGCGTGGTCTTGAGGTCGGCCATCGTCACGCCGCGGTCGACGTACAGCCCCTCGATCTGGTGGAACATCGAGTAGTGGGTGGCGTCGTGCGTGTCGGGGCGGTAGACGCGGCCGGTGGCGACCACCTTGATGGGGAGCGGCCGGGTCTCCATGGCGCGGATCTGCACGGTGCTGGTCTGCGTGCGCAGGAGGCGCTTCACCCCGCCCTGCTCGCCCATGTAGAAGTTGTCGGTGGCGTCGCGCGCCGGGTGGCTCTCGGGGATGTTGAGCGCCGTGAAGTTGTGCCACTCGTCCTCCACCTCGGGGCCCTCGGCGAGCGTGAAGCCCATGCGCCCGAAGACGTCGATGATCTCGTCGATGGTGCGGCTCAGCACGTGGCGGCGGCCCTCGGCGAGCGGCGCGCCGGGCTCGGTGACGTCGATGACGGGTCCGCGAGGGCCCGCGGTCGCCTCGACCTCGGCGCGCCGCGCGTCGTAGGCCGCCTCGAGCGCCGCCTTGAGCTCGTTCAGGCGCTTTCCGAACGCCGGCTTCTGGTCCTTGGGGACGTCCTTCAGGCCCGCCATGATGGTCTTGAGGCGGCCGCTTCCGCCGATCCAGGCGGACTTCCATGCATCGAGCGCGTCGAGGGTGCCGGCCGCCGCAAGCGCGGCGGAGGCCTCGGACTGCGCGGAATCAAGGTCAGCGGGCATCCGCGTCAGGATACGGGCGGTCCCTATCGTCCGGCCACCATGACTACCAGCATCTCGACCGGCACCGGACTCGCGCTCCTCGCGGGGGCGATCGTTTTCCACGCGTTCATGTCCCTGGGCACCGGCTCGATGGAGCCGAAGGCCGAGGCCGCGTGGACCCCTGTCTTCATCCCCGCCGCGCTCGACCCGACGCAGTCCCAGGGCAGCGTCCGCGACGGGATCCCGGCCCAGGCCGCGCAGGCCCAAGGTGCCGCGGGCGCGGCGCACGTGGTGGGCATCGCCGCGGTCCCGACCCCGAGCTCGGGCAGCGGTACGGTGCTGTTCCGCGCATGGTCGAACGGGAACATCGATCGCCGGCTCATCAACTCGGCGGCGGGGCTGAGCTACCAGAACGGGTGGCAGGGACTGCAGAACCCGAGCACGCCCTGATGAGCGAGGCCGAGCCTCTGGGCGTCGGGCGCTCATCGGAGCGACCGGAGCGCGGGCGCGGGTCACGAAGGTGCGCGAAGGGAGCGGCGCGGGTCACGAAAGGCGAACGAAAAGCACCGCGGCCCGCCCCAACCGGGACGGGCCGCGTGGATTCACGTGGGTGTCGAAGTGACTCAGCCCTTCGCGGCCGCGGCCTTCTCCTTGGCCTTCTTGGCGAAAGCCGTCCGCTTGTCCGCGTTGGCGCGGCGGGTCGACTTGCGACCCTTCACCTGCGGGCCCTCCTCGCCGCCGACCAGCTGCAGCACCACCAGGTCGGTGGCATCGCCGAGGCGGCGCTTGTCCAGCTTCACGATGCGGGTGTAGCCGCCGGCCCGGTCCTTGTAGAGGGGGGCCACCTTCGTGAGGAGGTGCTGGATGAGGCGGGGCGCCTTGCGGAGCTCGCCGAAGCGGTTGAACTCGACCTCGTCGGCCGCGGGGAGTTCCCAGAGGCGGCTGTGGGCCGTCTTGGTCTCCTCCTTGGTGTTGGGGTCGGCCACCCACGCGAACACCTTGCGGTCGGTGAGGCGCGAGGTCAGCTCACGGCGTGCCGCCAGCGACGGGCGCTTGGCGATGGTGATCAGGTGCTCCACGAACGGCTGCACGGCCTTGGCCTTGGGCAGCGTCGTGGTGATCTGGCCGTGCTCGAACAGGCCGGCCGCCAGGTTGCGCAGCATGGCGCGGCGGTGGTCCGTCTTGACGTTGAGTTGGTATCCGGCGATACGGTGACGCATGGTGGTTTCCTTTCGGCCCGGCCGTGGATCACGCGATCACCGGGGGCTCGAAGCCCTCGGGGAGCGGCATGCCAAGGCTGAGGCCCATGTCCTCGAGCTTCTTCTTCACTTCGCGGAAACTCGTGCGGCCGAAGGCGCGGAGCTCCATGAGGTCGTTCTCGGTCTTGGTGACCAGGTCGCACACGAAGCGGATCTTGCCGCCCTCGAGGCAATTGCTGGCGCGGACCGACAGTTCGAGGTCGGCAAGCGACATCGAGAGCTTGCGGAAGAGCTCGAGGTCCTTGTCGTTCTCGACGGAGATGTCGTGCGGGACCACCTCGTTGCCGAGCGCGTCGTACTGCACGAACGGGTTCAGGTGCTTGCGCAGGATCTTGGCGGCCTCGACCATGGCCATGTCCGGGCTCACGGTGCCGTTGGTCCAGACGTCCATGACCAGGCGGTCATAGTTGGTGCGCTGGCCGACGCGGGTGTCCTCGACGCGGAAGCGCACGCGCTGCACCGGGCTGAAGATGGCGTCGACGGCGATCTCGCCGAGGACCTGGTCCTCCTCGTTCTTGTGCTGCTCGGACGCGGGCATGTAGCCGCGGCCGCGCTGCACGGTGAACTCGATGGCGAAGTCGCGCTTGGCCGTCAGCGTGGCGATCACCTTCTCCGGGTTGTGGATGGTGATCGACGGGTCGCACTCGATCAGCTCGGCCGTGACCTCGCCCGGGCCCTCGGCCATCAGGCGCATGGTCTTGGGCTCGTCGGACTCGCCGGAGACGCTGACCACGAGGCCCTTGATGTTGAGGATGACGTCGGTCACGTCCTCGAGCACGCCCTCCATGGTGGAGAACTCGTGGGACACGCCCGCGATCTTCACCTTGGTGATGGAAGCGCCCTCGAGGCTCGACAGCAGCACGCGGCGCAGGCTGTTGCCCACGGTGGTGCCGAAGCCGCGCTCGAACGGCTCCGCGGTGAAGCGGCCGAAGGTCGGGGTTGCGGAGCGGTCGTCCTTGACGACGCGATACGGTAGTTCCAGTCCACGCCAGCGAACGTGCATGACTTGCCTCCAGGCTCGGTCCGGCAGGACCTCGGGCGTGCGGCCAGTCCGCGGCGCCCCTCGTGAGGAACCCCCGCCCTGGTCGGGTGGGCCTGACCGCTGCCGGTGCCGGTCGGGCCCCCCTGCTGCGGCGGGGGACGTGATTCGTGCCGCGTCAGACGCGGCGCTTCTTGGGCGGACGGCAGCCGTTGTGCGGGATCGGCGTGACGTCCTCGATGGCGGTGACCTTCAGCCCCGCCGCGCCCAGCGCGGTCACGGCGCTCTCGCGTCCGGGGCCGGGGCCCTTGACGCGCACCTCGACCTCCTTCATGCCGACGCGACGCGCCTTGCCGGCGGCCTTCTCGGAGGCGCGGCTGGCGGCGAAGGGCGTGCTCTTGCGGGCGCCCTTGAAGCCGACGCTGCCGGCGGAATCCCACGAGATCGTCTCGCCGTTCACGTCGGTGATGGTGACCATCGTGTTGTTGAAGGACGCGTTCACGTGGACGACGCCCTTCGTGACGCTCTTGCGGACCTTCTTCTTGCTTGCCATGTCTGTGTTCTCCTGTGAGTTCGGTCAGGCGCGGGACGCGCGGGTCATCAGCCCTTCACGCCCTTCTTGCCGGCCACCGTCTTCTTGCGGCCCTTGCGGGTGCGTGCGTTGGTGCGGGTGCGCTGCCCGCGGACGGGCAGGTTCTTGCGGTGGCGCTCGCCGCGGTAGCTCTTGGTGTCCTTCAGGCGCTGGATGTCCTGCTGGATCTGGCGGCGGAGGGCGCCCTCCACCGGGTGGTTGGCGTCGATCTCCGCGGCGATCGCGGCGACTTCCTTGTCGTCGAGCTGGTTCGCGCGGCGCTCGCCGTCGATGCCGAGCTTGCGGAGGATGTCGTCCGAGACCTTCGGGCCGATGCCGAAGATGTAGCGGAGCGAGTAGCGGATCTTCTTCTTGTCCGGGATGTCGATGCCTGCGATGCGGGGCATGGGTCTTCCTCGTTGCGGTGTTCGGTGGTGGCTCAGCCCTGGCGCTGCTTCAGGCGAGGGTTCTTCTTGTTGATGACGAAGCGCTTGCCCTTGCGGACGACGATCTGGCAATCCATGGTGCGGCGCTTGATGCTGCTGCGGACCTTCATGGGGGTTTCCTCGTGGTTGCTGGTGGCTCGGGTTCGGTTGCGGGTGCGCCGTCAGAATCGGTAGACGATGCGTCCCTTGGTCATGTCGTAGGGGCTGAGCTCGATGGTGACCTTGTCGCCGGGAAGGATTCGGATGAAGAACTTGCGCATCTTGCCGCTGACGTAGGCCAGGATCTCCTGGTTGTTCTGGAGCTTCACCCGGAACATCGCGTCCGGAAGGGCCTCCACGACCTCGGCATCGAGCGTGATCTTGTCTTCCTTCGCCATGGTGCGTCAGGCCCTCGGGCCGCAACCTCCGTGATGTTCGTGTGCGGTGCCGCGGCGACCGGCCGAGCGGCAAGTGAGGATGCGGGGGCCCGACCGGGTCACCGCGACGGTGTGTTCGACGTGCACGGCCACCTGCCCCGCGGGCAGCGCGACCGTCCATCCGTCCGCTCCCGCCGAGGCCACGAGGCCCTCCAGGCAGCCGTCGGCATCGACGGCGCCGCGCGCGCCCATCACCAGGATGGGCTCGACCGCCAGCACCATGCCCGGAAGCAGCGTGAAGTCGCGCTCGGCGCGGAGTCCGGCGCTCACGAGCGACGGCGCCTGCGGCGCCTCGTGCACGCCGCGGCCGATGCCGTGCCCGTGCCATCCGTCGACCATGCCGTGCCCGCGCTCGACGGCCACGCGCTGCATGCGCGCGGCCACGTCGCTCCAGCGGGCTCCGGGCTGCATCGCCGAGATCCCGGCGTGCAGCGCCTCCCACGCGTCGGCCACCAGCGCGGCGAGCGCCGGGTCCTCCGCGCCGGGGACCTGCACCGCGACGGCCGCGTCGGCGCACCAGCCGTCGAGGCGGACGCCGACGTCGATCTTGACCAGCTCGCCCGCGCGCAGGACGCGCGTGCCGGGCACGCCGTGCACGACCTCGTTGCCCACGCTGACGCAGCAGGCCGAGGGGAATGCCGCGCCGCCGGAGGCGTGCGGGTAGCCGAGGAACGCTGCCTCGCCGCCCTGGCCCGCGATGGCCTCGCGGACGGCGGCATCGATGGCTGCGGTGGCGGCACCCGCGCGGACGGCGCGCTCGGCGGCCTCGAGGCTCGCCGCGACGGCGCTGCCTGCCCGGGCGATCGCCTCGATCTCGGCGGCCGTGCGCAGCGCGATCGCGCCGTGGCGCAGCTCGCGCGCATCGGCGCGCCGCTCGGTGCGGGACTCGGCCACCAGCTGGGTCACTCGCGGACGCTCCTGAGGCGGTTGCCCCGGGCATCGCCGCCCTGGCCGAGGAAGCCCTCGTAGTTGCGCATGACCAGGTTGGCCTCGAGGCGCTGGATCAGGTCCAGGCCCACGGAGACGACGATCAGCAGGCCCGTGCCGCCCAGGAACTGCGACACCTGGAACGGGATGCCCATGGCGTTGGTGACGAGCGTCGGGATCACCGCGATGAGCGCCAGGAAGCCGGCGCCGACGTAGGTGATGCGCGTCAGCACGGTCTGCAGGTACTCCGCCGTGCGGGCGCCCGGGCGCAGGCCGGGGATGAACGAGCCGTGCTCCTTGAGCTGCTTGGCCATGTCGTCCGGGCTCATCTGGACCGTGGTCCAGAAGTACGCGAACGCGTAGATCATGGCGATCTCGCACACGATGTACGGGAAGGTGCCGGTCTGGCTCTCGCGCGACAGGAAGCCGGTCACCGACTTCCATGCCGAGTCCTGGGCCACCGCGTTGTCCCACGCGCCGAACAGCGCCGAGGGGAAGATCATCAGCGAGCTGGCGAAGATGATGGGCATCACGCCGGAGTGGTTGATGCGCAGCGGCAGGTAGTGCTTCTGGCCGCCGTAGACCTTGCGGCCGCGGGTGTGCTTGGCCTGCTGGATGGGGATGCGGCGCGTCGCCACGGTCATCACCACGGCACCCGCGGTGATGGCCACGAAGCTCGCGATCAGCACGGCAAGGCCCGCGATGCCCAGCTTGCCCGGCTCGGCCGACTGGCGCGGGTCGAAGTTCTCCACGACCCAGCCGATGGCGTTCGGCATGCGGCTCAGGATGCCGGCGGTCAGGATGATCGAGACGCCGTTGCCGATGCCGTGCTTGTCGATCTGCTCGCCGAGCCACATCAGGAACAGGCTGCCCGCGGTCAGCGAGGCGATGCCCACCACGAAGAACGTGACCAGCTGCGGGCCCGACTGCAGGAACACCGGCTGCACCAGGTTCGTGCCGCGCAGGTAGTTGAGCCAGATGTAGCCCTGGACCACGCACAGGCCGACGGCCAGGTAGCGGGTCCACTCCTGGATCTTCTGCTGGCCCGACATGCCCTCCTTCTTCAGTTCCTGCAGCGGCGGGTAGACCGTCTGCACCAGCTGGAGGATGATGGATGCCGTGATGTAGGGCATGATGCCCAGGCCGAAGATCGTGCTCTGGCCGAGCGAGCCGCCCGAGAAGACGCTGGCGAACTGCAGCAGCCGGCCGAAGCCCGTGGCGTTCTGCGCCGCGGTCTTGGCGTTGTCCACCAGCGCCGACTGGTCGACGCCCACCACCGGGATCCAGAACCCGATCCGGTACACCGCCAGCACCGCCAGCGTGAACAGCACGCGGTTGCGCAGGTCGGGGATCCGGAAGATGTTGGCGAAGGCGTTGAACATTCGTGCGTCCGGGGGCTCCTTCAGTCCGTCACTCGGCGACCTTGGCGGTTCCGCCGGCCTTCTCGATCTTGGCCTTGGCGCTCTCGGAGAACTTGGCTCCCACCACGGTCAGCTTCTTGGCGATGTCGCCGTGGCCGAGCACCTTGAGGGGCAGCGTCGCGTCGGGCACGAGGCCCTTCCTGGCGAGGGCGGCCGCGTCGACGGTGGCGCCGGCGTCGAAGTGCTTCTCGAGCGTCTGCACGTTGACCACGTGGAAGAGGGTTCGGAAGCCGTTCTTGAAGCCGCGCTTCGGGAAGCGGCGCATGAACGGCGTGGCGCCGCCCTGGTAGCCGGGACGGCTGGTCCAGCCGGCGCGGCTCTTGGCGCCCTTGTGGCCGCGGGTGCTGGTGCCGCCGATGCCGCTGCCCTCGCCGCGACCGACGCGCTTGCGGGGGCGGTGCTTGCCGACGACCTTGGTGACGTCATGGATCATCATGGTGGGAGATCTCCCGTGCCTGTTGGAGGCGGGTCAGGTGTCTTTCGTGGGTTCAGGATGCCGGGGGCGCCTCGGCGGCGGGCGCTGCGGGAGCGGCCGCGGGCGCGGCCGGCGCCGGTGCTTCCTCGTTGCGGCGCGGACCGCGCGGTCCGCCGCGGCCGCCGCGGCGACGCTCGTCGCCGACGGTGTTCTTCGGGGCCTGCATCTTCTCGCCCGAGCGGACCTGCGGCATGGCCGCCATGCCGCGCTCGACGGCGGTCTCGACCTGCGTCGCGCCGATGGCCACGCCGCGCAGCGACTCGACCTTCTCGCGGGTCTGCAGCTGCTCGAGGGCGCTGATCACGGCCTTCACGAGGTTCTTCGGGTTGGTCGAGCCGTAGCCCTTGGTCAGGCAGTCCTGCACCCCGAGCATCTCGAGGACGGCGCGCACGGCGGCGCCGGCCAGGATGCCGGTTCCCGGGGTCGCGGGCACCAGGCGCACCTTCGATGCGCCGAAGTGGCCCTCGACGGCGTGCGGCAGGGTCTTGCGGAGCATCGGGTAGGAGACCATCTTGCGACGGCCCTCCTTCTGCGCCTTCTCGACGGCCTGCGGGACCTGGTTGCTCTTGGCGTAACCGATGCCGATGCTGCCGCGCTTGTCACCCACCACGACGAGCGCGGCAAAGCTGAAGCGGCGTCCGCCGGCGACCGTGGCGCTCGTGCGGTACACGCCCACGGTGATGGACTCGATGCTGGAGGATTCGTCGATGAGTTCGGCCATTGCTTGGACTCTTGGTTGGTCGTTTGGTGTGTCGGCTCAGAACTGCAGGCCGCCCTCGCGGGCGCCATCGGCGACGGCCTTGACGCGGCCGTGGTAGCGGAACCCGTTGCGGTCGAAGACCACGGCGGTGACGCCGGCCTTCTTGGCGCGCTCGGCGACGGCCATGCCGATCTTCTTGGCGGCGTCGACGTTGCCGCCCTTGCGGCTGACGCCGTCGACGTCGAGCGAGCTGGCCGACGCGACGGTGCGGCCGGCGAGGTCGTCGATGACCTGGGCGTAGATGTGCTGCAGCGAACGGAAGATGCTGAGGCGCGGGCGCGCGGGGGTGCCCTGCATCGTCTTGCGCATGCCGCGCTTGCGGCGGGCGCGGCGGACGGTCTTGGCGGTGGTCTTGTCCATGGTGTGTTCCTGTGGAGGCGGGATCAGGCGCCGAAGGCCTTGCCCTGCTTGCGCTGGATGACCTCGTCGGAGTACTTGATGCCCTTGCCGTTGTAGGGCTCGGGCTTGCGCTTGGCGCGGCACTTGGAGGCGAACTCGCCGACGGCCTGCTTGTCCGGGCCGCTGACGGTCACCATGGTCTGGTTGACCTCGACCTTGACGCCGTCGGGGATGCCGACCTCGATGGTGTTGGCGAAGCCGACGGTGAGCACCAGCTTCTTGCCCTGGACGCGCGCGCCCCAGCCGACGCCGATGATCTCGAGCTTCTTCTCGTAGCCCTTGAGGACGCCGTCGATGGAGGTGGCGATCAGGGCGCGGGTGGTGCCCCAGAACGCCTTGTTGCTGCCGAGGCCGATGATGGCGGGGTCCATGGTCACCTCGACCTTGGATCCCTCGACCTTGACTCCCACCTCGGGGCGGTAGTTCAGGGTGAGCTTGCCCTTCGGGCCCTCGAAGTTGACGGTGCGGGCGGCCGAGTTGACGGCCACCTTGACTCCGGCGGGGATCATGACGGGCTTGCGTGCGATGCGGGACATGGTGGTGCTCCTGATCCGGTGGTCCGTGGTCAGCCGACGGTCGCGACGACCTCGCCGCCGATGCGCTTCTCGCGGCACTCGCGGTCGCTCATCACGCCGTGGCTGGTGGAGACGATGGCGATGCCCAGGCCCGACATCGGGCTCGGCAGTTCCTCGACGCTGCGGTAGACGCGGCACCCGGTGCGCGAGACGCGCTCCATGTGGTGGATCAGCATCTCGCCGCGCGGGCCGTACTTGAGGTCGACGCGCAGGATCCCCTGCCGGCCGTCGGCGACCACCTCGTAGCCGCGGATGTAGCCCTCCTTGGCGAGGACGTCCGCGACGCCGCGGTTGAGCTTGTTGTTGAGGACGTGCACCTGCTTCGCCCGGATTCGGCAGGCGTTGCGGATGCGGGTGAGCATGTCAGCGGTCAGGTCTTGAAGCGCCATGGCTTGGCTTCCTTCTTGGTCCGTGGTCTTCTTGGTCCGTAGTCTTCTTGGACCGTAGGTGGTTCGGTCAGCGCGTCACCAGGACGCCTTGCGCATGCCGGGGATCATGCCCTGGAGCGCGAGCTCCCGGAGCATCTGCCGGCAGATGCGGAACTTGCGGTAGTTGCCCCGGCCTCGGCCGGTGATCTCGCAGCGGAGCCGCTCCCTCGTGGAGAACTTCGACTTCCGGTTCATCTTGGCGAAGACGCGCTTGCTGGCCATTCGTTGGTTCCTTGGTTCGTTCCGGTGCGGTTGCCGGCGTATGTGTTGCTATCTCGGGGCTGTCACTTCTTGGAGGACTTGCGGTCCTCGGGCTTCTCGAAGGGCATGCCCAGCTCGGCGAGCGCGTAGCGGCTCATCTTGGGGTTGCTGTTCGAGAACACGATGGTCACGTTCATGCCGTGCGAGAAGTTGACGCTGGCCATGTTGACCTCCGGCCAGACCGCCTGCTCGCTGAGGCCGAAGCTCCAGCTGCCGCCCTTGTCGAAGGAGCGGTCGCTGACGCCGCGGAAGTCCTTGATGCGGGGGATCGCCAGGTTCATCATGCGGTCGAGGAAGCTCCACATGCGGTCACGGCGCAGCGTGACCATGAACCCGCTGGGGGCGCCCTCGCGCACCTTGAAGTTCGACACGCTCTTCTTGGCGAGCGTCATCACTGGCTTCTGGCCGGTGATGCGGCGGTAGGTGTCGATGATGGTGTCGCGGATCTCCGGCTTCAGCTTCTGGTTCTCGAGCTGCTTGCCGACGCCGGTGTTCACGATGACCTTCTCGATCACCGGGACCTGGTTGACGTTCTTCAGCCCGAACTCCTTCATGAGCTTCGGGGCGACCTGCTCCTTGTACACCTGCTGGAGACGGCACTTGGTCGTGGTGGTGGTCATGGCTGGGCTCACTTCGCCTTCCTGGACTTGCGGGCCGGCGACACGGCGCCGAGTTCCTTGCCGCCCTTCGCGGCCACGCGGACCTTGGTGCCGTCGGCCTTGACGGTGAAGCGCACGCGGGTGGGCTTGCCGTCGGCCATCGGGCTGACCTTGGAGACGTGGATGGGCAGCTCGGTGCGCACCATCGCGCCCTTCGGGCGCTGCTGGGTGGGCTTGAGGTGCTTGGTGCGGAGGTTGATGCCCTTCACCACGCAGGTGGAGGACTGTGGGTCGACGGAGACGACCTCGCCCGTCTTGCCGCGGTCAGCGCCGCTGCGGACGTAGACGATGTCGCCCTTGCGGACGTGGGCTGGCATCAGATGACCTCCGTGGCGAGGGACACGATCTTCATGAAGTTCTTCTCGCGGAGCTCGCGGGCGACGGCGCCGAAGATGCGGGTGCCCTTCGGGTTGCCTTCCTTGTCGACGAGCACGCACGCGTTCGAGTCGAAGCGGACGTAGCTGCCGTCGGCGCGGCGGGTCGGCGCCTTGACGCGCACGATGACGGCCTCGGCCTTGTCGCCGGACTTCACCTGGCCGTTGGGGATCGCTTCCTTGATGGCGCACATGATGCGGTCGCCCACGCCCATGGTCACGCGGGTGAAGCGGCCTGAGGCGGTGGAGACGCCCATGATGCCGATCACCATTGCGACCTTCGCGCCGCTGTTGTCGGCAACCTCGAGCCTTGATTCCTTCTGGATCATCTGGTTCCTGCCTTCGGGGTCACTTCTTGGTGCTGCGCTTCGAGCCGGTGTCGACCTCGAAGACCATGTCGGCCTTGGCCGGGGCCTTCTCGACGACGCGGACCACGGTCCAGCGCTTGGTTCGGGAGATGGGGCGGCACTCCGCGATCTCGACGCGGTCGCCCACGCCCGTCTCGTTCTTGGCGTCGTGCACCTGCAGCACGGTGCGCTTGCGCACGTACTTGCCGTAGCGGGGGTGCTTCGAGACGTACTGGATGGTGACCTTGCGGGTCTTCTCCCGGGTGGCCGTCTCGACGATGCCGATGCGGCGGGGAGCGCCCTCGCCGACGACGATGTTGTCCTTGCTGCTCACTTGGTGGCCTTCTTCATGCGGGCGCTGCGCTCGGTGAGGACGCGAGCGAGGTCCTTGCGGTTCTTCCTGAACTGGGACGAGTCCTTGGTCTTCTCGGTGACGGACTGCGCGCGGAGCTCGAAGAGCCTCTTGCGCAGGCGCGCCGCCTCGGCCTTGATCTCGTCGTCGCGGAGCTTCTTGACTTCAGCTGCCTTCATCGGTGGGCTGCCTTTCGGGGTGGGTCACACGGCCAGCCGGCGGCCGACGAAGCGGCAGCGGACGGGCATCTTGTTGGCGATGCGGGCGAAGGCCTGCTTGGCGAGGTCCTCGGGCACGCCCGCGATCTCGAAGAGGACGGTGCCGGGCTTGATGCGCGCGGCCCAGAAGTCCACGTCCGCCTTGCCGGTTCCCATTCGGGTCTCGAGCGGCTTCTTGGAGATGGGCTTGTCCGGGAAGACGCGGATGAACACCTTGCCCTGGCGGCGCAGGAAGTGCTGCGCCGCGATGCGGCCGGCCTCGAGCTGGCGGCCCGAGACCCAGCAGACCTCGAGGCTCTGCAGCCCGTAGTCGCCGAAGGCGACGTAGTTGCCGCGGGTGGCGTTGCCCTTCATCTTGCCGCGCTGCTGCTTGCGGTACTTGACGCGCTTGGGGATCAGGTTCGACATCGGTGGTTCCTGCTTTCAGCGGTGGATCAGCGACGGCCGCGGGCGCGGGCCCGTCCGCCGGCGGCGTTGGTGGTGGTGTCGTCCTCGACCTGCTCGAACAGCCCCTTGTAGACCCACACCTTGATGCCGATCACGCCGTACGTGGTCTCGCAGTGCGCGATCGCGTAGTCGATGTTGGCCTGGAGTGTGGTGAGGGGGATGGACCCGAGGCGCGTGTCGAACGACCGCGCGATCTCGGCGCCGCCGAGGCGGCCCGACATCAGGATGCGGATGCCCTTGGCGCCGTTCTGCATGGCGGCCTCGGCGCGCTGCTTGACGACGCGGCGGTAGTTGGCGCGCTTCTTGAGCTGCTCGCCCATCGACTCGGCGATGAGGCGGGCGACGACCTCGGGGTTCTTGATCTCGATGATCTTGATGCCGACCTTGCGGCCGGTCAGGGCCTCGAGGTCCTTGGTCAGGCGCTCGATCTCGGCGCCCTTCAGGCCGACCACCTGGCCGGGCCGGGCGGTCTTGATGATCACCGAGAGCTCCTCGCGGGTGCGCTCGATGTAGATGTCGCTGACGGCCGCGTACGGGGGCGTCCGGTTCAGGCGCTTGTCGATGAACTTCCGGATCTTGTAGTCCTCGACGAGCAGCTCGCCGAAGAGCGCCTTGGGGGCGAACCAGCGGCTCTTGTGCGTCTCGGTGACGCCGACTCGGAATCCGAACGGGTTGGTCTTCTGTCCCATGGTCGGTTGCTTCCTGCTTGGTGTTCCTGGGTCAGCGGACGTCCACGGCGACGTGGATGTGGCTGGTGCGCTTCATGATGGGGTGCGAACGGCCGCGGTCCTTGGGCTGGAACCGCTTGATGGTCGGGCCCTCGTCGACGCGGCTCTCGCTCACGAAGAGGCGGCCGACGTCGAGGTTGGCCTCCTCCGCGTTGGCGATGGCGCTGCGGAGGACGCTCTTGATGAACCACGCGCCGCGGCGGGGGCTGAACTCGAGGGTGGACAGCGCGTCCTCGATGCCCTTGCCGCGGATCATGTCCGCCACCAGGCGCGCCTTGCGCGGCGCGATCCGGGCGAACTTGTGCGAGGCCGTGTACTTCTTGGTCTGGGTGGAAGCCATGGTTGTGCTCCTTCGGCGGGTCGATCGTCACGCGTCGTCACGCGCCGTCGATGCCTTCCTTCTTGTTCGTGTGGCCCTTGAACTGGCGGGTGTGCGCGAACTCGCCGAACTTGTGGCCGACCATCTCCTCGGTCACGAAGACGTCGGTGAAGCCCTTGCCGTTGTGCACGGCGAAGGTGAGGCCGACGAACTCGGGCACGATCGTGCTGGCGCGGCGCCAGGTCTTGATGGCGGTGCGCTTGGCGCCGCCCTGCTGCTGCGCCTCGGCGCGACGGAACAGCTTCTCGTCGACGACAGGGCCCTTCTTGAGTGAGCGGGACATTGCTGGGTGTTCTCCGTGTGGGTCCTGGACCTGTGGTGCTTAGAGCTTGAGCTGGCCGTAGCGGCGGCTCTTGCGGCGGCGGATGATGAGCTTGTCGGTGGACTTGCCGTAGCGGCGGGTGCGGCCGCCCTTGGACTGCGTGCCGCTGGCGTTGGACGGCTCCTGGCCGCCCTTCGAGCGGCCTTCGCCGCCGCCGTGCGGGTGCTGGTGGTGGCTCATCGCCACGCCGCGGGTGCGGGGACGGCGGCCGAGCCAGCGCGCGCGGCCGGCCTTGCCGATGACCACGTTGGCGTTGTCGGGGTTGCCGACGGCGCCGATGGTGGCGCGGCACTCCAGGAGCACCTGGCGGATCTCGCCCGAGGGCATGACCAGGGTCGCGAAGCGGCCTTCCTTGTTGGTGAGGCGCGCGCCGATGCCGGCGGCGCGGACGAGGGTGCCGCCCTTGCCCGGGACGGTCTCGACGTTGTGCACCTCGAGGCCGGTGGGGATGTGCTTCAGCGGCATGCAGTTGCCGTTGCGCGGGTCGATCTGGTCGGCCGAGCTCATCACGGTGTCGCCCGCGGTGAGGCCCTTGGGCGCCAGGATGTAGCGCAGCGAGCCGTCCTCGTACTTCACGAGCGCGATGTGGCAGGTGCGGTTGGGGTCGTACTCGATGCCGACCACCACGGCCTTCATGCCGTCCTTCTGGCGCTTGAAGTCGACCAGGCGGTAGCGGCGCTTGTGGCCGCCGCCCTGCTGGATGACCGTGAGCTTGCCCTGGCAGTTGCGGCCGCCGGTCTTGTGGAGCGGGCGGAGCAGGCTCTTCTCGGGCGACTTCTTGGTCACCTCGGCATGCATGTTCACCGACGCGTTGCGCCGGGCGTTCGTGATGGGCTTGTAGACGCGGATTGCCATTGTTCAGCTCCGGTGATGCTCAGAACAGCTCGATCTTCTGGCCTTCGGCCACGCGCACCATCGCGCGCTTCCAGGTCTTGCCCGGCATGCGGCCGTACTTGTAGGTGCGGTCGCGCTCGCGGCGGACCTGCGTGCGGACGTCCACGACCTTCACGCCGTAGATGGCCTCGATGGCCTTCTTGACGTCGGTCTTGGTGGCGCGCTGGTCGACCTCGAACGCGTACTGGTTGCTGTCGCCGGCAGCCGTCACCTTCTCGGTGACGATCGGCATCCTGATGACGTGGGTGGGTTCCATGGGTCAGCCTTTCCTCGGGTCAGGCCTTCGACTCGGCGGCGGGATAGCACGATTCGTCGATGAACGAGGCCAGCGCGGCCTTGTCGACGACGAGGTAGCGGTGGTTGAGCAGGTCGTACGCGCTCAGCTGCTCGATGCGGCGGACATCGACGCCGTCGATGTTGCGCGCGCTGAGCATCGCGTTGCGGTTGTCGGCGGCGACTGCCACCAGGCAGGTGCGGTCGATGCCGACCTTCCTGAGCATGCCGGCGAACGCCTTGGTGCTCGGCTCGCCGAACGCGAGCTTGTCGATGCACTTCACCTCGTTGTCGACCAGCTTGGCCAGCAGCGCGTTGCGGTTGGCCAGGCGGCGCATCTTCTTGGTGAGGCTGGTGCGGAAGTCCTCGCGGGTGCGGGTCTTCGCGAAGGTGACGCCGCCGCCCTTGCGGTTGGGGACGCGGCTGGCGCCGACGCGGGCGTTGCCCGTGCCCTTCTGCTTGTAGAGCTTGCGCGTGGAGCCCTCGACGGAGCCGCGGCTCTTCGTGCGGGCCGAGCCCTGGCGCTGGTTGCCGTGGGTGACGACGTATGCCTGCTTCAGGAGCGCATGGCGGATCTCGCCGCCAAGGACGGCCTCGTCGATCCTGAGGACGTCGACCTGCTTGCCTTCGGAGTTGAGAATCGGAAGCTCGATCATGTGTTTCACCTTCGCGGGTCAGCCGCATTCGCCTCCTCCTCCCCGTGCCTGTCATTGGTGGCACGGGGCAGGATTCGACTCAGGTTCCTTGATGCGCCGCGGGCTCCGCCTGCGGACACGTCGTCAACTTGTCGCGACCGCGCGGTTCCGTGCCTTCATGGCAGCGGCCTTCGCGATCCCTGGTTGGCGCGCCTCACGCGCCAGCCTGGATACGCACCTTTCGCTTGTACAGACGTCCGGGGGACTTGATGAGGAGGAGCCCGTCGTTGGCGCCGGGGACGGCGCCCTTGACGAGCAGGAGATTGTTGGAGGCGTCGACCTTGACCACGTCGAGCGAGCGGACGGTGACCTGCTCGTCGCCCATGCGGCCGGCCATGCGCTTGCCCTTCTTGATCTTGGCGCCGTGGCCGCGGTCGGTGCCGTGCGAGCCGATCGAGCCGGGGGTGCGGTGCTTGCGCTCGGTGCCGTGCGTGGCGCACATGCCCTTGAAGCGGTGCCGCTTCATGACGCCGGCGAAGCCCTTGCCCTTGGAGGTGCCGACCACGTCGACGAACTTCAGGTCGGCGATGGCGTCGACCGTGAGTTCCTGGCCGAGCGTGTAGGCCTCGGCCTCGGCATCGGACGCGAGGCGGATCTCGCGGTGCGCCCGCTTGGGGCCGGCGCCGGCCTTGGCGTCGTGGCCGATCTGGGCCTGGGTGCTGTTGCGCGCCTTCATGTCGTCGAAGGCGATCTGCACCGCGGCGTAGCCGTCGGCGGCGGTGGTCTTCACCTGGGTCACCACGCAGGGGCCGGCCTGGATGACGGTGACGGGGATGTTCGTGCCATCGGGCTTGAAGAAGCGGGTCATGCCGATCTTCTTGCCGAGGATGCCGGTCCGTGCCATGTGCATGCTCCTGCGCTGCGGGCCGATGCTGGCCCTGGTGAGTTGCCGGAGGTCGCTCTGCCTTCAGGTGGGCGACGCGGCTGGTGAAGGTCGAGGCCGGCGCTCGATGCGCAGGCCTCGTGGGTCAGGCCGTCAGGCCTTGATCTTGACGAAGACGCCGGCCGGGACGACGAGGCGGTTCAGGGCCTCGACCGTGCGGTGGTTCGGCTCGGTGATGTCGATGATGCGCTTGTGCGTGCGGATCTCGAACTGCTCGCGGCTCTTCTTGTCGATGAACGGCGAGCGATTGACGGTGTAGATCTCGCGGCGGGTCGGCAGGGGCACGGGGCCCGCGACGCGCGCGCCGGTGCGCTTGGCGTGGTCCACGATCTCACGCGCAGACGCGTCGAGCGCCTGGTGGTCATAGGCTTCCATCCGAATGCGAATCTTGCCGCCCTGCATGGTGAGTGACTGTCCTTGGTCCGACGCCGCGACTCTCGTTCCGCGGTCCGGCACGGTGCCGGGAGGCCGCGGTTGGAAAGAGCGCGAATCGCCAAGGATACAGAAAGCCCGTTGCCTGTCAACGGCTGCAGGGAAGTTGGCGGGGGCCACTCGGGACAGGGGCGTCCGGGCTTCCGGTAGCCTCCGCCCAAGCTCCATGAATGGGTTACTCCTAAGAATGCGCACGGTCTTGGCCCTTGCTGCGATCGCCGGGGCTGGCTGCCCGGCGGCGGCCGAGCGGACGAACGAACGCCCCTTAGCGTCTCATAACCAATCCGGTGACCGCCCCGCCCCGCTGCAACCCGCCAAGGACGGGCTGGAGCCGGCCCCGCTGAGCTTCGAACTGCTCGGCATGCGCTTCCGGCCGCCGGCGGGGGCCATCATGCGCAGCGAGGGCACCGGGCCGACCGCCACCTGGATCCTGACCGAGCGGGCCGACCCGCCGCGGTTCATCCTGCGGATCTCGCGGCTGGTGGCCGACGACGCGGCGAGCTCGCCGCGCGCGCAGATCGACGCCTATGTCCGGAGCGTGAGCGAGCGCCCGTCGCCCAGCGCCGTGTTCTCGGTGAAGTCGCGCAAGGAGTTCGAGCTCGGCGGCCGGCCGGCGGGGCTCCTCTACACGGCCCTGCGCGAGGGCACGGGCGAGGACGAGGTCTCCGCCGTGCAGGGCTACTTCATGCTGCAGGTGTCGCCGAAGGAGTTCGTGGTCGTCTCGAGCCTGCTGGCCGAGGCCGACTACGCGACCGTGCCGGCGCTCCTCGAGCGCTCGTTCCGGACCATGGAGATCCTGCCGGAGGAGCAGCTTGCCGCCGAGCGCGTGGCGCGCATGGCGCGCGGAGAGCACCTGCTCGACGGGCTCGACGAGGAGGCGCTGCGGCGTGCGCTCGACCCTGCCCCGAGGGACGGGGCGCTGCCGGCGCCGCGCTGGTACCGCATCTCGCGCGTGGACCCCGCGGGCGAGGCGCAGGAGGTTGGCTACATGACGCTCACCGTGATCGACGGTGCGCAGGGCGCGGCCAACCCGGACCGGAAGGAGCAGGCGTGGAGCTCCGAGGAGAAGGAGCGCGGCCTGCTCGCGCGCGTCCAGCTCCGCACCCTGCTCGACCCGAAGGGCGAGTCGGTGAGCGACACCGACGGGCGCTACTGGGTCCGCTGGGACCGGGCGCGCGAGTTCTGGACGGTGCGCACCACGCTCCGCAAGGGACGCCTCGCCAAGTCATCGGCGCAGCTCGGCATCCGCACCGAGCCCAAGCCCGGCTCGCCGAGGCCCATGCTGGAGGTGACCGAGGTGTCGCAGACCACCGCGGGCGGCGAGCCGCGGCGGTGGGCGCTTCCCGAGCGCGGGTATCTCTCGCAGGCCGAGGCGCTGCTGCTGCCGCGGCTCCTGCCGAGGGCCGATGCGCCCGCCGCCTACGGGTTCTACTGGTACGACTCCCGCAGCGGTCGGCTGGCGCAGCGCGTCGACCTGAAGCGCGCGCTCCCCGACGGTGCCGAGATCGGCACGCGGCAGACGCTGGAGTCCCCCGTGATCGACGAGCGCGTGGACGCACGCGGGATCCTCGTTCGGCGCGCGAGCGACGACGGGAGCGTCGTGGAGCTGACCACCGGCGAGGCGCTGCTGGCGCTCTGGCGGAAGAAGGGCCTGCCGACGCAATGAGCGCGGCGACCGCACGTGTCGCGGGGCCGCTCGCGGCCGCGGCGCTCGCGGCGTGCGCGGGGTGCACGTCCGCGCCGGGCGGGCCGCACGACGCGCCGGCCCCGATGCGCGACGCCGGCGCGTTCGAGATCCTCGCCTCGCGTGCACCATCGGCGGCCGACGCGCTGCGCGCCGATGACATCGAACCCCTCGCGGCGGGCTCGGTGCGCTGGCTCACGACGGACGGGGGGCCGCCGTTCGAGGTGTCGACCGAGGAGGTCCCGCCGCGCTTCGAGCGGCGCGATCCGGTCGCCACGCGCACGCTCGCGCGCACTGCCGACGGCGGCGTCGCGCTCGAGCGCCAGAGGGACGCGTCCGACGGCGCCGTGCTGGTGTTCACGGGGCCGCTCGTGCTGGCGCCCGCGCGTCTTGCGCCGGGCGACGAACCGACCTCGACCTCGGGCGTCATCACCGAGCGCGGCCAGGCGCGCGACAACGACGGCGGGCGCGCGCAGCGCTCGCTGCGCATCGCGTCGGTCGATCGCGTGCGCACGCCGCTCGGCGAGTTCGACGCCGTGCGCGTGGACGCCGCGCTCACCATGAAGGTCCCGCTCGCGAGCCTCCGCCGCGAGACCAGCACGTGGGTGCGCCCGGGCACCGGGCCGGTGGCGGTCCGCAGCGACGAGCAGGTGCTGGTGATGGGGATCGTGCCGCGCAACCGCCGCGAGACCAGCACGTGGGTGCGCCCGGGCACCGGGCCGGTGGCGGTCCGCAGCGACGAGCAGGTGCTGGTGATGGGGATCGTGCCGCGCAACCGCAGCGAGACCCGCGTGCGCCTGTCCGCGACCGGGGGTGCGCGATGATCGGCATGCCGCGGGTGCTGCTTGCCATCCCGGTCTTCAACGAGGAACGGTCGATCGAACGGGTGCTCGGCGCCGTGCGCGGGTTCGTGCGCGACGTGCTGGTGATCGACGACGGGTCCACCGACGCGACGCCCGCGCGGCTGGCCGCGCATCCGGTGGAGGTCATACGCCACCGCGCCAACCGCGGCTACGGGCGGTCGATGCAGGACATCTTCCGGGCCGCCGACGCGGACGGGTTCGGGTGGGTCGTCACCATGGACTGCGACGAGCAGCACGAGCCCGCGTCGATCCCCGACTTCCTGCAGGCCATCCGCGCGGATTCCTGCGACGTGGTCAGCGGCAGCCGCTACCTGCGGCCGGTGCCCGCCGACGACGCGGTGCCGCAGGGGCGGCGCGAGGTGAACGCCGAGCTCACGCGCGAGATCAACGAGCGGCTCGGCCGCGTCCCGTCGGCGAGCGGCACCCGTGCGGCGCTCGGCCCCGGGATCACCGACGCGTTCTGCGGGTTCAAGGCCTACCGCGTGGCGACGCTCCGCGGACTGCGCCTCGACGTCGATGGCTACGACTTCCCGATGCAGTTCTGGGTGCAGGCCGTGGCGAACGGACTGCGCGTGGACGAGATCCCCGTGCCGCGCATCTACGTGGACCCGAACCGCTCGTTCGGTGCGGGACTCGACGACCCGGGACGGCGGCTCGCCATCTACCGGGCCACGCTCGAGCGCGAGCTTGCGCGTTGCGCGCAGCGGCTGCGCGATGCCCTCGGGGGGCCGGCGTGAGCGCGGCGGGCGGTGCGGCGGGCACCGTCGTGCGGAGCGCGGGCCCGGTGACGCGGGCCTCGGGGACGATCCTCGGCGAGCCGCTCGCGCGATGGCGCGACGCTGCGCGCGAGGAACTGGGACTGACGGCGGAGGTGATCTGCGGAACGGGGCACCAGGCCGAGTGGTGGCACCCGGGGATCGTGGCGAAGTTCGCGTGGGCCGCCCGGCGCTCGCAGGAACTGGGGCTCGGGGCCCCGGCGTGGCTGATCGTGGACACGGACGTGCGCGACCCGCTGGCGATGCGCGTTCCGGTGCGCGAGGACGGCGCGCTGCAGGCGCGCATGCTGCGGATCGGCGCGCGCCGCGCGCAGGGCACGGTGGCCTGCGCGCGAGCCGCGGCGCTCCCCGACGACTGCGGTGCCGTGGCCGTCCGCTGCGAGCCCCCGTGCGCGGCCGATGGGCTTCGGGCCGCGTGGGACGCCGCCGCGCGCCATGCGGATGCGGGCGATGCCGCAGAGCAGGTCACGCTCGCGCAACGCGACCTGCTGCCCGCACTCGGGCCGTGCGGCGGCATGGTGCGGGCGTCGCGCATGCTTGCATGCTCGCTCGGGCGGGCAATCGCGGAGCGCGCCGCGACCGATCCGGACGCGTGCGCGCGGGCGTTCAACGACGCCGTGGCGCTGGTGCCCCGCGTGGCGCGGCCGCTCGCGCACGCGAACGCGGGCGGCACGGAGCTGCCGTTCTGGGCCGACGCCGGCGACGGGACGCGCCGGGCCGTCACCGCAGCGTCGCTCCGCGATGCGCTCCGCGAAGGGGCACCGCTCTGGCCGCGTGCGTTCCTCACGAGCGTGCTCGCGCGCACGGTGCTCTGCGACCGCTTCGTGCACGGACTCGGGGGCGAGGTCTACGAACGCGCGACCGAGGCCTTCGCGCGCGCGTTCCTCGGTGTTGAGCTGCCGCCATTCGACGTGGCGACGGCCACCGTCCGCCTTCCGTTCGCGCCGGAGGCGGGCCCTGCCCCGCTCACCGAGGCCGAGCGACGGCAACGCTGGTTCGACCCGGACGCGCAAGGGCCGGCCCCGAGCGCCGCCAAGCATGCGCACCTCGAGCGCCTGGCCTCGCTCGTGCGCGGGAGCGCCGAGCGTCGCGACGCATGGCGCGCGATGCACGCCGACCTGTCAGCGGCCCGCGCCCGGCGCCACGACGAATTCCATGCGCTCGCGCAACGGGCCTCCGCCGACCGCGCGCGCGCCGCCGAAGCCGCCCTGCGCAACGACCGCACCTGGGCCGCCGTGCTGCACAAATCCGTTCCTGGTTCGTTTGCCACCAATTGATCTCTCCGGAGAAGTCGCGGGGACATGCCGATCGCGTGGTGCGATGCGGCGCGAACCTGGACGCCTCGGCGAACGGCGGTGGGGGCGGCCGCGTGCGTGGTTCGCGGCGGGACTGGACGCCTCGGCGACCGGCGGTGGCCTCAGTCGCTCGGACAAGTTGCACGCGACGGGCACATGAGCGGCGAGGCGCGCGCGGCCGGGGCGTGCAACAACTCGCTTGATGAGGCCACCACCGTTCGCTGTCGGCTCGGGGCGTTGAGCGTCGGGAGGCGTTCGAGCGCCAGCTGTCGTTCATCAGCAGGCTGTCGAATGTGGGCAACGCCCACCGTCATTCGGCGAGCGCCCCGCAGTGAGCAAGGGAACCCCCGGCGCAGCGCCGTATGCAGGCGAGAAGTCCGGCAGCAGCGGTACCGATTAGTCCCGGGTGCATCCCGGACGAACGCATGCATATCGAGGCCGCAGCGGAACCTGGTGGAGCAAGGCCGTGCGCGAGACGGGGGTCCCGGCGCAACGAAGGGGCGCGGCCACCGCCGGAACCACCGCGACCCGTCAACCGCCCGACTTCAAAGCCCCCACGGCGACTTCTCTGGAGAAATCA
>Ga0194123_10001777_pt1 | contig 30749 bp, 25 predicted proteins | sample TA2MahsurfametaG_5_FD_155479 | JGI IMG/M metagenome (GOLD analysis project Ga0194123, IMG submission 155479) | Freshwater microbial communities from Lake Tanganyika, Tanzania - TA2015023 Mahale A surface | ecosystem: Environmental > Aquatic > Freshwater > Lake | place: Tanzania: Lake Tanganyika... | reverse complement strand
ATAATCGTCTCATTATGGAACTATTAAAATCCTGTTTCCCTATTTTTCAGGGGTGGGGATTTTTAACGCCCTTTATGTGGGGATTTCATATTACCAATGACACTTATTGAAATATTGATATTAATTGATAAATAAGTTGCTAGTATGCCATCAATATGGTAGCAAAATTTCTTTCTCAATTGGTACAAATATGGTACAAATAAATAAAGGAGAGAATAGTGCCAAAATTCACCAAGAGTTATGTTGAAAGTTTGAGACCTACCGAGAAGATGTATGAGGTTTGGGATACAGACACTAAAGGTTTCGGATGCATGGTTCATCCTACCGGAAGAAAGACTTACTATTTTCTGTATCGTTATAAAGATGCTCGCAAACAACGTCTCAAAGTTGGTGTTCATGGGCACATTACGTGTGACATCGCGCGTGAGATTGTTCGAGGTTGGATGGGCGACTTGGCGAGAGGTGTTGATCCTAAAGAACGAAACAAGAAAGAAATACAAAAAGGAAAAGAATATATAACTCTGGAGGCATTCTTAAACCTGTTCGTCGAGAAATATAAGAAGGTCCATAACAAACCTACGACAATTAAAAAAGACGTTGAGAGAATCAACAGTGCGATCATTCCATATCTTGGTCGATTGAAGATTTCCGAAATATCTCAAGAAAATATTATAAGCTTTCAAGATCATTTGAAGCATGTGCCTGGCCAATTTAATCGGTGCCACGCTCTTTTGCGCAAAGCCTTTAATCTTGCAGAAATCTGGGGTAGTCGGCCTAAAAATAGTAACCCGTGCTATGGTATACAGCGATTTATTGAGAAGAAAAAAGAACGATTTTTAACGGATGAAGAACTGAAAAGACTTGATGATGTTCTAAAGACTCAAGAACGATTGAAAGTTTTGTCTCTATACTCTCTAGCGGCTATTCGAATGTTGCTGTATACGGGTTGCAGGTTGAGCGAAATTCTAACTTTACAATGGGAAGATGTTTTTCTGAAGGAAGGCTACATTCATTTAAAGGATAGTAAGACCGGTGAGAAACGAATACCTCTCAACGAATCAGCTAGTTCACTTCTTAGAAAACTCAAGCAAACAGAAGATAATCCGTATATTTTTGTCGGATCTAAACCTGGAACATGTTTAGTTACACTCCAGGATGCTTGGAATAAGGTTCGTCGCTTAGCTGGTCTGGAAGATGTTAGAATTCATGATTTGCGACATACCTTTGCATCTTTAGCCATTAAACAGGGGGTTGATCTTTATACTGTCTCAAAACTTCTAGGCCACAAGCATATTTCAACGACAACGAGATATGCACATTTAGAAATGACTCATTTGATTAAGGCAACAAATGTGGTGGATCAGGTTTGGCAGAATAAGGATTAAATGGGTAAGGGGCATCAATTTATTGAAAGCAGGGGATAAAATTGTTATAAATTTCCTATGGCTTCTCCCATAGTTGGAATTTCATATGATCATTCTACAATCTAGATCAATAATACATACCTTTATATTATTATCCTTAGCTTCATCCATAATCAATTCAGCTGAGAAAGATCATGCTGATTATGATAGCCAAGGAAGAAGCCAGAGTAAAATGACCCAGTTTTATAGTAAGGCTCCAGTCAAACCAAAATCAAATTCAGAGCATCCTGCTGCAAGACCGAGAGCCACGCCCTTTCCTAGAATGGCTTCGAAGTCAGATAAAAAAATTACCATAGATTTAACCAAAGATTCACAACCTACTTCAAAGAGACTTCCATCTATATCACATAGGCCTATAGATAAACTCAAAGAATCTTCTAAAGTTTCTTTGCCACCGCAGCATGTAACCTCACAAGATCAACGAGGCCAAAAAAGAACTGTTATTCACGTGGATCCCACTGAAAGCGCTCCTAAAAGATCTCGAAAAGTAGAAGCTGAAATGCAGCTTCGTTTCTTGCATGGAACGGGCGCACATGTTCAAGCATATTCAGACCTCATTGATCAAGCTGAACAGCATATTATTATTGCAAGTTGGAACATCAACTTTATTCCTCAAGATATCTTTTCAAGCCTCATGGAGGCGAAGCGAAGAGGCGTACATATTAGTTTTGTTGTCAATACTATCAAGCGGAAACAGACATTAACTTATTTTAATTATGGTGAAGAAGACAAAGATGAGGAAACGACCTTTGATCTATTCGAAACAAAATCACATGCAAAATTCATTTTTGTAGATAGCAAATCGTTAATCATTGGCTCCTTTAATGCTCTTGGAGAATCATATGAAGAAAGTGATGATGCTTCTTTCATGCTTAGAGGAACCGTTAACCAATTATGGCCATTCTATATGTCCATTTATGAAACCTACACATATATTGGAGAAGATCTAGGCGGTATTTTTGATGGTATAGCCACGATAAGCAAAGCCAGGAATCCTGGAAAAAGACCCTTATTGCAAAGGTCTTTTGAGGATGGATCACAAATATTCTTGCTTCGTACCATAAAAGAACATGAAGATTTCTTTAAGTTAGCTACTCCACACAATGGTAAAGTGACGATTTATTCCCCTTTCAGCACCAAAGATAATACTTTAAAAAGACTGAAGACACTGGACTCTCTCTTGGCAGCAGATACTGAAGTACATTTGAAAGTATTGCAACAGTTTGAAAGCGGATTGAAAAGGTTATTGTCTCAAGTACCAAGCTTAAAGAGCCATACAACTGTCGATTGTGCTACATCCCATCAAAAGATAATTATTCTTGGTGACAGCACGATTTGTGCCGGCTCTCTGAATTGGTTGTCAGCAGCACAAGATTCAAAAGATCCATACAGCAATGTTGAGTTGTCTGTAGTGCTGCAAGGACCTAAGGCTGAAGGAATTATCAAGAAGCATTATAGTCTTTAATGTCTGCTTACTCTCAGCAATCTGTGGCGATGTGTCACAGAAAATGATTCATGAAAAAATATTTGACGTTTCGGCATTAATAATTCAGATATCCTAAGAAAGCTACATCTTTTTTACTTTCATATAAATATCCAACTATAAAAAGAGCTTTATCATTTCCTAGATTTACATTTGCTCTATTGTATCTTAAGTTTAACACTTATTTTCCGATCATAACTCATAGGTAGAGCATGAAAATACTACTGACAGGTTGTGAGGGTCTTATAGGTGATGCCCTAAAGGTTACTCTCCATCAAAACCAAATCGAAATCCAAGGCTACGACCATAAGTTGCCCAAAGCCAATAAATATTATGGAGATATTTTAAATCCAGCTAAATTGTCTGAGGCCGCGAAGGATTGCGAAGGGATTATACATTTAGCAGCTGTATCACGTGTAATTTGGGGTGAGAAGGACCCAGATTTATGTTGGAAGACCAATTACGAAGGTACGCAGAATATATTAGATTGTGCTGTAAATTCATCTAAATACCCATGGGTATTATACGCAAGTAGTCGCGAAGTTTATGGCAATCAGGACATTCTTCCTGTAAAGGAAACTTCTCCATTAAAACCAATTAACATTTATGGCCGATCAAAAGCAGCAGCAGAAGAAGCCGTTCTCAAAGTAAGAGCAAAAGGAATTAATACAGCTATTGTACGCTTTTCAAATGTCTTTGGTTCAACAAATGATCATCATGATCGAGTTATTCCTGCATTTTGCCGTGCTGCTGCAACAGGACAGCCGTTGAGAGTCGAGGGTTCGAAGAATACATTTGACTTTACCCATATTACCGATGTTGTAGCAGGCATAATAAAAATTGTTGAGAAGCTTAATCAAGGCCAAAAAAATCTGACTCCATTTCATTTCACATCAGGACGAGCTACAACCCTGATGGAAGCAGCATCGATCGCCAATGCAACTGGTGGCGGTAAATCAAAAATAATGGAAGCACCTAGCCGCACATTTGATGTTTCAAATTTTTATGGTGATGCAAGTCAAACAATGAAGACTTTGGATTGGCATCCTAAAATGACCCTGGAAGATGGTATCAGACAACTCGTTTCACAATTCAAAAATGAAATAAATATATCAAATAAAACAAGAACGCATCTAAAAGTAGGATATCACAATGAAGATACTGAAGGTGATACACGGCTATCCTCCCCGTTATAATGCTGGGTCTGAAGTTTATAGCCAGACACTTTGCCAAGGTTTAGCAGATCTCCATGAAGTTCATGTTTTCACACGCCAAGAAAATAATTTTGAGCCTGATTATAAATTGCATACTGAAGTAGATCCCGACGATCCAAGGATCCTTTTACACCTCGTGAACATCCCCGGTATACGAAATGCAAATCGTTATAGACCGGATGAAGTTAATCAATGTTTCGAAAATCTTCTTACTCATATTCATCCTGATATCATCCATATTGGTCACTTAAATCACCTCTCGACAGCTATCGTTGAAGTAGCTGCAAGAAGAAATATCCCGCTAGTTTATACCCTACATGATTACTGGATCATGTGCCCAAGAGGACAATTTATACAAAGAAATTCCGAAATACCTTGGCAACTCTGTGATGGCCAAGATAATGCTAAATGTGCGCAACAATGTTACACAGGCTTTTTTTCAGGTACATCAGAAAACAAAGATAAGGAGCTTGCTTATTGGACAGACTGGATAGATACAAGAATGAAACATATGCGTCAAATGGCTTCTCATATTGATCGTTTCATCGCTCCTTCCAAATATTTAGTAAACCGATATAGGGATGCATTTGATCTTCCCGCTAATAAAGTAGTGTATATGGATTATGGTTTTGATAGAAAGAGGCTGAGTGGTCGTTCAAGAATTGATTCAAAGGAACCATTTGTTTTTGGATATATAGGAACTCATATTCCTGCCAAAGGAATACAGGATCTCTTACTCGCTTTTAGTCAAGTTAAAGAGCATTGTTTGCTCCGCATCTGGGGACGCTCGCGTGAAGACACAGAGGCTTTAAAAAAAATTGTCGCTTCATTTCCAAAGAGTACTCAAGAGAGAATAGAATGGCGTTCAGAATATAGAAACCAAGAAATCGTTCAAGACGTATTCAATCACGTTGATGCTATTGTTGTTCCGTCTATATGGGTTGAAAATTCGCCACTAGTCATTCATGAAGCCTTACAAGTTAAAGTACCTGTAATTACTGCTGATGCTGGTGGTATGAGTGAATACATTCATCACGAAGTAAACGGATTGCTGTTCAAACATCGAAATGTGGATAGTCTAGCTCTGGAAATGGAAAGGCTTGCAAAAGATCCAAAATTGGCCAAGCAACTTGGCTCGCGAGGTTATTTACAATCCACAGATGGCAATATTCCGGAAATTAAGGAACATGTAAATGAAGTAGAAGCCCTTTATCATGAAGTATTGCATGAGAAGGGCATAAAAGTCATTACCAAAGCTGGGCCCTGGCGCATTACTTTTGATACCAATCCAGACCACTGCAATTTTAAATGCGTCATGTGTGAATGTTTTTCTCCTTATAGCCCTGTTCAAAAAGAGCGTGTAGCAGCAGGTATTGCTAAGCGTGAGATGAAGATAGAATTAATACGCAAAATTATGGAAGAATCTAGAGGTTCCCCTTTGAGAGAAATTATTCCCTCCACAATGGGTGAACCCCTTCTTTATAAAGATTTTGAAAAAATCATTGATATGTGTGAAGAGTTTAACGTCAAACTGAATCTAACAACCAATGGTTCCTTCCCTCGCCTTGGTGCAGAGGTATGGTCAAAGAAACTTGTGCCTATTTGCTCGGACATTAAAATTTCTTGGAATGGGGCATCCAAAGAAACACAAGAAAAAATAATGATTGGCTCGCAATGGGAACGTGGTCTGAATGATCTTAAGACGCTTATACATGTGAGGGATCAACATGCCGAACAAGGAGGAAACAGGTGTCGGATTACCTTACAAATGACCTTCCTTGAGACTAATGTGCATGAATTAATTGATATTGTACAATTAGGCATTTCACTTGGTATTGATCGAATAAAAGGGCATCATTTGTGGGCTCATTTCGATGAAATTAAATCACTATCTATGCGGCAAAGTGCGGATTCTATTAAACGCTGGAACAAAGCTGTAAAAGAGGCGCAAGAGTTTGCTGAAAATCATCCACTTCCCAATGGGGAACATATTTTACTTGAAAACATCTATCCTTTAGACGAAACAGCTACAGTAAATTTATTGCCTGATGGTGTATGTCCATTTCTTGGCAAAGAAGCATGGGTGGATACTACTGGACGATTTAATCCCTGTTGTGCTCCCGATAAAGAGCGGCTAAGTTTAGGGGAATTTGGTAACCTGAATGATATGAGCATTGAAGAAATATGGCAAAGTGATGCTTATCAAGATTTAAGAAAGAACTATCTCGGCCATCCGTTATGTGTAGGTTGTAATATGCGCAAATCTGTGGATTCATATGTCTCATGAAAGAAGCTATTCAACGAAAAGCTATCGACCCAGATCTATGGAAGAAAACTGCAGTCTCTTCTTGCGAGACTCATCACCTACTTGATGAGAAGCCGCTTTATGATAGTCGGTTTGTGAATGTCCTTAAATTTCACGAACCTGGCTATGCGCCAGTAAAAGATAATTCAGGTAGCTATCATATCGACTTATCTGGCAACTCTCTTTACAAATTTCGATTCCTGAGGACTTTTGGGTTTTATGAAGGCTATGCTGCCGTAGAAAGTGAGGTAGGATGGTTCCATATCTTACCAAATGGAAACTCTTCTTATGAAGACAGATATGCTTGGTGTGGCAACTTTCAAGAAGGACTATGTCCTGTAAGAGACCAATCTGGTAACTATTTTCATATAGACTATTATGGGAAACGCCCTTACAGCCAATCTTATTCATATGTTGGGGATTTTAAGGATGGTATAGCTGTGGTTTGTACAGAAGATGGCAAAGGCACCCATATTGATCGGCAAGGCAATTTTGTACACTCTATTTGGTATCCACAGCTCGACATATTTCATAAAGGCTTCGCGAGAGCAAAAGATGAAAAAGGCTGGTTTCATGTTAGAAAGGATGGAATACCGGCGTATGCTAAACGGTTTGCCAATCTCGAACCATTTTATAATGGCCAAGCCCATGCGGTAGACTTTGAGGGCAATTTCTTGCTTATTAATGAAGAAGGACAAATAATCAAAGAACTTTATAATCCTTCTAAAAATTTAATTGGTGAACTTTCAGGAGATCTCATTGGTTTTTGGAAATCTGAAACTATCAAGCTAGCTGTTGAGCTTAATTTACTCGACAATTTACCTGGTACTTTAAATGAAATCGCAACTCAAGTGCAGTTGCCAACACCTAATCTTGAAAGAGTTTTGCGGGCTCTTTGGGAAATAGGAATTGTTGAGAAGAAAGACGATCACTGGCAACTGACTCATAAAGGGAAGCTGTTAATTCCTCAAAAAGAATCCTTCATGGCTGCAGCCAGTATCATGTGGTCTAAAGTACAAACAGCGTGGGGTAGTTTACTAAAAAAGATAAAAACAAAAGAGATCCATCATCACCCAACATTTAAGGAAGAATCGACCGATAAATTATATTTAGAAATCTATCGCCGTGCTCTTCAAGGTTATGCCCAAGAAGATTTCAAAGAGATAGCTACGTGGTCAATTTGGAAGGAACATTCAACCATCTTGGGTATGGGGCAAACAGCAATCACTCTACTAACCAATATTCTAAAAGCTGAACCGTCTTTGAATGGGGTTCTCCTTAATGAGGATCGGCCTCTTTATCACGTTGATATAGAAGAGGCAATCAAACCAAGGCTCCAACAAGTATTTATTGATATATACAAACCTTGCCACATACAAGCAGATGCTGTCTTATTACCTCGTTTTTTGCATTACTTTCCAGATAAGGAAGCTATACAGATTTTGAGAAATATATATAGTTTTCTGCCAAACGCGGGAAAAATATATATTTTCGAGATGGTGCTAGATCCACAGCAACCAAATGGTAGTCTATTGGATTTGAACATGCTGGCTGAAGCTGGAGGAAAACTGCGAACACTAATCCAATGGAAAGAACTTCTCCATGACGCAGGTTTTATCATGGAGGATCATCAAGTTTTGAAGCCTCATCTGCAGCTTATGGTGGGACAAAAATCATGAATTTATTTGATAACCTTAATCATCCAGACATTGGGAAAGCTTTTCATCAAGATGGCTACTTTATTATAAAGGATGTTTTATCTAGAAATATTGCGACTAAATTAAGAGAAGAGATTGATACAAAGATAGATATTTGTTCTCAACAGCTCACATGTTCAAAAGAGGAGTACTTGTCTGCGGTTAGCCGGTGGGTTGATCCATCTGTTATTACCTCTGCAGTCACTCCACAAATCTTAGAGGATTTAACTGGGACTGCCCGAACATTTGTTAACAATCCTGTTCAACTTAAAAAGATGAATATTATCTGCAAGAATGCTCATTGTACAGGGTCCATAGCCTATCACCAAGATATTACCTATACGCCCCTGGATCCCTATCAGTTTTCAATGTGGATTGCGCTGAATGACGTATCAATGGATATGGCTCCTTTAGAAGTTATTCCAGGTAGTCATCTTGAACCTCTCAAGCCTGCTGTTGATTTTTGGTCCCCTGGATATAAATCAGATCCTGCTCTTCTACTTCGTGCTGTAAAGTTAGTCGTTATGGCTGGGGATGCAGTCTTTTTTGATTCGCGGTTATGGCATGGAAGTGGTGAAAATAAACTTTTAGCTTCTAGGTATGCACTTGTTACAAGGTGGGTTAGTGACGGATGGAAATATGATCAACCTATCCCAACTCTTGAGCCCCATTATTTCGGTATGTGGACAAGTGGCAAGATGACAGAAGATATTTTGTCCAAAGGGCTAGACGTTCTCTTCAACAAATCAACCTCTGATTTTGTAGAGCTCCTTGATACATGGATGCAAATTATTCAAGAAAGATCATTACCATTTGTAACAAATGTAGGTTCTATTTTTGAGTCTTTTAAAAAACTTAAAATTCTTCATTTAGCGCATAAGCATCATAACGGTGGAGATGCGACAGGAAACATCTATAAAATACTGTGGAACACATTCTTATCACCTTTAGAAGATTATATGGTACACCTAGAGAAAAAACGGAGTATGGGATGAGTCAACGAAAAGAACAATTTCAAAAGCAAGGGTTTGTTGTCATTCCAAATGCGTTTGATCCTAACCATGTACAAGAATTAGTCAAGGCTACAGATCGTGCGCTAAATAACGAGCAATTTTCTTATGATCATTTGCGTATTAATAAGAGTCAGCATATTCATAAAGTTAAGTACATGTTCGAAAAGGAAGAGATTTTTTTAAAAACGATTGTTCATGATTCGATACTTACTCTTGTGACTGAATTCATTGATAATCCTCAGGCCATTGTTCCGACTTGGGAAGATATGCTTATTAAGATTCCAAACGAGGGTATCCCTGTGGGTGTACATCAAGACTTAGCCTTGCAATCTGTTAATAGCAATGTGTTTAGTCTAGCTGTTTATTTACATGATTCTCATCATAATCCAGTACACTACTTACCTGAAAGTCATCATCTAGGTCATCTGACACGAGAAGAAATCTATAAAGTTTACAATGAACGAAAGGATGAGTTTGTTCCCTTAAAAGTGAATGCGGGTGATATGACCGTTCATAATGTTAAGACCGTTCATTACTCTGATGAAAACACAACACCTTATCCCCGCTACACTTGGTATCTCGAATTTCGTACCCTTAAACAACTCATTGATGATAGCCCTTGGAATCTGGATTGGATCAACAGGCGCCGGGCAATTTGGGTTAGCGCCTTAAAGAAGTACCAAAAGGATATAGACCATTTGATTCCTGATTATGACAATTTAAAAGAATATATGGATCCACTTCAATTGCGCATTTCACATACCAATGATGAAATTCAATATGATATGGAAAGTCCCTATAACCATTTTGCTTGAGACTATGAATGATTGATTTAAGAAGTGACACTGTCACCAAACCATCCGATGAAATGAGGGCTTATATGGTGGAGGCCCCTGTAGGAGATGATGCCTATGGGGAAGATGGAAGTGTGAACCGCTTGCAAGATTATTGCAAAGAGCTCTTTCAAAAAGAAGATGCTCTCTTTGTAACGAGTGGCATGATGGCTAATCGTCTTGCTTTTTTATCGCAAACAAATCCTGGTGATGAGGTTATTACAGATTACACTTATCATGTGAATTTCTTTGACAGTGCCCCTATGGCTTTTATAGCAAAAGTTGTTATGAATACATGGCATACCCCAGATGGGATCTTAAGGCCTCAACACATTGAAGAAGCGTTACAATCAAAACAGCGGTACGATTATTTTGCTCAACCCAAACTTGTTAGCTTGGAAAACTCAATAAACGGCTGGGCTGGGAAAATATTTCCGTTTGAAGACATTAAGGCTGTCTACAATTTTGCAAAACAAAATGGGTTATCTGTTCATCTTGATGGGGCTCGGCTGTTTAACGCCCATGTTGAAACAGGAATATCTTTATCAGAATATGCTTCTTATGCAGACACCCTATCTGTGTGTTTTTCAAAAGGCTTAGGTGCTCCCTATGGTTCCATGCTTATGGGAAGTCGAGAAATCATCAATAAGGCAAGACGATTTCGCATCTGGCTAGGTGGAGGTGTCCATCAAGCAGGGATCCAAGCAGCTGCTGCCTATTATGCTGTGACGCATCATATCGATTCTCTAAAGAGAGATCACGAGCTAGCTAAATATTTGGCACAAATGCTATTGGATATACCAGAAGTTAGCCTAAATTATGATGCGGTAGAAACCAATATGGTTCAGATTACCGTGGATAACTCAGATACTTTTATGGATCAATGTGCAAAACAAGGTTTGTTATTATTTCCATGGGTTCCGGGAGTTGTACGTGCAGTTATTCATAGACATATAACCCGTAATGATATCGAGAAAGCGGCAGCTATAATTCGAAATGTTATTCAAGCAAATGAACAAAAATATAAGTTTGCAGGCTAAGACGTGAAAAAATATAAAATTGATTTATTTAGTGATACGAATACAAATCCCTCCCCTGAAATGCGGCGAGTGATGTGCGAAGCAGAAGTTGGAAATGAGGTTGCAGGTGAAGACCCAACTGTTAATAAACTTTTGGAAAAGGTCTGTGAACTCTTAGGAAAAGAAGCCGCTGTCTTTTTGCCATCTGGTACGATGTGTAATGGTATTGCTTATCGAGTTCTCTGTAAGCGACCAGGCGATCTCATCATTTTGGATAGAACAGCCCATCCTGTCACAAAATCTTCAGGCCTTATTTCAGGTCTCGCCCAAGCACAACCGTATTTGATTAAGGGGGACCGAGGCATATTTACGACAAAGCAAATTGAATCGATTATTACAGCCCCCCGTGGCTATAATGTTTCATATCCTCGTGTGGTCTCAATCGAGCAAACCACCAATTTTGGTGGAGGTGCCATCTGGCCTTTGGAAACCATAGAGGAGGTTTGCTCACTAGCCCATTCACATGAAGTTGCTACGCACATGGATGGTGCACGCTTATTTAATGCGGTCGTTGAAACAGGAATAACTGCTGCTCAATATGCAAAGACTTTCGATTCTATTTGGATCGATTTTTCAAAAAGCCTGGGGGCGCCCATGGGAGCTGTCCTTGCAGGTTCAAATTCTTTCATTGATGAAGCTTGGTATTATAAATTCCAACAAGGTGGAGGATTGCATCAAGCGGGCATATTGGCAGCGGCATGTTTATATGGGCTTGATCATAACATACAAAAAATCCCTCAATTTCATGACCATGCCAAACGTCTTGCAGAACATCTCAGCGAACTATCATATACGATCGTCGATCTCAGTACAGTAGAGACGAACGTTATTATTTTTGAGACTAACCATCCTTCCTATTCAGCCTTTGATATTGCCCGTTGCCTTGCTGAGAAGTCCATAAGAGTGCTTGCCATCGATAAAAATCACTTAAGAATGATGACTCATTTAGATCTAACAGAAGAGGATATCGAAGAAATTATTTCAGTAATGCGTGAAATTGGGGAGCATGAAATAAGAAAGAAAGCTGTAGGATGAGGGAGTCCAAAGCTAGTTTGTGGGGATTTATTCATCCCTATTTAAAACCTTATAGAGGCAGGCTTTTTGCGCTCGCATTCTTTCCGATCATTTGGTGCCTTGTTGAAACAATTGCCCCTTTTCTCATTAAAGTCATTATTGATCGCTTAGCCATCAAGACAGCCGAAGGATCAACCATACAAATTACCCTTGTTTCTATTGCTCTTCTTTATATCCTTTTGATGTTTGTTTTAGAAGCAACGATTAGAATTTGCAATTATGTATGGATTAAGACCTTTCCTATCATTCGAAGCAATCTGCAAAGTAGCGTGTTATCAATTCTTCAAACACATAGTTATGAGTTCTTCTATAATCAGCTTTCAGGCAATCTAGTTAGCAAGTACCGTAACCTTACAGATAGTTTTGAAAATATTGCGAAGAGCGTGCTGTATGGGGTTTATCCAGCCTTCTTGTCCTTTGTTTTCTCACTTGCTTTTATTGCGTTCATTAACCTTTCATTCGCTGCTGTTTTTCTAGGATGGTTTCTGGCGATGGGTATGGTATCTGTACTTCTTTATGAAAGAAGTGTACGTACAACACAAGATCAAGCACAAAATCAAAATCTTTTATTCGGATATGTGGGAGATATGTTCAGTAATATTTTGACCCTCATGGCATATCCGCGAACTATTTCTCAAGAAAATGATTTTAAAAGATTACAGAGCGAAAGCGTTCGTTCAACCCAGCAAGCAGAATTGGTAACTTTTAAGGCTGATTTATGGCGCAGCATATTCTCCTGGATATTACTGGGAATGATGATTACTTTTTTAAGCTACGGTTGGCAAAAACATTGGATTACATTAGGGGACTTCTCCTTTATAGCAGCAATTTGCTTTTATGTGCGACGTACCATATGGATGACTTCTTCTCAGTTATCTGATTTTTTCAAAGAGCTTGGAACAGCTCAAGAAGCGCTCTCGTTAATTCTCAGCTCACAAAATCTTAAGACCGTAGAACGATCCAAAAGCTCACCAAAATTATTTAAAAGCACGATTGATTTTTCGCAAATTCGCTTCAGTTATGATAAAGGGAAGAATCTCTTCAATAATTTAAACTTGCAAATTCCTGCTGGACAGAAACTCGGTATTGCAGGGGTATCAGGAGCAGGAAAAACATCGCTCATCCATTTGCTACTTCGCCTGCATGATCCCCATCAAGGTACAATACATATCAATAACGAAGATCATCGAGAGTATGATCTGGGGGATTTGAGAAACCTTTTCTCATATGTTCCGCAAAGTGCCATGCTTCTGCATCAATCTATCTTTGATAACATTGCTTTTGGGAAAATAGAAGCCTCACGCGAGGAAGTTATTGAAGCAGCAAAAGTTTGTCTATGCGATGAATTTATTCAAAATCTTGAAAATGGTTACGACACCCTTGTGGGAGAAGGAGGCTTTAAACTTTCAGGGGGACAACGTCAAAGAATTGCTATTGCAAGAGCATATCTAAAGAAAGCACCTATATTTATATTAGATGAAGCAACATCAGCTTTAGATGAAGAATTGGAAAATAAGCTTCTTAAGCGCCTTTGTTCTCATCTAAAAGATCACACAATTATTCTGATCTCCCACCGATCTTCTTCCCTACAAAAAATGGATCGTGTAATTTCATTTCATCAAGGTCAAGTGATTGAAGATAAAATACAGGATTGAAGCACTTGAGCGAACAGCAAACTGATGATCTTTTGGTGCCTAATAAAAAGCTCTTTGTTTTGGGATGCGAAATGCTTTAACAACAGGGTGCCTCTTCAAATATAGATGAGCAAGTTGTGGCAGAGCTCCTTATCAAGGAAGCTAGCGGATATGACTTACACTCAATACATAGACTTTTTGTTGCGATCTAAGTGACAGCAGATTTTTCACCCATGGGCATTATGGGCAATTTAATAATTTGACATTTAAAATAGGCATCTATTAATACTCTTCCTGCTAGCGCGTTTTTAAAAACACACTATTAAATAACTTATTGGAAAAGGAAGAAAAAGATGTCTTTTTAATTTTATAATCTATCACGCGCTTTTCCAGAAGAATGAAGGATCATAAACGTCGACATCTCTGATCCACAAGTCCTTCAACAAATGTATCCCCATTTGCGTCCGCACCGGCTCTGTGTGCATTGCTTCAAATTTGAAGCTCTAAATAGAGAGCCCAAGTTTTTTAGCAAGAGCATGCCTCTATCTATCCGCAAGGATAGCTGTTAACTCGCATCCTTAATAACCTTAAGGAAGCGCTCTCTCCTACCGACTAAAAAGTCGAGTTTGGAGCTTTCCGGTGCGGACACCAATGGGGATATAGAAAGCGAAAGAAGAAAGAAAAGAAAAGAAGAGAAGAAAAGGAAAAGGTGTGCCGATGGTCCTTGCGGGGCCCCTCTCTCTTTGTCATAGCGAGGCCGAAGGCCGCGGCAATCCATGTATTCAGTACATAGACTGCTTCGCTGCGATCGCAGTGACGATGGGAGGAGTCATTGCGAGCGACCGCAGGGAGCGTGGCAATCCATGTATTAATAGTACTAGACTGCTTCACTGCGTTCGCAGTGAAGGTAGTTAAGTGTCTTTGTCATCACGAGGTTCCGCAGGAACCGTGGTGATCCATGTATTTTTAATACATTGTTGGTTTTCTTCATGTGCTCAATGTGTATAATTATGGTTTTTTAAATTCATGTGTCCCATGAATGTCCCATAAATTTTAGTACTAAAGGCCCTATTTTCTGAAGCATGCAGCATTATAAGATAATATTGTGCTTGTTATTATTGAAGGAGGATAAGGTATGAGTTTATTTTGCTGTGGTGTTGATACGGATATATTGTTCCTAAAAGAAGCATACTTTATAAAATTTAAAAAGAGAGAGCTAAAATACATTCCTCGTAAAAATGAACAAGATAGCCTAATTTTTGATTGTAAGGGTGACAATGAGCAAGAATGCTACTCTCTCATTACAGAATTTTTAAGCTCGTTATCCTTAAGCATGGATGCAATATTCATTCCCGAACCCAGAGGCATAATTCACTTAAACACACCTAATTGGAGCAGGGTAAATAATCGTTGTGGTAACCAACGAAGCATTGTGGCGTATAGAGAACATAAGGAATTTTATCCTATATATCCTTTAAAAGATGAAGAACAAATTCAGCTTGCACGTTTATATCGTATTTCAAATTCTTCCATGGATATATATCTTAAAGTCCTCTTTTTCTGGCAAGCACTTTACTACCCAAACACGAGTGAACGCTCTGCTGTGGACTATTTAAACAATATAGAAAATAACATCCCTGACCAAATGGAGGTGCTTAGCGACGATATAGCTTCCATACAAAATAACCAAGTTTTTTTCACGAAAGAGCCTTCTCAGCCTCTAGGTGATTATATTCATAAGTGTATTCGACATGCTATAGCGCATATTAAAAGAGAATCTAATAAAGGAAAGAGCTTAACGTTAGATAACTTAGAGGAAATAAGACACTTGTTTGTTATTATGGAAGTTTTAAAAGGGGCGCTAAAATATAAGCTATTACATGAGAAGGGTATAAAGGATAATATTGACTCTAGCTATTATGAAATTTTTTCTCCTGAATAAGTCGACAACGGCAAGTAAGCGGCGGTTTGAAAAACCGGCAATCAAATCACTTATTTCACTTTTTTAGCTGTCACGTTTGTCACATTTCATCAGCAATGGGACACTAGCGGGACATTTTTAAGCATTTTTAGGGGAAAATGCCAAGTTGGAGACTACCATTTATTATCCAATTTTTTATAGAGCTTTTCAAAATTGTAATAGAATTTTCTTTTTTTCTTCTTATTTGTTTTTCTGGATTCATGCTTTTGTCTTTTGTAGAAAATGTATGGTTGAAATATTTTGAAGTTAAAAATTAGCGAATCTCCGCACAAATCATCTAACTCATTCATAAACTCTTCATTTTTATCTTTTGCAAGACAGCCAATTGTATCCATAAAATCTAAAAAATTTAATAAGTATATAAAGTTACTGGTCATGGTCGTATTGTATGATATTTTGAGAATCTTTATACCCATGACTGCTTGAAGAAACTCATCCTTAGCTTTAATTTCAGGGTTGTTCAGTTCTTTAAACTTTTCATGATTTTCTTCATAGAGCCTATCAACAAATTCTTTGGGTCTTCTTTGTGCTTCATTATCTTGAAAATCCTCCCCTTTTTCTGGTAATAGCTCAAGCAATTCCTTATATTCTTCTTGAGTTTCCCTATAAAGGGTATGAATGATTTCCCTGGCTTTTAGGACTTCTGGACTGCCCCACCTTTCATCAATATATAGCAGAAAGCTCGCTTGATTTTGTTTGTTAATGTCTCCAATTTTTACGTATGCAATCGTTGCTAAGACTGCAGTACCTGCACCACTCAAAAAATAAAGCCAGGCGTTTATTTCTTCTGTGGCATCCGAAACGTTGCAAGGTTTAGGGCCCATGAGGTCTTTCCCCCACTTACTTAAAGCCCATGAAATTAAGATACAAAATAGTAGAGAGAGTAAAAATGCTCCGATGATTTTCCAGCATATAATATTCTTGCCACACCAAGCTTTAAACTTTGTCCAGTTGGTAGGTTCCGAGGGTTCATCCATAACAGGATTCTTTCTATATTATATTCGGCACCAAATAAGATAGAATTTTATTTAAATTATTCAAGGTCTAAGTTGTCGATGCATACGTTTGAGGAAAAGTTAGTGAGCACCTACTTCCAGAAGGTACAATTGTCGAGAGAATCTTATCTTCTATTGTCCCACCAGTGTCCCAAGTTAAATAAGGGATTGAGGGAAAATTTCTGGTCAATGGCGGATGGGGTGAGATTCGAACTCACGGAGGAGTTGCCCCCTCGCCGGTTTTCAAGACCGGTGCTTTCAACCGCTCAGCCACCCATCCTCATGTTTAAGTTGTGCCCGACGTCCTGGATTACGTCAATAGAGAAGTTAAAAATACTTAGACGTGACATCCACCTGTGGTTTCGGAAGCTTCCTCAAGAGGGGAACAATTTCCTCTACCGAGTGGACGAACAGAAGCAACTGCTCATCCATGGGACGTGCAAAGCGATGTTCAACCACATGGTGAATAAGCACCTTAAGAGGGTCCCAATAGCCTTCAATATTGGCAATGATCAAAGGTTTGTCATGCATGTCCAATTGTCGCCAGGTCAAAATCTCAAACAACTCATCAAGAGTCCCAAAACCTCCGGGCAAAATAACAAAGGCATCCGCATTTTCAGACATGCGTAGTTTACGCGTATGCATGGTGTCCACAATATGAAGTTCGCTTAAAAAATTGTGGCCCCCTTCAATATCTTCAAGGTCTTGGGTGATATATCCAATGGCGCGTCCGCCATTTTTCATCACACCATCGGCAACCAGCCCCATAAGACCTAATTGCCCTCCCCCATAAACAAGCTGAAGATCAGCCTGCGCCAGTGCCTTTCCCAATTCCAAAGCTGCATCTTTATAGACCTGATCCGCGCGGTTTGAAGAACCACAATAAACACACACAGACTTTATATCTGACATATAATCGCTCCTTATAAGGGAAAAAATTACTGACTTTCAGCAACCTGGCCATGACAATGCTTATATTTTAACCCTGAGTTACAAGGACATAAAGCATTTCTTTGAACACGTCCCCATGTTGAGGTATCTTCGGGATCAACTTCTCCACCATCCGTGGTCGTGGATTTCCTGCTCTTGACAGGTTTGGATTTAGATTTGACCATGGGTTCAGATGAATAGCCTGTGGGGGTCATGGTGGTAGGATCCCACGTAGGTGCTCCTACAGGAACTTGTAATTCTTCATCTGCTTGAACCCAGTTCGGTGTTTCTTCTTTAAACCGGGAGAAATCTGTCTGAGCAAGCATATCATCCAGCGTTTCTTCTGTTGCCATTTGCAAATCAAAATGGGCGAGCATAATGGTTGTCTCTTCACGTACGCGGACCAAAAGTTCCTGGAACAAATTAAAAGCTTCGCGCTTATATTCATTTAACGGATTGCTTTGAGCATAGGCACGCAAATTGATGCCTTGACGCAAATGATCGAGCATTAAAAGATTTTCTTTCCAGCAGCGATCAAGCGTTTGTAAAAGAATGGTACGCTCTGCTGTACGCATGACCGACGCCCCATATTTCTCTTCCTTTTGAACAGCAATCTCATTAACTGCATTTGAAATGCGGGCGTGCAGTTCGCGTTCTGCAATTCCTTCTTCAGACCCCCATTCTTCAATAGGCAAACTCACACCAAAAATCCGCAAACATTCCGTATGAAGGCCTTTAAGGTCCCATTGCTCCGCAAGTGCATTTTCAGGAATATGATTTTTGACCATGGTCTCAATAACATCATGATGCATTTCCTGAATAAGCTCGCGCGCATCTTCATCCGTCATTAATTCACGGCGCTGTTCATAAATGATTTTGCGCTGATCATTCATCACGTCATCATATTTTAACAAATGCTTACGAATGTCAAAGTTGCGGGCTTCAACTTTCTGCTGAGCACGGGCCAAAGCCTTGCTAATCATAGAATGGGAAATGGCTTCGCCTTCTTGGACACCGAGCTTGCGTAACATGCTATCCAATCGTTCAGAACCGAAAATGCGCATCAAATCATCTTCCAATGAAATAAAAAACTTTGAAGCGCCGGGGTCTCCTTGACGACCAGAGCGACCGCGCAATTGGTTGTCGATGCGTCGGCTTTCGTGGCGTTCGGTTCCAATAACATAGAGGCCACCTGCGGCTTTAGCGACACCCTGGGCTTGGTTAATTTCTTGTCGAATTTTTTCAATTTGCTTTTGCCGTTCTTTAGAGTCCGTCACATCCGCCAACTCTCGCTCAATGCGCATATCAATATTTCCGCCAAGTTTGATGTCTGTTCCACGACCGGCCATGTTGGTTGCAATGGTCACAGCGCCGGGATACCCAGCTTGAGCAATAATAAGAGCTTCTTGATCGTGGTAACGGGCATTAAGAACTTGGTGGTTAATTTTCTCTTTTGATAAAAGAGCGGACATCACTTCAGATTTTTCAATGCTGGTTGTTCCTACCAAAACGGGCTGCTTACGATCCTGACATTCGCGAATGAGTGTGACAACGGCCGCATATTTTTCTTTTGCCGTAAGATACACTTCATCATCATGATCCACACGCTGGATGGGAACATTTGTTGGAATTTCAGCAGTGGAAAGTTTATAGATTTCTTCAAACTCGGGAGCATCTGTCATTGCTGTTCCAGTCATACCCGACAACTTGGGATACATTCTGAAAAAGTTTTGATACGTTATTGAGGCTAATGTTTGATTCTCCACCTCAATTTCCACCTTTTCTTTTGCCTCAAGGGCTTGGTGTAACCCTTCTGAGTAACGACGGCCTTCCATCATACGCCCCGTAAACTCATCAATAATGACAACTTTATCATTTTTAACAATGTAATCTACGTCACGCGTAAATAATTTATGGGCGCGCAATGCTTGGTTTACATGGTGAACAAGAGCGATGTTATGGACATCATAGAGTGTGGCTTCTTGAGGAAGGAGTCCGTTAGTGCGCAGCAAATCTTCAATATGCTCAACACCATGTTCAGTTAAAGTAACCGTGCGCTGTTTCTCATCTTTTTCAAAATCTTCTGCTTTCAAGGAGGGTATCAAGCGATCAATCTTTGTATATAAATCTGATGAATCTTCCGCAGCGCCTGAAATAATGAGGGGAGTTCGTGCTTCATCAATAAGAATGCTGTCGACTTCATCGACAATAGCATAATTGAAAGGGCGCTGCACCATATCGCTTAAACGAAATTTCATATTATCGCGCAAATAATCAAAACCAAATTCATGGTTTGTACCATAGGTCACATCAGCAGCATAAGCCTCTCTGCGCTCCGTATCTGTCAAACCATGGACGATACACCCAACCTTAAGACCAAGGAACTCATAGATTTGTCCCATCCATTTGGAGTCACGATCTGCCAAATAGTCATTAATTGTAACAACATGAACGCCTTTGCCGCTCAAGGCATTAAGGTATACAGGCAAAGTTGCAACCAAGGTTTTTCCTTCACCGGTACGCATTTCAGTGATCATACCCCCATGCAAAACCATTCCGCCGACCAACTGCACATCAAAGGGGCGTTGCCCTAAAGTTCTCTTGGCAGCTTCTCGCACGGTAGCAAAAGCTTCGACTAGTATATCGTCCAAAGTCTCACCTTTTGAGAGGCGTTCACGAAACCAGTCAGTGTGCTCTCGCAGCTGTTTATCTGTGAGTTGGGAAATTTCATTCTCTAATGCGTTAATTTTTTCTGCCGTTTTAAAATGCTTCTTTAAAATTCGATCGTTAGCAGAACCAAACAGTTTCCTAAAAGCCGTTGCAAACATTAAAACCTCAATTAGTTTTTTATAATCTTAGCTCATTTCTTAAAAGCATTTAAGAAAGGCTATTTTACCTTTAACATGACATCTTGCGCTTATTCTAATTCTATTTTATAAAAGACTCAATGGTTATAGCCTGATTAAGGCCCATTGTGTTAATTAATTTTAACAGGCTCATTATATAAAGTATGTTTTGTCATTATAGTTTTGCTTTCATGGTCCGCTATCTGTCAACTCAGGGATTTTGATAAGCCTTTTTGGATGGGAAAATATCCTATTATTTGAGACCGTTACCGATAAAACTAGAGTCGTCTATTAAAAATTATGAGGAAATCTTTATGAAATCGTATATCTCTCTCAGAACTACAGCACTCGCTATGATATTTTTGTCTTCCATTGCAATGGTCATGGAAACAAAGGGTACTGATACAACCCCATCTTCTACGGCAACAACTTCAACAACTCCTGAACCTTCAGATAGTACCGTAGTTGCTATTATCAGCGAGAAAAATGGTGCTCTTATTAAAAAAGTAACATACGGGGAAGTTAAGGCCAAAGCTCAGATGTTGCCAAAGCAACTTACCAACAACGCCAAGTTTAAAGATATTTTTCCATTATTGGTAAAGAGCGTTGCCACTGAAGCAGCAATCATTAACAGGGCTGAAAAATCAGGTATTAAAAATAGGCCCGAGTTTAAAGTGATGAAAGAACAATGTGAGAGCGGTGTTTTACAAAAATCATTTATAGATGACGAAATTGACAAACTCGCTACTGAAGAAGAATTAATGAAGGCCTATAAGGAAGTTAAAGAGGCCGCCCCTAAGGGAACAGAATACAATATCAGCATGATTACTGTTCAAGATAAACAAAAAGCCAATAGTATTTTGAAGGACCTCACAAAGGCTGGCGCAATCACTAAATTTGCTGAGTATGCAGATAAAGAATCTCTGAATAAAATTCCTGGCGGTAACTTAGGTTTCGTTCGCCTAGAAGAGCTACCAGAGCCTCTACGTAAACCCATTGAAGGTGCAGCTCAGGCAACGATCGTTCCAAAAGTTGTTGAGATTTCTATGCCAGATCCATCAACACCTGGCAAGAAGGTAACAACCTTTAATATTATTTACGTCCAAGGGAAGCGCCCTGCGGTTTTCCCACCTTTCGAATCTGTTAAAGAGGAACTTAAAACTGCTTTAAGCACGAAACTTGCAAAAGAAGTTATTAAGAAAATTGAGGGAGAAGTAGAATTCCAACTTTTTAATGCGGAAGGTAAACCTCTGGATCAAAAAGCGGAGGCTCCAAGTGCTCCCGCCAAAGCTCCTGAACCAACTGACTCTTCCAGCTCAGAAAAAGCAAAGGGTCCAGAAAAATCGAAAGGTAAAGAAGAAGTCGGAAATTAATCTGAATTACTTAATTCAAAAGCCCCCAATATTGGGGGCTTTTTTTTATGAGGGAAAAAAGTGACTAAACCTTTGGTAACAGTTGTGGGAGGCATCCTATATGATGCCGATGGGCGAATTCTCTTGGCGCAACGCCCTGCCGATAAAATCATGCCCTTTTTATGGGAATTGCCGGGTGGCAAACTTGAAGAGGGTGAGACACCTGAAGAAGCCTTATGTCGTGAAATTTACGAAGAAGTTGGGGCAACTGTCTTACCCTGTAACTTAAAACCATACACATTCACTACACAAGTTTATCCGCATATCCATATCGTATTATTGGTTTATGAATGCTTGAAATGGGAAGGAAAGGTATATCCTCGAGAAGGACAAGAAGAAATCAAATGGGTTGAACCACAAGATTTGCACACCTATCCTATGCCAGAGGCTAATCATTCTATTGTTGAGGTATTGCAGACTAGACAGCCTTCTAAAAAGCCCCTACATAAGAGGTCATTGCACAGCTAAAATGCGGCAATCATTTCCAGTGACGGACTTCATTTTACAAACACTTTCCGCTTCTTCTCTGGTAAGCTTTAAAAGACGCGCACCATAAGATAATTTCTTTCCGTTTGAAACACGCGGTAAAGAAATTTCTCCCGCATGCAGCGTCCGAAGCATCATCTGAGCCCTTTTTCGTGCCTCGTGTAAGGATTTATATGTACCAACTTGTACACCCCATGTGCTTTCATCAGGTGCTTTGTGTGACTTTGACTTGACGGGAATAGTCCAATTAATTTGGATGGGACGCAAGGAAGATTTGGGCTCAATATCCACGCGCCCAAGTTCTTTTTTCAAAAATTCATTCACCTCTGCATCTTCTCCCTCGTCCTCTAACTCCGCAACTTTAGGAGCAGAATTACCCAAACCAATTTTCCGAAAATTTATTTCAAGCAAATCGGCTACTCGACGGTCACGCCAATGACGACTTGGCCCTCCCAAGACGACAGCGATGAGTCTATTGGATTTATTGTTCGGCCCCATGCGCACTGCAGAAGCAGCCAAATTAAACCCAGAAGCCGCAACATATCCTGTTTTAATACCATCCAATCCTGGAACTTTTCCTAATAAATGATTGTGATTACGATGCACTCTTCCTTTATGATGAAAAGCTTGTAACTTAAAATGCTTATAATCTTTTGGATAATGTAAATAGAGTGCACGAGAAAGAACTGCCATATCGCGCGCTGTTGTAACCTGATGCGGGTTCGGAACACCTGAAGCATTTTTAAAGATGGTACTTCGCATTCCCAATCGCTTAGCTTTGCGTGTCATCATCGTTGCAAAATTTGCTTCACTTCCCCCAAGATATTCTGCAATTGCAGCCGCAACATCATTGGCAGATTTTGTAACAAGGCCCTTAATAACAGTTTCTACAGTCACATATTCCCCTGCGCGTACGCCCAGCTTGGATGGAATTTGCCGCGCTGCATGTGCAGAAATAGAAATGCGCGTATTCATTGTAAGCTGACCTGATTTTAAAGCTTCAAAAATCATATAGAGGGTCATCATTTTAGTAAGAGAAGCAGGATGACAAATTCTATCTGCCCCTTCCTGATCTAAGACTCTACCTGATGAAGCTTCTATAACAATGGCGGAATAGCGAGGACTTAAACACGCTGTCTGATTAAATAAATTGAATATAATTAAAAAAATAAAGATAACAGAATAGCGCATGGGCGTGAAAGGTTCTCCTTTTTATTAATGGCCTTTAATTTTCTTTTTTCCCTTATTTTATTAAAAAGTAATTCTTCTATTTTGTCTAGATTAGATTTGCTAAATTACGATTTTTTTATATAGAATTGTAGGGAATTTTATTATGTTTATACCTTGAAAATAGTTTCCAGTTTCTTAAAGCCATCTGGATCAGGATGTGACTCAACAAACTCTAATATCTCTTTTGCACATTCAGCAGGAGGCATATGCGTTGTATTAATTTCAAGATCATATTGACGCGTAGGACCATGCACCCTATTGATTTGATCTCGACTTAACCCAATGCTAAAACCGCCTCTTTTTTGTTCGCGACTCAAGAGCTCGTCCAAATCACAATGAATGCCGATGCAATAGGCTTTAAGACCCCTAAAAGCTTTTGTGTATTCGATTAAATAGTAATCATGAAACAATACTTCGTCACAGGCAACATTTAAGCCGCGCGATGCTACTTTAGCTATGACGGGAGGAATTGAATGCAAAATGGCTCTCCCAAAGTCACCGTTATAAACACGCGTGATGGGGCCGTTTTCATCCTCCTCTCGAATAAATTGTATCCCCTCCTTTGCCTTAGGTCCCCATCCATAATAGTCGGAGGGCATCATATCAAGAAAATTATCAACGCCAAGTTTAAGGAGAGGAAAGGATGCCTGCTTTTGAAGCTCTCGAATAATGGAGGTCTTACCTGAGGTTGCAACACCATTGAGAAAAATAATCATTTTATTCTCGCTCCCTATTTAATACTTCGTTGTGAGCTTGAGAAGCCACTGAGGAGAATGGCTAATAGCCCATGTTTCCACGGCTTTATCACACCCAGTTAAAATGAGAATACTAATTACTATAAGAGAAATTCCAATCCATTTGCGGCCAGATTGGCCGTGTTTTAAGAACTCCCTTTTCAATAAATATCTTTTTGAGGCATAAGAAAGCCCAATGAGGGGTGTTGTGATCCCTAAAGAATAAAGTGTCATTAAGAGGGTTGCTTGTCCAAAATAATCCCCTCGACTAGCCAAGCTTAAGGCCAAGGAGAGTGTGGGACCAGTACAGGGAAACCATATAAAACCTAGCAGCACCCCAATCAAGAGATTAATGACCATTTTCTCATAGGGTAATCTCTTAACAAAAAGAGGTGAAAACCTCTGTCTAAGTATCATAGAGACTGTATTTACGCTCTGTCTTAAGAAGCTTTGTAAAGGTTTATGGACAAGAAAAATTCCAATGATAAGAAGAAGGAGAACGGAAACAAGACGTAACTTCTTGATTTCCATCCCCAAAACCATTTGAGAGGTTGCAAGAGCAAACCCCATGATAATGAAGGTAAAAGAAAGACCAAAAATGAGAATAATTGGTCCAAATTGATTACGTTGCCATGTGCTCGAAAGCAAAATGGGTATTAATGGGAAAGTGCAAGGATTGAGAAGAGTGAGAATACCCGCAATATAAGACAGTCCAATTAAGGTCATCGACACAACGACCTCTCCACCAGGTTTGTCCACTTTTCGCGCAGTGCGTGATAGACCATAAAATTCCTAATACTCTAAAATTTTATCTAATTTAAGCGTATCAGGAAAAAATTATAAAATACAAGACATTCAATAAAGAATACTCGTGAATATTAACCTTATATTAAAGAAAGTAAGAGAAATAAAGATTAACCTTGGCGTGCCTTGTAACGAGGAGCCTGTTTGTTAATAATGTACACCCGTCCACGACGACGAACAATTTTGCAAGCCTTGTGGCGTGTTTTTAAGGTTTTGAGTGAGTTTGCAATCTTCATAGCTATTTTCCTTGGTGATATTTAATTTCTAAATATCCTTTTTTGTCATCCTTGTCAAGTATATGTTGTATGAAATATCTATGAAAAATGAGAAAATTCCCTATAGATAACCTCTGCAATACTATGCATAGATTAGAGTTATGCTGAGAAGGAATACGGCCATAGCCATAAAACTCTTGACTGATTAAAAAGAGCATCCTATAAGATGAATATGATCGTCGAGAGGAAAAAATCGTGAAAAGAACATTCCAGCCAAGTAATTTGGTGCGTAAGCGCCGTCATGGCTTTCGTGCGCGCATGGCTACCGTGGGTGGTCGACGCGTTATTAATGCACGTCGGGCAAAGGGGCGTAAGCGCCTGTCCGCCTAAAATCAACAGAGTAAGGCACTTGTATGTCAATGATTCCGCGCTTAAAGAGCCGGGCTGATTTTTTGCGAGTTGCCGGTTATCAACGAAAGGTTGTAATGCCAACAATGATTGTTCAACTTGCGAGACGTTCACAAGTGGATAAGAATGGGCAAGCGCTTCCTTCATTGCGCATTGGTTTTACAGCAAGTCGAAAGGTCGGGAATGCGGTTAAAAGAAATCGCGCCCGTCGTCGTTTAAGAGCTGTTGGTCAGGAAGTTTGTTCTTCATTTTCTTTTCCAGATGTTGATCTGGTACTTATTGCCCGTCCCTCAACTGTAACTGCCCCTTTTTCAGAACTTATCCAAGATTGCGGTAAAGCTTTAAAACAACTGGAAATACAATTACAATGATTACACGTTTTGTTGTTCTATCCATATATGGGTATCGTCGTCTTGTTTCTCCTTTGTTGCCTCCACGATGCCGTTTTGATCCCACCTGTTCTCGTTATGCCATTCATGCGATTGAGCACTATGGGCTCCGCCGGGGGGGATTGATGGCTATAAAACGACTTTTAAGGTGCCATCCTTTCTCAGCTAAATGGGGGTATGACCCTTTGCCGATTCAGTCCCCAGGCCCTCTCCGAAGTACACAAGTAACCACATCTTCACCACCCTATCTTCCCACATCTTAATACCCATGAATGAACCGTATAAAAAGAATAGAGATATCCCATGAATGAACAAAAAAATTTAGTCGTTGCAGTTGCTCTTGCTATAATAATTTTGCTTGGCTTTAATTATTTTTATGAGCGCCCTAAGCAGGAAGAAGCTTTACGCAAAGCAGAAGTTACGCGACAAAAAGAAGACATTCCAACACCACAGAAGGCTGCTTCTCCTTCAAAGGAACTATTACCTTATAAGGAAGCTTTGCAGCAAAGTCCCCGCATAGAAATTAAAACAGAGCGCCTCAAGGGATCTATTAATTTAAAGGGGTGTCGGTTTGATGATTTATTGTTGTTGAATTATCATGAGACTGTAGAAAAATCCAGCCCACCTATTACACTGCTGTCCCCTGAGGGAGCAAAGAGTTCTTACCATGTAGACTTTGGATGGTCGGCTAAAGAAGCTGGCGTTAAAGTGCCTGATTCACAATCGATTTGGCAAACAACATCAACAACTTTAACCCAAGATTCTCCTCTTACTTTACACTGGGATAATGGAGCTGGCCTCCGCTTTGAGAGAACCATTTCAGTAGATGATCAGTACATGTTCTTTATCACAGATCGCGTAACAAATACCAAAGATGCCTCTGTAACTTTAAGTTCTTACGGTCTTGTTAATCGTTTCGATACACCTCAAGTTGGTGGATACTTTATTTTACATGAAGGCCCCATAGGCGTCATAAATGAAAAATTATTTGAAATGACCTATGCTAAATTAAAAGAAAAAGGAAGCGTAGAAGAATCCACAACAGGAGGATGGATAGGAATAACAGATAAGTATTGGTTAGTTGCTTTAATTCCACAACAAAATACATCTGTAAAAACAATTTACCGTGGTCAAACCATCGAAGGACACGATTCCTACCAAACAGAGGTTTTGGGTCCTGCAATGAACCTAGGAGCCGGTCAATCAATCGAGGTAAAGCATAATTTATTTGCGGGTGCCAAGATTTTGCGGATGCTTGACAGTTATGAAGAAAAGCTTGGGTTTGATAAGTTTGATCTTGCTGTAGATTTTGGATGGTTTTATTTCTTAACCAAACCACTCTTTTATGCTTTGGAGTATCTCCACAAGTTATTGGGCAATTTTGGCTTGGCCATTTTAGCATTAACAGTATTGTTTAAGCTTCTTTTCTTCCCTCTTGCAAATAAGTCATATCGTTCAATGTCTCATATGAAAAAGATGCAACCCAAAATTGAGGCTCTTAAAAAGAGATATGGAGATGATAAACTGCGCATGAACCAAGAGCTCATGGATTTATATCGGAAAGAAAAAATTAATCCATTGGCTGGATGTTTGCCTTTGCTTATTCAAGCACCTGTCTTCTTTTGCTTATATAAAGTTTTGTTTGTCACCCTTGAAATGCGCCATGCACCATTTTATGGATGGATTCACGACTTATCAGCCCCTGATCCTACCACGCTGTTTAATTTATTTGGGTTACTCCCCTGGACACCTCCTAGCATTTTGATGATTGGTGCTTGGCCGCTCATCATGGGATTGACAATGTATGTGCAGCAAAAACTTAATCCACAACCCGCAGATCCAGCACAAGCGAAGGCCTTTATGATTATGCCTGTCTTTTTAACCTACTTGTTAGCTTCTTTTCCTGCGGGTCTGGTTATCTACTGGGCATGGAATAATATTCTGTCGATGGCACAGCAGTGGGCAATCATGCGGCTCGAAGACAAACGGATGAAGTGAAAACTCTTTGATCTTTTAAGCATCAGAGCACTTCCCCATTTAAGCGAAAGAACGCGAATGGTTACTCTAAGGAACTTTATATGTTAGAAGAAATTTGCCCAGAAGCCTTAGAGTGGGGGAAGTGGTTGTTTGCCCAGGAATGCCAGTTTCTGCGGGGCGTACAAACCTTGACTGATCTTATAGAATTCTCTCAACCTGAAGTCTCCTTCATTGGGCGTTCAAATGTTGGAAAATCAAGTTTATTGAATGCTCTTACCGGTCGAACTACGTTAGCACGTACCTCCCATACTCCTGGACGAACTCAGCAACTCAACTTTTTTTCTCTGGGAAACCGTTTAATTCTTGTCGACATGCCTGGATATGGATATGCACAGGCTTCAAAAAAGTCCATTGCCCAATGGAATGAATTAATCCACCTTTATTTCCAGGGACGGCCAACTTTAGAACGCGTTTATCTGCTTATAGATGGGCGTCACGGCCTTAAAAATAATGATCTTGAAATGATGGAACTTCTGGATACAACGGCTGTTTCCTATCGCGTTGTTGTCACTAAAGTAGATAAAATTTCCAGCTCTCAACGTGAAGAAATAAAAGGAAATCTTGAAAATAAAATTAAAGGCCATGCTGCAGCCTTTCCAAAGATATGCCTGACCAGCTCAGAAGCAAAAGAAGGCATAGCAGAATTAAGAGCAGATATTGCTCAATTTGCCATAGGAAGTCCTAAAATATAATGGGAATATAAGAAGAGGAAAATCCATGCAGAACGAACAATCCGCCATTGAACAAGCTTGGGAAAATCGAGAAATTTTAACCCCATCTGAAAAAGAAGAAGTCCATGGAGTTGTTGAGCATGTCATGACTCTTCTTGATCAAGGAAAGCTTCGTGTAGCCACAAAAGAAAAAGAAGGATGGATGACGCATCAATGGATTAAAAAAGCCATTCTTCTTTCTTTTCGTTTTAGAGAATGCCAACTCATTCAAGAAGGCCCCGCCTCTTCATGGTATGATAAAATCCCCCTCAAGTGTTCAGGGTGGTCTGAAGAAGATTTTAAAACAGCAGGATTTCGTGCTGTCCCCGGAAGCATCCTCCGTCATTCTTCCTATATCGCAAACAACGTTGTCGTCATGCCAAGCTTTGTAAATGTGGGTGCTTATGTGGGGGAGGGAACAATGGTAGACACATGGGTCACGATTGGGTCTTGTGCTCAAATTGGGTCGAATTGTCATATTTCTGGGGGTGTTGGAATAGGAGGCGTTCTTGAACCTCTTCAAGCAAACCCCGTTATTATTGAGGATAATTGTTTTATTGGTGCACGCAGTGAAGTGGCCGAAGGTGTCATCGTGGAAGAAGGATCCGTTATTTCCATGGGTGTTTTTCTAGGGGCATCTACTAAAATCATTGATCGCCGAACGGGACATATATCTTATGGGCGTATTCCCCCTTACTCAGTGGTCGTTCCTGGAACGCTCCCCTCCACAAACCCTGAGCTCCCCTCTTTGGCCTGTGCAGTGATAGTAAAACAAGTGGATGCTAAAACACGGTCAAAAACAGGGATTAATGATCTCTTGCGCTTCTAGATAATATCAAAAGCGCGAAATTACCCTAACCGGGCTAATGTTCGTAAAACAGAGAAGCGTGCAGCAATTAAACTTGTACATCCAACAAAAAATGGCAACGACAAGATTGCAATGAGCAGAAAGAAACTCAACGTAGGTTTCAAGGCTTCTGACACTCCCAAACGAAGACTCAACCAATTCAGAAAGAGGATCGTTGGGAGGGCAAAAATGACACCCCATAAGCCCCCTTTCATTGCCAACCAGAATGCGCGTCTTTGGAACTTTTGTGCAATATATTGGTTGTTGGCTCCAACCAGACGCAATACATCAATTATACTTGAGTGCGTAGCAAGAGAAGAGCGCGTGACAAGGGTGATGGTTACAAAAACAGTTGCTGCAATTAAACCAATGAAAAGATAGGCCATCACTTCAAGGGAAAGCCTCAGCTTTTCAAGCATTTGTTGCCATTGACTATGTTCTTCAACACGAACATCAGGCGAGATGACGCGCAACTTTGCGGTCATTTCATCAAGATTGAGGGGAGCATTTTGTTTTAAGTCAACATCAATTAAAGCAGGAAGCGTGAGATCTTCCAATAAATTGACTTGCCCGACCCAGGGCTGAAGCAGCGTTAAAATCTCTTGGTTATCTACCAATTTAGCCCGTGCAACAGTGGGCATCTTTTTCAACACCTCCATGGCACTTTGTATTACAGATTCTGGATTCGTAGCACCGTGCATCGGTAATTCTATAGTCAAGCGATTGCTCCCACTTAAATTCCATTGATTTAAAGAAGTGGAAATGGACATTGCCCCAACAAAAACAAGACTCAGTAAAAAGACCATAAGCCCAACAATCCAGCACACATAACGACTGCTCACATCTTGGCCAATTGGAATATCATCAATTGTTTGTGAAGGATGATTAAGCATAAGACCTACTCCCCGACTGATGAGAAGAATTTGTGATCAGTTGCCCGTGAGATAAATGCAGTTCCGGATAAGGAAA
>Ga0194123_10001771_pt1 | contig 30813 bp, 31 predicted proteins | sample TA2MahsurfametaG_5_FD_155479 | JGI IMG/M metagenome (GOLD analysis project Ga0194123, IMG submission 155479) | Freshwater microbial communities from Lake Tanganyika, Tanzania - TA2015023 Mahale A surface | ecosystem: Environmental > Aquatic > Freshwater > Lake | place: Tanzania: Lake Tanganyika... | reverse complement strand
GCGGCGATTGCCCTGGCCTCAATGCGGTGATCCGAGCAGTTGTCCGCAAGGGTGTCAAAGAGTATGGCTATGAGTTCATCGGTTTCCGCGATGGCTGGAAGGGTCCGCTTGAGGGACTCACGATGCCGCTTGATTTCGCTACTACTCGCGGAATCCTCCCGCGTGGTGGAACGATCCTTGGTTCCTCTCGTACCAATCCATTCAAGATTGATGGCGGCGTCGAAAAGATCAAAGAGAATTTGAAGAAGATGGGCGTAGACGCTCTGATCGCAATCGGCGGTGAAGACACACTTGGCGTCGCTACCAAACTTGATCACCTTGGCGTCAAGGTAATCGGAGTGCCGAAGACAATTGATAATGATCTCAATAACACTGATTACACCTTCGGCTTTGATACCGCCGTCAATATTGCGGTGGAGGCGATTGATCGACTTCATACGACCGCTGAATCACACCATCGTGCACTGATTGTCGAAGTGATGGGTCGCCATGCCGGATGGATCGCACTTCACTCTGGGCTGGCTGGCGGGGCATCGTGCATCCTGATTCCTGAGGTTCCCTTCCACCTCGACAAAGTCTGTGACTATGTGAAATCACGGTTTACTCAGTCTTATGCACCAATCATCGTTGTCGCTGAAGGTGCGATGCCAGCAGAGGGCGATATCGTCACAAAAGATGGAACCCTTGATGCTTTTGGCCACGCAAAACTCTCTGGAATCGGCGAATGGTTGGCGAAGGAGATCGAGAAGCGAACCGGAAATGAAGCGAGAACTTCAGTTCTTGGTCACATTCAGCGGGGTGGCACTCCTACTGCTTTTGATCGCGTTTTGGCGACGCGATTCGGTCTCCATGCGATCACTGCGGCGCATGAGGGCGATTGGGGCAAGATGGTTGCTCTAGCTGGAACAGCAATCAAGCGAGTACCGCTTGCCTCGGCTACTGAGAAATTGAAGACGGTAGACCCATCGCTCTATCGCGAAGCAGAAATATTCTTCGGCTGATAAGAGAGTTGACCTAGGCTTCCCTCATGGCAGAACTCTCTTCCCTCTTTGATCTTGCGCGTCCTGCGGCACAACAGCCGAATTGGCCCGACAGGGATCATCTTCAACGTGTCGTCGAACAACTTCGAAAACTTCCGCCATTGGTATTTGCTGGTGAAGCTGATGCCCTCAAAGAGAAGGTTGCCTCAGCACAGGAGGGAAAGGCATTCTGGCTTCAAGGTGGCGATTGTGCCGAGACTTTTGAGGCAGCTACTGCGGATTCGATAAGAAACCGAATCAAAACCATCTTGCAGATGGCTGCAGTCCTTCAATACGGAGCAAGCATGCCAGTGATCAAAGTTGGTCGAATGGCGGGACAGTTCGCAAAGCCTCGAAGCAACGATGATGAAGTCCGAGATGGAGTGAGGCTTCCTGCCTATCGTGGCGATGCAGTCAATGATTTAGCCTTCACTGCAGAGGCCAGGCGTCCGGATCCAGAGCGGTTGCTACGGGTCTATCACACCTCTTCAGCGACTTTGAATCTTGTTCGAGCATTCACGCATGGCGGCTTCGCAGACCTTCGCAAAGTGCATGAATGGAATAAGGGTTTCATCCGTGATTCGAAGATCGGTCCGCAGTACGAAGCAATGGCGAAAGAGATTGGCAGGGCGCTGGATTTCATGAAGTCGGCCGGGATTGAACATGAATCGATCAAGACAGTCGACTTCTACTCATCCCATGAAGCCCTGATACTCGAGTACGAGCGGGCGCTGACTAGGATCGATTCGCGAAGTGATCTTCCCTATGCTGTCTCGGCACACTTCCTCTGGATCGGGGAGCGGACACGGCAACTTGATGGCGCACATATTGATTTTGCATCGAAAGTAAAGAATCCCGTCGGGGTGAAGATCGGGCCTAAAGCGACTGGTGATGAAGTCGAAGCGCTCATCAACCGCCTCAATCCAGATAACGAAGCTGGTCGACTCACTTTCATCACTCGTATGGGCGCATCCACTATCGAAGTATCTTTGCCGCCATTGATCAAGCGAGTGGAGAAGATGGGAGCCAAGATTCTCTGGGTCAGCGATCCCATGCATGGCAATACCTATGAGGCTCCATCAGGATTCAAGACGAGGAATTTCGATGATGTAATCAGGGAAGTGCAAGGCTTCTTCAAGGTCCATCGCGAACTGGGTACATATCCTGGTGGGATCCATATCGAGCTGACAGGTGATGATGTCACAGAATGTGTCGGCGGCGGAGAGAAGATTTCGCATGAGGATCTCTCGACGAGGTATGAGAGCGCCTGCGACCCACGGCTCAATCACACACAGAGCCTGGAGCTGGCATTTCTTATCTCGCAACAACTCACCGAGAGATAAGGCCGAATGAAGTCAGAGATTCTGCTCTCAACCATCAAGACGGAGATCGGTCCGTTCTCATTTGCAGTCCAGGATGGTCTCGTCGTAGCAGCGACCTTCGGAGCGCTGTCTCGACTGAAAGCAACGGGAAGAAGAGTTCGATCAATCCCAAAGGTCTCAACAGAGTTGAAGAAATATTTCGCTGGCAATCTACGAGCGCTTGATTCCATTAAGGTCGCCGAGTCTGGGTCACCTTTTCATCGAAAGGTAATGAGGGCGATGCGCAAGATTCGCCCTGGAGAAGTTGCCTCCTATGGCGACCTTGCAAGGAAAGCAGGTAAAGCGCGAGCTAGCCGCGCAGTAGGGAGCGCCTGTTCCGGAAATCCGATTCCATTGATTGTTCCCTGTCATCGAGTTGTGCGAAGCGATGGAGCTTTAGGTCAATATGGCTATGGTGTGAAAGCAAAGCGCTGGCTTCTCGAATTCGAAGGCGCGCTAGAGCACCGCTCGAAGTGAAGTCGTAATCACCTCAGTAGCCTCATCGATATCACTAGAAGTCAGATCGCCGTGAGTGACTAGGCGAAGATAGTGCGAACCAAGTGCGCCCGAGAGCACGCCTGCCTCACCTAACTTCTTTGCGAAATCACTTGCGTTACTTCGAGTGCTTTGTAGTTCTATGCCGACGATATTCGTCTCGACGCTCTCTAGATCAACGAGTCGAGAATCAACAGCGCTTATTGCTTCGGCGATCTTGCGAGCATGGGCATGGTCTGTTGCTAATCGAGCTAGGTGATGGGTGAGGCCATAATCTGCAGCAGCAGCAAGAAGACCGACTTGGCGCATTCCACCGCCAAAACGTTTACGCCAAATCCTTGCATCTTCGATTCGCTCTCTCGTGCTGAGAAGCATGGAACCAATCGGTGCGCCAAGGCCCTTGGAAAAGCAGACGCTCACAGTCTCAAAGCAGGCGCCATAGCGTGCGAAGGGAACACTTGATGCAACATGCGCATTCCAAATTCGCGCGCCATCGAGATGGAGCTTGATCCCAAGAGGTGCAGCAAGGTGATGAAGTCTCTCGATGGCTTCGATATTTTGAACGACGCCGCCGCCAAAGTTATGCGTGTTCTCAACTGCAATAGCAACGGTGGAAACCAAATAGGGGCCAGCGTTTGGATGAGCTAGCGCTATCGCTGAATCAGGATTAAGACGCGCTTTGGGGCTATGAAAAGTTCGGGTAGTGACTCCACTCAAAACGGCGGCTGCGCCTAACTCGGCTCGAACCACATGTGCCCTCTCGTCGGCAAGTAACTCTTCTCCTGGCTTTATCAGAGATCTGATTCCTAGCTGGTTTGCAATCGATCCTGTGGCGGTGAAGAGTCCCGCTTCTTTACCAAAGAGCTCGGCGACCTTTGCTTCGAAGGCGATAACAGTCGGATCATCTCCATAAACGTCGTCACCTACTTTTGCCTTCGCTATCGCCTCTAACATGCCAGAGGTCGGACGAGTGACGGTGTCTGATCTGAGGTCAATCATCTTCATCAGTCTTCACCACTCTCGACTTCTCTTCTAGTAATCGCCTAGGTGGCGAGTCTGGCACATGGTTTTGATTCGACTCAAGCATTCATTCTGCGTTCGGTGAAGATGATCAGATACATGCCAGCGCTGATGGCGATTCCGCCGATGACGACCCTGAGCGAGAGTGATTCAGTACCAGTGAGAACCGAGAAGAGTGCGGCGAAGAAGACCTCAGTGGTCAGGAGCACCGCAACCGTTGTCGATGCGATGATTGATTGCGCCCAGGTTTGAATGATAAATGCGAATACCGTTGCAAAGAGCGCTGTGAAGAGAACTACAAGCCAGCCATTGCCTCCCACTGGACCGGTTATCCCATCAGGAATTGCGGCCAGTGTTGTAAGAATCGCACATGCTGAGAGTTGAACTGTTGTCATGGCATAGACATCAAACTTCGAACTCCATGCGCCGAGAGCGATGATGTGAGCGGCGAAGAGGGCTGCACTCAAGAAGACAGAGAGCGCACCCCATGAGATCTCAAATCCGTTGAAAGAGAGGATGAGTAGTCCAGCAGTAGCAAGTATCACTGCGAACCAACCAGTTGCATTGACTCGAACTTTCAAGAAGAAGATCGCAAAAATTGGGGTGATCACGACGTAAAGGCCAGTGATGAAACCGGTGATCGCTGGTGTCGTGAGCGAGAGCCCTAAAGTTTGAAAGATGTACCCCGAGCCGAGAAAGAGTCCAGCGGCGCCACCTTTGAGGACCATTTCACCCGTGATCTCACTAAGTACCTTTGGCCTCAAGATGATAAGAAGTAGCACTGCGAAGAGGAATCGAAACGAGAGGAAGTCGCTGATTCCTTGTCGTTTAATCGGGTCTACCATCACCACGAAAGCCAGACCCCACATGGCTGCAACTGCTATCAATGCAGCAGGAGCAAAGGGGCGAAGTCTCTCAGATCTGCTCATTTCTTCGATGCGCGCATCTTCTTCAGGAGAGCGACCTCTCGACCATGTTCGGGCTCTTCACCGGGGGTCTCCAGGATAAGTGGGGCATTGATGACCGCTGGATGTGCAACGAGTTCTTTAAATGGATCGATACCAATCTCGCCCTCGCCAAGATTTTGGTGGCGATCCTTGAGCGAACCGAGAACGTCCATAGAGTCATTGGTATGAATGAGTTGGATACGTTGAAGACCAGCGATTTCTACGAGGAGATCAAGGGTTTGAGTCATGCCGCCCTTCTTCTTGACATCATGGCCAGCAGCGTAGACATGACAAGTGTCGAGGCATATGCCGACCTTCGGGTGATCCTTGAGGGCATCGAGGTAGAACTTGAGGTCCTCGAGACGCTTGACCAAGGATTGTCCTTGTCCTGCGGTCGGCTCGAGAAGGAGCATGGGGTCGGACTCTTCGAGTGATTCAAGAATAGGCATGACACCTTTAGTGATCTGCTTCCAAGCCTTTGCTAGGTGATCGGCATCGACTGCAGATCCTGTGTGAACTACGACGCCAAGCGCTCCGATCTCTCGGCCACGGCGAAGTGCATAGGCAGTCGCTGCTACTGAATTCTCGTAAGTTGATGGATTGGGCGAACCAAGATTCACAAGGAAGGGAGAGTGAATATAGGTCTCGATATCGAGAGCAAGACACTTCTCACGAAATGCAAGATCGCTTTTCTGATCAGGTTCGGGCATAGCCCAACCTCGTGGATTAGAGGCGAAGACTTGAATCGCCTCTGCCTTGATTGTCTCGGCATATTGAATCGAGCGCTTAGCCATTCCACCTGATGTTGGAACGTGCGCACCAATACGCGGCCGAGGAGAATTCACCGTGACTTTTACTTTTGACTTCACTTCCGGCACCGCTTGAGTCTAGTCGCCTACCTCATCGAACCGAGATCGTGACCGTTGTGCCACGTTTCACCTTTGAATCGACTTTCGGGTCGATGGCATAGACACGCTTGATCGCATTCTTTCCAGAAGGGTCGACTTTGACGATCAACCCAGCATCTTCCAGCAACTTCTTTGCTTCGTCTGTTGGTTTGGAAATCAGATTAGGGATCTTGATGAATTCAGTGCCTTGAGAGACGATGAGAATGATCTTGCTTCCTTTTGGAAGATCTCCACTGGGCTCTGGCAATTGAGCAATGACAAAGTCTGGAGCCTCTGTCTCTGAATATCGATATTCAACCTCGACATCAAAACCGGCAGCAGTTAATTCGTTGAGCGCTTGCTCTCCGCTCTTTCCGGTGTAGTTGTTGACTGCCATTGACTCAATTCCTTTACTCACCACGAAATTGACTAAGGAATCCCGCATGACGCGAGCACTCGCGGCAGGCTCTTGAGTGATGATCTTTCCAGCTTCTACATCAGGGCTAAACTTTGAGCTCACTGCGCCAACGCGCAGATTGTTATCTTGAATCAGCTCAGTTGCCTCTTCAGGGGTGAGTCCTGAGATCGTGGGTACGGTATAGCGCTCTTTGCCTTGTGAGACGTAGAGGTAAACAGTTCCACCTTCAGCGACTTTGTCACCGCCTGCGGGATCGCTTCTGATCACCTTACCTTCAGCGATATCTTCGCTGAACTCTTTCTCACGGATCTCAATACTTACGCCAAGTGGTGTTAGTGCATTGCTCGCCTGAGTAATTGTCATTCCTGCAACGGAGGGAATCTCGATGCGAGTGCCAGGTCCAATGACGATGTACCACGTCGCTGCGATTATTGCGATAACGATAGCTACAGCGATAGTTCGATTCCGCTTGACTCGTTTTGAAAGTTTTCGCTTGGCCGGACGGCTCACTTCTTCTCCACTCTCATTTTGGTTCTCACTTATTGGTTTCTCTTTCACTGGTTCTGCGTTTCGGGGAGGCAGATCGAGTTCAAGGCTCATCTGACTCTTTCCAGAGGCATCTGCTTTCCCATCGGTATCAAGTGCGAGTGAGCGGATCTTGTTGAGAAAATCTCCAGCGTCTATAGGTCGCTCATCAGGATTGGAAGAGGTTGCAAGATAGATCAGGTCATCAAGAGCAGGCAGAACTTCGGTCATCATCTGCGAAAGCCTTGGAACGCGCTCCTTAACATGCTTCAGGGCGACCTGGACTGGGTCATCACCCGAGAAAGGCTTCTCACCTGTGAGCGCTTCGAAGAACATCACTCCAGTGGAATAGACATCGCTACGGGCATCTGCCACGCCTCGCTCTACTTGCTCCGGAGCAAGATAGGAGACGCTTCCGAGGACGACTGATGACTCTGCAGTCATGGTCTGTCCGATAATCGATCCGCGCGCGAGTCCAAAGTCAGCGATCTTTACTCGACCATCTTTACTGATGAGAATGTTCTCCGGCTTGATATCTCGATGGACTATTCCAAGGCGATGCGCAGCAGCAAGTGCGCTCAACACTGGTTTGATGATGGGGAGCAGTTCGGTGAGCGGCAGTCTTCCTTGCTGATTGAGGTATTGACGAAGGGTCGCACCCTCAACCAGTTCCATAACGATGAAGACAGCCGGGACGCCACCCTGATTCCACCCTTGATCCTGTATCGCGACGATATTGGGATGAGAGATTGCAGCGGCAGCTTTCGCTTCGCGAATGAAGCGTTCTACATAATTTTCATCATGGGCTAGATGAGGATGCATGATCTTGACCGCCACCTGGCGATCGAGTCTGAGGTCCAGAGCTGAGTAGATTGTCGCCATTCCGCCAGAATCAATGATTCGCATCAATTGGTAGCGACCATCGATGATCTCACCCGTCAGGTCGGCCATAACCCGATCTTAGAATCGCTCACGCTCTACCTTCGGTAGGACTGGGCAGTGAAGATAGAGATTTTCTAGAGTTCAAGATTAATTCTCGATAAATGATTCACCAGAGAAGCGAAGATGCACCGATTGGAAGGTCTCCTCGCGTTCGAAGTGGAGAATCTCGCCTCCTTGCCATGAGTGCATCTGTTTCTCAAAGGAATCGAAATCCTTCACTTTGGCGCCATCTCTTGCGAGGACTCGATTAAGACCGAGTGGAGCGGGGATATCTATCCAGACCATTGTTGTCGCAAATGGGCGCATGACTCGTTGAGCTGATCCCACTCCTTCAACAATCAGATAGCGGTGAGGGCTAATTGTGACTCGCTCACCTTCGCGTTCATTAATCCAATCCCAGCATCGATAACTTCCCCTCTTGGATTGAGTGATTGGTATGAGAATTTGGTCTCGCATGATTGATGCGACCCGAGGCGTCAATGCATCATCCCAACCACGGTAGAGCTCATCCATATGAACGATCGGCGCCTCATCGAGTGAGAGCGAGAGGGCATCAGCCATTGTGGTCTTACCCGCACCAGCGGGTCCATCGATTGCAATGATTTTTATCTCGCCAACAGGAGGTGTTGTCGCGTTGAGATGCTCGAGGACTAGCGAGCAGGCTCTATCAAAAGTTAGGTGATGAACTTTGAGCACGTCGGTACCAGCGCACCATTCCTAGGAGAGCGATTGCGGTGAAGATGAAATAGATGATTGAAGTGAAGTATCCGCCGCCAATCCAATATTGAACAGTCAAGACAATATCCACGACGAACCAGATGGCCCAGTTCTCCCACTTTTCTTTGACCATAGCGAATTGCGCAAAAGCGCTACCTAGGAGTCCGAGCGTGTCACTCCAGATATAGACCGCGCCGACTGAAGTGAGGAAAGGTGTTAACGCAACCCAAGCAAGTGCAAATATTCCAAGTCCGATTGCGCGATAACGAAACGGAATCGATTCCGGATTTGCTCCAGAAGGTCCCCACCCAAACCATCCCCAGATACCAAAGGCTATAAAAATGAATTGAGTGGCGACACTTGCGTAATAGCCTGATTGATAGAACCAGATCCCGTAGAGAGCAGAACTGATCACCCACCACGGCCACATGATTCTCTTTCCAGTGGTGCCAAGGTAAACGGCTACGAGTGAGGTAAGTGCCGCAACCATCTCAAGGAGCGTTACCTCATACCCCCATGCAATGAAAAGCACCTGATTGAGAAGTGATTCAAACATCTTGACTCCTTTCCAATCTGCATTACCAGACTGGTACTTCGGTCGACCGACACCTGAGCGAGTGCGGTCCTCTCAGCCAACTTTTGGCTCCCGATGTGAGAGAGAATAGCATCCATCTATGGAGACATTTGGGTACGCCGTGATGCTCTCCTTCACAATTCTTGCCTCGTTCTGGCTTGAACTTGCTCTCAAGGTGAGAGTCCTGATTCGAATTCGTCGAGCCTTATCAGCGATTCTTCCGGTGGCATTGGTCTTTCTCATCTGGGTCTTTTACGCAGTCAATCGAGGCCATTGGAGATATGACATCAGTCAGACCCTTGGAATCACGGGTCCCAGTGGCGTTCCGCTCGAGGAGTTCCTTTTCTTCATCATCGTTCCGATTGCAGCGATCATGACGATAGAAGCAGTGCGACGAGTCAAGGGCCATTGGATCGTTGGAGATGAGGAGCGCGAGTCATGAGTTATACCGCGCTCACAATCCTTGCAATCATCCTCACAGTTCTGATTGATGTGAAAGTTTTGAAGACACGGCTCGTGACACGGAAAGTCTTCTGGACTTCTTACGCCATCATTCTTTTCTTCCAGTTGATCACCAACTGGTGGCTGACCTCAAACGAAATAGTGAGTTACAGCGAAGATTTCATCATCGGCGCACGCATTGCAGCTGCCCCTATCGAAGACCTTGGCTTTGGCTTTGCTCTCGTGACTAATGTGATGGCTCTCTGGGTTTACTGGGGACGTAGGGGACTCGTTCGTTAGTGCGGAAAATTCAGCGATTTTTTTTGCTAGAGCCTTGAAGCACGACGCATCTGCCACCAAGCCGGGAGTGCGACTTTCAAGCGGCGATAGGTCGAAGTCTTTGCTCGCTTTGTGAAGACTTGATAGTCGATCTTCTCCACTTCATCGACGATCCCACAATAGAGCTCACTTGCCGCCTTGATACAACCATGAGATTGTGGCGTGAGATTTGTGATCGTTGCCTCCGCTTCTCGCTGAAGAACTCGTACTCGATCGATCTGGAAAGCGAGTGCATCCTTGAATTCTCTATCGACACGTCGACTCTGAAGCCGCTCCTTATCGATACCAAACTGCTGCAATTCATCGAGCGGTAGATAGATCCTGCCACGCTCGAGATCCTCACCGACATCGCGAATGAAATTCGCGAGTTGAAAAGCGATTCCCAATTTCTTCGCACCAACCAGTGTCTCTTCGAATAGATGGGGCTTGGTAATTCCAAGAATATGAACCATTTCAAGTCCGATAACTGCCGCAGAACCGTATACATATTCCGAGAGCGCCTCATAGGAGGCGTACTCGGTAATAGTTAGGTCCATAGCCATCGAGTGAAGAAAGGCTTCAAAGTAGTGGTGCGGGATTTGCCAACGATTAATCGTGTCAATCAACGCCATACCTATCGCATCGTTTGATCTCCCTTCTCGAATGTCGTCGAGAATCCCTGCACTCCAGCTTGTAAGCCAGGTTCGTTTCTCATCTGGCGTGAGCATTGAAGCGAGGTCATCGACAATCTCATCTGCATATCGTGCAAAGCCATAGAGGGCATGAACGTAGGGGCGTTTTGCAAGAGGGAGCAACCGGGTCGCTAGAAAGTATGTCTTGCCATGTTCGGCATTAAGCCGCCGGCACTCGAGATAAGACTCGCGCAGTGAAGCATCGGTGATTCCCGCTGCATCGAGTTCGGCGCTCATCAGATAATCCGTTCAGCAGCCAGTTTCCCGGAGATAAGAACCATCGGCACACCTACACCTGGCTGTGTGCCAGAGCCGGTGAATACTACGTTCTCAAATCCTGTTGCTAAGTTGCGCGGTCTAAATGGGCCGGTCTGGAAGAAGGTGTGCGCGCTAGCGAATGGCGCACCCCGCTCCATACCCATTGCTTCCCACTCCAAAGGTGTAGTCACCTCTTCAACTTCAATCGCAGACTCAAAACCTGGATAGCCTCGTGCTTCGATGGTTCGAAGGATCTGGTCGCGATACTTCTTCTTCTCGACCTTCCAATCAATATTCGCATCCAAGTTGGGCGTCGGAAATAGAACGTAATAGGAATGCTTTCCTGGCGGTGCAAGATCGGGATCATCATGAGATGGGACCGTGACTAAGAAGCTCGGATCGCTCATCAATGATCGCTTATCGATCAACTCTTCGAAAACTCCATCCCAGGATTTTCCAAAGTGAATGTTGTGGTGAGCTGCTCCGTCATACTTCTTGTTGGATCCGACAAGAAGAGTGACTGCAGAAGGAGAGTAGCGAAGCCTTTTTACACGTGCTGGCATCTTGCCGAGGAGATCTCGCCAGGCGACTGGAAGGTCTGGGTTGAGGACCAGGACATCGCAGGGATATCTCTCACCCGACTCTGTGATTGCAGCGGTCGCTCTTCCATTTTCTCGCTCTATCCGCGTCACTTTGCTTGAGTACTTGATCGTCACGCCATGCTTTACCGCTGCACCAGCAAGTCCTCGTGGCAGCGCGTGCATACCGCCCTTCGGGAAGAAGACACCTGCAACTGAGTCCATATATGCAATCACTGCGTAGATAGCGAGCGCCTGTTGCGGACTCACTCCGGCGTACATAGCTTGGAATGAATAGACACGTTGCGTCCGTGGATCTTTGAGAAATTGAGCAACCTTGGGCGCAAGTCGTCGGAATCCACCGATAGCAACCAACTTTGCAAGATTAGGCGTCAGCAGATCAAAGGGTGTGTCGATATTCCTATCGATGAAGTCATTCATCTCGTACTTGTAGAGCTTGGTGACAAAATCAACGTACCTGCGATAGCCAAGTGCTTCACTTGGGCCAATCACCTTCGCGATTTCCTCTTCCATCTGTTTGGTATCTGCATGGACATCTAAGGATGAGCCATCGGCGTAGAAGGCGCGATAAAGCGGTGAGACTGGCATCAAGTCGAGCCAATCTTTCGTCGTCTCACCGACTGAGTTGAATGCATCTTCAATGAGGTCGGGCATAGTCAGAACGGTCGGACCAGTATCGAAGCGATATCCATCTCGCTCCAACAGGCCATTACGTCCGCCAGGGACACTCTCTCGTTCGAGGAGTGTGACTTCTCGACCTGCACCAGCGAGTCGAAGCGCAGCACTCAATCCCGCAAGACCGGCGCCAACTACCACAATCTTTTCGGTTGGTCCCTTAACTTTTCGAATCTTCGACGCCTTGCGCGAGTGGAGCGGAGGAGTATCTGCCTTGCTAGTCAATCTGCTCTCCTCATTCCTCACGCGATGTTGAAGCGAGCCACTAGCTGCGTCTCACAAGAGCAAGATGTGCCATCAATTCAAGAAGTGGCTTTGCTTCGACGGCGATAAGCGGTGAAGTGAGTGCTTCTTGGGCACGTTCTGCTCGTTGGCTAATCATCTCCTCGACTTTGGTCACCGCGCCACTTGAAGTGATCACTTCGCGCAATCGTGTGACCTGATTCGCATCAAGATCGGCATTCCCAAGATTCTCAAGCTCTCGCCTTCCCACCTCGTTGGAACCTTGGTGAGCAAATGCGATCAGAACGGTTCGCTTGCCTTCGCGGAGATCATCTCCCGCTGGCTTGCCGGTCTCCTTGGGATCGCCAAACACACCCAAGATGTCATCACGGAGTTGGAACGCTTCGCCGATCGGAATACCGTATCGAGAGAGCGCATCGAGAAGTTGATCGCTACCGCCAGAGATTTTGGCTCCAAAGTGAAGTGGCCGTTCAATTGAATACTTTCCCGATTTGTAACTTGCCACCCGTAGTGACCGCTCGGAATCAGTTGTGGCGAGCGATTGTTCGTGGACATCCAAGAATTGCCCAGCCATCAGTTCGACTCGGAGTTCGTCAAAGATCGGTAAGACTCCAAGGAGTTGGTCTGAGGAGAGTCCGGAGCGATGCAGAATCTGATCTGACCAGATCAGCGCGAGATCGCCAAGCAGGATGGCGGTGGCGACTCCATATCCGGCGCTATCTCCCGAGAGTGAGTTTGCACGATGCAAAGATTCGAAGTGTCGATGTACCGAAGGTCGTCCCCGGCGAGTATCTGATCCATCCATAACATCGTCGTGAATGAGGGCGCATGCGTGAAGTAATTCAAGGCTTGCACTTGCTTTTATTGTCGCATCATCGACATCTCCACCAGCTACGGAGATTGCTCCAATGCAACTGAGAAGTGGGCGAAAACGTTTTCCACCATCAAGTAGAAATGAGTTCATCTCCTCCGCCACCGAGGCGAGCTCTGGCCCGATTGAGTTGATGTAGCGAGATGATTCGTCAAGGAATGAGGCAAGCGCTGAATCAATTCGCTCTCGTAGGCGCGCAAGTATCAGCGATGCTTGCGATTCGGACATGCGGGTAACGGTACCCTCACCAACTATGGAATTGCGTCTGCTTCCCAAGGGAAAACCAGCATTCTCGGTCGAGTTCTTCCCGCCCAAGGATGAAGCGGGGGAGGAGCGGCTCTGGAGCTCACTCGATGCTCTCCAGTCAGTCTCACCTGACTTTGTCAGCGTTACCTACGGAGCCGGTGGAAGTAGCAGGGATCGCACGATTCGCGTCACGTCTGAAATCACGAACCGGACCAAGATCGCGACGGTCGCACACCTTACCTGTGTGGGTTCAACCTCTGATGAAATCGATGAAGTGCTCAGCCAATATAGAGATGCGGGCATATCAACAATCTTGGCGCTTCGCGGTGATCCATCCGGCGGACCGCGGGCAGAGTGGGTGCGCACTGAAGGTGGATTCGATCACGCTGATCAGTTATTGGAACGCGCAATCGAAAAGGGATTTACCGTTGGTGTCGCCGCCTTCCCTGATGGACATCCCGCATCCAATGGCGACTTTGACCGTGATGTCGAAGTATTGAAGCGAAAGTCAAAACTCGGTGCGCAATTCGCGACCACGCAGTTCTTCTTCGATATTGATCGGTACCTGCGACTTCGCGATTCTCTCATCGCACAGGGGGTTGAGATCCCTCTCATCGCGGGAATTCTCCCGATAACTAACTTTAAACAATTAGTGCGGATGGCAGAGTTAAGTGGTGCTGAACTTCCGCGAGGGATTGTCGAGAGAATCTCGCAAGTGCAAGAAGATCCCATAGCCCTGCGTGAGCGAGGAATAGAAATCGCTCTAGAAATGGGCCAGAGATTAATAAGCGAAGGAGTACCTGGGCTTCATTTCTATACGATGAACTCATCCTCAGCGACAGTTGAGATTGTCGCCAGGTTAGGTCTTCGATAATGGAGCGAGATCAATTCTTTGCCGAATGGAGCGCGCTCCATGGAGGCGTCAAGGTTTCAGGAATTGTGCGATGGTGGCTCGGAATCTCATTTCAGATAGGACGATCTCTAGGTGCGCTTAAGGTCTCACCTAACTCGCTCACCTCGATCGGGGTACTGCTTGCCCTTGCGCTCTACCTAGTTGCCGATCTGAGCGATCTATCGAATCCGAGTTACCTCATTCTCATTCTTCTCCTTCTTGCGCTCTCTTTGATTGCAGATGGAGTTGATGGATCACTTGCAATCATTGCCAAGAAAGAGACACGCTTCGGAGCGGCCTGGGATGCGATTGCAGATCGAATCTCTGAATCGTTCTGGGCGATGGTATTCATTTCACTCGGCGCCGATTATCGGATTGTTCTGGCTGCGTGGCTGATGGCTTCGATTCAGGAATACATCAGGGCGCGAAGCGCAGGTCTTGGATTACGCGAAATCACTTTAGTTACAATCTGTGAACGACCAGTAAGGGCTTCAATCCTGGCTGTGGCAACGGTGGCTCAACTCCTTCTGGCTCTGGCTGACGATTTCGAACTCCCGAGCGCCCCACTGAGTAATCTCTTTGCGCTGATCTGGCTTCTCATGCAAGTGATCTCAGTTGCGATGTTATGGCGCAAGACAACGACTTCTCTGCGATCGTTGATCTGAGGTTAATCTTCGCGCATGCCAGCGATCCAGATCAGGAGCCTTACCTCCATCCCTGACCAACTCGAAGCTATTGGGGTCTTCGATGAGACCTGGCCCATTGCCGGTGGGGGAACGGAGATAACACCTAACTTCATGCAGGCCCTGGTCCATAACGAGTGTTATCTCAGTGGCGCTTTTCTTGAGGGAAGAATGGTCGGCGCAGCATTTGGATTTATCGGGATGGAGGGAGGGTTTCATCTACATTCACATATGGCAGCAGTACGTCCAGGGCACCGAGATCTGAACATCGGGACTGAGTTGAAATTGCACCAGTATCAATGGGCCAAAGAGAAGGGGCTGCCTTTCATCACTTGGACTTTTGATCCCCTGGTAAAGCGAAATGCAAAACTCAACCTCTTGAAGCTCGGTGTTGAGATTACCGATTATTTCCCTGACTTCTATGGCGAAATGATCGATAGCCATAATGCCGGTGATCGCTCGGATCGCTTGATGGCTAGATGGATGGTGACCGAAAGCGGACCGAAGCCACGTGAGGCGAGGGTCCGAATCGAAAGTGATGAGATATCGATTTCGATTCCCAAGGATATCGTCGAGATTCGACAGGAAAATATTGAGAGAAATCTTGAGATACGGATGGATGTGAGGCGGAAATTTCTTGATGCCTTCAAGGTTGGCTTCGACGTAGTTGGGTTCTCCGATAATGATGGCTATATTCTGGCAAAGAGCAATCCTGGAGGAACGAGAGAATGAAAATTCAAAGTGTTGATTTTCGTATCATCGATCTTCCATTGGTAAGGCCATTTAGAACTTCGTTTGGCACACAAGTCGATCGACGAATCTTGGTTGCTGCAGTTAACACCGAAGATGGAGTGACTGGCTGGAGTGAATGTGTTGCGATGACTGAGCCGCTCTATTCCAGTGAATATCTCTTTGAATGCTTCGACATCATCAAGCGATTCTTCCTTCCGGCGATCTTTGCCAAGGGTGATTTTCGTGCGGAGGAGATTCCATCAATCCTTGCTCCTTTCTTGGGGCATCCCATGGCAAAAGCGACGGTAGAGACGGCCTGCCTTGATGCCCAACTTCGAACCGAACGGAAGTCCTTGGCTTCCTACTTGGGGGCGGTCAAGGAAAAGGTCGAATGTGGCGTTTCGGTAGGTATCGCGTCAACGATTCCGGCTCTTGTCGATGAAGTTACTGGTTATATCAATGAGGGATATAGACGCATCAAGTTGAAGATAGAACCCGGCTGGGATCTCGAGCCAGTAGGAAAGATTCGTGAGTTATTTCCAGAGATTCCGCTCCAGGTCGATGCAAACCAGGCGTATCAGCGAAGTGATGGCAAACATGTAGCCCAACTCGATCAATTCAATTTACTTCTCATCGAACAACCTCTTGATGAACATGACATTCTGGGGCATGCCCAGTTGGCAGAGGTGACGAAGACACCGATCTGTCTTGATGAATCCATCATTTCTCTTCAATCTGCTCAAGATGCAATAGCGATGGGCGCAACAACTGTCATCAATATCAAGCCGGGCCGTGCTGGCGGATATCTCGAATCGAAGCGGATTCATGATTACTGTAAAGAGCTCTCACTCCCAGTCTGGTGCGGTGGAATGCTTGAGACAGGGATTGGGCGTGCGGCAAATGTGGCGCTAGCGGCGCTACCTGGTTTCACACTTCCTGGCGATACATCCGCATCATCGCGCTATTACAAGCGAGATGTCACTTCGCCATTTGTGATGAAGGATGGCTATCTCGATGTGCCAACGGGAGATGGCATTGGCGTGATTCCAGATTTCGATTTCTTGGAATCTATAACGAGCGAACGCGAGACGATAACGGCTAACTAGCTGTTGACCGAGTCAGAGATCGCATCCGCGACAATCTCACCGCTCAGTCCAACGAGTGGCAAGCCTCCGCCAGGGTGGGCAGAACCTCCGACGTTATAGAGACCTTTGAGTTTCGAAACATTAGGCGCCCTACGAAATGCTGCGCGCATTCCATTACTTGAAGGTCCATAGATCGATCCACCGAGGCTTGCGTACTCGCTCTCGATCGTCGCAGGTGAACGGAATTCCTTGACTTGGATCCGAGATCTGAGCTCTTTTCCTGTTGGACCCATTCTCTCTGCCAGAAGATCAATCATTGATTCACCGTATCGACCAACCACCTCTGGGTCACTCCAGTTAAACCCATCAACTGGTTGATGACGCGGGGCGTTTATCAGGATGAAGAGACTTTCCGCATCTGGATCGGGGAGCATCGATTCATCCTTCGGCGAGCAGATGTAGAAGGTTGGATCAGCAACAGGACTTCTATCTTTGAATATTGAATCGAACTCCGCCTCGTAATCGGCCGGGAAATAGACGGTGTGATGATGGGCAAAGAGTTTCTCCTTCGCTGGTTTCAAACCCAACAGAATCGAAAAACCGGAAAGGGAAGCTGTGCTGCGATTGACTCTCGAACGTTCTCTTCTAACAGCTGATGAAGTGAGAAGTGAGTTGTAAAGCAGGTAAGAATCGACATTCGAAATCACGATATCGCTGGTGATGCGAGTCCCATCATCAAGTGAGATCCCTGAAACGCGATTACCCTCGACATTGACGGATGAGACTTCACGATTGAGGTGAAACTCGACACCAAGCTCTAGGGCGCGTTGGTAGACCATCTCGGCGAGCCGACCAATCCCTCCTTTGATATGCCAAGCACCAAATGCCTCTTCGACAAAGGCGATAGTCAGAAGAACTGCTGGTACCTCACGCGGGTCTGATCCAGTGTAAGTGGCATAGCGATCGATGATGTAGCGAAGATGTTGATCGTCCACTCGCTCTCGGGTGAAGTCATGAAGCGATGCAAAGGGAGCGATCGTTGCAAGATCCCTAAAGATTCCTCGTCGCTTCACTAACTGACTCGGTTTTGGCAAAGCCCGTTCGACAAAGTCATTCCTTGATGCTTGCCACATCTGCTCTGCGCGCTCCATCAGAGATTGCCATTGAAGAGATGCCCTATCACCAAAGCTCGAGCGAATCGAATCCAAAATCTTATGGCGAGAGAGGTTTGGGAATAGAACGCTCTTGCCATCAGCGAAGTGATAGGAGAATGCCGGATCAACTTCTTGCAGCGACAGGTCGATGGGCTTTCCTGTCTTCATGAAGAAATCTCTATAGACCGCAGGAAGAGTGAGGAGTGAAGGCCCTGTGTCGAACCCATATCCTTCAATCCACTTGGTCTGACACTTTCCACCTACACGATCACTCCGCTCGAAGACTTGAACTTCGTGGCCGCGTTTGGCAAGTCGTGCCGCAGCGGAGATACCACCTAGGCCGGCGCCTATAACAGCAATACGAAGCGATTGGGCATCTTTACGTTGGTGGCTCATGCCGGGATCACGCGACCTCGCCACTGCAATGCGCCATTTCGCTTCTTGTGAAACGAAAGTAGGAGGATATAGATGAAGATTACGACACTGATTGGATGGAGCAAGAATCCTTGCCAGAATGATCTAGTCCGAATCGCTGCAAGGAGTCGACTTAAAGAGAGAGCAAAGAATGCAATCCAGCCCCAGGCAGAACCTAGTACGCCAAGGATTAACGGAAGCCAGGAAGTCGCAAGAAGTAATAGCGCTGTAGCAATCGCACCTGATGGTGATCCGAAGGCTTTCCATAGTGATTTGCTGTATCCAGCAATGACCTGATTGGCATCGTGATACATCCGGCAACGAGCGAGATCACTGGCATCTATAACTGAACCTTTGATCTTGTTGCGCCAGAGTAAGCGGACCAGCTCGACATCTTCGAGTACTTCTCCCTTTACTCCTGCAAATCCGCCGATTCCTTGGAGAGCACTTCGCTCAACGATGAAGAATTGGCCATTTCCGACGGCCATGGAGGGCACCTGTCGCCACGCGGCGAATCGAAGTGGCACCGAGGCAAACCAGGACCACTGCAGTAGTGGCTGGATCATTCGCTCTATAAAGGTGAAAGCCAATTGCCGTGGATAGGGGGAGATGAAACTCCAATTATTGGCTCGCATCACGGAGATTGCTCGACGGATGCCATTGCGCTCGAGGCGAACATCGGCATCAATGAAAGCGAGAATCTCTCCGGTTGAAGCCTCGAAAAGTTGCTGCATCGCATGAGGTTTACCTAACCAACCAGGTTCTAGCGCCCGCCCCTGGATGACACGAAGATAGGAGCGATTGGCGCTTTGCACTTGATCAAGAGTGGCATCATCTGATTGATCATCAATTGCGATTACTTCAATCGAGTCGATTCCCTCTACCTTATCTAAGGAATCGAGCAGCTCTGCAACATTGCCGGCTTCATTTCGCATGGGAATAAGTAGCGAGATGGAGGCTTCTCGATAGGAGTCGCCATTGGACCTCTCTGAGATCTCAGTTGACCAGAGCGTGAGCGAATTCAGAACAGTAAAGCAGAGCATCACTAGTGCGAGTACTAGTGGTATCAGCTCGATAATGCTCACAAGTCTCTTCTACCAAGTCGTTGTGCGATCAAGTAAGGCGCTAAGTAGATTAAGAAAATCAATCCGACTGAGATGCCGATTGCGGGATAGCCGAAGAAAAAGATGTTCCCGATTACTCCACCGAATACCGTCCAAACCAGAAAGAAATCCGGGATCGCACTCGACAAGCCTCGTTTCATTCGCTCCCGCGGAAGCGTGAAATGCAAGATTGCCATCAACCCCATTCCAGTAAGAAGCCAGCCGAAAGCGTTAGAAAGCGGAATCATTGGTTGAAACGGGACAGTTGCTCCATCGATCTCCCAAGTCCAACGACCGGCTGTCACCATTTGTGGGTCGAGAAAGAGATCCCAAATCATCAATCCAAGCCCGCCATAAAGGAAAACCCACCTAGGCGCTACGCGACGTGCAACAATCAAAATTGGATAGGACATCATTACCCAGGCAAAGGGAACGACGAGCGGGATATCAAATACCTGATAGGCAAGAGAGGCGTCGTATTCATAGATGCCAAAGGGCCAACCAGTTCGATTTCCAACTTGTTCAATCATGAATGAATAGATCCATGTAAGCAGAAGAAAGCGAAGGGCGAATTTCAGACCGTAGCTATAAAGCGCATGAAGCAACATCGCGCCAGCCGACCAGTAGACGATCGCCAGTGTGACTATGCGAAGAGTCTCTCCATCGAGAAGCGGATAGGAGACCTGCAGGAAGAGCGCGATAGTGAAAACGAAATAGAGTGAGAATGCTTCACGAAGCGAGAAGGTCTGTCGAACCTTGCGGCGGGGAATGTACTGCCGTATCGACATGAGGCGATTGTAACTTTCTACCAATCTCCAGACTCTTCAAGGACAGCAAAGCGAGCAAACAACTCCTCTGAATACCAGCCAATTTCCTTCGTTTGCGCTATCGCTCGTTGATGAGCGGGGGAGCGATAGGCGAAATCTCTGATTGCGGTGGGTGATTCCCAGAGCGAGAAAGTGCCTTGCAAGCCAATCGGAGCTTCTCCGATCCCAATCGCCTTGATCAAACCTGGACTCGAATGCAGGCTCTCATTGACCGGAGGGACTGCACGCCAGAACTTGAGATTGTCATGCCACTTGATACGAGCCCTCGTGATTGCAGCGACTCTTCCGTTCCAAGATTTCATCTCGCTCGCCTCACTCGGTGAAAGCACTTGATTAAATGGAGACTTCCGAGACCAGGAGCCATGGACCGAGATCGGCGATAGCCGAAACTCCTTGACGGCATCGGAACGACTTTTCCAATGCGCAAGTGTTGGGAAAGCATCTCCAACCATCAATGCTCCCCATCGAAATGGATCGGCATCCTTAACTGTGAAACTCTCCCCAGTACCCGTTCCAAGAAGTTTCCAGAAATCGAGTCGTGCTTTTTTCATCACCCTTCGATCCAGCGCCATCCGAGTAACTGCCCAAGGGATTCTTCGCCGATTTATGCGAAAGAAGACGATTCGAATCTCCTTCATCCTTGCACCATCCTCTTTCACTTTCCAGTCATCTATTGGTGGTCGTGGTCAAAATCTCTGCCATAACCTCGGGCACGCTATCCCACATAGGCGCATGACCGCTCGCAGGCAAAATGACCCAACGTGTATGTGTCGGCACAAGCGACCTTTCTTGGCAAGTAGTCGCTGGAAGTGTGTTGTCGCTATCGCCAAAGATCACAGTTACCGGAATAGTCGGGGATATCTCGCTTTCAAAGCGCTTCATCAACATCGCGTCAAAGAGTGGGTAATAGCCAGTCGATTCAGACATCGCCTTAACTGCGTCGATACAAAGGAGATAAGGGAATTGCTTCCATCTCGGACTGACCGTGGCAAAGCCGAGAGAGCGTGCCCAATCGAAGTGCAAGAAGAGTGGAGTAAGTGGCTTCGTCGCTTTGGCGAACATTCTAAGAAATGCCGTTGCAGGGTAGCGTCGCTGGAAAGGATTGATCCAAAGACCAGCAGGTGCAAGAGCAGTGACTGACTTGACTGGCTGTGAGAAATGGGCAGCCATCTCGAGAGTTATCCAGCCCCCGAGGGAATTGCCGACCAGGTGATAACCAGGTGAGATTGAGCCCACTTCGTCATGGATCATATGGGCAAGTGAAATAGGGTCCATCGCAGTTCCTTTGAGATAAGGAGTTCTGCCATGACCCGGCAGATCAACTGTGATTACCCGAAAATGTTTTCTCAATTCAGGAAGTATTAGTCGCCAGGCCGTACTTGCAGAGCCCATGCCATGAACTAAGAGGATGTCCTCAAAGTGTCCTGCACTGCCTTGCTTATTCGGTTGCGGTGAGAAGACTTGTGTAACTAAGGACATCAAGCGCTCACTTCCTACTCCTTGCTCACCTTCATGCGCTTTGCACCAGTAACGGCTTGCAATTCGGTAAATGATGTTGGGAAGACTGCATGAGGATGTCCTGCCGCGGCCCAAACCACTTGATAATCGTTGAGGGCTTCATCAATAAGGATCATCGCTTGTGTGGTGAGGTTCTCGCTTTGCCATCCGATCGGTGCAACACCGCCGACTGAGAATCCGCTCACCGACTTGACCCAATCGATATCAGCCCGCGAGAGCTTGCTAACTCCTATCGCCTCAGCAACCATCTGAGTATCGACTCGATGACGACCTGATGTGATGATCAAGAGTGGAGAGCCATCTGGAAGCTGGAAGACGAGTGAAGAGGCAATCTGACCTACTTCTACACCGAGTGCTGCGGCCGCTTCCGCCGCGGTCTTCGCACTCTCCTGTAAAACCTTGATTTCGCCAGGGAGTGAGTTGGCCTCTATTGCGGCACGCACTCGCTTGACCGCTGCCTTGGAGAGGACCTCTTCCATAACTGCGCAGATTATCCCTTTCGGGCAAGCATCTCCTGCATCTTCGCAATCTCTTCATTCTGCGCGGTGAATATCGCCTCGCCGAGTGTAGAGAGTCGCATCGAATCACCAACAAGGGCCACCATGTCGAGCGCACCTTCGTGATGTTTGATCATCCCCGAGAGAAACAATCGATCGAAATCAATCCCTTTCGCTTTTTCAAGAGTAGCCATCTCATCCTCATCGAGCATCCCATGCATATGAGCCATATGGCTTGAAGAATCTTCCTCGATACCGAATTCTGATAAGAGTGAGCGCATCTGGCTTATCTCGGGTCCTTGAGCGCTCTTGATCTGCTCCGCTAAGCGGATGACTTCATCATCATCGCTCCTGGTGAGTGCCAGCTCTGACATCTCGATTGCTTGTTCGTGGTGGGGAATCATCATGGTGAGGAAGTCGATCTCTGCCGATGTAAGGCTCACTCCTGAGTTCTTATCCCCAAAACCTGACGAGGTTGAATCCTTTCCAATCACCAATGCAAAAGCAGCAACTGAAAATAGCGCAATTACTAGAGCAAAAATTGTTCGGATTCTTTTTGATGTAGGAGAGGTCATGACCCGAAGTCTACGAAGAGATTAGGAAAGTTTCGAGGAGAGTGAAGAGCGAGACGGCGAAGAGCAGGAGAGCAAAGAGTTTCTTGACTAGATCTGAGGATGCGTGGCGCCGTGCTGCAATCGTCGAGATCACAATAGCCATCACGGCCATGATGACCGGCAGATGCCACTCGACCTCGCCCCAACTTTCAAATCGCGAGAGAAATGCGATGCTGGAGTTGAGGAAGATGATGAGCAGAGAGGTCCCGGAGGCTTTTGCAAGCGGAGTGTTGTAGAAGAGGACCAAGATAGGAATCGCTATGAACCCGCCACCAATCCCGAAGATCCCAGTGATAGCTCCGATTGATAGCGCTAGGAGGATCAGAATGGGCGTTGACATCTTTCGCTCGGCACCTGGTTTGAAAGGTTTCAGCAACATGGACCAGCCTGCAAGAGCAAGGACGATGGCAAGGCCAGCTGTAATCGTTTCGTCACTGAAGTGTTGCGCGAGTGTTGCAAAGGTGACATTTGTTGCTAATCCGAGAGAGGAGACGGTGAGCGCTTCGCGGACCAGCACCTCACCCTTCTTGAATCTCACTCTGACGCCAGCGAGCGCTGCCATTCCGACTACGACCATAGCTGCGGTCGTCGCTTGAAGGGGAGTGAAGTCAAGTAAATAAATCATGATGGGAACGGCAAGCATGGCGCCGCCCGCACCGACAAAACCCAGGACTAGTCCGATGAATAGACCAGCCGTGAGCGCTATCGCTATCGACATGAGAGAGAACTATCCCATGCAAAAACCCCAGGCTCGAGATGAACCTGGGGTTTTTGGTGAACAGTAGTTGAGCGATTGATTACATATCGAAGAAAGGTGCCGTTACGGATGGTCCGAAGTCAGCTCCCGACGCGACGAGTACGAATATCAAGAGAGCGGCGCCTGCGAGTGAGAGATTCTTCATGAAGTTGATCATCTCGCCTTGTTTTGCTTGTGCGTCTTCGATGGTCCAGAAGTTATGCATCATGAATGCAGTTGGGATCAAGAAGATCGCCAGAAGCAGTCCGCCGAGATCGGCATAGATTCCGAAGGCGATGTAGATGCCACCGAGGAGGATGACTAGGCCTGAGAGAAGGACTGAGAATTTCGCTGCGGGGACTTTCTTGAACTGGGCATAGCCAGTCATCGCATCTCGCTTGGTGAAGTGTGCAAGACCAGATGAGATGAAGAGGAGTGCGAAGAGCACTCGGGCGATGACGAGGACGATATCCATGGAGCTCCTTAACATAGGGTTTGGGAAGTCGTTGAAGATTAAACTAGTTTGGTTGAAAGTTCAACAAAATCAAGGGTGTGTCGCCTTGCGCGTCAATCAAAATCTGTAAGAGATCACGCTCGAACTGGAAGCCTCCTTGCCCTTGTCGCCACCCCTTAGTAGTGTTCGAACAAATGTTCGAACACCCTCAACCTCAGATTGAGCCCAGAAAAGGGCAGAGCGAGATTGCGCTCTTTGATGGCGAACCTATCGAGTTCACTTATCGCGGTCGCCGTTACCGAGTTCATCTCGTGCTTTCGCGTTGGCGTGAAGCAGGCGGTTGGTGGAACCGAGCAAGTGATGGCAACTACCGCCCAGACGATGGCGCTAGGGCGCTCTGGCGAGTTGAGGCGGCACCGATAGGTGTGATGACTACCTTCGAGATTGAACGAATCGATTGCGCCGATCTCACTGCAGAAGAAGCGGCGAATGGGTTCCTCTGGCGAATCCGTCCTTCATCCCGTCCCTCATCTCAATCAGATCATCAATCGAACCATCAATCAGATCTAACTGAATACACGAGCGATGCTTCATGAGAACTTTATCCATCTGCATACTGTCAGTGGATACTCATTCAAGTTCGGCACCGCATCACCCGCCGATCTCGTTGCTGCTGCCAGCAGGAATGGTTTCACTTCACTTGCACTGACCGATCGCGACACTCTCGCTGGGACGATTCGTTTCGCCAAATCATGTATCGCTCATGAGATCACACCCATCATCGGCATCACCATCAAGTTCCTTTCCGAGAATCATCGCGTCACACTTCTTGCTAGATCTGGTGGCGGCTATTCATCATTGGTTCAGTTGATATCGGCGCTCAAACTCAAGCTTGCTCATAACGAGAAACCAGTGTTACAGAAGGCGGATCTAGCGGAGTACGCAGATCTCACACGAGATCTCTTTCTTCTTCATGGCCCAGATTCGCTTCTACAAGAGAGCATCGGCGCTCGCCAGCCAGAGTTAGCACTTCGCCATTTTCAGATGGTGGGTGAGGCATTCCCGCATCAAGTGATCGAATGTGTCTCACACCTTGCCCCTACCGGTTCGCGCTCCACTCCATGGGCGGCGAGAGCCTTAGGTTTCGCAAGAGATCACGGCATAAGAGCGATACTCAGCAACGATGTTCGAATAATCGAGCGCTCTGACGCGCCACTTGCCGACATTCTTGATGCAGTTCGTCACCTCTCTCCCTTGCATGAGAAGAATGTGAAGCGGATGAATGCTGAGGCATTCCTCAAATCCAGCAGCGAGATGTTCCAAGTGGCAAAAGAGTTGGCCTATGCCGCGGGGGAGCGAAGACCTGATCGCCTCCTTATTGATACGCGAGAGGTCGCCCAAGCAGCGATGCTCTCACCGCGCCATGAGATCGGTATCGGCGAGATCCATCTTCCAGAGCCAGAGATGGTGGGCGCGCGAGATCGAGATGAGATGGTGCAGATATTCAGGCAGCGCTGTTTCGCAGGACTTAATCTCCGCTACTCCAGTCAATCCGATGACCACGATTATCAAAGAATCCGAACTCGCCTTGATGAGGAGATCGATGCGATCCGTATCCTCGGCTTTGAGTCGTATTTCCTCACCGTCGCAGATATCGCGCAGGGAGCGCGAGAGCTAGGAATTCGAACCGCAGCGAGAGGTAGTGGCGCTGGTTCGTTGGTCTGCTATCTCCTTGGTATCGGATCTGTGGATCCATTGGCACATGGATTGATCATGGAACGTTTCTGTTCGCCACTTCGCAAAGAGCTTCCTGATATCGATATTGATGTGGAATCGGCAAGGCGCCTTGAGATCTATGACCTGGTCTTCGCTCGTTATGGCAGAGAGGTAGCGACTGTTGCGATGGTAGATAAGTACCGAGCGCGTCATGCGATCAGGGATGTCGGGATGGCGCTTGCGATATCGCCAGTTGAGATTGATCTGATCGCGAAATCTCTACCTCATGTGCGCGCTAGGCGGATCTCCGAAGCGATAGCCACCCTTCCTGAACTGCGCGCCATCAGCAAGGCAAGTGAGGATTCAGCGCTCTTGAAGATGGCCTTCGGTCTGGCAGAGCGGTTGGACTCGCTACCGCGAAACCTTGCGATGCATCCGTGCGCTGTCGCTATCTCAGATAAGAGATTTCGCTCCATCGCACCACTTGAGATCAATGCAAGTGGCTACCCGATGATCGCCTTCGATAAGGACGATGTGGAAGATATCGGCTTGCTCAAACTCGACATCTTGGGGGTGCGGATGCAATCAGCGCTCGCCTATACCGTCGATGAGATTAAGCGCGTTGAAGGGAAGGTGATCGATATCGATCAGGTACCACTGGATGATGCCAAGACCTTCGAGCTGATTCAATCGACGAAGACGCTCGGCCTCTTCCAAATCGAGAGCCCCGGACAGCGAGAATTGGTAGGGAAATTTGCACCTACAACATTCAACGACCTGATCATCGATATCTCGCTCTTTCGTCCAGGCCCAGTCAAGAGCGACATGATCTCGCCCTTCTTGAATGCAAGACATGGCCACGCCGCTACGAAGCGAATCCATCCTGATCTCGATCCGATACTTGATGAGACCGAAGGAGTCGTTGTCTTTCATGAACAGGTGATTCGCATCATCGCGGTGATGACTGGGATCTCACTTGCCGAAGGTGATGAGAGAAGGCGAGAGCTAGGAACTCCAGAGGGACAACAACGAGTATGTGATTGGTTCTATCCCAGAGCTCGAGATCGTGGTTATCCGATAGGGGTAGTAGATGAGGTCTGGCAGGTGCTTCGCGCATTTGCATCCTTTGGTTTCTGTAAGGCGCACGCCACTGCTTTTGCGCTTCCCACTTATCAATCTGCTTGGCTTAAAGCGCACTATCCCGCCTTCTTCCTCGCTGGTGTGCTCAATCATGATCCAGGCATGTACCCCAAGCGATTGATCTTGGATGAGGTAAGACAGTGGGGAATCTCGATAGTAGGGATTGATGTCAATCACTCCGATCGCGAGTATCGAGTGAGCAAGAAAGAAGATGGATTCGCAATTCGTCTTGCACTTACTGAATTGCAAGGAATCAGTGAAAACGAGGTCGCCTCGATCATCGATAACCGCCCTTACTCCGATCTCAGTGATTTCATCTATCGATCAGGATCGAGCCGCCCGATCGCAGAGGCGCTGATCCTTATCGGTGGTTTTGAGAGCATCTATGGCGTTGCTGCGAATCCACGCGACTTATTGCTTCACCTTGGTGATATCTATCGCCTCTCACAGAGCAGAGAACCAAAGATTTCACGGGGCCAGATCAGTCTCGGATTTCAACCCGAGTTCCAAGTAAGTGGACTTCCAAATCTGACCAAAGGTGAACAGGTCCGTAACGAGATAGATCTTCTTGGAATGGAAGTCTCACATCATCTGATCGAGTTCTATGCAGATTTCCTCAACCAGATAGGGGCGGTGAGGTCATCTGATCTCTTGAAACATAGGTCGCAGAGCGAGGTCTTGGTCGCTGGTGTGAAAGTAGCGCTACAGACCCCACCAATTCGTTCAGGTCAGCGCGTCATCTTCTTGACGCTCAGCGATGGATATGGCTGTAGCGATATCACCTTCTTCGCAGATGCACAGGAACATTCAGCGGAATTGCTCTATTCCTCATCGCTCCTTCTCGTTCGTGGCGTCACGCGAAGGACTGGCGCTCGAGGGATATCACTCCGCGCTATTCGCGCATGGGATCTCGCACACTCATATGAGAGGTGGCGTAGCGTTGCGGTCTGTGAATGAAGAGCACGAGTCGCTCGATCAATCGAAAGAGAGATCGGTGATCTTGCATGTAGATATGGACGCATTCTTCGCATCAGTAAGCGAGCTCGATCACCCCGAACATAAAGGAAAACCACTCGTCGTAGGTGCCGGAGTGCGTGGGGTAGTGCTCTCGGCGAATTACGCTGCGAGAAAGTTTGGCATTAGGGCAGCGATGCCGGTGGCAAAGGCGCAACGAATGGCGCCACATGCACTCTTCATCCCGCCAGATCACAGACGCTATAGCGATGTCTCAGAGCGAGTGATGGAGATCTTCCATCGATTCACCCCGAAGGTAGAGCCACTCTCTCTCGATGAGGCCTTCCTCGATGTCACAGGATCTCGAAGACTTTTTGGGAGTGGAATAGAGATTGCGAAGGCGATTCGCCAGGCAGTTGCTGATGAAGAACGCATCACATGTTCTGTAGGAATAGCTAGCTCAAAGTTCATTGCCAAGCTCGCCTCTGGAAAGTGCAAACCCGATGGAATGCTTGAAATTGATCCGATGCATGTCCTGGATTTCTTGCATCCACTTCCGGTTGGAGATATCTGGGGAGTTGGGCCAAAGACCAATGAAATCTTGCAAAACCTCGGACTTCGGACAGTTGCTGATCTTGCAATGACGCCACTCGCCACATTGAAACGGGCCCTGGGTGACTCCTCTGCAACCTCGCTCTATGAACTCGCCTGGGGTAGGGACTATCGCGATGTCATCAGTGATGAACCCGAGAAATCCATCTCAGCGGCAGAGACTTTTGCCTACGACTTGGACGATAGCGAAGAGATCCTCACAGAGCTTTTGCGATTAACTGAACGAGCGACTTTGCGTCTTCGTAAATCTGGATATCGCGCGAGCACCATCACGATTCGGGTTCGATTCGCCGATTTCAAAACGATCACACGTTCCAAGAGCCTTGACCAGAGCGTAGATGGCACACTTGAAACTTTCGCAGTCGCCAAGCAACTCTTCCTTGCGCTCAAACTCGATGGGGTACGAATCAGATTGGTCGGGATTGGCCTGGAAGGTCTTATCCCTTCTGATGAAGCGCCCGAACAACTTGAGCTCGGAGCCCCTGAGCGCGGCTGGCGCGAAGCAGTTGAGGCGATGGATAAAGCGCTGGACCGATTTGGTAAAGGATCAGTTCGTCCCGCTCGATTGATCGAACCTGGTGATGACGACCACTGAACCCTTGATGAGAATCCCCAAAGAAGTGGATTAGAAGAGGTCAGCAGAAGTCATAGGAGAGCCAGAATTGAGGCAGATTAGGGGTCCGACATGACGCCCCTTGACCCTTCGGGATACTCTTTCGCTATGCCTCTTTCCGATGAAGAGAAGCGCCTCCTTGCTGAAATGGAGGCTGCGCTCGCCGTCGATGATCCTAAATTGGTATCGACGCTTTCGGGCAAGGTGCGAACTCCGAAGAAGAATCGGATGTTCGCAGGCATTCTTCTCTTCTTCACGGGACTAGTCACCCTATTGGCAGGGCTCATTTCACAGACCATTCCAGTTGGTATTGCTGGCTTCGTTCTTGCCTTGATTGGTTTGGTATTCGTCATCACCAACCTTGCGGGAAAGTCTCCGGTGCCTGTGAAGAGTAACGAGCGCCCGAAGAAACCAAAATGGAGCTCCTCTTTCGAAGAGCGATGGGATCGCAGACAACAGGAGAATGAGTAGGAGTTCGCTATCACCGCATGAATAGGTGATTGAGTCGTCTCGTTGTGAACCAAGTTCCGATGATGATCATCGCTGAGAAGTAAGCGACATGCACTAGGAGCGAAGAAGAAATTTCCCCCAACATCAAACCGCGCATCAACTCAATCGCGTGCCAGAGTGGCAGCGATTGAATCACTGACTGAATCCAACCGGGGAAGACGGTGATCGGATAGAACGATCCCGAGAAGAGAAACATCGGTAGTAGCGCGACATTGATGAGATCCATCTGCTGGTAGGTCTGCATATATGAGGTGAAGGCCATCCCGATGGCTGAGAATGCGAATGCGATCATCACCGCTGCAGGAATCGCAAGAACCGCCCACCAACTCTGGACCAGACCGAGTGGAGTGACTACCCCCATGAATCCAACTGAATACATCAATCCGCGACCTAGCGCCCAGATAATTTCGCCAAGAGCGACATCGAGTGGGCCAAGAGATGTTGCGAGCATCGCTTGATAGAGCCTTCCGTGCTTTATCTTGAAGAAAACATTCCAAGTGGAATCGTAGATTGCGCCATTCATCGCACTCGTTGCTAGAAGTCCCGGCGCGATGTACATCGCATAGGAGATGGCTGAGCCTCCTTCAGGAGTGACGTTTCCGATGAGATCTCCGATGCCGTAACCGAAAGCGAAGAGGAATAAGACTGGTTCAACGAATCCAGTCGCGACGACGATCCATGTTGAAGATTTGAAGGCAATGATGCTTCGTTCGATGACGGCACTGACTCGACCTGCAAAGTACTGCTCGCCAGTCTTTCCAACTCGGCGCTGCGCAATTGCCACCGCTGAATCAATGATCATTTCTCTAACCTTCGTTCAAAATTCTTGAATGCCCAGAGCAACCCAACAACGAGCAGCACCAACATGACGCTGACGTGAAGAATCGCCATGGTGAGGGAGATCGGATAGTCGTAAGTGAGAAAACGGCCAAGCTCGGTTGCATGCCAGAGCGGTGATATCCATCCGATTGGTTGGATATAGATCGGCATATTGCTCAAGGGATAGAAAGTCCCCGAGAAGAGAAACATCGGCATGACGATCATTCGATTGATGATGGTCATGAATAGATCCTCATTATCGATGAAGGAGGCAAAACCCAACATCAATGCCCCGAAACCAGCACCAGCCAAGATTGCGGTAGGAATTGCAAGCCATGAACGCGGCGAATCAAGTGCGCCAAAAAGATAGAGCAGGACCCAATAACAGGTGACTGCAAAAACAGTTCTCGTCATCGCAGACAGAAAGACGCCTGAGGCGATTTGCCGTGGCGTCAGTGGAGTGGAGTTCATCGCATAAAAGGTCTTCTGCCA
>Ga0194123_10001769_pt1 | contig 30818 bp, 26 predicted proteins | sample TA2MahsurfametaG_5_FD_155479 | JGI IMG/M metagenome (GOLD analysis project Ga0194123, IMG submission 155479) | Freshwater microbial communities from Lake Tanganyika, Tanzania - TA2015023 Mahale A surface | ecosystem: Environmental > Aquatic > Freshwater > Lake | place: Tanzania: Lake Tanganyika... | reverse complement strand
TGGGCGCTGGTGGGCCCGGTGGAAGCCTTGCATTTTGCCGCTGCCAACGCCCTGTTAAAAGGCCTGGAAGAGCCCAACCCGAGCATGCGGTTTGTGCTCTATGGGGAGCGTCTGGCAGGCGTGCCCGCGACAATTCTGTCGCGCTGTAGAAGGGTGACGCTCACGGCCGAGGCGGGCCTGATGACTGCCCAGCGGCTGGCCAGTGCCCAGGCCCAGGACTGGCTTTTGCCCCTTCTGCGCCAGGGCGCCGTGCAGCCCAGCGCCTGGGCGCAAAAAGCCGGAAAGACCCATCCCCAGGAGGTGCTCGACCTCTTGGGGCTCTGGCTGCTTGATGTCTCGCGTGTGCAGTACGGCATTGCGCCAGTGAGCTTTCCCCAAGAGACCAAGGCCCTGAAGGACCAGGCCCAGCCCATTGCCCGGCATCCGCAGGGCAGCCAGATGATGGCCCGAGGCATCGCCCAGATGCTTGATCATTCGCGCATGGCAGACCACCCGCTCAATCCCCAGCTGTTCTACGAGACCATTTTTGAGGACCTGCGAAGGGCCCTTGGTGAGGCACCTTCTCTATGACCCTTGCATTTGCTGACTCCCACTGCCACCTCAGCTTCCCTGGCCTCGCCGAACGCTCCGCGGAGGTGCTCGCGCGCATGCATGCGGCGGGTGTGGTGAAGGCGCTGAATATCTGCACCACGTTGGAGGAAAGCGCAACCGTGGTGGGCCTGACGCGGGACCACGACTTTCTGGTGGCCTCGGTAGGCGTGCATCCCGACAGCCTGGATATCGAAGAACCCACGGTGGCGCGTCTGGTGGCGCTGGCCGAGGACCCTAAGGTGGTGGCCATTGGCGAAACCGGTTTGGACTATTACCTTCGAGAAGGCGATGGCAAGACGGGAGACCTCGAGTGGCAGCGCCAGCGGTTTCGCATCCATATTCGCGCCGCGCGTGAGACGGGGCTGCCGATTATTGTGCATACCCGGTCTGCTGCTGAAGCTACCATGCGCATTCTGCGAGAAGAGAAAGCAGCTGAAGTTGGTGGCGTAATGCATTGTTTTACAGAGAATTTAGAGGTTGCAAAAGCAGCTATCGACCTGGGCTTTCTCATCTCGCTCTCTGGCATCGTCACGTTTAAGAATGCTGTACAAGTACATGAAGTTGCAAGGGAAATCTCTTTGGAGCATCTGATGATCGAGACCGATGCGCCATATCTCGCTCCCGTGCCGCACCGTGGCAAAGTGAACGAGCCAGCTTGGGTGGTACATGTGGCCGAGCGCATCGCCGAGCTAAAAGGCCTTCCGCTCGCAGAGGTCGCCAAAGCAACGACGGCGAATTTTCTTCGCTTTATTTCTCGGCGTACTTATTAATTCTGACGTGGCTTACTGATGGTACCCCTCGCGCTTTTGCGCTCATACAGTGTCGCATAATGTTTATTATGTAAAATAAAACGAACCCCGAGCGTTTGCTGTGATTAATGGCCGGTCTAGCCCATGACCGGTCGCCTCCTCGCGGCGTTCGCAACGCTCGTCGGCGTCCCGTTCATGCGCTCCCCGGCCTATCGTGCCTAGCTCGGCATCCGCGCTTTGAGGGTATGCAGCGCCAATTTACGGTGCCCAGCCCGAGGGTCTGCGGGGGTTGTTTGCGACGGAACGAAGGTGGAGTCGAAAATCTCTCGCTGGGCCCGGGCGTGTGCTCTCCGGCCCCGTTTCTAAAGCCGCTCGAAGATAACCGCGATGCCCTGCCCGCCACCGATACACATGGTGGTCAGGCCGTAGCGGCCCTTTACCCGGTGCAACTCGTGGATACACTTGGTCGCGATAATCGACCCCGTGGCACCCACCGGATGGCCAAGCGCAATAGCCCCGCCGTTGACATTCACCTTGGCGGGCTCTAGTCCCAGCACCTTGGTAACGGTGAGCGCCTGGGAGGCAAAGGCCTCGTTGGACTCAATGACATCCAGCTGGCCGATCTTGAGCCCCGCCCGTTGCAGGGCGATGGTAGTGGCGGGAATCGGCCCCTCGCCCATGATCTCGTTGGGAACACCGGCCACGGCATAGCTCACCACCCGGGCCAAGGGCTTTGCCCCCGCCTTGGCAGCGGCACTGGCCTCGCCCAGCACAAGAAATGCTGCTGCATCGTTAATACCCGAGGCATTGCCCGCGGTTACCGAGCCATCTTTTTTGAAGGCCGGCTTCATCTTTGCGAGGGCCTCCATGGTGGTGGCACGGGGGTGCTCATCGGTATCGAAGACTACATCGCCCTTACGCGAGGCGATGGTGATCGGCACGATCTGGTCCTTAAAACGCCCCTCCGCGATCGCCTTGGCCGCACGATTCTGAGATTCCAAGGCAAATGCGTCTTGCATCTCACGGGTAAGGCCATGCTTTGTGGCGAGATTTTCGGCGGTCATGCCCATATGGCCCACGCCAAAGGGGTCTGTTAGGGTGGCCACCATCATGTCGGTCATTTTGGTGTCACCCATACGTGCGCCAGACCGCATAGCAGGACTCAGATAGCCGCCCCGGCTCATGATCTCCACCCCTCCGCCAACGCCAAAGTCGCTGTCGCCCAGTAGTATGTTTTGGCTCGTGGAGACCACTGCCTGCAGGGCTGAGCCACAGAGCCGGTTGATGGTAAGCGCCACCGAGCTCATGGGCAGCCCGGCCTGGATGCTGGCGACCCGAGATACATAAGGCGAACGTGACTCGGTGGGAATACAGTTGCCCACCACCGTGTAGTTGATCTGCTCTGGATTAACCTTTGAGCGCGCAATGGCCTCTTTCATGACCATGCCACCAAGCTCACTTGGCTCCAGGCTCGATAGGCTTCCTCCAAACCCCCCTACTGCCGACCGCACGGCGCTTAACACGACGACTTCACGCATACGCTTCTCCTCTTTTGATTTGAATAAAAAATGCTGGTTTCTTTGCTGTTGTTAGTCTAAGGCCGACTCGCCTTTATCTCCTGTCTGTGCTCCATAGCCAATCTAGGCAGCCACCGCAGCCACGATTACTGCCTCAAGGTCGTAGTCATCGCTATGGATGATGTCCACCGTGGCAAAGCGACCAATGCCCACAGGCACCGGATGGCGGGAGTTTGGGTCAGGCCGCACCCGCACAATGCCATCGATATCCGGCGCGTCTCCACCGGTGCGCCCCACAAGAACGCCCTCCTCTTCATCGATTCCGTCGATGAGCACCTGGGTTCTGCGGCCAACCCACCGTGCCAGACGCTGCTCTGATATCGGCTGCTGATGGGCCATCACCCTATCGGCGCGTTCCTGACGCACCTCGATGGGAAGCGCGCCGGGCAGTGTATTGGCCGACGCTCCCTGCACCGGGCTATAGGCAACGCAGCCCAGGCGGTCGATCTGGGCCTCGGTCAGAAACTGCAACAGGTCCGAGAACTCAGACTCGCTCTCGCCAGGAAACCCGGCAATAAAGGTGCTGCGCAGGGTGAGGTCGGGCACCGCCTTGCGCCACTGTTGGATACGTTCAAGGTTCTTCTCGCCCGAGGCGGGCCGCTTCATGCGCTTTAAGACATCGGGATGGGAATGCTGAAACGGCACATCGAGGTACGGAAGCACCTTACCGTCTGCCATAAGGGGCAGAATTTCATCGATATGCGGGTACGGGTAGACATAATGCAGGCGCACCCAGACGCCAAGCCGCGAGAGCTCTTCTACCAACTCGGCAAACCGGGTACGCACGGGTCGGCCTTCGACAAAATCGGTGCGGTATTTCAAGTCCAGGCCATAGGCGCTTGTATCTTGCGAGACCACCAGAATTTCTTGCACGCCGGCCTTCACCAGGGCTTCGGCCTCGCGCATCACCTCACCAATCGGGCGCGACACCAGGTCGCCGCGCATTGAGGGAATAATGCAAAAGCTGCACCGGTGGTTGCAGCCCTCAGAGATCTTGAGATAGGCATAGTGCCCAGGCGTGAGGCGCACGCCCTGGGGCGGCACCAGGTCGGTAAAGGGGTCGTGGGGCTTGGGAAGGTGCTGGTGTATGGCCTGCATCACTTCGGCTGTGGCATGCGGGCCTGTTACCGCAAGCACCTTGGGATGCACCTCAGACACCAGAGACCGCTCGCCGCGAGTACCCGGCTTGGCACCAAGGCAGCCTGTGACAATCACCCTGCCGTTTTCTTCAAGGGCCTCGCCGATTGCCTCGAGGCTTTCTTCCACAGCCTCGTCGATAAACCCGCAGGTGTTCACCACCACAAGGTCGGCGCCCTCGTAGCTGCTGCTGACCTGATAGCCCTCGGCCCGCAACTGGGTGAGGATTCTTTCGGAATCAACAAGCGCCTTGGGACAGCCCAGCGATACAAATCCAACCGTAGGGGTGGTCATACCCGGCGCTTAGCCCTTGCCCGGCTTGTCTCGACCTTCAGATCCTGACTCTGGGTCGACGCCCGGAAATCCAAAGCCCGACATCATCGACCGCGCATTGGACTGCATCTGCTCTTCCATCTGCAGGAAGACCTTTTGGCTCTGCTCCATGTAGTTGCTCATGATCTTTTGCATCACCGGGGCCTGACCGGCTAAGAACTGGCTCCAGGCCTCCTGGTTGGCAAAGCCCTTGCCGCCCATAAACGCCTCAGACTGTTCCTTTACCTTGTTCTGCATCTCCATAAAGGTCTGGATGTTCTTTTCAAGGTAGGACCCCATGACGCCCTGGAGGGCATGCCCATAGAACCGAATAATCTGCTCGAGCATCTTTGCGGTAAATATCGGCATGCCTCCTGATTCTTCTTCGAGAATGATCTGCATAAGAATGCTGCGGGTGAGATCTTCGGTTGACTTTGCATCGACCACCTTAAAGCCCTCGTGGGCCAAGACCAGCTCTTTGACATCGGCCAGCCTCCTGATTCTTCTTCGAGAATGATCTGCATAAGAATGTTGCGGGTGAGATCTTCGGTTGACTTTGCATCGACCACCTTAAAGCCCTCGTGGGCCAAGACCAGCTCTTTAACATCGGCCAGCGTAATGTAGCTGCTGGTGCGGGTGTCGTAGAGCCGGCGGTTGGGATATTTTTTTATCAGCCGAAGATCAGGAGAGGCCATAGTATTTTCCAGTTAACCCATATGTAGTCCGCCATTCAGGGAGAAATCCGCCCCGGTGGCAAAACCGCTGTCATCCGATGCAAGCCAGGCCACCATCGACCCAATTTCCTCGGGCTCGCCCAGACGCTTTACCGGGATCGTGGCAACGATCTTTTCGAGCACCTCGGGCTTGATTGCACGCACCATATCCGTGCCAATATACCCTGGTGACACGGTATTTACCGTGACCCCCTTGGCGGCCACTTCTTGGGCAAGAGCCATGGTGAACCCATGAATACCCGCCTTGGCCGTGGAATAGTTGGTCTGACCGAACTGCCCCTTCTGGCCATTGACCGAGGAGATATTGATAATCCGGCCCCAGCCCTTACTGATCATGCCTTCAACCACCTGCTTGGTGACATTAAACAGGCTGGTAAGGTTGGTCTCAATAACGGCATCCCACTGCTCACGGGTCATGCGCACAAAAAGCCCGTCTTTGGTAATGCCCGCGTTGTTCACAAGCACATCCGGGCTGCCGTATTCGGCCTTCACCTTTTCGAAAGCAGTAACAGTGGATTCCCAGTCGGCGACATTGCCCACTGAGGCATAAAAGGTATAGCCATCAGACTTCTGCTCCGCGATCCACTTTTGGTGGTCACGGCTTGGGCCGCAGCCCGCAATCACCATTAGGCCGGCATCGTGCAGCTTACGGCAGATCGAGGTTCCGATGCCGCCCATGCCTCCTGTCACGTATGCAATCTTTTTACTCATGTCATCTCCTCCAGGGTTGGTTTATTGTGAATTTTTTCCCGTTATGAACACCGCTTTTTTTTCGCTGCTGATCACTTGGCCAGCAGAGCCTCAGCTTTTTCTTTGACATAACTGCCCGGTGCAGACTCAATTGCCGGATAGGCCTTTGCCTTACCGAGCTTTTTGGGAGCGGGCATGTCTTTGCCCTTGAACGGTTTTATCCAGGCGGCCCAGTCATTCCACCAGGTGCCAGGATGTTCTTTGGCCTTGTCAAACCAGGCATCTGCGGAATCGGCAAGGCCGGGCGCCGTCCAGTAGCTGCGCTTGTTTTTACTGGCCGGATTAATGCTGCCGGCGATATGGCCACTTGCCCCAAGGACAAACCGAGTCTTTAGCCCCAGGGCCCGGGCCGAGGCCCAGGCCGACTGCCAGGGCACGATATGGTCTTCGCGGGCACCGAAGGCATAGACGGGCATCTCGATCTTGCGCAGGTCGAGCTTTTGGCCACAGACAACCACTCGATTCGGTTTTACGAAGTTGTTCTCCAGATAGGTGTTGCGCAGATACCAGGTAAAAAACGGGCCAGGCAGGTTGGTGCTGTCCGCGTTCCAGTACAGGATGTCGAAGGCAGGCGGGGTTTCACCCTTCAGATAGTTCTTTTCCACATAGTTCCAGACCAGGTCGTTGGGCCGCAGAAAAGAAAACGTGGTGGCCAGTTCTTTGCCCGGCAGAAGTCCGCCTTCGCCGATGGTGGTCTCCCGCATGGCCACCTGGGCCTCGTCAATAAAGACATCAAGCACACCGGTGTCAGAGAAGTCCACCAGGGTGGTCATGAGCGTGAGGGTCTGCACCGATGGGTCTTTGCGCGCAGCGAGCACCCCAAGCGCGGTGGTGGCCATGGTGCCGCCCACACAGAATGCCAGCAGGTTGATCTTGGGCACCGACATAATCTCCTTGACCACCTCGATGGCCCGCAGCACCCCTTCGCCAATATAGTCGTCCCATCCCAGGTGGGCGCTTTCCTGGCCGGGGTTTTTCCAGGACACCATAAACACGGTATGGCCGTTTTCGACGGCGAACCGCACCAGGGAGCTCTCAGGCGTGAGGTCCATGATGTAGAACTTGTTGATGCTCGGCGGCACCATTAAGAGCGGCACGCTGCCCACGGTGGGGGTTGTGGGCGAATACTGAATGAGCTGAAACAGGGCATTTTGAAAGACCACCGAACCGGGGGTGATCGCAAGGTTTTCGCCGAGCACAAACGAGGACTCATCGCTCTGTGAGATGCGGCCCTTTTGCAGGTCGGACATAAGGTTGTCGATGCCCTTACGCAGGCTCTCCCCTTTGGACTCTATAAGCTTTTTCTGGGCCTCGGGATTGGTAGCCAGAAAGTTACTGGGAGATGCCGCGTCGAGCCACTGCTGCGCCAGGAACTTGATCTTGTTGCGGGTCTTGGTATCTGCCTGCAAGGCATCGGCCATGGACATGAGCGTCTGGCTGTTCAGCACATATAAGGCCGCGAGCATAGAGAACGGTGAGGAGTTCTGCCATTCTCCGCCGGCAAATCGCCGATCGAGGGCGGCGGTTTTTTGGGCACCCGTTTCAGAGCCCAGCACCTCGCTGAGCTTTTTGAGGTAGTCCATCTGAATAGCAGAAAGCCGCTCTGGGGGAATATGGGCCAGTGGCTGGGTCATACGAAATCTCCTCACCTAACCCTTTTTTAGGGTTGCTTTTTTGGCTACTGCGCTAGCTGACAGCTATAAACATCAGACATTCAGAATGTAGCCTTTCGTCCGTCATTCTGAGGCGGGGGATTACCCGCGTCAAATGGGCTCTTGACTGGTTTGATCGGGATCTCTCCAGATCAGGGCTGTCATTCGGCCGGTAACGCCCTCTTTCCGATACGAAAAAAAGAGGTCTGTCTGCGATACCGTACAACGAGTGTCGGCGATGATTGTTGGTGGCGAAAGACCCAACTGCCCTGCCCAGCGCTGGCTCTGTAGCCGGGCAAGCCCGGCAAGATCGGCCAGCAGTCGGTCTTGGCGACTAGGCCTGAAAAACGGGTCGATATCTGTGTCATGTAGATGCGGGGCCTTGCCAAAGGCAGCCTTTACCTCCGGGCCCACCTCAAAGGCCTGCGGACCAATGCAGGGGCCCAGCCATAGGGTGAAGCCCTGGTCTGCGGAATGCGGGCTCTGGGCCAGCATGGCGTTTAAAAGCCTTGGCAGCACACCCTGGGCCAGGCCCCGCCAGCCCGCATGGGCAGCCCCCACCAGGCCGCCGTCGGCCCGGGCCACCAAGATAGGCATGCAGTCGGCCACGAGAATGGCGCAGGCGAGGCCGGGCTCGCTGGTGAGGCTGGCATCGGCCTTGGGGGCGGAATCGGCTGCAGGCGCATGGGGGGTAGAAAGGGGGGCGGCGAGCGGCGCAGCATGGGGGCCGGAACCCACCAGAGGCAGCACGTCTGTGCCGTGCACCTGGGTTAGCCAACAGGCCTGAATGCCCAGGGCCTCTTGCAGCACGGCTCGATTAGCCGACACGGCCTCGGGGCGATCGCCCACGTGGCCCCCGAGGTTAAAAAAGTCGTAGGGCGCGCAGCTTGCGCCCATGCCCGTGGTCGTTCCGGGCATGCGGCCGCGTAGGCTTAATGCACCCCGCACGCCCTTGGGCAGCCCTGCGATCGCCTCAATGGGTACGCCGATAAACTCCCCTTTGGATTCGCCTTCGGATTGCCTTAAGGATTCGCTCATGGGGTTGCCTAAGGATTCGCTGTTGGGGTTGCCAAAGGGTTCGCCAAAGGGTTTGCTGAGGGGCCAAGCCTCTGCAAGGGCCATGGAATTGCGGCCTGTGCGAGTTGGGCAAGGAAGTCTATCGGCGGCTCGGCCTGAAACTGCAGAGGCGCACTAGTGGTGGGATGTGTCAGAGCAAGCGCATAGGCATGCAGCGCCTGACGGCTCAGCGTCACGCCCTCGGGCCGGGGCGCGGTTTTGCGATAGCTGGGGTCACCCACAATCGGTGCCCCGGCATATTCCAGGTGCACCCGTATCTGATGGGTGCGGCCGGTTTTGAGGCTACACCGCAAAAGGGTGACTGGCTTTGTGCCGATCGCCCCATGGGCGACCGGGGAAAACGCCGTCCAGGCCGGTTTGCCCGAGCCCTCGGCCACCACCGCCATGCGCTGGCGGTCTGCGGGGTCTCGGCCGATGGGCCCTTGGGCAACCCAGTCGCTTTCTATCGCACCCCAGGCCAGGGCCAGGTACTGCCGGCCCATGGTTCTGGCCTGTAGCTGTCGTACCAGGTCGGTCTGCACCTCAAGGGTCTTTGCCACCACCATCAGCCCCGTGGTGTCGCGGTCAAGCCTATGCACAATGCCCGCCCGGGGCAGGTGTCGCAGCTCCGGCTGGTGCCAGAGCAGGCCATTGAGCAGCGTGCCACTGGCATGGCCCGCCGCGGGATGCACCACCAGACCGGCCTGCTTGTTCACCACCAGAATGTCTTCGTCTTCATAGACCAGGGCCAGCGGAATCGACTCGGCAAGCCAGTCGCCCGAGGGCTCTGGCTCGGGCGCAATAGCCCAGACGGACTGGCCCTGCTTTACCAACTGGCTTGACTTGCGCGCAGGCTGTCCGTCTATGGTGACGGCACCCGCGGCAATCCACTGCTGCAGGCGCGCCCGTGACTGCGACCCGAACCACTGCGAAAGAAACCTGTCGAGCCGCTGCCCATGGGCCTCAGCATCGACCACAAGGCCGAGCCCATCGCTATAATCCCAGCTATCGGAAGCCTCCTGTGCCTCGGGGGCAGATAGACCGAATGCCACGCCCTCGCTGCCATTGCCTGGCAGACCGTTGTTCGTCATCGCTGAAGGGATAGGATTTGTTAAATCAGACACAAGACGTATTGTCTCGCGGAATGCCGTGGTTTCCGTTTTTTCATCGTATGGCGGCGCGCGGGCTGCGCCTATCGGTGCGCGGGCTGCGCCTGTTCTGTGGCGGCCTGGTTCTCGCCGGGCTCGTAGCCTGTAGCTCTGCCACAAAAGATCCCACGGTCAACTGGTCTGCCGATCGGCTTTATGCAGAGGCCAAAGACGAGATGGCCTCCGGTAACTGGGCTACGGCTATTGGCCATCTGCAAAAGCTCGAGTCGCGCTACCCCTTTGGCCGCTTTGCCCAGCAGGCCCAGATTGATACCGCCTATGCCTACTGGAAGGACAACGAGCTTGGCCTGGCGCTTGCCACCCTGGATCGGTTTCAGCGCCTCTACCCCAACCACGAGAACCTCGACTATGTGCTCTACCTGCGGGGTCTGATCAACTTTAACGACCGTCCCAGCCTGTTCACCCAGGTCACTGGCGAAGACCTGGCCGAACGAGACCCCAAGGCGGCCCGTGAGGCCTTCGATACCTTTAAGGAACTGGTGCAGCGGTTTCCCGAGAGCCGGTATGCACCCGATGCCGAGGCACGACTGCAGTTTCTGCTCAACACCCTGGCCCAGAACGACACCCATGTGGCCCGGTTCTATATTCGGCGCGGGGCCTATATGGCCGCGGTCAATCGCGCCCAGCAGGTGGTGCGTTCCTACCAGACAGCGCCGGCTGTCGAAGAGGCGCTTGCCCAGATGGTGCATTCCTACGAAAAGCTGGGGCTGGATACCTATGCCGCAGATGCCCGACGGGTTCTGGCCCAGAACTTTCCGCAGAGCCATTACCTTGCGAGAGGCTATAACCCAGAACTCCGGTTCGGCCTACCGGCGCAGTTCGTGCCCAAGGCCGCCTCCACGTTCTCGCTGCGTCAGGTTTTTGGCCAGGTGCTGTCAAACTTCTAGCTGCCAAACACCCGCGCCCTACTGCGTTGGCACTGGGGATCCAAAGAGCTGGCCTGCCACCGCGATCGACTCGCGCATCGAGCGGGCCTGAGCAAAGCTGGGCAGCCCCGAGAGCATGGACTTGCCGTAGCCCGTCTGGTATAGCCTGCGGTCGCCCACCAGCAGCACGCCCTTGTCGGCCTCAGACCGAATCAGTCTGCCTATGCCCTGCTTGAGCAGCAGCAGTGCCTCTGGGCACTGTATTGACCGAAAGGGGTCTTCACCTTGCTGCCGTGCCTGTTTCATGCGCGCCTGCATTACCGGGTCGTCGGGGGGTGCGAAGGGCAGTTTATCGATCATGACCATCGATAGGGCAAGACCCGGTACGTCTACCCCTTCCCAGAAGCTGGCACTGCCGATGAGCAGCCCGCGCCCATGGCTTCGAAAGGAGTCGAGAAGCGCGCCGCGGGCTGCCTCACCCTGCACCAGCAGCCTGCGGCTGGACAGAAACTGCCCCGGATGGGCCCGCACATGGGCTGCCGCCAGAGACACTGCCCGCAGACTTGTGCAGAGAATCATGATGCCCCCGGGAATCGTCTCAAACAGGGCATCGATGCCGGGCATCGAGAGCAGCCGGACGACGAGGTCGGGCGCCTTGGGATCGGGAAGGTCTTCGGGAAGCACCAGAAGGGCCTGCTTCTGAAAATCAAACGGGCTGCCCAGAAGAAGGCACCGGCCCGGCTTCAGGCCAAGGCGGCGGTTGAAGTAGCCAAAGGCCTTCTCGGGGTCTGAGGCATCCCCCTGCTCGGCTGCCAGCGTGGCGGACAGAAAGATCCAGCTGCGGTCGGGCTTTTGAAACGTGGCCGTAAGGGGCTCGGCCAGGTCGAGGGGGGCGGCATGCAGTGACACCCCAAACCGGGTTCTTTCGAGCCAGAAGACCTTGGCAGGCATGTCTGCCGAATCGGCCTGTTGCTGCTGGTCTGTAAACATGGTGAGCCGCTCGATCAGCGCCTCGACGCGAACGGACAGTCGCTCGAATTCGGGATGTCGCTCCCGGTTCACCTGCAGTGCATTGCGGGCGGGAGCAAGCCCCTGCGTAAAGACTGCGACCGAGTCACCCAGGCCATCGCCCTTATCGGCTAGCAGCCGCGCCCAGTCCCATTTTCCGACGGACAGGTCCGCAAACTGGGACCGGAAGACCATCGCGGTCTGCTCCAGCGCGGCAGACAGTTCCGCCCAGGCCGCACCGTCAGGGGCAAGCCGCAGGCCGGTGGCAAGAATATCGCGGGCCAGCACCGTGACCTGTTGGCTGGAGATCGAGTCTGAGAAGGCCTGGCTTGCGGTTGCAATAAATCCGTGGGCCTCGTCAATCACAATGGTGTCTAAGTCCGGCAGGATCGACTGCTCCGTCCCTTGGAGCAGGGCAAGATCCGCACAGAACAGATGATGGTTCACGATCACCAGGTCGGCCTGCCATGCGGCATTGCGTGCCTTCACCACAAAGCAGCCTGCAATTTTCGGGCAGGTATTGCCCAGGCAGTTTTCTCCGGTGGAGGTAACCCACGGAATCACCGGTGAGTTCTCGGGCAGTTCGCTGCAGTCGGCCAGATCGCCCTCTTCGGTTGTGGCGGCAAACCGCCGCACCTCTCGCAGCACCTGCCAGTCTTCCGCCCGGTTAAAACGGGCGTCGACTTTGGCTGTTTCGAGCCGATACGGACAGAGATAGTTTGCCCGCCCCTTGAGCCGCACTACCCGGGCCGTCTGGCCCAGGATCTGCAAGAGCCTTGGTATATCGCGCTGGAAGAGCTGGTCTTGCAGCGTCCGAGATGCGGTGGAGACGATAGCCTTGCGGCCCGACGTCAGCAAGGGAATAAGGTACGCAAAGGTTTTGCCTACGCCTGTGCCCGCCTCGGCCACCAGGGTATGGCGCCGGCCTAAGGCCTCTGATACCGCGTGCGCTAGAGCGGCCTGCTCCCTACGCACCGCGAACTGCGGCAGGCGCGCGCGGAGCAGGCCCTGGGGGCCAAAATACCGGTTCTGCGCGCTTGCTGAGGTACCTGGCTCAGGCCGGTTCATTCGGCGAGAGCGCCATGATGAGCTGGGTGATCTGGTCTTTAATCTGCAGCTTGCGTTTCTTTAACCGCCGCAGCGCAAGCTCATCTCTGGTGCCATCTTGTTGAAGGGTCATGATGAGTTGGTCAAGCTCCCGGTGCTCTTCCTCGAGTTCAAGCAGCCGCATGTGGGCCGTGCGGATATTGGTATTGGGATTCACTGGGCGCTCTGCTTTGGAACAAGAGACTCCAGATGCCGGGCCATGGCCTGCTGCCGCGCCCGCTGACGGGCATCGGCATGCAACTGGCGGATCTCAAGGTTAAGCATCTCCTGGGCGAGGTCGAGCTCTCGCATGGCGCGGGCATTGGCCTGACGGGCATCTTCGAGGCAGGCGGCAGAGGCAAATCGCTGCAGGCACTGCTGTTCTCGGGCGGTGAAGGCACTGCGCACCATGGACCGTTCTTCGGCGATGGCCGCAAGGCCACTGCGCAGCCGGAATTCTTTTTCGGCGACGTAGTCAGCACTGGAATCAGCCGCAAGCGGCAGCGGTGCGGCCATCGCCATGGCCAAGACGAGAAGCGCCGCAGAAGGCCGAAGGGCAGCAGAAATCCCGAAAATCCTCATACCGGGAAGTATGGCATCAACTGATCCGTTCGACACCCCGTCGTCTGTCTGCACTCAGATAGCTCTCTGCTTTCATTTCCACCAATCGACTGGCGGTGCGCCTGAATTCTGAGGCCATGGGGCCTTCGGTATACAAGGCGTCGGGGGCCACCTGCGCCGATACCGCCAGGCGGGTGCGATGGTCGTAGAAGACATCCACCAGCCAGGTCAGCCGCCGCGCCTCGGAGAACTGGGAGCGGCCAAGCTGGCTGACGCCGGAGAGAATCACGGTGTGGAAGTTCTGTGCCAGCCAGAGGTAGTCATGCATCGACCGAGGGCCACCGATAAGCGCTGAGGCCGCAAACCAGATCACCCCGCCGGCCCGTTGCAGGAAAGGCACCTCGCGGCCCTCGATGATGATGCTGCCGTTTTCCTCCAGGGGGCCATCGGCCAGGGCATCGAACACCCGCTGCAGCCCGTCTGGCTCAGACTCAGACCCTGCCCCTGATCCTGATCCTGCCCCAGACCCGACGGCAGGCAGGGTGCGATAAAAGTCGCTACTGCTCAGCCCATGGTCTGCAAGCCATGACTGGCCTGCCTGCGACTGATCGCGTCTGCGGTGGTCGTCTCCGGCGGTGAGCTCCACCACCTCTAGCTGCTGCTCCAAGAGCCGAATCGCCGGAAGCAGCCGATCGCGGTGCAGGCCATCAGGGTACAGCCCCGAGGGGGGGTAGTTAGAGGTCATGACAAACCCCACCCGTGCCTTCACCAGGGCCATCAGCAGCCGCTCCAGGATCATGGCATCGGCAATGTCGGAGATATGAAACTCATCAAAGCAGATCAGCCGATACCGCCGGGCTACGCGCAGGGCCACCTCAGACAGTGGGTCTTCGGTGCCGCGCAGGTCGTACATTTCGCGGTGTACGCCGCGCATAAACTCATGGAAGTGGACCCGAAGCTTGCGCTCCAAGGGCACGACATCGAAGAAACAGTCCATGAGAAAGGTCTTGCCCCGGCCCACTCCGCCCCAGAGGTAGATCCCCCGCGGCAGCGGGGGATGAATGAAGACCTTGGCCAGCCTACCGCCCCGCTGCGACTTGTAGTGCCTCCAGTCGTGAACACACCGCTCCAGGGCGGCGAGCCCAGCGGCCTGGCTGGGGTCAGGCTCGCCGGAATGCTCGGCAAGCCTTGCCCGGTATCGCTCTTCTACAGGACCCATGGCGTTATCTTTTTTGCCACTTGGCCAGCCTTATCACCCTACATATTCAGCGCCCGCTTATCCACCGCCAGAGCCGCCTCACGTATCACCTCTGACATGGATGGGTGCGGGTGACAGACCCGGGCGATGTCTTCGGCAGAGGCCTTAAACTCCATAGCCAGTGCCACCTCAGAAATAAGGTCGGAGGCTGATGCGGCCACGATATGCACCCCCAGCACCTCATCGGTGGTGGCGTCGGCCAGCACCTTAACAAACCCCTCCGCAGCATCCATGCCCAGGGCACGGCCATTGGCGGCAAAGGGGAACTGCCCTGCCTTATAGGCCCGGCCTTCCACCTTTAACTGCTGCTCTGTCTTACCCACCCAGGCAATCTCGGGCATGGTGTAGATCACCCACGGAATGCAGTTGTAGTCGATATGCGGTTTTTGGCCCGCGAGAATTTCGGCCACCATCACGCCCTCGTCTTCTCCCTTGTGGGCGAGCATGGGGCCACGGACCACATCGCCAATGGCAAAGATATTGGGCTTGTTGCTGCGGCAGTGGTCGTCTACAGGAACAAACCCACGGTCATCGGCGGCAAGGCCCACGGCCTCCAGGTTGAGGTTCTCGGTATTCGGCACGCGGCCCACCGAAACAATCAATCGATCGCAGTCAAGGGTCTGGGCTTTGCCGTCGGAAGACTTGTAGGCGATGCTGACTCCCTTAGCGCTGGTCTTCACCTCGCCAATGGCAACGCCCATTTCGATCTTCAGGCCCTGGGCGGTAAAGAGCTTAAAGGCCTCCTTGCCCACTGCCTCATCGCAGGCCGCCAGAAACTGCGGCGTGGCCTCTAGCACAGTAACGTCGGAGCCCAGGCGCCGCCAGACCGATCCGAGTTCCAGCCCAATCACCCCTGCGCCAATGACGCCCAGCCGCTTTGGCACCGAGTCGAAGGCCAGGGCGCCCTCATTGTCACAGACGATCTTGTTGTCCACGGCAATGCCTGGCAGATGACGGGCCTTTGATCCGGTAGCGATAATCACGTTTTTTGCCACGACAGCCTCGGTGCCACTGCTGCCCTGCACCTCAAGCAGCACCTGGCCATCGGCCTCGCCGGTAAACCGGCCGTGGCCCTTTAGCCAGGTGATCTTGTTCTTGCGGAACAAGAACTCTATGCCCTTGGTCATCTTCGAGACGATGCCGTCTTTGCGGGCAATCATCTTGGCAAGGTCGAAGCTCGCACCCTTGACACTAATGCCGTGGCTATCTGCATGGTGGGCGATATTTTCAAACTCTTCGCTTGAGGCCAAGAGCGCCTTGGACGGAATACAGCCCACATTCAGGCAGGTTCCCCCCAGAGCTGGCTCGCTCTGCGGGGTGAGCCACTTCTCCACGCAGGCGGTCTTAAACCCGAGCTGCGCGGCGCGAATGGCGGCTATATAGCCCGCCGGACCCGCACCAATTACAACGATATCGAATTCTTGTGCCATGGTCTGCCCCTTCTAGATTTCAAGAAGGAGGCGGGCAGGATCTTCCATGGCCTCTTTCATGGTCACCAGGCCCAGCACGGCCTCGCGGCCATCGATAATGCGATGGTCGTAAGACATGGCAAGGTAGTTCATGGGCCGAACCACCACCTGACCGTTCTCAACCACTGCGCGGTCTTTGGTGGCATGAATGCCCAGGATGGCCGACTGCGGCGGGTTGATGATGGGGGTGGAGAGCATGGAGCCAAAGACCCCGCCGTTAGAGATCGAAAAAGTACCGCCGGTGAGTTCATCGAGCGAGATCTTGCCCTCGTTGATGATGGGGGTTGAGAGCATGGAGCCAAAGACCCCGCCGTTAGAGATCGAAAAAGTACCGCCGGTGAGTTCATCGAGCGAGATCTTGCCCTCGCGTGCGCGCACGCCGAAGTCAGAGATGGTCTTTTCGATCTCGGCAAAGGTGAGCTGATCGGCATTGCGAATAATCGGCACCACCAGGCCCCGCGGCGAGCCCACGGCAATGCCAATGTCAAAGTAGCCGTGATAGACAATGTCATTGCCATCCACCGAGGCATTAAGCACGGGGTATTTCTTGAGCGCCGCCACCGCCGCTTTCACAAAAAAGGACATGAAGCCCAGCTTCACGCCGTGTTCTTTTTCAAACCGGTCGACATACTGCTTGCGCAGGGTCATCACCGGCGCCATGTTCACCTCGTTGAAGGTGGTCAGAATGGCATTGGTGGACTGCGACTGCAGCAGACGTTCTGCCACCCGGGCCCGCAGTCGGCTCATCGGCACCCGCTGCTCTGGGCGTCCTTCGAGCATGGCATCGGGGCCGAAGCTGGCCGCTACCGGTGGAAGGCTTGTGCCCATCGAGGGGGTGGGTATAGCCGCAGGCTTGGGCACAGAAACAGACGCAGGGGCTGGAGCAGGGGCACTCCCTTTGGTGGCGGCTGCCAGCACATCGCCTTTGGTAATGCGTCCGTCTTTGCCGGTACCTTGCGATACCGACACGCCGGTCTCGGCCATGAGCTTAGCCGCAGCGGGCATGGCAACGCCGGCCGAAGCACCGGACGAGGCCGCCTGTGTTGCCGCAGGCGCCGAAGCAGGGGCCGCCGCAGCCGATACCGCACCCGCCTTGGCCTCGGTGTCGATCTTGGCGATCACCTCGTTGGACACCACACTGCCGCCATCGTCTCTGAGCAGCTCTGTCAGAACCCCACTGGCAGGCGCGGGTACCTCAAGCACCACCTTGTCGGTTTCGATTTCGATGAGCGTCTCGTCTTGCGTAACCGCCTCGCCGGGTTTTTTCTTCCACTGCAACAGGGTGGCCTCTGCCACGGACTCCGATAACTGTGGAACCTTTACCTCATGAATAGCCATTTTGATATGTCTCTCAGTCTGTCTTGAAATGTGTTTGGAATAAGGAAATGGGATTGGTGACTAGGGTCTAGATAATCTGGGCGTTTTTCAGTCGCGCAAAGGCCGCATCGAGCAGATCTTTCTGGCGCTTCACAAAGACCTCGTAATAGCCAGAGGCAGGTGCGGCCAGGGCGGGACGCCCGGCATAGCCCAGCTTCATGCCGTCGGTCATGTGCTCGCGCAGATAGTGCTGGGCCTGGAACCAGAAGCCCTGGTTCTGAGGCTCGTCTTGCACCCAGACAATCTCGGTGAGGTTGGGGTACTTGCGAATCTCATTTCCAAACTGCTTGTGCGGAAAGGGATAGATCTGCTCCACCCGTACGATTGCCACATCGTCGCGGTCGCGCTCTCGGCGCTGGGTTACCAGGTCGTAATAGACCTTGCCGGAGCAGACCATCATGCGCTTGATCTTCTTGGCCTGAATGGTGGGGTCCACCTCGCCAATGACGGTCTGGAATCGGCCATGCACCAGCTGGTCTAAGGGCGAACTGGCATCCTTGTTTCGCAGCAGCGACTTCGGTGTGAAGACTACCAGTGGCTTGCGGAAAGCCCGAATCATCTGCCGCCGCAGAAGGTGGAAGATCTGGGCGCCGGTGGTGGGCTGGCAGAGCTGCATGTTCATGTCGGCGCAGAGCTGCAAGAACCGCTCTGGTCGGGCCGAGGAATGCTCCGGCCCCTGGCCCTCATGACCATGGGGCAGTAGCAGCGTGAGGCCACTTTGGCGGCCCCACTTCACCTCGCCTGAGGCAATAAACTGATCAATCACCACCTGGGCGCCGTTGGCGAAGTCGCCAAACTGGGCCTCCCAGATAACAAGGGCGTTGGGCTCTGCGGTGGAGTAGCCGTACTCAAACCCCAGCACGGCCTCTTCAGACAGCACCGAGTCGATCACCGTAAAGTTGGCCTGCTCAGGCGACACGTTCTGCAAGGGAATATAGGTGCCCGAGTCGTAACGCTCACGCTTCTGGTCGTGCAGCACGGCATGGCGGTGGGTAAAGGTACCCCGGCCGCAGTCCTGGCCACTGAGCCGAATGGCATAGCCGCTGGATACCAGCGAGGCATAGGCAAGGTGTTCGCCCATGCCCCAGTCGACATTGAGCTCGCCTCTGCCCATGGCGCGGCGATCGTTGAGCACCTTTTCTACCAAGGGGTGGACATTAAAGCCCTGGGGCACGGTGGTCACGCGCTCGGAGAGGCGCTGCAGCTCGGAGAGCGGAAGCCCCGTGTCGGCATCATCGGTCCATTTTTTGTTAAGGAACGGTGCCCAGTCGACCGAGAACTTGCTCTTGTAGTTGGTGAGCACCGGTTCGCGGGTGCCGCTGCCCTCGTCCATTGCAGCCCGGAAGGCCTTTACCAGGGCATCGCCCTCGCCTGGGGCGATCACGCCCTGCGCCTCAAGACGGTCTGCATAGAGCTTGCGGGTACCAGGATGGGCGCCTACGGCGCGATACATCATGGGCTGGGTAAGCGATGGCGTATCTTGCTCGTTGTGGCCCAGCTTGCGGAAACAGATGATGTCGATCACCACATCTTTTTTGAACCGGGTGCGGTATTCCACCGCAAGGTTGGTAACGAACACCACCGCCTCGGGGTCATCGCCATTCACGTGAAACACCGGCGCCTCGATCATCTTCACCACATCAGAGCAGTACAGGGTTGACCGTGTGTCGCGAGGATCTGAGGTGGTAAAGCCAATCTGGTTATTAATCACGATGTGCATGGTGCCGCCCACGCCATAGCCTCGGGTCTGGGCCATGTTGAGCGTCTCCATCACCACCCCCTGGCCTGCAAATGCGGCATCGCCATGCACCAGAACGGGTAGGATCTTCTCCCCCGAGTTGTGTCCGCGACGGTCTTGCCGCGACCGCACAGAGCCGGTAACCACGGGGTTTACGATCTCTAGGTGCGACGGGTTAAAGGACAGCGACAGGTGCACTGGGCCGCCCGATGTGGACACATCGCTGGAGAATCCCTGGTGATACTTCACATCGCCGGCAGGCAGGTCTTCGGCATGCTTGCCCTCAAACTCGGCAAACAGGTCTTTGGGCATTTTGCCCAGGGTGTTTACCAGCACATTGAGCCGGCCGCGGTGGGCCATGCCAACCACGATCTCTTCAACGCCACGGGCGCCAGAGGCTTCGATGAGTTCGTCCATGGCGGCGATGAACGACTCGCCGCCTTCAAGCGAGAACCGCTTCTGGCCAACATACTTGGTGTGCAGGTATCGCTCCAGGCCTTCTGCGGCGGTTACCTGCTTGAGGATGCTGACCTTTTTGTCAGCCGAAAAGTGCGGGTTGGTGCGGCTTGATTCCAGCTTCTCCTGAATCCAGCGCTTTTCGGCCGGATCAGAGACGTACATAAACTCAGCACCGATCTTGCTGCAGTAGGTATCTTTAAGGGCCTGAATAATATCGCGCAGGCTCATCTGCTCCTGGCCAAAATACAGGTTGTCCGCCCGAAAGGGCGTGTCGAGGTCGGACTCGGAAAAGTCGTAGAAGGCATGCTCGAGCTCAGGAATCGCCGGCCGCTCGCGCAGCTTTAGAGGATCGAGATCTGCCCACTGGTTGCCCAGGTAACGATAGGCCGCGATCAGACTCTGGACGTGAATCTGTTTGCGGGCAACCGAGAGGTCACGCTCGGCAACACGCGGCAGAAACTGGTTGTGCTTGGCCCGTTGGGCAAACGACTCGATAACCGGCGCATGCGGTAGGTCTCGGGTGTCCGCGTCGCCATTGGTTGCAGGAACATTTTGCAGCTGATCAAAATAACGACGCCAGTTGTCGGTAACCGACCCTGGGTTGTCGAGGTACATCTCGTAGAGCTCCTCAACATAGGGCGCGTTGGCCCCAAAGAGATACGAATTGAGCTGAAAGCTCTTCATCATGATTGCTTCACCTTTCTTAGCCTATGGCCTGAAACGATGCGGGGAACCCCTCTGCTGGGTAACGATGTCACCGTCACAGATTGCAACTGTTAAAAGTCCCCTACCCCCTCCTCCAATGAACAAAGGGGCCTAGAAAGCCCCTCCCCCAAACAAAAACTTATCGCGACTCTAATGGTTTTACTGGCCGCTCGGTGAGCCCGGTATACAACTGGCGCGGGCGGCCAATTTTGTACTCCGGATCTACGATCATTTCCTTCCACTGCGATACCCAGCCTATGGTGCGGGCCACGGCAAAGATACAGGTAAACATGTTGACTGGGATGCCCAGGGCCCTTTGCACGATGCCCGAATAGAAGTCGACATTGGGATAGAGCTTACGCTGCACAAAATAGTCGTCTTCCAGCGCGATTTTCTCTAGTGCCATGGCAAGCTTAAAGAGTGGATCGTTCTCCAGGCCCAGTTCTGCCAGCACTTCGCGACAGGTTTCCTGCATCAGCTTGGCCCGTGGGTCGAAGTTCTTGTACACGCGGTGGCCAAAGCCCATGAGCCGTGCGCCAGAGTTTTTGTCTTTTACCCGTTCCATAAACTCGCCCACTTTTTCCAGGCCCCCATTGGCCTGAATTTCTTCAAGCATCTCGAGGCAGGCCTGGTTGGCGCCACCGTGGGCTGGGCCCCAGAGGCAGGCTACTCCAGCCGCAATGGCGGAGAAGGGGCTGGTGCCCGATGAGCCGCAGAGCCGCACCGTAGAGGTGGAGGCATTCTGCTCGTGGTCTGCATGCAGAATAAGAATGCGGTCAAGGGCACGCTCAAGCACGGGATTGGGCTCGTACTTCTCGCAGGGCGTGGCAAACATCATGTGCATGAAGTTGCCCGCATACGACAGGTGGTTCTGCGGATACATATAGGGCTGGCCAATCGAGTACTTGTAGGCCATGGCAGCCAGCGTGGGCATCTTGGCGATCAGCCGCACAAAAGAAATGTCTTGCTGCTCGGGCGAATTGATATCGAGGCTATCGGGGTAGAACGCTGCCATACTGCCGCTGAGGCTGGCCAGAATTGCCATGGGGTGCGAGTCGCGGCGAAACCCCCGCACGGCAAACTGCATCTGTTCGTGCACCATGGTGTGGTGCATTACCAGCGACTGAAAGTCTTGGTACTGCGCAGGCGTGGGAAGCTCGCCGTAGTAGATGAGGTAGCAGGTTTCAAGAAAGTCACAGTGCACGGCCAGCTGCTCAATGGGATAGCCACGATACAAGAGCTGGCCTTTGTCGCCATCAATGTAGGTGATGCTGGAGTTACACGAGGCGGTAGACAAAAAACCCGTGTCGTAGGTGAACTTGCCCGCCTGCCCATAGAGCTTACGGATATCAATGACGTCGGGGCCGATGGTTCCCGTGAGGATTGGAAACTCCACCGATGGCGTGCCATCGCTAAAGCTCATTGTGGCCTTGTGCTCTGTAGTCATAGCGCCCTTCCCTTAAGTAGTTTTATAGTGATGCTGCCTGAGCGCGGGCCTGGGGCCGCGCTATGCCGCCCGGATCTCGTTGAGTACGCGCTGTGCCTGCGGGCTGGAGAGCAGTTCGTGCGCAGGCCGGCGACCCACCAACAAATCTAAAAGGTCATTGTCAGTGAGTTCGAGGATCTCGGCTAGACCATCATGGTCGTCTCGCGTAAAAAAATCGCCTTTACGCGTGAAAAAGCGCGTCAGCAAAAGATCGTTTTCGAGAAGCCCGCGCCGCGCGCGCCACTGAATGCGGCGCACCCAGTCGGGCGGCACGGGGTCTGACCCACCGCCGCTCACAGAAGCTGGCCCCCCTGAGAAAGCCGCTTCGCTGGACTGTGGCAGCATAAGCGTTACCAAATAGCTCGCGGTTGCTGTTCGCGCTTCGCACCTAGACGGTGCGACGGACCATCAACTCTTTAATCTTACCGATGGCCTTGGTGGGGTTAAGACCTTTCGGGCAGACATCCACGCAGTTCATGATGGTGTGACAGCGGAAGAGCCTATAGGGGTCTTCAAGGTTATCTAGACGCTCACTGGTAGCCTGGTCACGGCTATCGGCGATAAACCGATAGGCCTGCAAGAGGCCCGCCGGACCGACAAACTTGTCTGGATTCCACCAGAAAGAGGGGCAACTGGTGGAGCAACAAGCGCAGAGAATGCACTCGTAGAGGCCATCGAGCTCTTCGCGCTCCTCGGGGCTCTGCAGACGCTCCTTTTCGGGCGGCGGTGTTTCGTTAATAAGAAACGGCTTGATCGAGTGGTACTGCTTAAAGAACTGGGTCATGTCGACAATCAGGTCGCGGACCACCGGAAGCCCTGGAAGAGGCTTTAAGACAATCGGCTCTTTAAGCTCACGCAGGTTGGTGGTACAGGCCAGCCCATTTTTGCCATTGATGTTCATGGCATCGCTGCCACAGACCCCCTCACGACAGGACCGGCGAAACGACAGCGAGTCGTCGAAGTCTGACTTGATACGCATGAGCGCATCTAAGAGCATCTTGTCGGTGGGCTGCAGCTCCACGGTAAGGTCTTGCATGCGAGGTTTGGCATCAACATCAGGATCGTAACGGTAGATCGAGAATCGAACCGTGCGCGTGGCGGTGGTCATACCTGTTTGTCCTTTTCGGCAGTGGGTCTGTCGGAAATAGCGGAACGCGTTAGAAAGTACGTTTCTTAGGCTGGAAGGTTTCGACGGTGAGCGGCTTGAGGTTTACCGGCTTGAAGTCCAGACGATTGCCCTCGGAGTACCATAGCGAATGCCGCATCCATTCGGCGTCGTTACGCTCGGGGAAGTCGCTGTGGGCGTGTGCGCCGCGGCTTTCGGTGCGGGCCTCGGCAGACACGATCGTGGCCTTTGCTGTCTCGACAAGGTTGGCAAGCTCCAAGGCCTCAATACGCGCTGTGTTAAAGACCTGCGACTTGTCCTTTACATGGATATGCTGGGCCCGGTCGGCAAGCAACAGGATCTTTTCTTTGCCTTCGGTCAGCAATGCCGAGGTACGAAACACGCCGCAGTAGGTCTGCATGGTCTGGCGGATATCGCCGGCAATGTCTTGCACCCGCTCGCCTGAGGTGGACTGGTTGATATGGGCGAGGCGCTCCAGGGTTGGGTCGGCCCCATGCTCTGGAAAGCTGCGGTGCGAGTCATCGCGCAGCTTACGGCCCACGATATGGTTGCCCGCGGCACGGCCAAAGACCACCAGGTCGAGCAGCGAATTGGTGCCCAGACGGTTGGCCCCGTGCACCGACACACAGGCGCATTCGCCAATGGCATAGAGCCCATCCACGATCTCGTTGGGGTTGCCATTCTTGGGTGCCACCACCTGGCCATGGATGTTGGTGGGAATGCCGCCCATCTGGTAGTGAATGGTGGGCACGACCGGAAACTTGGCCATGGAGGTTGGTGGGAATGCCGCCCATCTGGTAGTGAATGGTGGGCACGACCGGAATGGGTTCTTTAATGGGATCGACGTTTGCAAACTTTAGGGCGATCTCGCGAATGGACGGCAGTTTTTTCAGAATCTTGTCTGCGCCCAGGTGGTCGAGCTTGAGCAGCACATGGTCTTTGTTCGGGCCACAGCCACGGCCCTCTTTAATTTCCTGGTCCATCGACCGCGAGACAAAGTCGCGCGGTGCCAGGTCTTTAAGAGTTGGGGCATAGCGCTCCATAAACCGCTCGCCATTGCAGTTGAGCAGAATGCCGCCCTCTCCGCGCACGCCTTCGGTAATCAGCACGCCCGCGCCCGCGACGCCCGTGGGGTGGAACTGCCAGAACTCCATGTCTTCGAGCGGAATGCCCGCACGGGCGGCCATGCCCATGCCATCGCCGGTATTGATAAAGGCATTGGTAGAGGCGGCCCAGATACGGCCGGCCCCGCCGGTGGCAAAGACCGTGACCTTAGCCTCAAGCACCATGACCTCGCCGGTCTCCATTTCGAGCGCAACCACCCCGACACAGGCACCTTCGCTATCACGAATAATGTCAAGGGCCATCCATTCCACAAAGAACTGCGTGCGGGCCCGGACATTGCGCTGATAGAGGGTGTGCAAGAGCGCATGGCCGGTGCGGTCGGCGGCCGCACAGGCCCGCTGCACGGGCTTTTCGCCCAGGTTGGCGGTGTGCCCGCCAAACGGCCGCTGATAGATGGTGCCGTCGGGGTTGCGGTCAAACGGCATGCCAAAGTGCTCAAGCTCATAGACCACCTTGGGTGCCTCGCGGCACATAAACTCAATGGCGTCTTGGTCACCGAGGTAGTCAGACCCTTTTACAGTGTCAAACATGTGCCAGTACCAGTTGTCCTCGCTCATGTTGCCCAGCGACGCGCCAATACCGCCCTGGGCCGCTACGGTGTGTGACCGCGTGGGAAACACCTTGGAGAGAACCGCCACATTAAGCCCTGCCTCTGCCAGTTGCAGCGAGCAGCGCATGCCTGATCCACCGGCCCCAACAATTACCGCGTCGAACCGGCGACGCGGCAGGTTACGGGTTTGGTGCATTTGAATCTCAGCCATTTTTTACACCCTCCAAAGCACATCGATCGCCCAGATGGCGCATCCCAACAGCCAGACGATAGTGAAGGCCTGTAGCGCAAGCCGCAGCCCCAGGGGCTTGACATAGTCCATCCAGATGTCACGCACGCCCACCCAGGCATGATAGAAAAATGCCAAGAACGCCAGCAGGGTGAAGACCTTCATCCAGGTCTGGGCAAACAAGCCCGACCAGCCGTAGTAGCCCGGCTCGGGCGCCAACAGCGCCGAAACCACCAGGATGACACTGTAACTGCCCAGTATGACCGCTGTAATACGCTGCGACAGCCAGTCGCGAAGCCCGTAATGCGCGCCCACAACGAGCCGCTTTTGACCGATACGAGGTTCTGACATTTAGAGCACTCCAAAAATCGCAAGCCAGGCCAGAAGCGAGACCACGAGACTAAGACCCATAAAGATCGTCGCAATCTGAGGGCTGGATTCTTTGGTGATGCCGAGATGCAGGTCGCTGATGAGGTGCCGCACGCCCCCAAAAAAATGGTGGATAAAGGCCCAGGCAAGACCGCAGAGAATGAGCTTGACCAATACCAGGTCGGTTAGCTCCATAAGGGTGGCGTAACTGAGCTCCGAGGTAAGGCTCAGGTCGAAGAGCCAGACGATGACTGGCAGAAGCAGAAACATTCCCGCCCCGCTGATGCGGTGCAGAATAGACATGACCCCAGCAATCGGCAGCCGATAGCTAAGAATCTGGCTGACATGGATATTGCGAAACTGCGGGCGCGGTTTTCGCGGCAATTCAGACATTTCTACTCCCTGAAGTTTTTTTTTATCTCCGTATTATAGAGCCCAGCCTTTGACACCGCCTAGGGTGAACCCTAAACTGCAGCCTCGTTCAAATTCTTTCCATTTCTCTTACTTGAAGCAATAAGGAGCTCCTTATGTCGCAGAAATCCCCCATGCGCGTGTCGGTTACTGGTGCTGCAGGCCAGATTGGCTACAGCCTTCTTTTCAGAATCGCCAGTGGCGAGATGCTCGGCAAAGACCAGCCGGTAATTCTTCAATTGCTGGAGATCCCAGACGAAAAGGCACAAAAGGGGCTCAAAGGGGTGATGATGGAGCTAGAAGACTGTGCGTTCCCGCTTCTTACCGGAATGTCTGCCCATAGCGACCCCAACACTGCTTTCAAGGATACCGACATTGCCCTGTTGGTAGGTGCCCGGCCTCGTGGCCCCGGTATGGAGCGCAAAGACCTGCTCTCGGCCAATGCCCAGATCTTTACTGCCCAGGGTAAGGCGCTTAACGCGGCCGCCTCGCGCAACGTGCGGGTCTTGGTGGTGGGAAACCCCGCCAACACCAATGCCTACATTGCCATGAAATCTGCCCCCGACCTGCCCCGCAAAAACTTTACGGCCATGTTACGGCTTGACCATAACCGCGCCGCCTCGCAGATTGCGGCTAAGACCGGTAAGCCCGTCTCTCAGATCGAAAAGCTCTGCGTCTGGGGCAACCATTCGCCCACCATGTACGCCGACTACCGGTTTGCGACCATTGCCGGCCAGCCTGTGAAGTCCATGATTAATGATGAGGAATGGAACCGCAACACCTTCCTTCCTACCGTAGGTAAGCGGGGGGCGGCGATTATTGAGGCACGGGGCTTGTCCTCGGCCGCCTCTGCGGCCAATGCGGCGATTGACCATATGCGCGACTGGGTGCTTGGCACTGCAGGGCGTTGGGTCACCATGGGAATTGCCTCTAACGGCGACTATGAGATACCCAAAGATGTGATGTACGGTTTTCCGGTGACCTGTGCCAATGGCGAATACAGCGTGGTGCAAGGGCTGGAGATCGATGCCTTCTCGCGTGAGCGCATGACCCACACCTTAAACGAGCTGCTCGAAGAACAGGACGGCGTAAAGCATCTGCTGGGCTAGGCCTTCTATCCCCGTTCTCAGCGCAGACACCATGGCAGGCCTTCACCCGGAGGAGGTCTTGGCGGCAACGGGCGGCAGTGACGCCCTCGTGGCGGCCTGCGAGCATTACGCGGGCGATGCCCGCAAGCTTGCCAAGGCCCTTGCCCTGCAAGCCTCGCGGGGCTGCGACTTTGATGTCACGATGGACCTTGAAGACGGGGCGCCTGCCGGGGCCGAGGCCGATGCGGTGCGCGCCCTGGTGGCCTTTCTTAACCAGTGGGACACAGACCAGGGCGGGTCTGTGTCGGCCAATGGCGGTGAATCGATCCATGGGTCTGGGCAGCGCCACGCGATTGGCTGCCGGGTGCATCCGCGCGAGCACCCGGCCTTTGCAGACGATCTACATGTGCTCGCCCACGCGCTTCGTGTGCCGCTGGCCTACCTCACCATTCCCAAAACAGAAGGGGTGGCAGATGCCACCGCGGCCATTGCCCATGCGGCGCAGACCTTTGCAGCAGCCGGTAAGCGCCTGCCCCCCGTGCAGCTTCTGGTGGAAACCCATGGCGCGGTACGCGAGGCCTTTGGGCTTGCCGCGCTGCCCGAGGTGCGTTTTCTGTCGTTTGGCCAGATGGACTTCACCAGCGCGCATCATGGGGCGATATCGGCCGAGGCCATGCACAGCCCTGGCCAGTTTGATCACCCGCTGCTGCGCAGGGCCAAAGTCGAAATTCTCGCGGCCTGTCATGCAGCCGGAAAGATTCCCACGCACAATCCCACTGTGAACTTTGCCGATTCTGACCAGACCCGCGCCGATGCCCAGCAGGCACGCGCCATCGGTTTTCTGCGCATGTGGAGTATTCACCCCAGCCAGGTGGGCCCGATTGTCGAGTCGTTTGCCCCGAGTGGCGATGAGGTAGAGGCCGCGGCTGCCTTGCTGCTTCATGCGCAGGCCAGCCAGTGGGGGCCGATTGCCTTTGGCGGCAAGCTGCACGACCGCGCGAGTTACCGGTATTTTTGGACACTATTGAAAAAGGCGCGGGCGATGCACCGCCCCATTCCTCAGGCCGCTGAGGCCGCATTTTTTTGAGTACACAAAATTTTTATATGACCAAGGGAGCCGTCACCATGTCACACAACCTGCACAACACGTTTCAAGACTACAAGACCAGTTCTGGCGCAAGCCATAAGTTTTATAGCCTGCCGGCCCTTGAGAAGGCGGGTGTTGGCCCCGTATCCAGGCTTCCGGTATCGATTCGCATCGTGCTCGAGTCGGTGCTGCGCAACTGCGACGGCAAGAAGGTAACCGAAGACCATGTGCGCCAGTTGGCCAACTGGAAGCCCACTGCAGAGCGTGTCGATGAGATTCCGTTTGTACTGGCGCGTGTGGTTCTGCAAGACTTTACCGGTGTGCCCTTGCTGGCAGACCTTGCGGCCATGCGCAATGTGGCCCACAGCATGGGCAAGAACCCCAAGCTCATCGAGCCCCTGGTACCGGTCGATCTGGTGGTCGACCACTCGGTAATGATTGACCACTACGGCACCAAAGATGCGCTTGATCTGAACATGAAGCTCGAGTTTCAGCGCAACGAAGAGCGTTATCAGTTTATGAAGTGGGGCATGCAGGCCTTTGACACCTTTAAGGTGGTGCCCCCCGGCATTGGCATCGTGCACCAGGTGAATCTGGAGTACCTGGCACGCGGCATTCATACCAAGAACAACATCAGTTACCCCGACACGCTTGTCGGTACCGACAGCCACACCACCATGATTAATGGCATTGGCGTGGTGGGCTGGGGCGTGGGTGGTATTGAGGCTGAGGCCGCTATGCTGGGACAGCCGCTCTACTTCCTCACCCCCGATGTGATTGGCGTGAATCTCACCGGCAAGCTGCCTGAGGGCACCACCGCGACAGATCTCGTGCTCACTATTACCGAGATGCTGCGCAAAGAAAAAGTGGTGGGCAAGTTTGTGGAGTTTTTTGGCGAAGGCACCGAGACGCTCTCGCTGCCCGACCGCGCCACCATCGCGAACATGGCGCCCGAGTATGGCGCCACCATGGGCTTCTTCCCGGTGGATGCGGTCACGGTTGACTTCATGAAGGCCACCGGTCGCACTGCGGCAGAGGTAGAGGCCTTTGAGGCCTACTTCAAGGCACAGAACCTGTTCGGTATTCCCCGCCAAGGCCAGATCGACTACACCAAGGTGCTCTCGCTCGACCTCTCGGCCATCAAGCCCTCGCTGGCTGGCCCGAAGCGCCCGCAAGACCGCATAGAACTGATCGCGATGAAAAACACCTTTGCTGAGCTCTTTAGCAAGCCAGTGGCCGAAAACGGCTTTGCCAAGCCTGCGGCAGAGCTTACCAAGCGGGTGAAGGCGGGCAGCACCGACCTGGGCCATGGCGATGTGCTTATTGCTGCGATTACCTCTTGCACCAATACCTCGAACCCTGGCGTGCTGCTGGCCGCAGGCCTGCTCGCGAAAAAGGCGGTAGAGAAGGGGCTTACCGTTAATAAGCGCATAAAGACTTCGCTGGCACCCGGAAGCCGCGTGGTCACCGAGTACCTCACCAAGGCAGGCCTGCTGCCCTATCTCGAGCAGCTTGGGTTTAGCGTGGCGGCCTATGGCTGTACCACCTGTATTGGAAACGCGGGCGACCTGACCCCAGAGTTTAACGATGCCATTGTGAAGGAAGACCTGGTCTGTGCGGCGGTGCTCTCGGGTAACCGTAACTTTGAGGCGCGTATTCACCCCAATCTGCGTGCCAACTACCTGGCCTCACCCCCGTTGGTAGTGGCCTACGCTATTGCCGGGTCTGTGCAGAAAGACCTTAATACCGAGCCGCTCGGACAGGGCAAGGATGGCCCGGTGTACCTAAAAGACATCTGGCCCACCAGCCACGAGGTGGCGGCCGTCATGGGCCATGCCCGTGACCCGCAGACCTTCCAGCGTCTGTATGGCGACCTTACCAAAGACCATCACCTTTGGAACAACATTAAGGGTACTGCAGGCCAGGTCTACGACTGGCCAAAGTCCACCTATATTGCCCGGCCACCCTTCTTTGATGGCTTCTCGATGTCGCCGTCGGCCACGGGAAGTATTACGGGTGCGCGGGTGCTTGCCATTCTCGGCGACTCGGTGACGACAGACCATATCTCGCCCGCGGGCTCTATTAAAGAAGTTTCTCCTGGGGGTAAGTATCTGGTGGACAACGGCGTGGTCAAGGCCGACTTCAACAGCTACGGCTCTCGGCGCGGCAACCACGATGTCATGGTGCGCGGCACCTTTGCCAACGTGCGCATTAAGAACCTCATGCTGCCGCCCAAGGCCGATGGCAGCCGCGAAGAAGGCGGGCTTACGCTCATGCAGCCTTCCGGCGAGAAAACATTTATCTATGATGCCGCGATGGCCTACCAGAAGGCGGGCACGCCCACGGTGGTGATTGGTGGCGAGGAATATGGCACCGGGTCTTCGCGCGACTGGGCGGCCAAGGGCACGCAGCTGCTGGGCGTTCGCGCGGTCATTGCAAAGTCGTTTGAGCGGATTCACCGTTCTAACCTCGTAGGTATGGGCGTGCTGCCGTTGCAGTTTAAGGGCAGTGATTCGGCGCAGTCTTTGGGGCTGGAAGGGTCTGAGGTCTATGACATCGAGATTCCCAAAGACCTAGTACCGCAGCAAGACCTGGTGGTCTCGGTCACACGTAAAGACGGCAGCAAGATGCAGTTCACCGCCCTGTGCAGAATTGACACACCCATTGAGGTTGACTACTTCCATCACGGGGGTATTCTTCCCTTTGTCCTGCGGGAGCTTATGGCGGCGTAAAGGATCTCATGAAAACATCTCCATCATCACGGCGCGGCCGGGCCTCGCGAGAGGCCGACCTGCTGATTCAGCTCGCTGAGGGCTTGGCACTGTCTGGCAGTCGCGCAGAAGACCGGTTCTGGGAGCATCGCCTTGACCAGGAGATCGACGCCCTGCTGGAACAGGGCGATGAAGGGTCGCTCAACGCAGCGCTTGATCGGCTGGCCGATCGCGAGTCACGCGCCTATGAAGAGCTGGCGGATGCCATCGAAGGCCGGGTGGAGCACAGCACCGTGGCCTCAAGCGATGGCCCGCGCGACCTGCTCTTGTTTGCCGCGCCGGTGCTGGCCTGGTCGCGTATGCCGCTGCCCACACGTTCGGT
>Ga0194123_10001768_pt1 | contig 30822 bp, 41 predicted proteins | sample TA2MahsurfametaG_5_FD_155479 | JGI IMG/M metagenome (GOLD analysis project Ga0194123, IMG submission 155479) | Freshwater microbial communities from Lake Tanganyika, Tanzania - TA2015023 Mahale A surface | ecosystem: Environmental > Aquatic > Freshwater > Lake | place: Tanzania: Lake Tanganyika... | reverse complement strand
AGCTGAACAACCTGGTGGGACTACACAGTTAGGCGCTGATCGATCGATTGGATGCGGGTCTGAATGCTGCTTTTCAGCGCATTGCAGTTGCAATGACCTTGTCGCCGCACCTCGAGGATCCGTTTGAGCTCAGGTAGAGGCACGTCCATCGTTCGGAGAGCACGGATCAGGCCCAATTCCGCCACCACAGCCGTCATCTCAAGCCCTTTTTTGCTGATCTCGGGCGCCTCGAGACGCAGTGAGTCAGGAGCCTGTCCCTGCAGGACCCCGCGTGCCGTTTGGCGATGGAGTGGCTGAGCAGCCTGGCGCTGGTGGCCGTGGATGGCTCCATTGCCTCGATGTGTGCAGCTGGTGGGGGAAATCCCGGGAGCTGTGGGTGGAGCCATCGCACAAGCTGCAGAAGCTGGTCCGGACGTGATCGGGGTGTGGCAGTGGGAACCACAGGTGGAATTGCAGGCGCTGTTGGAGGTGCTCGAACCGATCCGCCCGCTAGATCACCACTGAAGATCTGATCGCCCTTGCGCATCAGGCATCACCTGGGCCATGAGTGAGCGGTGCTCGCTTCACGAGTCAGGAGAGGTCATCACCCCCTGGCCGTCATCACAGCGATGCACGGGGCTGCACTCCTCACACCGCAGCCCACCCAATTTCTCCTCAAGGCCCCAGGCATGACAGCGTTTTCCGTGTTCTTCTGCGATCAGGAGCGCTGCAGCATCCAGCCGGTACGGGCCATGGACTCCGATCACGCCATTGCTCAGGTGCGCAGCCGTGTGCCTGATCTGCGGCGCGTGGCGGTGGTGCCCGATGAACTTCTGGAGGGTGTTGACCCGCAGCAACTGCTGCAGGAGTGGATTCAGGTCGGAGTCTGAGCAGGGTGGCTAAGGGTCAGTTGTTGGCAGACGGTGAGCAGCCAGGATTGCCACACACTTGGGGCGATGGTGCGTTCGGTGGCCCCATCACCGAGCCAGTCAGATCCGCGGGCTTTGCCTCAGTCAAAGGCGCGCGAGGTGGCTGCCTGGGCGATCAAGCCTTGGTAGCGGAGGGCTTCTGCGCTGGCGTTGCCATGGGTTTCTTGCTCGCCGGTGTCGCGGTTGATTTGGCCGCTGGCTTCGCGGCTGAGGTGACCGCTGGCGGCGGGGCGGGCTGTGGTTTGGGGATTGGTTTGGCGTTGGCGCACAAGCTCACCACCATCAGGTCTTCCCCGCCGCGCTCTTTGGATTCCGCGGCGGCATAGGGAAGCCGCCAGCCACTCCAGGCCTGATCACCGGTTCTGATGCTGAGCTTGAGCGTGTCGCAATGCACAGCCACGCTGGCTGTGGGGGCCGATCCATTGGTGGTGGCGGCTGTATCAGGGCCGCATTTCACGCTGGTGGTGCGGACACCGTCGGCCATCAATTTCCAGCCGGCCCAGTCGTAGCGGCAGGCGCCAAAGGTCTGCCAGCGCGGTGCCTTGAGCGCGTTGAGCTTCTGCAGGAGCGCTTTTTCTTTCTCGCTCAGCCCTGTGGCATCAACAGCTGGCGCTGGTGTGGTGAGCGCAGCGGCGCCAGCATCTGTGCCTGCGGTGGGGGCTGGTTCTTGGCTATTGGTGCTCTCGACTGCCGCCGGAGCCTCCTGGGCGTTGGCAGTGGCCAGCGGAACAGCGCAGAGCGCCAAGGCGGCGATCAGGAGCAGAGGGCTTCGAGCCACGCCCGTTCGCGTCATGGCTGGATCACGGTGGAGAGATCAGAACCACTCGAGCACGGCGTCCTCTTTGCGGTTCACCCGTGCTGCAGGTGTGCGGCGCTCGAACTCCAGACGGATCGAACGCTCCTGCTGACCATCTGCGGCGAAAGCCTTGATCGGATACAGCTGCTCCCCATCGCGGAAGGGCACGTGCACGCGGAAGGTGCCATCGGCCTCCAGTGGAATCTCCTGCTCACCGATCGAGAGGCGGGCGCTGGGTTCAGTGGCGCCGTAAACGATCAGCTCGGCATCGGCCACCAGCCAGAAGGAGCGGGGCCGCACGCTGCCACTGCCGGATTCACTGCGGCCGCTGGCCCAGAGGCCAGCGCCGGAGTCGTTGAGACCGCCGCTGCGAGCTGAATCCTGATCCCACTCGTGCAGCACCTCAGATCCCACCCGCCGGCTGCGCACAGCGCTGGCGGTGGAGAGCTGATAGATCCGCTCATGCTCCACACCGCCGCTCACCACCGGCTCGGCGGCGGCAACAACAGGTGTCTCGAGCGAGAAGGGCACAAAGGCATCGGCCACCACGGCCGTTGGCTCGAGCGCTGGCATCCGCGCCACCGAGGAGGTGGCCAGGGAGAACCAACCGCCGCTCTTGGTGCGATATCCGAGTTCCACGCGGTAATCGCGATCGCTCAGCGGCATCGGCAGATGCCACTCGCGTGCGCCGGAGTTCACCACGAGCTCCTGCAGTGTGTGGGGATGGGCGGCGCCCAGGGGGAGCCCGGTGACATCCGCCACCCGCAACGCCAACTGCGTGGCACCAGCGGCCGCAGCGAGCTGTTGATCGCCGGCGCTGATCTCCCAGAACACGTAGGCCCACTGGGGATCACGCGGCAGGAAGGTGATGTGGCTGGGGAGTTCGGAGGCTTCCGAACCAAGCGATAGCGCCGATGGGGAGGGAATGGCGTCGTGCTCGACGGCCGCGGGCGAGGTCTTGGGCAGCGCCTCACTCACTGCCTCCAGAAGGCCACCTTTGTCGAGACCGCTGTAGCCCCCCAGGCCGATGCGCTTGGCGAGATCCCGCAGTTGAGCAATGCTCCAGCCCCCGAGATGGGAGAGGCCGTTACCGCCGCTCTCTGCTCCGGAAACTGCCATCTCAAGCTCGCGTTCAGTGCCGAAATGATCGCGTGGGGGCTGGAGGCTCAAGGGTCCGCGTCAGTGAACCCGCATCCGCGCGGGAGCATTGGTACGCAGGGCATCTCGCTGATCAGAGCAGCACGCGTCACTGCACCCATGCGCAGCTCAACGTCCGTTGTTGGCGGCACCAAGAGGGCTTATCGCGCACTCACTTCCGGTTTGCGAAACAAGCCATCGAGATAGTGGCGCACCACCGGTTTGTCCTGGCATCCCTGTTGAAACAGAAAACTGGCCAAGGCCGATTGCATGAGCCGGTATTGATCCCATTGGGGGTGCTGCTCAATGAATCCCACCATGGCGTCAAACAGATCAGCAGGGAATTGGTTTTCCACACTCACATGGGCCGCCATTGCATCAGGAACCTCGAGCAACCTTCACCTCATTGCGTTCACCGACCCATCAGCGCACACCGCAAGCCCGAGCAGTCAAAAGAGGCTTCGCATCACGTGACGCAGGGGGCTCGTCGCGGGACTAACTGCGCTGGAACAGATCTGCAGCCCATCCAGCTCGCTTGATCCACAGGCTCGATTCGAGCGGTGGCGCCTGTCAAGGGGGAAACACTTTTCCGGAAGACTTCCTGGAGATGGCGTTGACAGCTTGGGTCTGGTCCTGGACCCATGTGGAAAACCTGTGGAAAAGTGCTGATGCGCTGGGGTTTCGGCGGCTCTTCAGGGGTGCTGATCGATCGCGGGCTGATCCCAAGCAATCGCGATCAGCGGCTCAAACGCTGCATCCACCCCTGGACAAACGGCCTCATCTCAAGGCGTGCAGCGGAGCAGTACTGATGCAGCGCAACTGTTCATGCAGGCTGAGCTGTCCGGATTGACGCCACCAGCGAAAGCGCTGCAATGCTCCGTCCTGCCATAGCCAGCCCTTGACGTGGCCTTGGTGCACATCCCAGCGCCACTCCACCAAATCGTTGAGGTTCAGGCCGCTCGTCTCCAGGCTTTGCAGCAGCTCCCGCTGAATCTGGCTGGGCCGAAGGCGATCGCAGCACTGGCCCTCCAGCCGCAGGGGCACCGGTTGATCCAGGACCCAGGCACTGATCTGCTCCAGGGCCTGCTTGACGCGTGGAGCGGGACGCGGATGTTGCATGACGCCAAGGCGACTAGCCCACCTTGCAAGCGTCGCTTGCCGAAATGCAGTGTGTCAGTCGCGAAGCGTCACAAATGTTGCGTGGGTGATCGGGTGGTCGTCTTTAGCGGCTGATTGCCACGGTTCCAAAGAGACCAACGTCATTGCATCGTGGCGCCAACAAGGTCGCTCTGTTCCGTGAGCTAACGATGAAGGTCAAAGCGATCCAGCTCCATCACTTTCACCCAAGCATTAACAAAGTCGCGAACAAAGCGTTCGGCTCCATTCTCTTGAGCGTAAACCTCAACAATGGCTCGTAATTGGCTATTGGAGCCAAACACCAGATCCGCCCGCGTCGCTGTCCAACGCACGGTCCCATCGCTGCGGTGACGTGCTTCATAGATGCCTTCCGTACTGCCTGGGCCCCAGACCGTGGCCATGTCCAACAGGTTCACGAAGAAATCCGTACTCAGCACACCGATGCGATCGGTGAATACACCGTGCAAACTGCCATCGCTGTTCGTACCCAGAACACGAAGGCCACCGACCAGTGCCGTGAGCTCGGGGGCACTCAAGCGCAGTTGTTGCGCTCGATCGAGCAACAGCTCTTCGCCTCGCAGCGGCAGATCAGCCCGCTGCCAATTGCGGAATCCATCGGCCAAAGGTTTCAGCACATTGAACGCAGCGGCGTCGGTTTGTTCCACCGTGGCGTCCACACGCCCTGCGCGGAATGGCACGGGCATTGGCACACCTGCCGCCGCCGCCGCTTGTTCCACGCCTGTGCAGCCACCTAACACGATCAAATCAGCCAGCGAAATCCTTGTCCCATCCGTTTGAGTGTTGTTGAAGGCGGTCTGGATGCCTTCCAACACACTGAGGACTTTGGCGAGTTGCTCGGGTTGGTTCACCTCCCAGCTGCGCTGAGGCTGCAAACGGACGCGTGCCCCATTGGCACCACCTCGCTTGTCCGAGCCCCGGAATGTGGAGGCCGATGCCCACGCGGTGCTCACCAGCTCAGCGATCGTGAGACCGCTGTCAACGAGCTGCTGCTTCAACGTCGCCACATCGGTGGCATCCACCAGTGGATGATCAACCGCAGGCAGGGGATCCTGCCAAGACATCACCTCGGCGGGGATCTCTGGCCCCAGATACAACGAGCGTGGACCCAGGTCGCGGTGGGTCAATTTGAACCAGGCCAGTGCAAAGGTGTCTGCGAAAGCCTGTTGATCCTGGTGGAAACGCCTGGCGACCGGCTCCATAATCGGATCATGCCGCAGCGATAAGTCGGCCGTCGTCATGATCGGGGCGGACGATAAATCAGGCACATGGGCATCAGGAATCATGTGCTCCGGCTTGACATCTTTGGCCACCCATTGCCATGCACCTCCAGGGCTCTTGATGAGATCCCATTCATAGGTGAACATCATCTCGAAGTAGCCCTGATCCCATCGGGTGGGATTGGGCTTCCAGGCCCCTTCGATGCCTGTGGTGATGGTGTACTCAGCCTTGCCGCTGGCATACCGATTGGCCCAGCCGAGGCCTTGTGCTTCAAGTGATGCTCCCTCGGGTTCCACATCGAGATGGCTGGTTGGCGCCGCCCCGTGGCATTTGCCAAAGGTGTGGCCACCAGCCACAAGAGCAACCGTTTCCTCCACGGTCATGCCCATGCGTGCAAACGTGTCGCGCACCTCGCGCCCGGAGGCGACGGGATCGGGGTGGCCATGGGGCCCTTCTGGATTCACATAGATCAGCCCCATCTCCACCGCAGCTAACGGTTGCTCTAAGGCGCCGTCAGCAAGGTGGCGATCATCCGCAAGCCAGCTCGTTTCCTTGCCCCAGTACACATCCTCCTCTGGCTGCCAGATATCGGTGCGTCCTGCTGCAAAGCCCAGGGTTTGGAAACCCATGGATTCCAGTGCCACGTTGCCTGTAAGCACAATCAGATCAGCCCAGGAAATGGCATTGCCGTAGCGCTGCTTGATCGGCCACAACAGCCGCCGGGCCTTGTCGAGGTTGGTGTTGTCGGGCCAACTGTTCAGTGGTGCAAAGCGCTGATTGCCGTGCCCCGATCCTCCGCGACCATCCGCGAGTCGGTATGTGCCGGCGCTGTGCCAGGCCATGCGGATGAACAGCGCGCCGTAATGCCCCCAGTCCGCTGGCCACCACTCCTGCGAATCGGTCATCAGCGCGCGCAGGTCGGCTTTGAGGGCGTCGTAGTCGAGCGAACTGAAGGCTTCGGCGTAGTTGAAGCTGCTCCCCAGGGGGTTGGAGGAGGGGTGGTGTTGATGCAGCAGCCCCACCTTGATCTGGTCCGGCCACCACTGCTGGTTGGTGGTTCCACCTGCAGGAGTCACAGCACCCACATGGCCGCGAAAGGGGCACTTCAGTTCAGACATGTTGTCCTTCAGTCGCGATGCAGAATTCGCTTCAAGGTGAAGCTAACCAGCTTGAACTGGTTGTCACTGCAGGTGACCAGAACCGTTACGCGCTCCTTTGGCAAGGCGAAGATACAGTCGTGTGTCAATCAACACCCAAGCCGAGCGAACGCTCAAGTGGGCAGGCACTTCCCTGCATAAAGGGTTCCATGATGGTGGTTGCTGGCTCACCAACAGGAGTCACAGAGATAACGAAGAGGCGTACATCTTTGCGGCACCTTCTATTCGCTGATCGATCGACTAACTATGCATTGTTGGCATTAAGCGCGCCATAACATCCGCCCCCCAAGAGGACCATCTGCCGATGGATCGCATCAATGAAGCGATCGATCGGCTGCGCCGTGGCGATGTGCGTTACCGCTTTGTTCTCGATGCACTGCAGGGGTGAGCGTGTGGTAGCGGTTCAACCATTGAGCCAGCTTGATTAACTTCGGAGTCCACTTCAGCCAGGCGCGACAACACAAGGGCCAAATCGATTGCGGTGAGCTCGCCGTCCGCCCGCCAATGCAGGCAGGTTCGGCCCAAACAGTCACTGCCTACAGGGGCATCTCCGTGGAGATGAAGAGAGGAGTCCGTCATGGCGGACCTCCGTGGATTCGTTAGGGCCACTCTCTCTGGTGGAGCGGGATTCGCGATGCCCCCATTTGGGGGTTTCTCTAGTGCGATGCAGCGCTGTCGTGGCGCATGCGCGATGCTCACACCAACAGTGCGCCTTAACGCAGCGTGTGGATCAACCTGGCCATGCTCCTGGCAGGGGTTCTGCTGCTCCTCGGAATTGCCTCCAGCAAATTCTCGGCACGGCTCGGGATGCCCGTTCTTGTCTTGTTCCTCTCGGTGGGGATGCTCGCGGGCTCCGAAGGGCTTGGCTGCATTCCCTTTGAGAACTACGACCTAGCCAACAGCGTTGGCAGCGTGGCGCTGGCGTTGATCCTGTTCGATGGCGGCCTGCGCACCTCGTTGGACGCCGTTCAGCGTGTCTGGCGTCCAGCCATGGCGCTGTCCACGATCGGGGTGCTGATCACGTCCCTGCTCACGGGTCTGGCGGCGGCGTGGGTGCTCAAACTGCCACTGCTGCAGGGCCTCTTGGTGGGCAGCATCGTGGGTTCCACTGATGCGGCGGCCGTGTTTTCGGTGCTGCGCACCAGCGGCCTGAAATTGCCCGATCGCTTGACCTCCACGCTGGAAGTGGAAAGCGGGTCGAACGACCCGATGGCGATCTTTCTCACCCTGGGGTTGGTCCAAATCATCACCGGCGGAGCGGGCAGCACCCAGGACTTAGTGGTGTTGTTTCTCAGCCAATTCGGTGTGGGTGCACTGGCGGGCCTTGGTGTTGGCCGCTTGGCCACCACGGCGATCAACCGCATCAACCTCACTTACCCGGGCCTTTATCCCCTGCTGGCGCTGGCCTTCGGTCTGGTGGCCTTTGGCGTGGCAGCGGTGCTGGGTGGTAGCGGCTTTTTGGCGGTGTACGTGGCCGGAATTGTGTTGGGCAGCAGCTCCATCGTGTTCCGCCGCGGCATTTTTTCCTTCCACGACGCCATCGCCTGGCTGGGGCAAATCGTTCTTTTTGTGATGTTGGGCTTGCTCAGCTTCCCCAGCCGCCTGCTGGCTGTGGCCTGGGAGGGACTGTTGATCGCGATCGTGCTCATCCTGATCGCCAGACCACTGGCGGTCTGGGCCTCAGCCTGGCCGTTTCGGTTTCGCCGCCGCGAGCTCACCTTTCTCTCCTGGGTCGGGCTCAAGGGTGCGGTGCCGATCACCCTGGCCACCTTTCCGCTGATGGCCGGCGTGCCCCAGAGCCAGCTGATCTTCAACGCGGTGTTTTTTGTAGTGCTGGTGTCAGCGATCACCCAAGGTTGGTCGCTGCCGCTGGTGGCCCGCTGGCTAAACATCGGCCGCCCGGCGGATCCCACACCGGCTCTCTCCGTTGAGATCAATGCCCTGCGGCAGGTGGATGGTGAAATCCTCGACTACACCGTGAAACCTCGCACCCACGTGGCCGGTCAGCGCCTGCGGGACTTAGCCCTGCCCGATGGCGTTGTGGTGTCGTTGATCGTGCGCGGACGCGATGTGGTGATGCCCAGGGGCACCACGCTGTTGATGCCAGGTGATCACGTGTTCGTGGCGATGCGGATGAACCTCGAGCCATTCATCAATCGCCTGTTCGAACCCGATCCGGAACCAACCGTTTGTCCAGAGGATCTGCAGCTCAGCTTCTCTGCAAGCGCCAGCCTCGAGCAGTTCTGTGGCTTTTTCGGTTTGCCGCTCCCAGAAGGAAGTGGTCCAGGCGCGCAACAGAGCATGGGATCGCTGCTGGCCGCATCCCCTTCTCGGCGAGGGCTGCGAATCGGCGGTCTGTTGATCCAGGCTGGAGTCGATGCCGACCATGTCTCAGTGAGCCGCAGTCACGAGCCTGCAGGCGCTGCAGCGCGGTAACCCGCGTCGCCGCTCGGCCTCGCATAGAGTCTTAAGGAACCATAAAGCTGACAGGTTTTTGTTGATGCGGTGCAGCGATTGACCTCTCCTGTTGCCCTGTTATCGCGCCCGAACAGCCCGCGTCAGCCAAAGAGTCAACGCTCTTATCCCAGCAAGGCAGAGCTTCTCCAGGCTCTGCCCCATGAGTTAACACGTTTCAACCCGCGCAAAGCCTGGGGCAGCCTGGGTCTCTCGCTGGGACTGTCATTAGTGGCCTACGCCGTAGGCACGCAGATTCCCTTGGAGCTTTGGGCCGCGCCGCTCTGGGTTCTGTACGCCATCGTCACCGGCACCGTGGCGATGGGGTGCTGGGTGATTGCGCACGAATGCGGCCACCGTGCCTTTCATCCGAATCGCCAGATCGAAAGCGCTGTGGGCTTCATCCTCCACAGCCTGATGCTGGTTCCCTACCACAGTTGGGCACGGAGCCATGCGGTGCATCACGCCCACTGCAATCACCTGGAAGAGGGCGAGACGCATGTGCCCCCGAGAGAGGATTCAACCTCAGGCCGGATCACCGAGAAGCTCCGCCAACGCCTTGGTATCAGACTGTTTGGCTGGGTTCAACTGTTTAGTCACCTGGTGCTGGGCTGGCCGCTTTACCTCTTCTTCGGGGCCACAGGCGGGGAAGACTACGGCCGCCCAACCTCTCACTTCTGGAACGGTTCGTTCTACGACAGAGGAAAGCGCTCGCTCTTCCCTAGAGCATTTCGTAGCCAGATGGTGCGCTCGAATCTAGGCATTCTCGCTGTTCTGATCCTCTTGGGCTATTGCTCTCTGCAGTTCTCCCTATTCAGAGTGCTGTGCGTGTATGGCTTGCCCTACATCGTGGTAAATGTCTGGTTGATCACTTACACCTGGCTGCAACATTCGGATCTTGAGATTCCGCATTTCTCATCGGATCAATGGACCTGGGCCAAAGGTGCTCTGCAAACCGTTGATCGCCCTTACGGACCGCTTCTGAATTGGCTCCACCACGGCATTGGTTCCACCCATGTCTGCCATCACGTCAATGCACGCATTCCTCACTACAACGCCTGGAGAGGCAATGCCCTCTTGAAACAGCGCTACCCAGAACTGATCCGCTACGACGCCACTCCCATTCATCAGGCCCTCTGGCGGATCGCAACGCGCTGCGCAGCCGTGCGCCTGAACCCCACCGATGGGGCGTTTTATTACTGAGGCGTTGGCCCGCTCAGGTGAGCCAGGAGAACGTCAGCTGGATCAAGGCGAAGCCGAGGAGTGAACACCCCGCCAGCAACGACAGACTCTTCAGCAAGGGAGCCCCAACAGGGAGATACAGAATTTCTAAAGGTCCTGTCGCCTCATTGGGGGCCGTTGGGCGGATCGGACACAAAAAAAGCGGGCCGGTGCCCGCCCTGAGGAACGTCTAACGAATTGTAAAGGTCCCGCGGGTCTGACCGTGAGATCAGTTGCGTTGGCCTCGATCAGCGCGTAAAGCCAACGTGCTTCGTCTCAGGCCCTGTGAGCCGCGCAAACATGTAGCCCGTTCCGCGAGCCGTAAGGATCAGGCTGGGTTGATCGGCATCGTCTTCCAGCTTGGAGCGCAACCGAGACACATGCACATCCACCACCCGGCTGTCGCTGGCACGCTCTGGCTTGTAGCCCCAAACGGCTTCCAGCAGCTCGAGCCGGGAAATCGCCTCTCCCGAGCGGCGCACCAGGAGTTCAAGCATGCTGAATTCCATGCCGGTGAGGCGCACGCGCGCTTCCCCCCTGAACACCGCGCGGCGGTTGAAATCAATCGAGAGCTCACCCACGTGCACGACACCGCCCTGGCCTGGCGTTGCTGAACTCTGGCCTGAACCGTTCTCGACCCTGCGCATCACGCTGCGGATCCTGGCCTCCAACTCCTTGGGGCTGAAGGGCTTCACCACATAGTCATCGGCGCCCAACTGCAGCCCGGTGATCCGATTGGCCACATCGCTTAGGGCCGTTAACAGGATGATCGGAATGTCCGACTGAGCGCGAATTTGCTCTGTCACCGCAAACCCATCGAGCTCCGGCATCATCACGTCGAGCACCGCCAAGTCGGGCTGGAATGCTTGGAACAGCTCCATCGCTTTGGCGCCGTTCTCCGCTGCAGCCACTGCATAACCGAGCAGCTTGAGGCGCGTGTCAAGCACCCGCCGAATGTTCTCCTCGTCGTCAGCGATCAACACCTTGAGCGGCGGAACGGAGTCAGTGCTCATCTCGATTCCAAACTGCTCAGCAACCTGCCGCGTGGTCTGTTGATCATGGCGGCAAGTGCTGGGCAGCGCGAAGCTGCCACTCGCAACGGCCACCGCTGCCTCGGGCCTCACAGGCACCCGAGTGTCTTCATGGGTTCAGCTGAACGTCATGAGGACAGCCACTCATTGGCTTTCAACTCGATGGTGCACTTGCGAATGCCGAGCCGTGACAAGTGCTCCCTCGCCTCTGACAGCAGCTGTTCACGGCTCCATCCCTGAGTGTCCAATGCCTCGGCGTTGATCAGGAGGTGAGCGGTGAGGGCCGTGCGAGAGGTGCTCATGCCCCAAAAGCGCCCATGGCTCAGCCCTCCGCCTGAGCCGCCAGGTAGGCGGCGATCATCTCGTTCATGCCCTGTTGGGTGCGGCCGTGGTGCCGGTATCCCTTGGCAGCCCAGACCCGATCGAGCTCCATCCGCAACTCGGGCGTGATCCAGCAGGAGAGCAACACCTTGCCCTCCCGGCTTGAGGTGCAACGCTTGATGGCCACTGGGCGCTCGCTGATGTCACAGCGAATGTATACAAGTGTTTGCTGGGCTCTGGCGTTCCCACTGGCGTTCCCACTGGCGTTTGGTTTCGTCGTCCCCAGCTGGGCCGTGCATTGCGGGCAACTGCAAGAGCAGCGTCATCAACTGGCGCGCCGTGCCATGGCAGCCGAGGTGGCCTTGGTGCACGCTGAGCGCCAAAGGGTCTGCCCGCAGCTGGAGGCTCTCGCCACAACAGACGGCAAGACCAACGACTCGAGCGCGGAGTCGCCAGAACAGCTCAACTACGGCGCCACCATCCCTGCCGCGAGCAGGCCGAGATGCAGCTCACTGCCACCCGTCCTGTGCTCTACCGGAACAGCGCCGGTTTCCCCTTTCTCACAACCAACGGCGCCCGTCTGGCTCGCCAAGCCGATGCGGTGATCAAGGTACGGCAGGTGAGCTGCTCCGCCCCGCCACCAGGAGGAGGGCAATCGCTGCAGCCATCACGGCCAGGGCGATAGCCGGTGGCGTTGGCGGAGCACCGGCAACGCCTCGCCAGTGAGCAGCGACTCATCCAGCCACAGCCCCATCGCCTCGGTGATGCGTGCATCAGCGGCCAGGCGATCGCCTTCCTCCAGGCAAAGCAGATCGCCGCACTGCACCTGATCCCGCGGCAAGCTCAGCCCTTGGCCCTGGCACTGCAACCGCACCGCCGGTGCTGCAGGGCATCAAGGCCACTGATCGCCGCCACAAACACGAGCAGGATGACGGCCTCAGCTGGCTCGCCGATCCAGAGGTCGATCAGCGCGCAGGCCAGGAGCAGCAGGTTGGTGGGCTCCACACAGCCATCACGTCAGCTGCCTGTGGCGACGCTGCTGCGAAGCGGATCAGCCGCCCGCCGTTGAGGCTCAGCTGGGGTGCGCTACAAAACTGGCGCCCGTTATCCGGTCATTGACGCGCAGACGGATGGGGTGGAGCGCTTCCACGCAGACGCCCACCTTGTTGCCGGGGGTGTAGTCCCAGAAGAAGCCGGTGGTGCCGAGCTCGGCTGGACCATCGAGATGTTCCCCATCACTGAGGCTCAGATACACCTGAGCATTGCGCGCAGCAAGGGATGAAGCCTGCAGGGCAGAGGCCTACAGCTGGCGGCGTGAGGACTGGCCAACGGGATGTGGTGGGTGTGCGCCGGGCTGGTGGCGACTGCAACCTGGGCCCGATACTGATGCGGCGGCGCTCAGCGGTAGCCGAGAAACTCCTCCACCGACAGTCCGATGTCTTTGGCGATCTGGCGCAAAAGCGGCGGGGCGATGTCGCGCCCTTGATGTGCCGGGACCGTCGTACAGCGGCCTTTGGCATCACGGAACTGCTGATGGGAGCCGCGCTGGCGGACCATCTCAAAGCCCAGCTACCTGAGGATGTCTGCCACCTTCGATGGCTTGAGAACAGGGGTTGACCCCATGTTCAAGCCGGTACGGAGATTTGCTGCAGACCAACAAAATCGCTCTCCAGAGCCGGTTCGCCGTCCTCCAGGAGCATGGCAAGCACCTCCTCGAGGTTGGCCTGGAGCTCATCGAGGCTCTCGCCCTGGCTATGGGCCCCCGGGAAGCCCGGGACGTAGCCCACCAGAAGCCCGGTCTCAGGGCAGCGCTCAATCACTGCTGAAAACGTGTGCATGGTGATGGACTCCGTCTGGGCATTCTGATGCGCTCAGCCCAGGCCTGAGACAAGGGGGCCGCAGCCACCGATGGCTTGTAGTGCGCCGATGAACTCCTGCTGGGCCAGATCTGCGTCCAACGAGCCAGCCACCGTTAAGACCCTCATTGGATTTTGACGCGAGTGCGGCAGCTGTCAGCAACGCTGCCACCTCTGAAACCCAGACGGCGCTGATCTGAGACCTCAACTGCGGAGTCACCCAGGAGCGGGTAGGTACACCCCCATTGGTCAACGTCGCCAAGACTGCGTGATGGCAGCCACGACAAAGATCAAGGCCCCCATTCCGATCAATGAAGCGCACAGCTGGGAGCCCAAAACCTGCGGCACGGAGTGACTCACCACGGGCTCTGCGCACTGTCAGCCTGTCCTACGCAAGGAGCGCCAGTGTGCCGAACTGGCTGAGCATCATTGATGCCCCGTTGATTCCATTCAGATTCACGGCAACGACAAACAAGGCGCCCCGTGGGGGGCGCCTTAGCACCGGTTGCAAGGTTCACCGCTGGCATCTCGCGGTCGACTTGGTCGGGTGTCTGTGGGATTCACGATTCACCTGTCTGGGGCCTGACAGGCAAGGAGAACGATCACGGCTCTGGTGAGAGATGCTCGGGGCTTGACCTCATCAGTGGTGATCGCGGCCCGGGTTATGCAGCCCGGTGGATCAACAATCGTGGGTTCGCAGTGGCGTATCGCTGTTGCGGCTACGGGGTGATGGTCGCGCTCCATCACCGAGTTCACGGTGGATTGAACGCATGTTGGGCGCACCTCCGTTGTGCGCACCGGCTCGGGTGATCCCTGGCCGGACTCTGTTGGGGGTGAAGGTTGGGTTGGCTCCCATCCCTTCTCTCAACTTCAAATTAGGCCGACTGGCTCTCTGGAATCGGTGCCAGGAGGTTCCTGTTCCCGTACTGCTGCAGAGACGCATCTCTGCAAAGGAGCGACGTGCAGTTTGGTCATCGGTCTGCAGTCGGTCCGAACTGGTGATTGCTTTGCGCCAACAAAAAACCCCGGCCTCAGCCGGGGTTCATTCAGCGGGAAGGCAGCACTCGGATCGAGCGCCCAGCCTCACTCTTCTTCGTCTACGCCGCCTACAGGGATCAGCCGCACCTGCTTGCGGCCCAGCTTGATTTCAAACTCATCGCCAGGCTTGAGATCGAGCATGGCGGTGTAGGCCTTGCCCACCAGCAGATTGCCGTTGCCTTGCACGGTGGCCACATAGCTGAGCTTGCGGCCGGCCTTGCCGCGACCCACGCCGTCACTGCCAAGGCTCAGGCCTTTGGCCTCCAACAGAGCTTCGTAGAAGGCGGTGAAGTTCAGCCGTTCGCCACCATCTTTTTTGGTGCTCACGTAGCCGCAGCTGCGCACCAGATCAGATTTGGAAACATCGCCGAGGTCTTTCACCTTGGCGAGCAGTTCAGAACCTGTGAGCATGTATGGAGTGGAAATCTATTCCGAGCGTAACGCTTGCTGGTGATCACCGCTAGATCGCATGGAAGATTTGCCTTGCATAAAAAAGGAGGCCTCCTCAGACCCCCTTCTCGCGTGCAGGTGTCATCATCTGCAGTGCATTGATTCAACCACAGCACCACCCGTTGTCGAGGCTTGAGCACCTGATCAACCCAGGTGGCATGGATGAAGGGCGTCTTTACTCAAGCGTCGATCGCTTCTTGAACAACCTCACTGGCAGCCACCACGAGGCTGGGTGTGTTTGAGCTATCCACCTGAAAGCAGCTCCAGGTGGCTTGCGGTTCAGCCTTCAGGATCTGGGGTTGCCATTCCAGCCGCTGCCCGCCATAGGTGATCCCAACGCTGGTGAGGCTGTCGTCGTCTTTCAGCAGGCTCCAGAGCAGGGAGATGCGTCCGCGCTCATAGGGTTCACTCAGCAGCTCGGGTGAAGGATCAACAACAGACCCAGGTTGTAGGGCGAGTTGCAGATCCCGCTCCCAGCTCAGAAAGGTGCCGTCGTGGGTGGGATAAAACCAGCAGGTTTCGTTATTGGCGTCGTTGAGGGCAAAGCGATCGAGGCAGGTGAAGCTGGATGCATCGGCCGCATCCGCCGCGTACACGCCGAGCCAATGGCGCTCCGGCTCATAGCGAGGCAACACCGCATCACAGATCAGCTGGGGCCCATCCGGCATCCGTTTGCCGTCGCCGGTGAGTCGTCCATCCAGCGGGAAGGTGGATAACTCCTCCATGACCTGCGGAACTGAACTGAACAAGCGCAGTGCAAACCCCGAATGGGGCCCCTGTTGTTGTGCAGCGCTCAGCTCCTCAAGGCTGCAAGGGCAATCCGGCAGAGCTGATTCGCTCGCGATCACGAAGAACAGTGCTGGGCCCATCGCGGCCGCTGGCATCAGAACGAGGGCTGAGTCAACCCATCATGCGCAGGAGCGGCCAGTCCAGGCAGGATTGCGCCATGACTCTCAGCATCGAATCACTCAGCCCCGAGGATTGGCGACGCATCTGTGATGCCTTGCGCTATCTGGGCCGCGATCTCCATCACCGCTCCTTCTCGGTCACCGCCGAACGGCGCCAGTTGTTGTGGGAGGAAATGGATCACTGCTTGGCACTTGCCGATCGCCTGAGTGCTGCAGAACCTCTTGCGCCGGAGTCATCACCTGAGCCATAACCGTGGAGAAGCGGGAAGCCAAGGTCCCGCTGGCTCAAAGGCCCCGGGTGCCCATGGCCCGGGGTTCTTTTGTGAATGGCGCTGCTCAGCGAACGCGCCAACCCACCGAATCCTTGCTAGTACTGATGTACGCATGGAGGAGTTTGGTGATGGCGCTCTCCCGTCCAAGGTCAGTCCGCTCAGTGGCAGCAGCGGTTGAGGCCACAGGCGACTGCGAGGCCTGGCCCTACCTCGATGGCGAGGTGCTCCGCTCCAGCCGCAGCCGCAAGGTCTGCATGACCTGCCATTGGTTCAGGCACCACGCTGGAGCGCAGTGCATTCCTTTGCTCACCTGCCAGCTACATCAAGGACTGATTGCCCAGGGTGACCACCTATTGAATCGCTGTCAGGGCTGGACCGACGACATGACCCGCCAGCGCGGTTGGGCGCCGGAGGCGGGCTGAGGCGTGTGGGTGCCCAACGCCCAACAGGGCCAAGGACAGCGAATCCCCTCCAATCCCGCTGAGGCCTGGCTGAGTGATGGCCGCCAGGTGCTCCATTTCAAGCCGGTGATCTGGAGGCGCTCGCAGCAGGAGCTGGAAGTAACCAGTGGTGAGTGGCTGAGCGACCAAACTGCGCCATTACTCAAGCGGCGCCAACGCCTCAGCCGCGAGAAGGCCGTGGAACTGTGGCGGCAACGCCGCTCGGAGGGCTGGACGCCCTGCGCCCCGCAATGGCAGCCACCGCAGCCGCCGCGGATGGTGCTTTGGCGCTGATCTGTGCCCAACTCACCATGCTCGCTTCCTCTGGGCAACCCAGGCAATGCGCGAAACAACCGATTGCCGCTGCCCATCAGGCGCGGCGAGCATGCATGCAACACCCCAGGGAGGAGCCACCGATGGCTGACACCCCGCCTCAGCACCAGTAGAAGCAACGCTGACTGCAGGCCCCTGCTCCAACAGTCTCAAACCAACTGTGGGCTTGTCGTTTGTTCGGACACTGACTGGCTCGTCTGAATGATCGACCCTCCAATTGCACCGGCTCAGGTGCCCTCTAGGAGACGCAACGGCTACACCTAGACGCATTGGCCCCAGGCGCCAACGCCAGCAGCTTCGATTAACGCCATTGGAATGTTGATTGATCCATGACCCTCGGGCACTGCTCGGGGTTTTTTGATGTGAGCGGGGCAAGGTCTATGGAGCCATCGACATCACACGACTTGCCCGGATGGCACCACCAACAGCGGCACTAGCCCGTGAACTGCAGCATTGATCTACGGCTAAGCAGTCTGGCGATTGCCCCTTGAGCCGCGTGCGTGTGCTGTGGTTGTTGGCGCTCGGTCTGTTGATCGGGTTTGTGGAGTGGCCGTATCAGGCCCTGTCCGAGCTGGGCTTTGCACTCCAACGGACTCTCTGGCCTCTGCCTGGGTTGGCAACAGCACAAAACACCTCGCCCTGGCGGGGCGTTGTCGTGGTGTTCGCGGCCACCATTGCTTGTCTCGCCCTGGCCTGGGGGCCTCTGGCAGCTGGCCGTGGCGGCGGTGTCGCGCCGGTGATCGCTCTGGGTCGCAGGGCTGCCGCGCTGGAGCAGACCCGGGAAACGCTGTTGCTCGGCAAGATCAGCCTGCGCAGCCAGCTGCTCCGCTTGCCGCTCATGGTGCTCACCCATCTCGGTGGCCTGAGCGTGGGCGTGGAATCACCATCGGCGGCGCTTGGCGCCAGCGTGTTGTTGGCGATCCGGCGGCGCTGGCCCCAGTGCTCGCCCCTGGCAGCGATGCCCCTGCCATTGGTTGGGGTGATTGGTGGTGCCGCCGGTCTTGGTGCAGCCTTTCGCTCGCCGTTGCTGGGTGTGGTGTACGGCGTTGAGGAATTGGGCCGGCGCTCCGGTGTTCCGCTGGTATTGCCGGCGTTGTTGATGGCGGGAACCGGCGCCCTGGTAAACAGCCGACTGGGCCAGCCAGCTCGCTTGCCAGGGCTTCAGCTGGGTTCCGTAGAAGCGACGCTCTGGCCCTGGATCGTGGTGATCACGCTGTTCGGCGCCGTGCTCGGCGCCGTGTTCGTGCGGCTGCTGATCGCCCTTGCCGCAATCGTGCAGCGCGCGATGAAACGGCGCCGGGTTGCGGTCACGCTCGCGATCGCAACCAGCTTGAGCCTGTTGGCGCTGATCAGCGGGGGCTTGAGCCTGAACGACGGAAGCCTCTCGCTAGGCGCTGCGCTGCAAGGGAGCAGCGGTGGCCCGCCGCTCACCTTGCTCTGGCGCTGGCTGGCCTCGCTGTTGAGCATCGCGGCAGGCGTACCCGGTGGCCTGATGCATGACGTGATGACACTTGGATCTCTACTGCCAGGGGCCCTGGCGTGGCTACCGCCGCTGGCGCAATGGCCTGGTGCTGCCCATGCTCAACTGGCGGCGGTGGGGGCTACCGCTCTGTTTGCAGCCGCCAATGGCACACCGATCTTCTGTGCGGTGTTCGTGTTCACGCTGCAAGGCGATCCGCAGCTGCTCCTGGTGCTGCTGTTGGTGAGCGCAGTAAGCGAGACCTTGGCGTCACCGCTGCGGGGCGAAGGCTGGAACGAGCACCAGAGCAAGGCGCTCAATGAATCAATCTCTGACAGGTCTGCTTCAGGAGCAGTGGATTCAATGGGTCGTCCACCAGCACACGGCTGAAGGCCCGCCGAGCGAATGCCTGAACCACTACGGCCCAGCCAGGCCGGAGCAGCCAGCCAACGTTCAGGCTCGCAACGACAACAACACCCGGGTCAGCCTCACGCTCCAGTGGATCACTCCACCTGCCCTTGATTCGGCGACCCATCAATCGCCTGGCGGCGCAGCTGGCTCACCACCCCATCGCGCTTGAGCCGGCCCAGGGCCATATCGATCTTGTTCGCAGTGGCTTCATCGAGGGTTGGGGAGAAAGCAAACGCCTGTGACTGGGGGTGCAGATTGCGCAGCGCCAGCCCATAGCGGGGATCGGCCAACTGATGCATCAGGTATTCGAACTGGATGTCATCGGCCATCACCGCATCCACGGCGCCGGCGCTGAGCAGTTCATCGGCATCGAGCACCTGTTTGAGCTCCCGCAACTGGATCACGGGCTTCAGACCAACGTTGTTCAAGCGTTGGAGCAACTGTTCACTCACGCTGCCCTGCCGCACACCCACACGCTGTCCTGCCAGATCGCGCAGGCTGCGCAGGGCGTTGCCGGAAGCGTCGTCGCTGCCGCGCACCACGTTGATCGTCACGAAGCTCACCAATAGCGACGCGCTCACGATGCGCACCAGGTAGGCCAGAAACACCAGGGAATGGCCCCGCGAGGTGACCACCACCGTGTTGGTGCCAGGACCTGTGCCGAGCACCTGGAAGATCAGGGCGAAGCCGCGGCGCTTGCCCACCGGCCACTCCGCCGGTTTGCTGCCGGCGCGCTCCACCCGCCACACCGCCACGCTCAACACCCCGATCAGGCCCACATAGGCCAGCAGCAGGCGAATCAGATCGGGAGACAGCAGCGACTGCAACAGCGACACCCCGAGATCCAGGCGGGTGCGCCGCGTCATCACGCCCAGCCCGGTTTCCTGGAAGGGCAGCGAGAAGCGATTGCTACGTAACCGCTCCGGCGACACGGTGAGGCAGCCGATCGCCACATCCAGCTCACCGCGCTGGGTGGCGGCCAAGAGCGATGCGGCGCTCTGCCCCGGCACCAACACATAGGGAAGTTGTTCCTCATCGGCCACGCGCTGCCACAGCTCCACGGCCATGCCGCTCCAGCTGCCCTGTTGCCGGTAGCTACAGGGCTGGGCGCCATCGGCCACTCCCACCCGCAACACAGGAGCAGCCGGTGCGGGCGCCGCCGCCAGGAGCAACCCGATCACCGCAGCCCGCAGCTTCGCGATCGACAACGCGCCAGAGGCAACGGGATCAATCGATCCTTGCAGAACTGCAGGATTCAGCCAGCTTTGAGAGAGTGTTCTGGCGTCACCCAGTCCACCGGTGCTTCGTCGTTTCCACCCGCTTCTGCTGTTGGCTGCGCTGGCAGGCAGCGCCCAAGCCGCACCGTTCAGCTACGACCCGGTGTCGTTTGCCGGCTACGCCAACCAGGTGTTCAAGCGCAACGGTGAAGGGATCTTCGTGCGCAACCTCGGCACCTGCCTGAGGGAAGGCAAAGAGCGCACGGGCTACCGCTGCCTCAGTGGCGAACTGCTGCAGGATCAGCCCGCCAAGAAGGGCCGCAACTTCTGCAAACTCGATGCGCTCTGGTACGTACCGATGAGCAAAACCGTTCAATACCGCACCGCCAGCTGCCAGTTCAAAGCGGATCAGCAACGGCTGCTCGAGGGGGGCCAGCAGTTGCTGCGCAAAGGCCTGGAACAACTTGAGAACAGCACGAAGTAGGACTCTGAGCTGCAAAGCCGCCTAGCCGTGCATAGGCTTCGCCCAGTTGTGGCATCTCGATGAAGCGTCTGCTGCTGTTTGTTCTCGCCTCAGCGGCTCTGCTGAGCGGCCTGAACGCCTCCGCCTGCGAGAAGCACCTCAACGGTCACCAGAACAGCTCCGACACCAACACAGAAGCCAGCGGGCGCTAGTCGCTCTCGTCGAGGGTGATCGCTGGGCTGCCCAGGGTGATCTCATCGGATCCGAGACGTTTGCGCGCCGCCTGGGCCAACGCTTCATAGCGATCGCGGAATTGATCGAGCTGACGGTCGGTCATCTCCTCCAGATCGAGCAGGGCGTTGTGGGGCCCCTGGGTGGCGCGGATCAATTCATCGAGCTTGATCTGCAGCGCTTCTGTATCCACGTTTTGGGTGTGCTGGATCAGAAACACCATCAGAAAGCTCACGATCGTGGTGGCGGTGTTGATCGCGAGCTGCCAGGTGTCGCTGTAGCCAAACAGCGGGCCGCTGATTAGCCACAGCAACACCACCGAAGCAGCCAGGGTGAAGGTGGCCGCCTTGCCCGCCAGCCGCGCCGTGAGGCGTGACACCTCCTCGTACCAACTCTTGCGCTGAATCACCGGTTGGGAGCGAGAGCCGAGCCTAGGGATGGGGTCGAGCCCTGATCGGGCGCGGATGGACTGCAGAACGCAGCGCCTCGGCGCTCAGCGCGGCAGCAGGCCCGCCACCACGCCAACAGCTGCTGCCACGCCGATCACGCGGAGCACACTCCACCGCCACTTGAGCTGGGCGATCAGCGCAGCGATCACCACCACAGCGGCCCAGGGCTGAAACGCACCATCGCTGAACAGCACCGGTCCGGCAAAGAACAGCGCCAGGCTGCCGATCACCCCCACCACCACAGCGGAAATCGCACTGAGTGGGGCGCCGAAGCGCAGATCGCCTCTGGAGGCCTCCACCAGAGGCGCGCCCGCAAGGATGAAACCAAACGACGGCAGGAAGGTGAACCACACCGTGACCGCCACCGCCGCGAACGCCGGCGGCCAGGGCGAAACAGCGGCCGCGAGCGCCTGGTTCCAGCCGCCCATGAAGCCCACGAAGGCCACCACCATGATCAGCGGGCCAGGGGTGGTTTCCCCCAGGGCCAAACCATCGAGCATCTGGGAAGCCGATAGCCAGCCGAACTGCTCCACCGCCCCCTGGGCCACGTAGGGCAACACGGCATAGGCGCCACCAAAACTGAGCAGGGCCACCCGCGTGAAGAAGCGGGCCATCAACGCCAGGGTGCCGCTCCAGCCGCCGATCGCCACCACCACCGCCAGGGGCAGCAGTAATGCCAACGCCCAGATCAACAAGGTGAGCGCCAGCTTGCGTTTTGAGAAACGGGCATGCTCTGGGCTGGCGGTGTGATCGTCGTGCAGAGCCTCCGGCCGATCCGCGCTGCCTGGGGCAGAGCCCGCGCCATGGGCGCCAGCAGACACCAGGAGAGCTGGGCGAAAGCGGGCCACCACCAGGCCAATCACCCCGGCGGTGATCACCACGAGCGGGTAGGGAAGGCTGAACAACGCCATCGCCAGAAAACCAGCCACGGCCAACGACACCAGCAACGGAGTGCGCAGGGTGCGGCGCCCGATGCGCCAGGCCGCCATCAACACGATCGCCAACACGGCCGGCTTGAGCACGGCAAACACCGAGGCCAGAACGGGCAGCTGCCCCCAAAAGGCGTAGACGCTGGCCAGCGCCGTGAGCACGAACACCGAAGGGATCACGAACAATCCCCCGGCGATCAGACCACCGGGCACCCCATGCATCAGCCAACCGAGATAGGTGGCCAGTTGCATGGCCTCCGGCCCGGGCAACAACATGCAGTAGTTGAGGGCGTGCAGATAGCGACGCTCCGAAAGCCAACGGCGCCGCTCCACCAACTCGCGCTGCAGAAGGGCGATCTGCCCGGCTGGCCCACCAAAGCTCACCCAGCCGAGCTGAAACCAGAAGCGCGAGGCCTCAGCGAGCGACACGGCAGACGGTGATGCGGCCATGCGGCGCTGCAGCGGACTGTTGATCTAACCAATCTTGCGGATCGGGCCCCTGCAGAGGAGTGCACCAGACCACACCACAGCCCCTCTTGACTCTCCACTAACTGGAGTAGTCACAGTGAAGGCATCCCCTGCTCCTGTGGCAGTCATGGCCGCACCTGTCCTCACTGCAGTCCGGCTGTATCGGATGGATCTGCCGGATCACCCATGCCCCTGGGGCCTGCGGGCTGTTCGGCTCCTGCAGGAGCGCCAGATCCCCTTTGAAGACCATCGCCTCACGAGCACCCAAGCGGTGGAGGCCTTCAAGGCCGCCCATGGCGTGGCCACCACCCCGCAGATCTTTGCCGGGGATGAGCGAATCGGTGGTTACAGCGATCTGGCGCTCCGGCTTGGGGTGAGGCCGGAATCAGCCGATGTGTCGTACACGCCTGTCGCGGCTGTGTTTCTCACCGCCGCCTTGATGGCGATGGTTCTGGCAGCGGGTGTTGGCGGCTTCATGGGAATCGCCATCTGTCTGCTGGCCATGCTCAAGCTCATGGATGTGGAGGCATTCGCCGCCAGCTTCCGCAAGTACGACCTGCTCAGCCAACGCTGGCGGGCCTGGGCTCGCCTCTACCCGGGTATCGAGCTGCTCGTGGGGCTTGGCATCTTGGTGCAACCCAACCAACTCGCCGCGCCGCAGCTGGTGGGAGGACTTGCCCTGCTGCTCGGCGCCATGGGCATGGTGTCGGTGGGAAAGGCGGTGTTTGTGGATCACCTGGCCCTGAACTGCGCCTGCGTGGGCGGCAACTCCAAAACGCCACTGGGCGTGGTGAGTTTTGCGGAGAATCTGCTGATGGCCGTGATGGGAGTGGTGATGCTCCCTGGCGGCTGAAGGAGCGGAAGGGATAGATCCATCAAAGCGGCCTGGTGCCCCGCGATAGCCGGAGGACATCCGACGGTTTGCTGTTGAACTGACGCTGGAAATCCACGCTGAAGTTGGCGGCATGGCGGTAGCCGCACTCTCTGGCGATGCGGATCACGGTGTCGCCTGGCTGCGGTGCGGTGAGACGCTCCATCGCCATCTCCAGGCGCTGACGACGCACGAACTGCATCGGTGTGCAGTTGAACCGCTCGCGGAACAGGGTGGTGAGATGGCGCGCAGAGTAGTGGCTCAGGCGTTCCAGATCAGCCATGGTGAGCGGAAGCTCGCGGTTGGAGCGGATGTGATCCACCAGTGCATCAAGTCCCGGGCTCCAGCGCCTGTGTCCCTGTTCTCGTTGCCGCAACCGATCGATCTGCCCGCTCTGTTGCAGCACGGCTACCGCGAGATAGCGATACAGCTGACTGCCTAGTCCAAGTGCTTGGGGTAACCAGCGCTCTTGGAGCAACAGCTGATCCACGTGGGCAAAGAAGCTGAGCAAGGAGCCCGATTCGGCCTTGTTGAGCGCAAGCAGCGGTGGGATGGCATGTGTGCAGCTGTGATCCAGCAGAGCCTCCGCGGTCTGCTGCAGCAAGGCGCTGTCAATGGTGAGACAAATGCCGGAGCAGTAGTTGCAGTGATACACCCCGCCCTCGTTGCGGGTGAGGAGAACATCGCCGGCTTGAGTGTCTCGATGGGTGCTCCCATGCCGGTAGGAACAGGTCCCGGAGAAATTCACTAGCAGTACAGCATCGTTGTTGAGCTCCTGCCTGGAGATCAAAGGAGCGACGCGCCCTGAATTGATGACTAAGCCACCGAGATCCACCAGGGAAAACTGCGCGAGAAAGAGGCGGTCCTGAACCAAGGGCACAACCAGGCGCTCACCCATAGCAGTGGTTGATTGCTCGGCGTAGCTGCAGGCGTCTGACTCGATTTCAACGCCCAGGGCCCTGAGCGGCAGGGGGAGTGCCGCCAGGGCATCAGGGCTCATGCCCCCACCCACGGGGGGGGCTATGCAGCCCGGCGGTCGGCCATCGGCGCTCGTTCATTGAGGGAGAGCTCCAGCAGATAAGCGGCGAGATTGCTGAGCGAGCGGCCCTCAGCGCTGCTGCGCTGGATCAGGGCCTCCATCAAGACATGCGGAACAGTGATCGTCAGGCGCTTGGGGGCTCGGAAGGAGCGCTGCGGATGCGGTGAGAACGGTGAGGAACCAACGGATGTGAATGGCATGGCGAATCGGAATCGCCACGAAAGGATCAGGGTGCGGAACGGTGGCGGTCTACCGATTTGATCCTGAATTGGGGTTGTCACTTCCGTCTTGGCAAAGATCCGCCGAGTTTGCCAAGGCTTGGTAAAGAAGGTTCAGGGTCTATTCAGTTTTTGCATATTGCCGCCGCTCGGCTCGTGGCGCGGTGTGCGCACGGTTGTGTCAGTTCTGTTGCTTGACGCTGAAGATTGCAGCGCTCTGCCGCAGTTCATCTGTTCATGCGCTGTGGTTCAAGAGCACAGCGACTGCGAGGCACTTTGATGCAGGTTTGCGATGCCGATGATGAACAGTTCCGAGCGTTCGGGTCGTTTTGAGATCGACCTACCAGTCGAGGTCATTGCGCGATTGCAGGAGTTGGCGGGCTGCACCAGTCGCCGTCAGCTGGATGCGCTGGCCTCGCAGCTGATCATTCAGGCCATGGAGACCAGGCGCTCGTAGCGCCAAGGGCGACTGCCTATCCGGACCCAGGCACCCTCTTGCTGATCCGCAGAAGCGGCGGCTGTTGCGCCAAGCCGCCATCACCAAAATGGCCCCAGGCGATCAGGCCTAAGGCGAGGAAACAGCTTGTGGCGCGATGGAGCTCATGGTGTATGCAGATGCAAGCACTCGCCGTTCATCCAGAGCATCGAGGAGCCGGAATCCACCGCAGTCCAGGCTTCATCGGTGGTGAGTGGTTCGGTGCTCAGGATCGTCACCACGTCGGAGCTGGAGGTGAGCGGCGCGAAATCAATCTGCAGGGGTGGATCGGCGAGGGTGGCGGTGGTGAACGGTGCCCGGCGCGTGAGCCAGTGCAGGCGAGTTGTGGCGGTGGCGAACAGCCACTGGCCGTTGGAGATCAGGGCGTTGAAGGTGCCCATGCGGGCCAGTTCCGTGGCGTAGGCGTGCAGCTGGGTTGAGATCTGCTCTGGATTCTCAGGATCCACGCTGTCCTTATCGAGTTGGTCGAGGATCCAGCAGAAGGCGGCTTCGCTGTCGGTGGAACCAAACGGGCGGTAGGTGTCCCCGCTGGGTATCGCTCCATCGAGGTTGCCGTTGTGGGCAAACACCCAGGTCTGCCCCTTCCAGCTGCGGGCAAAGGGATGACAGTTCTCCAGTGCCACCAGCCCCTGGGTGGCCTTGCGGATGTGGGCAATCGACACCAACGCCTTGGGCGAGCGTTCCGCCAGCTGATCGGCCAGCTGGGAAAAGGCCGCTGGTGCGTCTTCTCGGATCAGATCGAGACCGGATCCATCCGGCGTGAAACTGGCGAGCCCCCAGCCATCGGCATGTTCACCAACGGCCCCGCCGCGGCGGCTGAGGCCGCGGAAGGAGAACGCCATGTCGGTAGGCGTGTTGGCGTTGAGGGCAAGCAGTTCACACACAGGCGTCAGCGCGATTGGGCGAACAGGCGATCCCAGAGGCCGCCGTTGTCAAAGAAGGTCTTGTTGACAGCCTCCCAGCCGCCAAAGTCCTTCACTGAGAAGAAGGTCTTCACCGGAGCGAAGCGATCCTTCACGCGTTGCCACACCGTTGGGTTCGTGGGGCGGAAACCTTCCTCGGCAAAGATCTGCTGGGCTTCTTCGGTGAAGAGGTAGGCGGCCAGAGCTTCAGCGGCTTTGCGGGTGCCCTTGCGATCCACCACCTTGTCCACCACCGCCACAGGCCCCTCAATCCGGATATTCACCTCGGGCACCACGAACGGTGCCTTGAGATCACCCGTGCGGGTGGCCAGGATCGCCTCATTCTCGTAGTTCAACAGCACATCGCCCTGATCACGCTTCAGGAACACGTCGGACGCTTCGCGGGCATCTTTGGGCAGGTTCTCGACGTTCTTGTACACGTTGGTGACGTAGGCCTCCGCCTGCTTCTGATCACCACCGGTCTGGGCCACCGAGCCCCAGAGCCCCAGGAAGTTCCAGCGTGCACCGCCGGAGGTCTTGGGGTTGGCGGTCACCACCGTCACCCCGTGCTTCACCAGATCCTTCCAGGTGCGCACGCCCTTGGGATTGCCCGCGCGGGTCAAAAAGGCAACCGCGGAGTTGGTGATGATGCTGTCGCTGGGCAGCTCCTTCTCCCATCCCGGCTGAATCAGACTGGCCTCCTGCAGCTTGAGCACATCGGCCGAAAGGGCCAGGGTGGCCACGTCGGCATCCAGGCCATCGATCACTGCCCGGGTTTGGGTGCCTGATCCGCCGTAGCTGGTGCGGATCTTGATGTCCTGGCCGGTCTTGGCCTTCCAATCAGCGGCGAACTTGGGAAGGATCTTGTCGTAGGCGCCTTTGGTCACGGCGTAGCTCACGAGCAGCAGCTCCTGCTTGCCCTCGCCCTTGCCGCTCTCAGCAGAGGGGCCCGAGGCGGTACCGCAGGCGGTGAGCAGGATCGAGCTGCTCAGCGCCAAAAGCGAACCGCGGGAGAGGAGTTGACGCATTGTCACGTGAGTCGATCGGGAATATGCGCAAGACATACAGCGGTAGATCGGTCGTCTTACCGCTTTTCAGTGCTGGCGGCTGAATCGCGCCATGAAAAACCCCGGCTCTGAACCGGGGTCTTGCTGCAGCAGGGTTGCGCTGCGCGGCTGGTGGTGGTGGTGTGGTTAGCGCGTGCGGGCAAAAATCTGACCCCAGAGCCCGCCTTTACCGAAGAACTTCTTATCAACTCCAGCCCAGCCCCCCAAGTCACCCACTTTGAAGAAGGTCAAGTTCTGGAATTTCCCTTTCGCATAGGCCTTGCCCTCGGGTGTGGTGGGGCGGAACCCGTTGTCGGCGAAGACCTTCTGAGCCGCCGGGGAATACAGGTAGCGCACAAATGCTTCGGCCACCTTTCGGGTGCCGCGGCGATCCACCACCTTGTCCACCACGGTGACGGGCTGCTCGGTGAGCACATTGGGGCTAAAGAGCTTGTAAGGCGTGGTCCACTCGCCTTTGCGACGGGCCAGGATCGCCTCGGTTTCCCAGTTCAGCAGCACATCGCCCTGGCGCCGTTTCACGAACAGGTCAGTCGCTTCACGAGCATCCTTCGGCAGCACATCGGCGTTCTTGTAAACGCCGGTGATGAAGCTGCGGGCCTGGGCTTCGGTGCCACCGATGCGGGTGATCGCTCCCCAGAGCGCCAAGAAGTTCCAGCGGGCCCCGCCTGAGGTTTTGGGGTTGGCCAGCACGACATCCACGTCTTTGTTGTCGAGGTCCTTCCAGCTGTTGATCTTTTTGGGGTTACCGGGGCGCACAAACACCGCCACGGTGGAATTGATTGGCGTGGAGTTGTACGGGTTTTCCTGCTCCCAACCGGGCCTGATCAGGCCGGCTTGCTGAATCTTGGTCACATCAGCTGCCATGGCCAGGCTCACCACATCGGCCTCAAGGCCATCGATCACGGCGCGGGTCTGCGAGCCGGAGCCTCCATAGCTGCCTTTAAAGCTCACGGTTTGGCCTGTCTTTTTCTTCCAGTCAGCGGCAAACAGTTTGAAGATCTGGTCGTAGGCGGTTTTGGTCACGGCGTAGGACACCACCGTGAGGGATTGGGGTTTGGCGGGTTGCTGGGCCTGAACGATCGGTACGTTCAGGGTTGCAGCAGCGGTGGCCGCCAGCGGCAGAACAGCCAGGCCCGTGATCAGCACTTGGCGGCGCAGCTCGGAGCGTCTGGCGAGAGAAGGTACTACGGTCCTTCGGTCGGGAACAACGAGAACGTACCTGGCCATCCGACTCTCCCGATGTGCTTCAAACCACACGGGTAGGAGCCCTGATTTCCTACTCAGTAGCCGTGCTTTGCCTGACACAATGGACGCTGTGCAAGTGGAGCCATGCCGTTCAGCGCCAAGACGGAATACGGCCTGGTCGCCCTGATGGACCTGGCAACGGCCCATGCCACGGGCGATCTGGTGCAGACAGGAGAGATCTGCCGGCGGCATGCCATCCCAGAGCGCTACCTCGAGCAGATGCTCACGGCTCTACGCAAAGGAGGGTTTCTCAAGAGTGTGCGTGGCCCGCGGGGCGGGTTTCTGCTGGCACGCCCCCCCGAACAGATCCGCATCATCGATGTGGAGGCCTGCCTAGAAGGCGAGGTGTCGCCTGCCCGCAAGGGTGAACGCCAGGACCCCGAATTTCAGGTGTTAAGCGAGCTGGGTAATCGCCTTGAGCAAGCCAGGGCCGCGATTCTCAGCGAAACGACCCTGGCGCAGCTGGTTCAGAAGCGCGATCAGATGAAGCAGCCCCAACCGATGTTCTACATCTGATCACCGCGGAAACGGCCTTCCGTGTGCCTTGAAATACCGGTACGCCTATCGGGACAAGCGCATACTGCCGCCAGATGCCTGCCGCCCATGGCCTGTTGTGCGCGAATGCCTCGCCTCCGATTGCTCTCCAGCCTCGATGACCCGCCCCATCGCCCGCCAACGCCATGACCACCTCACACCTGAAACGGCCCTAGCGACTCACGCTTCATCCACAGGATGTGCTGCCTGAGCACATGAGCTGGCGATTGCACGAGGGGTATGTGCGCTCAGCCACCATGGATGACGATGGCGAGTCAATCACCCTGGGGTTGTGGGGTCCCGGTGATGTGATCAGTTCGGAAGATCCGGTTCTGCATCCACTGGAATTGCAGTGCCTAACCACGGTTGTGGTGGAACATCTGGAGCTGGATGACGACACCCAGCTCCAACACATCCGCCGGGAACGCCAGATGTTGGCCGAGTTGCATGCCATCCAGCGCATGCGCTCCGGTGAGCGGCGCCTGCTTGCGCTACTCACCTGGATCGCGAGCTCCTTTGGTCAGATCAACCGTCACGGTTGCAGGCTCTCCCTGGCCGAGCTGAACCTCACCCATCGCGGTGTCGCTGATTTGTGCGGTCTCACGCGGGTCACCGTGACCAAGCTGCTGAGTCGTTTCCGGCACGACGGCGTTCTAGTGACCGTTGGCGAGAGCGATCTGTTGATTCCGCGGGAGCGATGAGGACGCCCCCTCCTCCCTGGTGCCTGCACTGGGACAGTGATGGTGAGCTCGCCTGGAGCGATCGCCACGACGTGATCGAGCGTCTCGCGGTTCACGAACCAGCCATGGCACCGGCTCTCCCGCAGCAGCCGATGCCTCTACCGGCGAGCGCATCTCGCCAAAGACGCAAGCGAACCCCGTCTTGCCCATCCATAACCCCCGGCCTCCTTGTGCTCACACAGGGAGGCCTTTGCCTTGAACAACTTCCACCATGCCTGCGATTTTTGCCAACAACAGCCTCACCACAGGCGGAATACCACTGGTGCAGCTGCAGCGGGTCTGCGCAGGGTGCCATGCCCGGATCCTGGCCAAGATCGAAGCGCGCAATCCCGCTTTTTCAGTGAAATGCCGCATCGGCGCGGCGATGGTGGCTCAGGCAGAGCGCGATGGCCTGTTGGGGCCGGGGAAAGAACTGATTGAACCCACCAGCGGCAACACGGGAATCGCTTTGGCGTTTGTAGCCGCCTCCCGAGGGGTTCCTCTCACCTTGACGATGCCGGACACGATGAGTGAAGAGAGGCGCAAATTGCTTCTTGCCTATGGAGCTCGCCTGGTGCTCACCGAAGGGCGCCACGGCATGGCCGGAGCGATCGCGATGGCCGAATCGATGACGATCAGTGATCCCGATCGTTATGTGTTGCTGCAGCAGTTCGCCAATCCAGCCAATCCGCAGATTCATCACGACACCACCGGTCCTGAAATCTGGGCCGACACTGAGGCTCAGGTGGACGCTGTTGTGGCAGGTGTGGGAACCGGCGGCACCATCAGTGGGGTGAGCCGTTACATCAAACGCACCCTGGGGAAACCATTGATCTCGGTCGCTGTGGAGCCGGAGCAGAGCCCGGTGATCAGCCAAACCCTGGCTGGTGAAGTCATCCAACCCGGCCCCCATCGCATTCAAGGCATTGGCGCAGGCTTTGATCCCACCAACCTTGATCTTTCCTTGCTCGACAGAGTGGAACGGGTGAGTGATCAAGACGCCATCACGATGGCCAGACGCCTCGCCCAAGAGGAGGGCATTTTGGCTGGCATCTCCTGCGGTGCCGCTGTGACAGCCGCCGTGCGCGTAGCCCGAGATGCGGACTTTGCGGGCAAAACCATCGTGGTGATTCTTCCTGATTCAGGTGAGCGCTATTTGAGCACCAATCTGTTTCTGACAGAAGGTGATTCAGGGCGCTGATCACTAACAAAAAGCCCCCGGGGGAATGTCCCGGGGGCTAGTGCTTCTGAACGGCTGTGGCTGCGGCCGCTCAGCCCATCACTTGTTGGGCTGCGGGGTCATGCGCAGGTAGGGCTTGATCTCGGTCACGCCCTTGGGGAACTTGGTGCGCGCTTCGTCGGTGGGGATCGAGGGCACCACCACGCAGTCGTCGCCGTCTTTCCAG
>Ga0194123_10001765_pt1 | contig 30884 bp, 26 predicted proteins | sample TA2MahsurfametaG_5_FD_155479 | JGI IMG/M metagenome (GOLD analysis project Ga0194123, IMG submission 155479) | Freshwater microbial communities from Lake Tanganyika, Tanzania - TA2015023 Mahale A surface | ecosystem: Environmental > Aquatic > Freshwater > Lake | place: Tanzania: Lake Tanganyika... | reverse complement strand
CTGGCGATTTGGGCCGCGCAGGCGGTCCGGCGCGCGGACGCTCAAGGGCGGCGCGGCTCCGATGGCGCAAAGTCTGTGGAGCCTGCGCGACCTCAAGAAAGGGATCACCTGAGGGGGCCACCTGAGGGGGTCACGGCGGGCGGCAGCCAGTCCCGCCTGATTGGAGCGAGGAAAAGCCGGAGGCGGGCGCAGAGGGGGTTGGCAAGGGCCTTTCCTCCGGGTCGCCGGGTCGAGCGGAGCGGGCTGGTGTGGAGTGGTCTGGAGCCGAAGGCTGGAATGAAGCGGACTGAGGCGGACTGAGGCGGACTGAGGCGGTGCATGCCGTGGCGGAGCGACATGTCGGGCATTGATGAAAGCCCAGAGGAGTATTCCGGGTGATTGAGACAACCAGCAAGCCGGGTAAATCGGGTCAAGCCGGGCTGATCCACGCTATTTGATTAAATATGATAAAAGGACTGTCCCTTTATTAGAGCCATCAATGCACTGCGTACCCTGCAAATGCCGCTCCATCGATCTCCAGAGGCCAATACTGATAAAAGGACTGTCCCTTTATCGATAAGCTTACGACTTGAACAGGGCGCGAGGAGTCTCAACTCTGCGGGGCGATGTCCGCTACCGTTCAACACACGCTTGCTGGCCCGGCCACTTTGGAGGGCACCTCACTGCACACGGGAGCCAAGGTCACCCTGACGCTCAAGCCGGCCCCTGAAGGCCACGGATTCCGTTTCCGCCGTATCGATTTGCCCGACCAGCCGTTCATCGACGCTGATGTCGCGAAGGTGCAGACGGTGGAGCGCGCCACCACACTGGCGGAAGGCTCGGTACGCGTGCACACGGTCGAGCACGTGCTTTCCGCGCTGACCGGCATGGGGGTGGACAACGCGTTGATTGAAATGGACGCCAACGAACCTCCCATCGGCGACGGCTCGGCCAAGCCATATGTGGAGATGATTCGCCAGGTGGGCGTAGTGGCACAGTCAGCGCCGCGCCGCGTCTGGGAGATCCGCGAGCCGATCCATCTGGAAACCGGTGACGGCACACTGATGACCATCGTTCCGTCGCGCAGCTTTCGCGTGTCGGTGACCAATGTCGGTCCCGACGGCAGGTTTACCCAGTATTTTACGTGTGAGATCGATCCGGATTCCTATGAGCGCGAGATCAGTCCGGCGCGCACCTTTGTCTACTATGAGGATGTGAAGCCGCTGCTTGAAAAGGGATTGATCAAGGGAGGGTCGCTGGAAAGCGCAGTGGTGATCCGCGGCGAGGAAATCCTCTCGAAGGAGCCGATGCGTTTCCGGAATGAATTCGCAAGACACAAGGCGCTCGACATCATCGGAGACCTGATGCTCGCCGGTGTGCGGATTCTCGGTCATGTGATTGCCGTGAAGCCGGGTCACGGACCGAACACGCAACTTGCCGCAAAGCTCAAGTCGGAGTACCTGCGGATGCGCTCGATGGTGCCTGCGGACATCTCCTTACCGGTGGGCGAGAGCGTGCTGGACATCAACGAGGTGATGCGGATCCTGCCGCACCGTTATCCGTTCCTGATGGTCGACCGCATCATCGAGTGCCGCGGCGAGACCCACTGCACCGGCGTGAAGAACGTGAGTGTGAACGAGCCGTATTTTGCCGGGCATTTCCCGGGTCACCCGATCATGCCCGGCGTGTTGCAGCTTGAGGCGATGGCCCAGGTTTCCTCGGTGTTGATGATGCGCAAGCCGGAGAACGCAGGAAAGATCGGCTACTTCATGAGCGCCGACAACGTGAAGTGGCGCCGCCCGGTGCTGCCGGGAGACACGTTGTTCATTGAAACGGAGATCATCCGGATGCGTGGATCGATCGGCCAGACGCGCTGTCGTTGCCTGGTGAACGGTGAGGTCGTCTCGGAGGCCGAACTCAAGTTCGCCGTGATGGACCGCTGACGTGCGGTCGTGGTGCCCTCAGCGCTGGATGAGGAAGAAGCGGTCTTCGGTGTAGGTGATGTATGCCTCCAGTTCGCGCATGAAGTCACCGCCGAAGAGGCCGATCCAGCCGTGATCCTCGTCGGTGGCGTCGCCGCGGAAGAGATCGGCGGCGAGGAGCTTGCGATTGGTGAGCACGCAACTGCCGAGGGTGATCTTGTCGATTTTGACCGCGGCCGCGGGTTGGACTCCGCCGATTCCCCAGACTTCCTGGTCCATCGGGCCGACATCGCAGCCGTAGCGTTTCGCTGCATCGATGTGGAGCAGCGAATTGAACGCGCCGGTGTCGATGCAATAGGTGACCTTGTGATCGTTGAGGGTGCCGTCCACGTAAACGTGCTTACTGTGGGGCACGCGACGGATCTGGAACGACTGGTAGCTGCGCAGCCTGAGGATGTCCTCCACGCTCAATCCCCCGCAGTGTTCCATGAACAGCGCGCCTTCCTCGGTCCACGCGTTGAGATAGGTCTGATCCGCCTCGATGAAATTGGAAACCGGCATCTGGGATTCGCGACCGTTGACCAGTTTGAGGGTGGCCACGGTGGGAGTCTTCGACACCACTTTGCCGCGCATGACCTTGCCGTCCTTGGTCTTGAACAGGCGGAAGTCGGTGGAGCCGCCCGCCGCGTCCTCATCGGAGCGGTCGGGCCGGAAGAAGATCCGTTGTTCGGGGTAGGAGATCACGCCGTCGAGCTGGTTCATGAAGTCCGCGCCCAGCAGCAGGTCGTAGTTGGACTTGGAGCCCGGTGGGCGGTCTTTGTTCATGTCCGCCGCGAGGATCTTGCGGTCTTTGAACACGGCCTCGCCGATTTGAAAGCTCGGCACAGCCGTCCATCCCGCCTCCTGTTCGCCGGCCACGCCGTAGATTTTCTCGGTCATCGGCCCGACCTCGAGGCTCACGGATTTCGCAAACCCGTCGTGGAGGAGCGTGTGCGCACCGGTGTCGGCCATCATCCGCGCCGGTTTGCCGTTCACCTTGCCGTCGATCATGATGTGGTTGCCGTCGAAGCGGAATTCGAACGACTCGTAGCCACGGAGTTCGAGGCACTGGCGGATGCTCAGGCGCCTGCATTTGCGGAGGAAGACGTCTTCCTCCTTGGACCAGGATTTCACATACGCGCGATCCTCCTCGACCAGATTGTCGAGTGCGACCTTCATGCGTTTGCCGTCGCGGGTGGCGAGGACGGCCTCGGTTTCGGTCTTATCGATGATCGCCGCCTTGATCACGACGCCGTTGGTGCCGCGGAAGTCGCGGGTGACCGCTTCGGCGGGTGGTGGGGCGGGCTTCTGTTCTTCGGAAGCGAACGCCGGAATGGTGAGCAGGGAGAGGAGGAAGAGGCGCAGCCGGTGGATTTTCATGGTGATCGATGGTCGGTGGTTATTTGAAATCTCCCTCTTTGATGAAGGTGGTCCAGTCGGTTTCCAACTGTTCGACCGTGTCGAAGCCGAAGATCTTCGCGATCTCGGCGGGTGGTGGCACTTGGTTCGAGGTTTCGATGCGGCGGATCAGCTTCGAGTAGGCGGAGAGGCGTTGGTTGTCGCTCTGCATGTAATGGGAGAACGAGTAGATGGTGACGAGTTTCTCCGGATCGAGTTCGTCGAGCCGCCAGCGCAGCATGGGTCCGAGCTTGGGTTCGACCTGGCCTTTGCGCACCAGTTCACGCAGGGTTTTGGCCCAGGAGCTGCCGTCGCGGAATCCGCTCTTTGAGCTGATCACGTCCTGCCCGGTGCTCTCCACTGAGAGCAGGTTGGTCTCGGATTTGCCCGCGAGGCCGATTTCCTTGTAGTATTTGTGGCCGGTGAGGATTGCGAAATATCCTTGATCGGCGTAATCCGAGACATAACCCATGTAGTTGCCGAGCAGTCGGCCCGCGAGGACGTGGACCACGTAGGGGGAGAGAGGTTGTTTGAACTCGTCGTCGCCTGTGGTGTTGAACACGAGCGCGACAGGTTGGAGTTTGCGGGCGGCGGTGAGATCGTCCGGCAGGTAGAGTGAATTGGTGCCGTTGCGCTTCCACCGGGTCCGATAGATCTCCGCATTGAAGCTTTCGTCGGCGCTGCCGCGGCCTTCCTCACCCTCGATCAGGCTGATGCTGTATTCGCAGAGTCCCTGATGCGCCGTTTCGTCGCCTACCAGCAGGATCAGCATTCGTTTGTCGCCCCAGTGCTTGCGGAAACCCATGTGTTCGAAGGCCATGCCGTACCACATGCGCTCGGCGGTTTCGGCAACGGCGTGCGGGCGGATCCTGCCGACGGAGGCAACGATGAAGTGCGGCGTTTCGAGTTGCGTGTAGCTTCCTGCGTCCGGGTTGGAGAAAGTGAGTTTTTCCTCAAGTTCCTGAAAGGATTTCTTGTCCGGTTTGTAATCCTTCTCGACGAGGTCGGCCTTACCGCCGGTGATGAGCGATTTCGGGGCCTCGCCCAGATCGACGAGGTACTGACGGTCCGCGAGGCAGAGTTCCTCCGCTTTGAGGGTGACGATCTGGTTGTCCGGTTTGACGAGGGTGACGCTGTCTTTTTCGAACGATCCGAGCTTCGCCTCGAGGAGTCCTCCTTTGCGCGACATCCAGACGCGGGTTTCGGCGGCATGGAGCGAGGAAGCGAGCCATGCCAGCGACGCGCACAAGCAGAATGTTCTTGCGATCATGTTGACAACTCATCCGTGATCGCTGGAGTAGTCAACCGCAAACTCGGGCCGTGTGATTTCCCGGGCGCCGGCTCACTTGAAGTCAGGCGACTCGTTGATGAACGCGTTCCAATCCGCTTGGAAGGCATCGGCTGAAGCGAAGGCGAAGGCCGTAGCGATGTCGGCCGAACCCGGCGGTTTGCCGGCGACGCGCGCGGCTTCGAGTAGGCGGGAGTAGGCGACGAGGCGTTTCTGGTTGCTGTGGGCGTAGCTGGCGAGCGAGTACATGAGGCCGAGGCGTTCCGGCCCGAGTTCGTCGAGGCGCCAGCGCAGCATGGGCGCGAGCGCGACCTTGAAGTCCGCTTTGGGGTCCTCGATTCTTCCGGATTTCACCGCTTTTTGCAGTCCCTTGGCCCAGCTGCCCTTGAACACCTGGATGGTTTTGGCCACGCCGCTGGTGCCCTCGATCGAGACCAACCATGCGCCGGAGGCACCGGTGGTTTGTTGGGTGCGGTAATAGGCCTGGCCGTAGCTGAACGCACTGTTGCCCGCCTGTCCGAGGTAATGGCTCATGAGATCGATGTGTCCCTTGAACAACCGGCCGGGTTCCATGGACTCTTTGAATGCGCCGAGATCACTGACACCGAAGACGACCAGCGGCGCGCGGACGTTGTATTGCTGTGAGATCTGGCCGGTGATTCCCATGTTTGCGGCACCGCCGTCCGGGCCTTTTTCCTTGGCCTGCACCCAATTGGGCGGGAGCATCGCCTCCGGGTTTGAGCGGCGGATGGCCTCGAGATACCAATCGATGACTTCGCGGTAGGCCGTCGGGTCCGAGATGAGCAGCAGCGGCATGCGCTGCGTGCCCCAAGAGTCGCGGAAGCCGATGTGGTTGAATGCCATCGCGTGCCAGACGCGTTCGAGCATTTCGATGGTTGGCTCGGGTTTGACCTTGCCCGCGGCGGCTACGAAGAAGCGCGGGGTTTCGGCGATCTCGTATCCTTTCAAGACGGTGCCACTGAATTCGAGGTCTTGTTTGGCCGCCTTGATTTCCGCCTTGTTGAGTTGCAGGTCTTTCTCGACGAATTCCGGTTTGCCCAGAAACAGGATGTCCTCGGGTGCGCGGCCGGATTGGATGAGGTACTGGCGATCGGCGAGGCTGAGGTCCTCGATTTTGGCCTCGATTTTGGCCTGGGTGTCTTCGCGGAGGATGGAAACCGTTTGGTTGCCGATGTCCTGGAGGGTTCCCTTGAACGTGCCCTCGCGGCGCAGGGTCCACAGTTTCGATTCCTCGGCGGAGAGTTGCGGCGCGAGCAGGGCGGCCGCGAGCAGCAGGACGGAGGCGGGGAGAATCACGCGCATGAAGATGGTTTTACCCCGGCCCTGACCGCCCGCAACTGTTTTCGGATTTGCAGGCTGGGCGGCCGGTGGTGAATCCGCGGCTTGCTTCGCGGGCCCGGGGCGATTGAATGCGTCCATGATCGACATGCTGGTGCGGCTTTACGACTTGCCGGATTCCTCCGCGTTGTATGACGCGGTGGCGGCCCGGGACATTCATCTGCGACGGGCGCGGGCCTTCGAGCGGCACACCGTGGCGGCATTTGCCAGGGAGCACTTCACGGAAAAATGGGCGAGCGAGATCGAGGTGGCGATGACGCGCCAGCCGGTGGCTTGTTTTGTCGCGACGCGAGACAAGCGCATCCTCGGGTTTGCCTGCTACGACACGACGGCCCGCGGGTTTTTCGGTCCGACCGGAGTGATCGAGGACGCGCGCGGGCTCGGCTTGGGCAAGGCGCTGTTGATGAAGGCGCTCGAGGGGCTGCGCGATCTCGGTCATGCCTATGGCATCATCGGCGGGGTGGGGCCGAAGGAATTCTATGAGAAAGCCTGCGGCGCGATCGAGATTCCGGGGAGCGATCCCGGGATCTATGGCGACTTGCTGCCTTGATGCGGTCGGCAAGAGCGGCGGATCAATCCATCGCGAATTCCGTCACGACGTAGCCGAGCGACATCAGCACGAAAAACGCGATGCCCAAGCGGCTGATCCAGCGCAGCCACGGGCCTGGCCGGTATTGCATCGGGACGTTCGGGCCGGACATCACCTTGAGGTTGATCCATGCGAGGACCGGCGAGGTGACGAACGAGACGACCGAGGCGAAGGTGAGCAACTGCATGAGGTTGCTGACGAAGTGCAGAACGATCAGCGACGAGACCGCGGCGCCCAGCAGGATCCAGACGCGGTGGATGTTTGCGAATCGTTCCTCGCCGTGTTGCCAGAGCAAGCTGCAGCAGGCGGCGAGAGAGCGCGGGTAGCCGTCGATGCAGGTGATCGACGTGCTGAACATCGTGAAGAACGCCGCCGTGAGAATGATGGGGCGCGACCAATCGCCGATGGCGGACGCGTAGAGCGAGACGAATTGGTCGGCGAAGCCCGCGCCGCTGTTGGAGAACGTTGTGCCTGAGCCGTGCATGACCAGCACGCCCAGCGCGAGGAACGCTACGGCGAGAACGGTCGCGCCGATGTAGCCGAGGTAAAAATCCACCGAGCTTTCGCGCACCGTGGCCATATGGCCGGTTTGTTTTTGGCGGCTGAACATCCACAGCGATGCCCAGGCCGATAGATCGACGGGCGCGGGCATCCAGCCGAGCAGGCCGACGAGAAACGCGAACGACGCGATGTTCCAGGGGCTTGGCGCGATGAAGCCGGAGTCCGCCGGTGTGTTGGTGAACCACGCGATCACGAGTGCGGCGATCGTGAGTGTGGTGAGTGCGAGCATGACCCACTTCGACAATCCGTCGAGCAACCGGTAATGGCCGAAGAGAATGATCATCGAGCAGGTGGTGATGACCAGCACCGTGAGCCACGGGATCGGCAGGCCGATGCCGTAGCCTGCAAGCAGCGCGCCGGTGAGCATCGACACGCCCGCGATGTTGATCATGCCGGTGAGGATGTTGATGAGTAGAAACGTGATCACGAATCCGCGGCCGTGCCGCAGGTATCCGGCGAGCAGGCTTTCGCCGGTGGCGGCGGTGTAGCGCTGGCCGTAGAGGAAGAACGGATACTTGAGAAGGTTGGCGAGCAGCACCAGGCCGAGCAGCGACCAGCCGAACTCGGCGCCCGCGCGGGTCGACCAAACGAGATGGGATCCGCCGACAGCGGCGCTGCAGACGAGCACGCCCGGGCCGATCGCCTTCCACAAACCGGATCGGGTGGAACCGCGGCCGGACGTCGGATTGGAGTCCATGATCCTGCAAGGCTAGCGGATCGGCAGTGCGTGCCAAGCCTGCGCTCGGGAATTCCGCCGCGCATCGCCCGATGTCACCTTGGTGTCGGCACCGGGATCGCCTCGCAGACCTCGCGCCAGTCGGGGAAATTCCACTGATTAGGGAATCCGGCGCATTGGGTGGGTTTCACCTCGTGAATGCGGCACGACCGGCCGTCGAGCATGATGCATTCGTGATTCTCTTTTTCAATGAGCGACAGGCCGCTGCGGTTGCTGCGCAAGCGGGTGAAGTCGCGGATGAAGTCCTCCTCGCTCATGCCGAGAAATCCGGCGATGCGCGGGATCTCGTCCTCTTCGAGCCGTACGTCGCCCGGCCAGCGACAGCAATTCGTGCAGCGCTGGCAGTGGTACGTCACCGACGGATCGAGCGTGGTGCCGCGGTTTGCCGGGCTGCCACATGGCGCCGCGTTCGGGCTTGTCATGGCAGCCGTTGGTAGTGGTGTTTGACCCGGCTGAGGAACCAGCGCCATTTTTTTCCGGGTCGACCGTGGTCGAGCAGGAAGTGCGGGCAGTTCTTGTTGGGCGGACTCGCGCCGCGTCGCGGCCAATGGTAGTGCGGAACGACGTTGCGCAGCGGGATGTCGTGGCGCTTCATCAGCACCGCGGCGAGTTTGGCGGTGCGTTCGATGGTCACGCTGCGGTTGCTGCCGCGGTGCTCGCACATTTCGATGCCGATCGACAAGCGGTTGCCCGGGCCGTTGAAGTCGGCGTGCTCACCTTGTTCGTACACCGGCAGGTGCTGCAGGGCGACCCGGTCGTCCACCGTGAAATGCCAGATCAGATAGCCGATGCGGTTGCCGCCCGGGCGTTTGGGCGCGCGCAGCGCACCGTTTTTGAGCGCCTTCGAATGCTGCCACGCGTCGGCGCTGTAGTTTTGCGTGCTGTGGATGGTGATGTAGCGCGGCTTCATCGGGCGCACGACCTTGCGGCCGTGGCGTCCGCGCGGCACCAGGTCCGCCTTGAGGTTTACTTCGCGGATCATCCGCGACATCGGCACCTTGCCCGCCTGCGGGGTGTTGCCGTCGATGCGCGAGCATTGCGCGAATCCGGCGATGAGGCCGACGATCACGACGAGGCGCATCCATGGGTTCACGCGCGTGGGTGTACCAGCAAACGCGGCGTCCGAGAAACCAAATCCTCATGCTGCGTGAGGATGAGGCGATCAGTTGCGGCGTCCGCCGCGCGAGCGGCTGCGGCGTCGCTGGTTCTTTGCGTCACTCTTCCCGCTCTTCGTTGCGGTGGGCCCGGGCTTGGAGTGTCCTTTCGGTTTCGGCTGAACTTTTTTCACCGGAGGTCTTTTGGTGGGCAAGTTCGACGGATGGATGCCGCCGGCGGTGGGCGGGCCGGCGACGGCGAAATCGACGAATCGTTTTTCGCGGTCGAGCCCGGTCACGTGCAGCGGCACGCGCATGCCCGACTGGATGACGACGCCTGCTGACGACACCCACGCCATGCGGTGCGCCTCGAGCCGCCAGCGGCCTTCGGGCAAGTCCTCGCGCCTGACGACGCCGCGGACGCCCAGATCCGGCACCTCGACCATGAGGCCCATCGGGCGCACGTCGGTGACGAGGCCGTCGAATTCGTGCGGGTCATGCATGTCGGCGACCCGGCCGAGGTATTCGAAGAGCTTGATCATCCGCGTCTCCGTCTCGGCGTCGGCGGAAACGCGCTCGGTGTCCGAGATGTGCCGCGACATCGTGCGCAGCTCGGCTTGTGACGGCGTGCGGTCCGGGCGTGGCGGGGGATTTTCCAACAACGGCTGCAGCGCGCGGTGGACGATGAGGTCGGCGTAGCGGCGGATCGGGCTGGTGAAGTGGCAGTAGTCCGATTTGGCCAGCCCGTAATGACCGATGGGTTCCGCGCTGTACGCCGCGCGCTTGAGGCTCTTGAGCAGACCGAGCTTGATGAGGTGTTCCTCGGGTCGGCCTTTCGAGGCATCGAGGAGTTTCTGGATGTGCGCGCGGTTGGTGAGGTCGCCCGGCCGATAGCCGAACAGCATCGCCGTTTGCGCGTACTCGAGCAATCTTGATGGATCGGGGTCCTCGTGGATGCGGTGGATCGCGGGTTTCATGCGGCGGCGCAGCACGCGCGCGACCGCCTCATTCGCAGCCAGCATGCATTCCTCGATGAGTTGGTGGCTTTCCGTGTGGACGACGTGCTCGGCGGCACAAGCGCGGCCTTCGCTGTCGAGTCGGATGCGCACTTCGGGCATCTCCAGATCGAGCGAGCCTTGCTCGAAGCGCCTCCGCCGCATGGTCGAGGCGAGCTTCCATGCCTCGCGCACCATCGGCACCAGTCGCTTGTCGGATTCCTTTGGCGCGGGCTTGCCGTCGAGGATTTCCTGCGCCTGTTCGTAGGATAGCTTGGCCTGGCTGTGGATCACCGCGTCGAAAAACGAGAACCCGGTGATCTCGCCATCGCTCGAGACATCCAACAGCGCGCACTTCGTGAGGCGGTCGACGTGGGGCTTGAGCGAACAAATCCCGTTGCTCAGCTCGACGGGCAGCATCGGTAGCACGCGATCGACGAGGTACGTCGAGTTGCCGCGTTCGATCGCTTCGTGGTCGAGCGCGCTGCCGGGACGGATGTAGTGCGACACGTCGGCGATGTGCACTGCCAACCACCAGCCGTCGCATTTTGCTTCCACCCAGACCGCGTCGTCGTGGTCCTTTGCGTCGGCGGGGTCGATCGTGATGACGAGCTTGTCGCGCCAGTCGCGACGGCGGGCGATTTCTGCGGCATCCGGTTCTTCGGGCACCGAGCGCGCCTCGGTCAGCACGGGTTCGGGAAACGACGTGCGCAATCCGAAGCGGTGGATCACCGCCACGATGTCCGATCCGGGATCGCCCGGCCAGCCGAGCACCTCGACAACGCGGCCGTGTGGTGCCGCGGTGGAATCGGTCCACGACGCGAGGTCGACGACGACCAGTTGGCCTGGTTGCGCGGTCGAGTCGTGGGTCACTTCGATGTTGCCTGCGATCGCCTTGTCCTCGCATTCCACCCAGCCGAAGCGACGGTTGCTGCGGAACACGCCGACGACCTTGCCCGAGCGGCGGGACAGGATCGATTCGACCCGTCCGCGGAGTTCGTCGGCCACCGGGGGCAGCAGTTCCGCCGACCTGCCGCGTGACGGCCGCGCGGCGGGTTTTGCCAGTGAAACCAGTACGCGGTCACCGTCGAGCGCGGTGCCTGCATCACGCCGCGCGACGAACACGCGTGGCGCGGGTGGGAGCCCGGCGAGTGCGGCCTCGTTCGCCGGATCCGCGAGGTCCGGCAGGAGATAGGCGTGGCCTTTGGGGTGAAACTTGAGGGTGCCGGTGAGGCGGTTGGCGGCCTTGGCGCGCAGGACGTAGCGGGATTTTTTTCCTTCCTGCACCACGCCCTCGGCCACCAGCGCGCTGAGCGCGGACCGCAGTTCCGTCCGGCGGTCGGCAGGGACTTCGAGCTTGCGCGCCAGTTCGGAGCGCGTCATCGGCGGGCAGGCCGGGGCCCGCATCAGTGCGAGCACTTGATCTCGCAGAGGGACGCCGGGCATGATGTCATCCTGAATCCCGATCTGTCCTCCGGCAACGGCAATCAGGAGGCCACCGGAAAAATTTGTGTTTGCCCGGATCCGGCGGAGATTCATGCTGCTCCCATCATGAAACAGTCCATCGTCCGTCGTCCCCGGGGTTTCACCTTGGTCGAGCTGCTTGTTGTCATCGCCATCGTCGCGGTTCTTGCCTCGGTGGGTTTCGGCGCGGGCAATGCCGCCATCCAGCGGGCGAAGAAAACCACCGCGCTGGCGACTGCGACCGCCATCGAAAGCGCGGTCAACAATTACTTCAACGATTACAGCAGCATGCCCACCGACAAGACCGAGGATATCGTGCTTGAATCAAACAACGGTGATGGACTTGATCTAATCAAAGTGCTGTTGGGCCAAGAGCCTGATGGAGCGGATCCGATGTACAATCCCAAGAAGATCAAGTTCCTCAATGTCAAGGAAGGCAAGCGATCCGGTCAGGGCGGGGTCGACGGGCTTGTGTACAATCAGGCCGGTGATGAAATCATCGGGTTGTATGATCCATGGGGAGGTGATTCCTCCACTTTCGGCCGATACAACATCATGCTCGACTGCGACTACGACGAAAAGCTGGAAATCCGGCGCAAGGGTGGTGCTGCCGGAACGGAAAAGCTTAACGGCAGGCGGGTCGCGGTCTGGAGCGACGGCTACGACGGCCGCCGCGATGGTGACAACGGCAAGATCAATGACGACGTCACCACCTGGGCGCGCTGATCCGCATCGCCACGGATTCCACGCTCAGCCCACCACTTCGGTGCCGATGCCGCCGTCGGTGAAGATCTCGAGCAGCAGCGCGTGGGGCAAGCGTCCGTCGATGAAGTGGACTTTGCGCACGCCGGCGTCGAGCGCGTCGACCGCGCTGCGGATCTTCGGGATCATGCCTCCGGTCACCGTGCCGTCTGCGATCATCGCCATCGCTTCCTTGCGCTGGATCGAGTGAATCAGGGTGGCGGGATCAGACACATCGGTCATCAGCCCCGGCACGTCCGAGAGGTAGACGAGCTTGGCAACCCGTAGCTCCTTGGCCAGTGCGGCGGCGGCCAGATCGGCATTGATATTGAGCGGGCGGCCCGTGGCGAGTTCCGTCGCCAGCGGTGAGATCACCGGCACGATGCCGTCCTGCTGGGCAGCTTCGACGTGGGCGGTGCGGCAGCCGGCCACTTCACCGACCCTGCCGATGTCGATCGGATTTCCGGATTCGTCGGCGGCGTGCATTTTTTCGCCGAGGAACACCTCGGTGCCGGCGATGCCCGTCGCCTTGCCTCCCAACTCGCGGATCATGTGCACGAGTCCGGGGTTGATTTCCTCCGACAGGACGCGGGCGACGATGTCAATCGCCTCATCGGTCGTCACGCGCAGGCCGCGGATGAAGGTGGCCTCGAGTCCGGCGCGCTCCATCGCGGCGGAGATCGCCTTGCCGCCGCCGTGGACGACGATCGGGTGGATGCCTGCCACTTCGAGGAACACGACATCGCGCATCACCTTGGCCACCAACTGCGGATTTTCCATCGCCGATCCGCCGAGCTTGATCAGGAAGGTTTTTCCCCGGAACGCCTGCAGGTAGGGGAGTGCCTCGATCAGCGCGTTGGCCTTGTCGACGGGTTGCATGTGCCGAGCGTTCTCAATGACCGCTTCCGATGCAAGGATCATCGGCCGGTGGCCTGCTGCGGTCCGCTGTGGCGGGGTTGACCCGGCGATGGCCGCTTGTTAGCGTCGCTGTCCGTTCCATGAGTGACAGCACTTCCGGCTACAAGGACACGCTCACGCTGCCCAAGACCACGTTTCCGATGCGCGCCGACCTCGTGGTCAACGAGCCGCGCCGACTCGAGCAATGGGAGCGCGTCGGGCTGTACGAACGCATTCTGGAAAAACGACGGGCCGAACACGCGCCGGAGTTCGTCCTGCACGATGGTCCGCCCTTCGCCAACGGCGACGTCCACATGGGCACCGCGCTCAACAAGCTGCTCAAGGATTTTGTAGTCAAATCAAAAACAATGGCCGGTTATGCCGCGCCGTTTGTCCCGGGATGGGACTGTCATGGTCTGCCGATCGAATTCAAGGTGGTGAAGGAGGCGGCCGGGCTTGAGCCGGTGGAGATCCGCCGGCGTTGTGCCGAGTTCGCGCGCAAGTTCATCGACGTCCAGCGCGGATCGTTCCGCCGGCTGGGTGTGTTCGGCGAATGGGACCGACCCTACCTGACGATGGATCCCGCCTACGAGGCATGGATCCTGCGGGTGTTCGCACGGTTGGTCGAATCCGGCTGCATTTACCAATCGAAGAAGCCGGTGCAGTGGTCGTACGGAGCGCGCACCGCGCTGGCGGAGGCCGAGGTGGAATACAAGGACAAGGAGAGTCCCGCGGTGTTCGTGAGGTTTCCGATCATCAATGAAAGCGTTGCCGCCGCGCCGGTCCTCAACGGCGCGTCGATTGCGATCTGGACCACGACGCCGTGGACGTTGCCGGCCAACCTCGGTCTCGCCGTGCATCCGGAGTTCCATTACGTGGTTGGCCGCTTCGCCCGCGTGTCCGACGCGCGCGCCGAAACGCTGGTGATCGTGCGCGAACTGGTTTCCGAATTCGAGCGTAAGACCGGGTTCGTCCTTGGAGAAACCCTGGCGACACTCCAGGGCCGCGACCTCGAAGGCCTCGTAGCGTGCCACCCGTTGTTGCCGCGCGCGTCGAAGGTGATCCCCGCGTCCTTCGTCACCACCGACACCGGCACGGGGATCGTCCACATCGCGCCGGGCCACGGCGCCGACGACTATGCGGCGGGTCAGCAGCACGGACTCGGCGTGTTGTCGCCGGTGGATGACGACGGCAGGTTCACCGATGAGGTCGGCCTCGACGGCTTGGCCGGCATGCATGTGTTCGAGGCGAACGAGCCGATCATCGCGATGCTGGACAGCCGCGGCATGTTGCTCGGCCGCGAGACGCACCGTCACTCGTACCCGCATTGCTGGCGCTCGAAGACGCCGATCCTGTTTCGCGCGGTCGAGCAGTTCTTCATTTCACTCGACGTGCTGCGTGGCCGCGCGCTGGATGAGATCGACCGCGTCGAGTGGTTGCCCGCCTGGGGGCGCAACCGGATCCATGGCACGGTCGAGGCGCGTCCCGACTGGTGCATTTCGCGCCAGCGCACCTGGGGCGTACCGCTGCCGGTGTTTCTCGATGCGGACGGCAAGGCCGTGCTCTCCGCGGAAACCGCGCGCAAGGTGGCCGACCTCGTCGAGACCGAAGGCACCGACTTCTGGTTCGCCGAGGATGACGCGCGGACCGTCGCGCGGCTTGGCTTGCCTCAAGGCATGAGGAAATGCCGCGACACGCTCGATGTCTGGATCGATTCCGGTTGTTCGCACGTGGCGGTGCTGGAGAACCGCGAAGGCCTGCGGGCACCGTGCGACCTGTATCTCGAGGCGACCGACCAGCATCGCGGCTGGTTCCAGAGTTCGCTCATGCTCAGCGTCGCGTGGCGCGGCACCGCGCCGTACCGCACGGTGATGACCCACGGATTCGTGGTCGACAAAGACCGCAAAAAACTCTCGAAATCCGAAGCTGAGAAGGCTGGAAAGCCGATCGATGCGGCGCATTTTTACAACCAGTACGGCGCCGACATCGTGCGCCTGTGGGTGTCCTCGGTCGATTGGCAGAACGAAGTGCCCTTCGGCGAGGAGTTGTTCAAGCAGGTGGCCGAACCGTACCGTCGCATCCGCAACACGCTGCGCATCCTGCTCGGCAACCTCGATGGCTTCAATCCGGCCGCCGACCGCGGAGCCGCGCCTCCGACGCTGCTCGATCGCTGGATCCTCGAGCGGCTTCACGCGGTCACCGCCGAATGCCGCAAGGCCTACGACCAGTACGAGTTCCGCAAGGTGTTCAACGCCGTCAACACGTTCTGCGCGCAGGATTTGTCGGCGATCTACATCGATGCAACCAAAGACCGCATGTACTGCGATGCCGTGGATTCGCCGCGCCGCATCGCATCGCAGCACGCGATGCACGACGTGTTCAGCGCGCTGTCCCGCCTGCTCGCGCCGGTCCTGTGTTTCACGGCCGACGAGGCGTGGGAACATGCGTCGTTCACCACCGGCAGCGTACACGAGCGGGATTTTCCCGATCCCGATCCCGCGTTTGCTCCCGGTGAGGCCACTGCCGTCGTCTCGCGACTGCTCGAGGTCCGCTATCTGATCCAGACCGCCATCGAGGAGCGTGTGCAGGCCAGGGAGTTCGCGCGCAACAACGAAGCGGAAGTCGTGCTGACCCTGCCGGATGCCGACGCCGGGTTGCTGCCGCTGCTGCGCGACCGCGATTTCGCCACCGAGTTCTTCATCGTCGCCGGGCTTGAGGCCGCGACCGGCCCGGCACCGGCCGCCACCGCGCGCAAGACCGCGCTGCCGCTTTGCCCGCGCTGCCGCAGGCACGAGCCCGAGGCGGAGCGCGGGCTCTGCCGCCGTTGCGCCGACGTCTGCGCGGGTTGATGGCGGTTCCGCGCCCGCCCGTGCGATTCGCTCTTTTGTGCGTGCCTTTCCCATGATTGGTTCGATCCATGCATGAGGAAAAACCATTGGCGGTGGTGCTCGACGAGGGTGATTTGATGGAGGGCGGGCTCGGATGGCCGGGGCTCGAACCACTGGTTGAAGTCCGGTCGTATCGAGTCACCGCGGTGGCGGACATCATCGATCGCGCGGCCGATGCGGCGATCGTGCTCACCAACAAAACGCCGCTCGACGCGCGCACCATCGGCGCGTTGCCGCGGCTGCGCTTCATCACGGTGCTGGCCACCGGCTTCAACGCGATCGATACCGATGCCGCGCGTGCCGCCGGGATCGCGGTGTCGAACGTCCCCGCCTACGCCAGCGACTGTGTCGCCCAGCACACGTGGGCGCTGATCCTCGAACTCTGCAACCGCGTCGGCGGACACGCGGCATCCGTCGAGACCGGCACTTGGTCGGCATCCGGCCAATGGTGCTACTGGCAGTCCGCGCCGATCGAGCTGGCGGGAAAGCGGCTGGGCCTCATCGGTCGCGGACCGATCGCCGTCAAGGTCGGCGAGATCGGCCGCGCGTTCGGCATGGAGGTGATGATGGCGAGTCTCTCGCATCCATCAGGCGGGGTGGGGCTCGCGTCGTTGGACGAGGTTGTGCGCTCGGCCGATGTGATGTCGCTGCATTGCCGGCTCACCCCGGTATCCGCGGATTTCGTGAATGCGTCGCTGCTCTCGTCGATGAAGCCCGGCGCGCTGTTGGTGAATACGGCGCGCGGTGGATTGGTCCGCGAGCCCGACTTGGCCGCCGCGCTCTCGTCAGGTCGCATCGGCGGTGCCGCGCTCGATGTCCTGTCGGTGGAACCACCGCCGGCGGATCACCCGCTGATCGGTTTGCCCAACTGCATCATCACGCCGCACATGGCGTGGTCGGGCAGGGAAGCGCGTCAACGCCTGATCGACACCACCGTGGCGAACATCCGCGCCTTCCTTGCTGGTAGGCCGCAACACGTCGTGAACGCATGAGTGCGGATCCGTCCGCTTTGCGCGTGCTTGTCGCGCCCGACAAGTTCAAGGGCTCGCTGGATTCGGCGGCGGCGGGTGCGGCGATCCGCCGCGGGTGGCTGAGGGAGCGACCGCAGGACGAGGTTCGATGCCTCATCCTCTCGGATGGTGGCGAAGGATTTGTCGATGCCTTTGAATGCGCGACCGGTGGCAAGCGCGTTTGTTGTGAGACCACCGATCCGCTCGGTCGTGCCATCACGGCGGATTGGCTGATGTTCGGGGAGCGGGATGCCGCGGTGGCGGTGATGGAATCCTGCGCGGCCATCGGACTCCACCTGATGCATTCCGGCGAACGCGATCCGCTGCATGCTTCGACCGCGGGTGTCGGCACGATGATGCTCGATGCGGCGAGGCGCGGTGCCCGCAGATTTATTGTCGGTCTCGGCGGCAGTGGTACCAATGACGGCGGCATCGGCATGGCGGCATCGCTCGGGTTCCGGTTTCTCGACCGCCATGGCCGCGAGCTTCCAGCGATCCCTGCATCGCTTAACCGAATCGCGCGCATCGCCGCACCCGGATCAACGATGCTGCCACCGGTCACCGCAGCCACCGATGTGGATCATCCGCTCGCCGGTCCTCGCGGAGCCACCCGCATGTTCGGTCCGCAAAAAGGAGTGAGGCAAGAGGACATCGATCGCCTCGACGATGGTCTGGCGCGTTTGGCCGGGCGGGTGAAAACCGACCTCGGGATTGATGCCGCGGATCTGCCGGGCAGTGGTGCCGCGGGGGGGCTGGGCTTCGGCATGATCGCGTTTTGCGGCGCGGTAATGGCCTCGGGATTCGACTTGCTGGCGCAGGCATTCGCGCTCGAAGACCACATCCGCGCATCGGACATCGTGATCACCGGCGAGGGACGGCTCGACGCGCAGAGTCTTGCAGGAAAGGCGCCGGTGGCGCTGGCGCGTCTCTGCCGTGTGCATGGCAGGCAGGTGATCGCCCTGCCGGGGCAGGTGGATCCGTCGGTGGATTTCACCGGCTGCTTCGACCGCATCTTGCCGCTGGCGGAGTTGTGCGGCGATCCATCCGACCGGATGTCGCGGGCTGCGGACTGGCTGGCACACGCTTCGGCCACCGCCGCATCGGAAACACCGGATTGATCCGGGTTGAATAATCTCCGCGCGGTATCGTCCTATCGAATGCAACCCGCATTCCACACCGATGAAACATCCACACCGTTGGTTCGCTTCCGCCGTGGCCGCCGTGGCCACCTTCATGACCACCCCCGCCGCCGAGGCCGGATATCCCCACCGCTACGGCCACTGCGGCAGCAGCGTCACCGTGCGTTACCATCATCCGGTCTCCTCGTACCGCCACACCCCGTATGGCTGTGACTCACGCAGGGTCTACACCCATCCGGTGTACCGCCCGCACCATCACCACTACGTGCATCCCCACTCCCGTCCGGTCTATCACTACAACCGCTACTGCCCGCCGCGTCCGGTGATTTGCCCGCCGCAACCGTGCTACCCGGTCATCCGCCACAACGGACTCTATATCGGCGGCAGTTGGCGGTTGTGAGCCGCCTCACTCACGCGAGCTGTGTCTCGACCAGCAGCCGGTAGGTACCGTTGCGCGCAAGCAGCTCGTCGTGCGTCCCGCTCTCGACGATCCGGCCGTGGTTGAAAACCAGGATGAGGTCGGCATCGCGCACGGTCGACAGGCGGTGCGCAATGACCAACGACGTCCGGCCGTGCATCAGACGCTCGAGCGCCTCGTGCACCAGCCGCTCGCTCTCAGAGTCGAGTGCCGATGTCGCTTCGTCGAGCAGCAGGATTCGCGGGTCGGCGAGGATCGCGCGGGCGATGGCAACGCGCTGGCGTTGTCCGCCGGAGAGCTTCACGCCGCGCGGGCCGACGAGGGTGTCGTATCCGTCCGGCAGCGCTTCGATGAACTCGTGGGCGTTCGCGTTGCGCGCGGCGGCGGTGATTTCCGCGGATCCGGCACCGGGTCGGCCGTACGCGATGTTCTCCCGGATGCTTCCACCGAAGAGGAGAATCTCCTGGGGCACGATGGCCAGCTGCGAGCGCAGCGCGCGCAACGACAGCGACGAGGCGTCGCGGCCGTCGAAGAGCAGGCGTCCGGCATCCGGATGGTTGAAACCAAGGATCAGCGAGAACACGGTGGACTTGCCCGCGCCGGACGGGCCGACCAATGCGACGCGCCGACCGGAGGCCACGGTGAACGACAGGCCGTCGAGCACGGGAACCTCCGGACGCGACGGATATCGGAAGGAAACCTCGTCAAAGGCGATGGATCCTTCCAAGCGCAACTCCCCGTCGCCTCCGGTGCGCTCCGGTTGCTCATCGAGCAAGCCACGCAGTCGCTCGGTCGCACCAGCGGTCTGCTGGAATTGCGAGATGATTTCCGGAAACGATCCGAGTGATGCGCCAACGAAGATCGAGAACAGGATGAACCAGGCGAAGTGCTCCCAGGTGATCTGGCCGGTGGCGAGCAAGCGTGCGCCGTGCCAGGCAACGAACGAGATCGTGCCGAACAAGGCGAAGATGATAAACGAGAGGAACGCCGCGCGGTGGCGGGCTCCGCGGCGCGTGACGTCGTAGAACGCGTCGAGCGCGCGCGAGTAACGCGAACGCTCGAGCGGCTCGTTGGTGAAGGCCTTGACGTCGGCGATCCCCTGCACGGTCTCCTCGATCACCGTGCCGGCTTCGGCGAGCGAATCTTGCGCGGCCTTGGAGAACCCGCGCACCTTGCGTCCGAAAAACGCGATCGCCAAGACGACCACCGGCACGCTACCGAGCATCACCAACGACAAGCGCGGCGATGCGATGAAGATGAAGACGAGCCCGCCGACGAGGATCACGCTCTGGCGCACGGCCTGGGGCACCGTGGTGAGCAAAGTCTCGCGCACGATCGCGAGGTCCGCCGAGATCCGGTTGCTCAGCGCGCCCGGGCGCTGCTCCTGGAAGAACCCCATCGGCAGCGTCGTGAGGTGGCCGAACAAATCGCGGCGCATCCGGTTGAGGGCCGATTCGCCCGATCGGATGAATCCCTGGACGCGGAAAAACGCGATGACCGCCTGAAGCCCCAGTACCGCCAGCAATTGCAGCACCACGACGTCGGCCTGCCCGAGCACGATCGCCGGATCGATTTGATTCTTCAGCGCGTCGCTGGGACCACCGACCAGTCGGCCGAGGAAATACGGGAATGCCAATGAAAGACCGGCGGTGACGAAGAGGGCGGCGAGCGACGGCAGAAAGACCCGTTTTTCGCGCATCAGGTAGCCGAGGATCCAGCGGTGCGGCGACGCGGATCGGGTCGGGCTCGGCTCGGACATGCGCCGATGGGAACCAATGCGCGGGTCGGCGTCAACCGCCGGAATCCGCTTGTGAGATGCCTTTGCCGCGATAGGATGGATGGCGGACAGGCACGCACATGCTTCCACCATTGCTTCGCATCCTCTCGGTCACCGCGTTGGGCGTGACCCGCTCGGCCGCGGTGATCGTCGCCGGTGCGAGCGGCGGCGGCAACACGGCGTCTAACACGACCAGCGCGCAATTTGCCAGCGAGTACGGCTTTGCCGCGCCGGTGATCGACAACGTGATTGCCTACTCCGACGCCTCGGGGGTGTACCTCGGGTACAACCCGGCGACGGCCGACGTGTGGGTGCTCACCGCGCGCCATGTTTCGGCCAACGCTTCCGCAGGCGCGACGGTGGTCATCGACGGCCTCACCTACCAGCGGCAGCCGGAAGGAGCCGATGGCTTCGGCCTGCTCCCCGGCGGTGATTTGCGGTTGGTGCGCTATCGCCGCGATGATCTCGCGGTGCCGTCGCTTTCGGCGGTCGAGCTGAACACGACCATCCCGGTCGCCGGAGCCGGACTGCTGATGGCGGGATTCGGTCAGAACCGCACACAGAACGCTACGACCAATGCATTCACTTCCGATGCGACGACGTTTACGGTCGGCACCGGATACAACTGGTCGGGCACGCGGATGCAGCGCTGGGGGGTCAATGCCGTGGAGGCGGAATTTCTCAATGCATTGGAGAGCGGGACTGCGGTGTCGGGCACGATCGGCAGTTTTTCCATGGGGTCTTACTCGACCTCGGGATTCATGACGGATTTCGACCAACCTGGTTTCGGTCAGTGGTTGGCATCCAACGAGGCCCAGGGTTCGCTCGGCGATTCCGGCGGAGGAGCGTTCGTGTACGAAGGCAGTCAATGGCGCTTGGCCGGGATCTTCAGCGCGGTGGCCGGATTCCAAAACCAACCATCGAACACCTCGGCGTTCGGCAACCTGACGTTGCTCACGGATGTCGCCAGCTACAGCACCTCGATCACCACCGCGCTGGGTGGGATCACGCTGATTCCCGAGCCGTCGTCGGCCGTGCTGTTTGCGGCGGGTGCGGCGCTCGCGCTGCGCAGGCGGCGGCTTGCTGCGGACGCGCGTGACCGCTAAGTTCGCGCCCGATGCGGAACAGACTCGACGCGGCGGTCGCCAGGCGACGCGACATCACCGACATGCGCACCGATGCGGTCCGCTGGGTCGATGGCGCGGGTGACGGATTGCCCGGACTGATCATCGAATCGTTCGCCGACCGGTTGTTGGTGTCTGCCACCGCTGCACCCGACGATCCGGCGCTGCTCGATTGGCTGCAGCGACGCGGATCTCCGGTGTATTGGAAACATGCGGATCCGCATCTCAAGGAGTCACCGGTGCATCTTGCCGGGCCATCCGCCGATGAGCCGTTCACGATTCTGGAAAACGGATTGCGCTTCGAAGTTTCGTTCAGTACCGGATATTCCCAAGGCATCTTCCTCGACCAGCGCGACAATCGCGCGCGGCTTGCCAACCGCATGCGGCCGGGACTGCGTCTGCTCAACACGTTCGCCTACACCGGCGCGTTTTCCGTGGCTGCCGCCACCACGGGTGCCGAAACCACCACGCTCGATCTGTCGCAGCCGTATCTCGACTGGGCGAAGCGCAACTTCGCGCACAACGCGCTCGACCCCGCGGCCCATCACTTCTGCAAGGGCGACACCTTCCACTGGCTGCGGCGATTTGCCCGTCAGGGACGCGCATTCGATGCCGTGGTGCTCGATCCGCCGACCTTCTCGCGCGATGACCGCGGACGCGTCTTCCGCGTCGAACGCGATTTCGGTGAACTTGCCGCGCTCGCAGCCGCCGTGCTCGCCCCCGGTGGCTGCCTGCTCTGTTGCACCAACTTCCGCGGCATTTCGCCGCAGGCATTCGAGCGTCTGGTCGTGTCTCAACTGCCCCGCCGGATGCGTGCCACCCATGTCCCGATGCCCGCGGATTTCACCGACGAGCCCTATCTCAAGTCGCTGTGGCTGGATGGCTGAGGTGTTTTGTCATGCCGCATGGTGTGGAACGTCCGTTTCAGACGGGCATTTTTGACTTGTCATCCATGTGCGGGATCCATGCAGTGCGAATGCTTGGGTGCGATTCCAAACCAAACCAAACATCATGAACAAACTCATCACTGAATTCATCGGAACCTTCTTCCTCGTCCTGACGATCGGCTGCACGGTCGTCCCGGGTGCGGAAGGAGTGATCGCTCCATTGGCCATCGGCTCCGCGCTGATGATCATGATCTACGCCGGCGGCCACATCTCGGGCGCGCACTACAATCCGGGCGTGACCCTGGCCGTGTGGATGCGAGGACGTTGTGAGACCAAGGACGTCGTCCCCTACATCGCCGCGCAGATCGCCGGTGCGTTCGTTGCCGCACTGGTCGTCGGCTTCCTCTACGGATCCGGCGAGGCGTTGAAAATCGAGAGCACGCCCAAGGCATTCGTCGCCGAGGCGTTGTTCAGCTTCGCGATCGCCTACGTGGTCCTCAACGTCGCCACTGCCAAGAGGAACGCCAACAACTCGTTTTACGGCCTGGCCATCGGCTTCACCGTGGTCGTTGGTGCCTTCGCCGTGGGCGGTGTCTCGGGCGGTGCCTTCAACTCGGCCGTCGCCCTGGGTGCGGCGAAGATGGGTCTGGTCGGTTTTGCCGACATCTGGATCCACATCGCCGCCAACCTCGTCGCCGGCGCGCTGGCGGCGACGGTCTTCAAGATCGCCAACCCCGACGACAGATAACCCCGGCGATTCGATTTACCTGATTCGTTCCGCAGCCGCCCCACACCCGGGCGGCTGCGCTGTCTCCGGCAATGATCAAGGCAGGTTGGAAATCGTGAAATCACCGAAGAACGGCCAGATGCCGGAGTAGTCGCTGGTATACCTGCCGCTGAAAAATCCGCCGCCCGCATCGCGGAACGCCAGGTTGAATTCCATCGCGCCGATGTTCTGCAGCGCCGCCACGAGCTGCATCGAATGCAGCCTGGGGGTTGTCAGGTACGCGCCGATCGTGCCGCCGGATGATCCGTTGAGCAGATAGCTGCCGAGCGGTGACGTGTAATCGATCGTGCCGCGGGCGGCCGCGGTGAGATCGATCACCAACGGCTGGTTGCCGCCCGAGGTGAGCACCAGCGAGAGGCGTTTGCCGACAAGGCTCGCGGGCTGTGCAGGGTGGACCGCATGGGCGACATGGAAAAAACAGCGGTCCTTGCCGGTGGTGAAGAACCCAACGCCGATCGGACTGGTTCCCGGCGTGGTGGTTTCATTGATGCTGCCGATGCTCGTCCACGACGCGAGGTCCGACGATCCGGCGAACGAGTGCTTCGCCATCGCCGGACGCGCGGCCAGCTCGATGAAGTCGCCCTGTGCCGTGCGGCGGAACACTGGCCGCGAATTGGCGATCGTGGGCAGTCCCTGCGCGTGCACGTTGAATGCCTGCGCCGATGCGCCGATGCGGTGGATCGTCACCGACTGCATCACCACCGGCGCGAGCGGTTTGTCATTCGCACCGGTGGGCGTCGCGCCGATCGCGCGCACCACCTCGATGCCCTCGATGATGCGCCCGAACACCGCGTGCTTGTTGTTGAGATGCGCGGTCGTGGCGAGCGTGATGAAGAACTGGCTGCCGTTCGTGTTGGCACCGGAGTTGGCCATCGACAACACGCCCTCGCCATCGTGCCGCAGGTCGGGATGAAACTCGTCGGCAAACCCGTAGCCCGGTCCGTCGGTGCCGGTGCCGTTGGGTGATCCACCCTGGATCATGAACCCGTTGATCACCCGGTGGAAGGTGAGCCCGTTGTAGTATGGCCGCTTCGCAGGCAATCCCGCGCTGTCGAACCAGGTGCGGGAACCATCGGCAAGCCCGGCGAAATTCGCCACCGTGGTGGGCACCTTGTCGTGATGCAGCACCGCAGTGAAGCTGCCTTTGTTCGTGGCGAACACGGCGTAGATCCCGGGATCGGCGGGCAGTGCCTGGCACAGGTGCGGTAGGAGCGCGGCGACGAGGAGAGGGAGGGCTCGGCGATAGGCATGCATCAGGCTCAATTCATGGCAAATCCCGGCCCGTCTGGCAATGCACATCCGTGCCGCCGTCCTTGCGGGTCCGTCGTTCCCGTGCTACTCCGCGCGTGAATAGGCATGGCCGATCGTCATGATGACAGCCCCGTCGTGCGCGGCGGCGGATTTCTCGCACGCCTCACGCCCGTCGTGAAGTGGCTGATGCTTGCCAACGTCGCGGTCTTTCTCGCCGATCACCTGTTGCTGCCGCTGCTCCTCGACCAAGGTGCCGTTCACCGGCGGTTGATCGAGTGGGGTGCGTTTTCGGTGTCGGATTCGGTGGTGGGTCTGCGCTTGTGGCAGTTCATCACATTCCAGTTCTTGCACGACAGCCTCGGCCACCTGCTGTTCAATTCAATCGGGCTGTACTTCTTCGGCCCATGGGTCGAGCGCTGGTGGGGCGCGCAGCGGTTCCTTGCCTTCTACCTGCTCTGCGGCTGCGGTGGCGCGGCGCTCTTCACCTTGCTCAATCTCGCGCACATCGTGCCGGGCGGACCGGACACCGGCCTGATCGGTGCGTCCGCGGGCATCTACGGAATCCTGATCGCCACGGCCGTCATCGCGCCCGGCCTGCGCGTGATGCTGCTCATTCCGCCGATCGAGTTGTCGATGCGCCAGCTCGCGATCGCGCTGATGGTGCTGTCGGTCGCGATGATCGTCATCGGCTTCGGCGGCAACGAGGGCGGCGAGGCCGGCCACCTCGGCGGCGCGGTGGTTGGATTTCTGCTGATGCGTTTTCCGCGGATCATCGGCTCCCCCGAAGGCGCGAGCCGTCCGCGGCCGAAGTTCAGCGTCGTGCGCGAGGCGAAACTCCGCCCGCGCGCGAGCCTGCGTCTCGAGGAGGATCCGAAAACCGACCGCATCCTCGAAAAAATCTCGCAGGAAGGGTTCCAAAGCCTCACTCCGGAGGAGAAAGACCATTTGCACGAAGTATCCCGACGCCAGACCCGCCGACCATGACCGATGAAGAGATGATCCGATGCGACGACCGCGCGCGCCAGCTCGACCGGCTGCGCGCCATCATGCACCGCTTGCGCGCTCCGGGAGGTTGCCCGTGGGATGCCGAACAATCGCACGCATCGTTGGTCTCCAACTTGATCGAGGAGGCGTACGAAACGGTCGATGCGATCCGCCGCAACGACCTGCCGCACTTGGAAGAGGAACTCGGCGATCTGTTGTTGCAGGTCGTCTTCCACAGCGAACTCGCCGCCGAGGCCGGGCACTTCGATCTCGACGATGTCGCGCGCGGCATCTGCGATAAGCTCGTCCGCCGCCACCCGCACGTCTTCGCCGCCAGTGCGGCCGCAACCGCCGACGAGGTGCTCGCCCAGTGGGACGCCATCAAGCGTGATGAGAAGGGCGACCAACACCGCGGACTGCTGCACGGCACCGGCAACGGCCTGCCCGCGTTGCTGCGCGCGGCCAAGCTGCAGAAAAAAGCCGCGAAACACGGATTCGATTGGCCCGACGACCGCGGCGTGCTCGACAAGATCCGCGAGGAACTCGCCGAAGTGGAGGCCGCCATCGCCGGAGACGATCCGGCCGCGGTACAGGAGGAACTCGGCGACCTCTTGTTCGCCGTGGTCAACCTCGTGCGCCGCCGCGGTGGCGACCCCGAGCTGGTGATGGCCGCCGCCAATGCGAAGTTCGAGCAGCGTTTCGCCGCAATGGAATCCCACCTCGCCGCGCGCGGACTGCACCCGGCCGGCGCGACCCTCGACCAGATGGAGGAATCGTGGTCGGCGGTGAAACGCGGTTGATTGTGGCGCGGGCTGGCCGGGGCAATGGATCCGGGATTCCGCTTTGCCGTGGATCTTTGCAAAACCTGGACTATGCTGCGCGGCGGATGGATTTCGAGCTGACCAGCGACTACCAGCCCCGCGGTGACCAACAACAGGCCATCGACAAGCTGGAGAAGTCGATCCGTGCCGGCAACCGCCACCAGACGCTGCTCGGCGTCACCGGCTCGGGCAAGACCTTCACCATGGCCAGCCTGATCGCCCGCTGCGGCAGGCCCGCGCTCGTGATGAGCCACAACAAGACGCTCGCTGCGCAACTCTACTCGGAGCTAAAGGGGTTCTTTCCGAACAACGCGGTCGAATATTTCGTCTCGTACTTCGACTATTACCAGCCCGAGGCCTACATCCCGCGTACCGACACGTACATCGAGAAGGACTCGTCGATCAATGATGAGATCGAACGGCTGCGGCTCTCGACCATGGGCTCGCTGCTCACCCGCCGCGACACGATTGTCGTGGCCTCGGTGTCCTGCATCTACGGCCTCGGATCTCCCGAGGACTACGAGAACATGATGTTTCCGGTCAGCGTCGGCCAGCAGCTCACCCGCGAGCAATTCCTCGACAAGCTCGTGTCGATGCTCTTTGAGCGCAACGACGTGGTATTCGGCCGCGGCAAGTTCCGCGCACGCGGTGACGTGGTCGAGGTGCATCCGGCCTACCTCGACCAGACGGCGGTGCGGGTCGAGTTCTTCGACGACCGCGTCGAGCGCATCACGCTCGTCCAGGTCACCACCGGCCGCACGGTTGAGCGCCTCGAATGCCACACGTTCTTTCCGGCGAAGCAGTTCGTCACGCCCGGCGACAAGATGAAGCGCGCGATCCACGCGATCCGCGGTGAACTCGACGAACGCATCGGCGATCTGGAGAAACGCGAGGCGCTCGTCGAAGCCCAGCGCCTGCGGATGCGCACCGAGCACGATCTGGAGATGATGAACGAACTCGGGTTCTGCCAAGGCATCGAGAACTATTCGCGCCACCTCACCGGCCGCGAGCCGGGCGCGCGACCGCACACGCTGCTCGATTTCTTTCCCGATGACTTTCTGCTGATGGTGGATGAAAGCCACGTCACCATCCCGCAGGTCCGCGGCATGTACGAGGGCGACAAAAGCCGCAAGTCGGTGCTCGTTGACCACGGATTCCGCCTGCCCAGCGCGATGGATAACCGTCCGCTCCGCTTCGATGAGTTCATGCACATGACCGGTCAGCGGCTCTACGTCTCGGCCACGCCCGGCCCGTTCGAGCTGGTCAACTCACGGCCGGACAACCGGACGTGGATCGAGATCAAACCGGGCGGCGTTCAACCGATGGCGAAAGTGCGCGTGCGCGCCAGCGGGGGCGACGAGCCGGTCGATGCATTCGAGGTCGGCAAACCGGGCACGCCACTGGTCGTCGAGCAGGTCATCCGGCCGACCGGGCTGCTGGACCCGGTGATCACCATCCGCCCGCTCAAGGGGCAGATCGACGAAACCATCGAGTTGTGCCGACAGCGAGTGGAGCGTCATGAACGCGTGCTCGTCACCACATTGACGAAGAAGACAGCGGAGGACTTGAGCGAATACCTGCAGGGCGTGGGACTCAAGGTTCGCTACATTCACGCCGATGTCGATGCGGTCGAGCGCGTCGAGATTTTGCGACAGTTGCGTGCCGCGGCGATCGATGTCCTGGTCGGTATCAACCTGCTGCGCGAGGGACTCGACCTGCCGGAAGTCTCGCTGGTGTGCATCCTTGACGCCGACAAAGAGGGATTCCTGCGCAATGAAACCTCGCTGATCCAGACGGCCGGCCGCGCGGCCCGCCACATCTCCGGTGAATGCGTGTTGTTCTGTGACGTGATGACCGAATCGATCCGTCGGTTGATCGAGGTGTCCGACGAACGACGGACGCGCCAGCGCGCGCACAACGAGGCGCACGGGATCACGCCGCAGGGGGTGAAGCGCGGACTGCAGCAGAGCCTGCAAGCCGCGGGGCATGATGAGGGTCCGGCGGCAAAGGGTGAAACCGCCAAGGTCGCGCAGGAGGCCGCGCCTTACGACCCGCTGCGCGTGATCGCCGGGTTGGAGGAGGAGATGCGCGCGGCATCGGCGAGGCTCGAATTCGAGCGCGCCGCGCACCTTCGCGACCAGATCGCCGCGCTCAAGCAGCCTGCGGATGCGGCGGCACCGCGCAAGACGGAGTATCCGAAAGCGGTCGGCAAACGCGGCAAGCGCCGCGGGACATGATGTCGTGAATCCGCACGCGCTGCCGGATCATCCGCGCCGGATCCGGTCGAGAGCCGACTGCAGCGCGTCGATCGCGGCGGGCGGATTGGTGGCGCACAGCGAGATGCGCAGCCGCGCGGTGCCGCGCGGCACCGTCGGGTAGCGGATCGCCGGCACGAGAAATCCTTCGCGCGCGAGTGCCGCCGAGGTCTCGATCACCGCTTCGTTGGTGCCGAGCACGACCGGCACGATCGCCGCGGGAGCCGTGCTGATCCGCGCCACATTCGCGTGCAGCCTTTCGCGCAACTCCGCGCCTTCCGCAGAGCGGATGATGCGCAGCGCCTCATGCGCCGCACAAGCCTGCGCGGGCGGCATCGCGGTCGAGTAGATGAATGTCCGCGCGCGGTTGATGATCAGCTCGATCCAGTCGCGCGATGCGGCGAGGTAGCCGCCGCCCGTGCCCGCTGCCTTGCCGAGCGTGCCCATCTGGAAGGTGATGCGCTGCTGGAGGCCTTCGCGCTCGGCAAGCCCCATTCCGGACCCGCCGATGACGCCGAAACCGTGCGCTTCATCGACCAGCAGCAGCGCACTGTGTTCGTCGGCCAGATCGGTCAGCTCCCGCAGCGGACAGACGTCGCCGTCCATGCTGAACACCGATTCGGTGACGATCAGGATCCGGCAGTCCGCGGATTTCGCGCGGCACGTCGCCAGAAGGTCGGCCAGCCGCCGCATGTCGTTGTGCGGAAAGACGCGCAGCCTGGCACCGGAGAGCTTCGCCGCATCAATCAGACAAGCGTGGGAAAGCCGATCGATCAGCACCACGTCGCCTTCGCCGACCACTGCGGGGATCACGCCGGTCGCCGTGGCGGATCCAGAGGAGAACACCAGCGCGGCCTCGCATTGCTTCGCCTCCGCCAGAGCTTGCTCGAGCGCGACGTGCGGCGGCTGGGTGCCGCAGACGAGGCGTGACGCGGTCGATCCGGCACCAAAGCGTCGCGCGCCCTCGACGAGTGCATCGATCACCCGTGGATGCGAGGCGAGTCCGAGGTAATCGTTGGAAGCGAAATTCCACAGCTCCGCACCGTCGCGGGTCACACGGACGCCTGCGGAGGATTCAAGCGGATGAAGCGTGCGCAGCAGTCCGGCCGCGTCGATGCCGCGGAGTTGCTCGGCTGGGCCGGTGGCGGGATCAGGCATCGGTCACGGAGCGTTCGAGCGCCCAGCGCAGCAGGTTTTCCGAATCGCTCCAGATGTTGGCCGAGTTCGACTTGAGCACGACGACGATCACGTCGCGTCCGCCGAGGGATCCGGTCGACACGAGGCAGCGGCCCGAAGCGTTGGTGGTGCCGGTCTTCATGCCGTTGCAGTAGGGCAGCGACTTGAGCACCTTGTTGGTGTTCTCGAGAAACCGCGTGCGCCCGTCACTGTAGCGGAACGTGTAGCCCTTGGTGGCGGAGAACGACCGCAGCAATGGACTGCGATAGGCCGCGCGCGCGGCGATCGCCATGTCGCGCGCGGTGGAATACTGGCCGGGCTCGGTCAACCCGTGCGGGTTGAGGAAATTCGAATTGCGCATGCCCAGTGCCGCGGCCGTCCGGTTCATCCTTGCTGAGAACCCCGGCTGACTTCCGCTCACGTCGCGTGCGAGCGCGCGGCCGACGTCATTCGCGCTCTTGATCATCAGTGCCTTGACCAATTCGCGCCGCGTGTAGGTCTCTCCGGGTTTCAGACCGAGCTTGGTCGGTTCGCAATTCGCGTCGTCCGCGGTGATGCGCACCACCCGGTCGATGTCGCCCGTTTGCAGCACGCACAGCGCGGTGACGATCTTCTGGGTGCTCGCGACCGGGCGTGGCAGGTCGGCGTTCTTCGCGTAAAGCACACGTCCGCTGCCAATGTCGACGACGATCGCGCTCTCGCCGACGATGCGCGGCGGTGCTTGCGGCGGGATCCACGACGCTGCGGCGGATCGTGCCTCGGAGCGCTCCGGCACGCGCGCAACTGGCTCGCGTCTCGTCTGTGACTGCGGTTCGTGGACACGGCACGAGCAGGCGGCCAGCGCAACCAGCAGCAACAGCGCGCGCACGGCCGATGGAATCATCTTCATCGGCAGTGAGCATCACCGGGGCGTCGCACGCGATCAAGCCGCGAGTGCGGCGCACGCTCAGTGCAGGTCGAGCGGAGGCAGCAAGCCGTCCTCGATCATCGTGCCGGGCGGTGGCAGCTCGGACTCGCGGAAATCAGCGGGTCCGCCGAACATCCAGAACGATCCGTAACGGCGGCGTTCCTGGAGTTTCGCCAGGTCGCTGCCACTGGGCAGCTCCTTGAGGTCCTTTTCGCGCACCTCGACCACCGGCACGCGATTTCCGCCGGGCAACAACCGTTGCATGCCCCGCCAAGCATCGCCGCTCTTCGAGGTGAGCGTTTGGTTGAGCGTCGAGCAGGAACACAACACCAAGGCCAGCCCGGAGAGAACGAGCCACTTGGATTGCGGCCGGCACCACAGGGTTTTCATCGATGACA
>Ga0194123_10001758_pt1 | contig 30972 bp, 27 predicted proteins | sample TA2MahsurfametaG_5_FD_155479 | JGI IMG/M metagenome (GOLD analysis project Ga0194123, IMG submission 155479) | Freshwater microbial communities from Lake Tanganyika, Tanzania - TA2015023 Mahale A surface | ecosystem: Environmental > Aquatic > Freshwater > Lake | place: Tanzania: Lake Tanganyika... | reverse complement strand
GACGCAACTTTATATTTTCTTAACGATTTTCTTACGGACTTTCTTTTAGACGCAACTTTAGATTTTCTTACGGACTTTCTTTTAGACGCAACTTTAGATTTTCTTAACGATTGCATATTTTATATTATTTATAATAAATTATTATAAATAATATCGACGACTGCAGGATTCGAACCTACGCGCTCAATGAGCAATTCCTTAGCAGGGAACCGCGTTAACCACTCCGCCAAGTCGCCATCTATATGTATGTATATCTTTAAATAAGTTTAAAGATTATTATTTAATAATAAATATGGATTTTGGAAAGAATCTCCTATTAAGCGCTGTCAAAGATCATCCAGAATCAGAAACAGCTAAAATATTATATGACAATTTTAACCATTTTGAACAAATATATAAGGTTTTAGATGGAAAATGGGAAAAAGGCTGGGGTAGTTATATGTTCAATGGAATTGACTATAAATGGCAAAGAGAAACTCTAAAAAAACAAGAAGCTCTATTTAATATCGCAAAAAATAATGATGTTAAAAACGTACTAGAAATAGGTGTTTATATAGGTCATTCTCTTCTTATTTTATTACTAGCAAATCCTAACTTAAAAATTACATGCATAGACAACGATACTAGATTTTCTCCAAAAGTAGTTTCATACCTAAATAAAGTCTTTGATAATAGAATATTGTTTATTCAAGGAAATGCACAAGAAATTTTACCTGTTTTATCAAGATTAGAACAAACTTATGATATAATTCATATTGATGCAGATCACACAAACGAGGCTGTAACACAATATTATAATTTATCAAAACCTTTAGCAAAACAAAACAGTTATATAGTATTCGATGAATACGAAGCTACAAGATGTCTAATTGATTCTATTATAAAATACGACAATTTAGATATTGTGACAATACCTTTCTGTTTATGGACAAATATTGTTTTAAAAAAAAAAGCAAAGTTGAAATATGTAACTGCTTTTTACTCTCCTAGAGATAAACAATTTAAATCGACAGATTATTATTTTGAAATGTTTGAACATATTGTTTCAACAGGAATAGATATTGTATTATATCTAGATGTTATTTATAAAACAAGAGGAGATGAATTACTAAATAAATATAAGAATCTAGAAATTATTTATAAATCATTCGAAACTCTAAAAAAAGATATTTTAGAAATAAATATAGATACAGAAGATTTTCAATTGCCTCCAATTCGAAATAAAGACAAAGATACAGTAGATTATTACTATATACAATTATCAAAATTATATCATCTATCCCAATACTCTTCTTATTCAAAAAATTTAGATAAAAAAGAAACTCATTTGTGCTGGATCGATTTTGGAATATTTTATTTGTTTAAAAATAAAGATAAAGCTAAATATTTATTAAGATCGATTTCAAACATAAACTTACCAATTGGATGCGTTTTTTCACCTGGTGCTTATGAATGGAATATAAACAAAACTTATGAACTCTTTAAAAATTCTTTTTTTGACCATATTGCATGGTATTTCTGTGGTTCTTTGTTAATAGGTGATATTAATATGTTTGATTATCTTTATGAAAAACAAATGAATCTTGTTTATCAACATATTCCAAAACTTACATGGGAAGTAAATTATTGGGCAATGATGTACAAAGATTTTATTATATATGAAAATACTGACCATAATGAAAGCATGTTATCAGAATTTATAAATTTTATAACTAAATAATATAATTATTATATCATTTTATCGATATAATAATAAAACCTCCTAAGAATATTCTTTAGACATATACTGCCTCTCTACAATAATAAATTCACTATTATCAGCATCAAATACCTTTTCAAGGTACTTTTTAATATCATCATATACCTCATTTGTCTCATACTCTCTACACGTATATATATCCATCGCGCAATAATTTTTTTCAGGAAAAGTATGAATAGAAATATGTGATTCTGATAACATGTATATAATAGTTATTCCTTGTGGGCTAAAAACATGTTCAGCTTTATTCAAAATCGTATATTGATATTTAACACAAATATGATCAAATAGACTTTTTAGCCCTTCTAAACTATTTAATAGTTTATGATTTTTAATGTTTTTAATATCGCATATAAGATGTTTTCCACTAGACATTATTTTATTATAATAAAATTTATTAAATATTAATAAAATAATGTCCGAAGTATCAAATAAATACAAAAGAAGACCAAGCCCTCCTATTCCTGCAAATAATTATTGTAATCAAATCAAACTAGGAAACGATGGTAATATGTATATTTCTCTTCCAGACAAAAACGGTGTATGCAAATGGAAAAGACATATAAAAGAATTATTAAAAAAAGATAATATTTCTCCTTTAGAAAAAAGACAATTCAACAAACATTCAGAATTATCAAAAAAATCTAAAGTTGTATCTAAAAGAAAGTCGTCGGTAGTAAAAAGAAAATCTAAAGTTTCATCCAAAAGAAAGTCGTCGGTAGTAAAAAGAAAATCTAAAGTTGTATCCAAAAGAAAGTCGTCGGTAGTAAAAAGAAAATCTAAAGTTGTATCCAAAAGAAAGTCAGTAAGAAAATCTAAAGTTTCGTCTAAAAGAAAATAAAATTTGTACAAAACTATATTTTAGAATTTTTATAAAATTCTAAAAAATGTAAAATGTAAAATGTAAAAATGTAAAAAATTTTTTAAAAAGTAGGCGTCTAAAAAAAATCCACACACACACATTTGAAATTTTGTAAAAATATTTTTCTAAAATTTTAAAAAATTGTTAATCACGATAACAGTTTCAAAAATGAAAAATCTCTATCTATTTAACATATTTGTTAAATATTTAACAAATATGTTAAATAGTTATAAAAATATAATTTTATATAATAAAATACGTTTAATTAATGTCAAATGAAAAACAAGAATATAAATGTGAATTTTGCTCTAAAGAATTTTCTACAAAAACAAATTTAAATACTCATCAAAAAACAGCTAAATATTGTCTTCAAAAACAAGGTTTAGTATTAAACAATCTTAAATGTGATTATTGTGATAAATCTTTTAGTAAACAGCGTATAAATGAACATTTATTACTTTGTAAAAAACAAAAAGATAGGTATACAGAAGATATTATGAGACAGTATGAAGATTGTAAATTAAAACTTTTAGAAAGAGATGCTCAAATTATTGAAAAAGAAAAACAAATAAAAGAATTAAAAGAAATGTTGGAAAAAGCAAATAATACAATTGCCGAGATTGCTAAACAGCCAAAAATTAACACAACTAATACGACTAATATAAAAGGAAATCAAACAATAAAAAACATTTTATCTGATTATAAAACATACGACGAACAAACGGACTATGATCGTATTATTTCTGTCGCTAAAGATACAGATATGGAGAAATATTTTTGGAGGGGGCAGAAAGGACTAGCTCAATTTTGTGTAGAACATATCGCAAAGACTCATGACGGAAAAATGATTATTTGTTGTACAGATCCTTCAAGAGGACGTTTCAAACATGTAAATGAAAAGAATGAATTATGCGAAGATATCGACGCGCGTACTTTTACTTCAAAAATATCAGAGCCTATTAAAGAAGTCGTTGAAGAAGTACATAATAATATACAAAAAGGAATAGAAGATAAATTAACTGATACTGAATGTGATTCTAATTTTTTATCTTCAAAAAAGAATTTAGCTTTAGAAAAATATATTCAATTAAGAAATATAGATAATATTCATTATAATAAAGAATATAAAAAAGAATTATGCGCATTGTTAAATATATAAACACGAATACACGAATGTAAGATTTACGTAAATCGTGTGCAAAAATATAGAAATAATAAAAACTAGAATGCCAAAACTTTTATCAAATCCTCAATCTTTTAAGAAGGAATGCGATAATGTAGGTGTTACCTATGATCTTTTAATAGAAGCACAAGAGTGTTTAGGGAAACAAGCTTGTTCTAAATTATTCAAAGGAAAATGTTCAAGAGGAGGGGGAAGCAACGCGTCATCAGCAATAGTAGATGATTGGGTTTATACATTAAAATACGCTATTGAAAATCCAGAAGAGAAAGATAAAGATCCTTATAGACCTAGAACAGTAGAACCTCTTGATGGATGGGAAGAGTTTGTTACTTTAGTAAATACTCCAATTGAAAAAGAAGTTTATAGTTCTTGGGAAAATTTATCAGGAAGAAAACTAGGAGAAGAAGTAAGGAAATACGGATTAACAATTGGGACAGCTAATTCTAATGCTATTAAATCTTTATACGAAAGAGCTATGAAGATGGTAGAACGCAGAAGTAAAAATTTTTGGAATAAAAAAGATTCCCTAGATGAAAAAGAAGAATCTAAGGAATTTGATTATAATTCTTTGAACATTTTTCAATTGAGAGAAATTTCTAAAGACATCGGGTGTCCTATTTACCAACAAAATAGAGATGAATTAATTTTTAATATCAAAAAAAGAGAAGAAGAATTAAAGAGTATTTCAACAGAAGAAAAAGATGAAAAAGAATATGACGAGATGTCACTTTATTCTCTCAAATTTATGGCTAAAAACAAAGGATTAACTTCATATAATAATTTAAAGAAAGAAGAACTTGTTAAGGCTTTATTAGATTTTGATAAAATCGAAGAAGAAAAAGATAAAATTACATTAGGAGGTGTTGAAGTTTTTACAAGAGAATCAGATGGTTATATTAATGCTACTCAATTATGTAAAGCAGGACAAAAGAAATACAACGACTGGTTTAGATTAGATAAAACACAAGAATTTCTTCGAGAATTGTCGTACGAATTAAAAATTGACATTTTAAACCATAATGAAGAAGAGTTAGGGGTGGCGGGAATTCCCGCCACCCCCCATACAAACGTAAGTTTAATTGAAATTAATCAATATAATGATGCTGATCAGTCAACATGGGTTCATCCTCGTGTGGCAATACATATTGCTCAATGGATTTCTCCTAAATTTGCTGTAAATGTTACAGGATGGATTCATAAACTTTTATCTACTGGAAGTGTAAAGTTAGATAGACCTGTTAAAAGCTTTTCAACTCTTACGGAAATTGATATTGAAGCTGAAAAAATGGAAAATGAAGTAAAGATTTCTGAGTATACTAATGACGCTGTAATTTATTGTGCTTATATTGGTAATGGATTGGTAAAGATTGGTTTTACTGATTCTAATCTTATTAAGAGAAATAAAAAACATATGTCAAGTGAGTCTTTATATCCTCAGTGGAGAATGATTAAGTTATTTAGAGTATCAGGAAAAAATATAGAGAAAATGTTACATGATTTTTTGAAACATTATAATATTGACTTTTTTAACCAAAAAGAAGTTTATAAGCCTCCTAAAAATCTTGATGATTTTATTTGTGAAATAGACGATTTTCTAAAAGATAATGATTTAAAAATGACAATTAAGATTCTACAAAAAGAAAATATGGATTTGAAACTTGAAAATATGAAACTAAAACTTCTTCTCAAATAACAGTAATAAAAATGATTTTAATTCTTTATTCTTCAAAGTAAAAAATAAAGAATATGGATTCAGAAAATGAAGCAGAATATAAAAGAATAATTATTAGCTTATTGTGTGATGAAAAATATGAAAATGAAATATTTATACTTAAAGTTCCAACTCTTTATTTACTCAACGAGAAATGTAAATTCAAAAGAATGTCTTCTATAGATAAAATAAAATTTGTATCTGATAATCATAAATATAATATTAAAAATTGTGTTGTTATTTTAAGGAATCTTATAGAAAATCTAAAGATTATAATTTGCATGTTATGATTTATGATAGTAAATTGAAGTTGAGTTACTTTAATTTTTTAAAAAATGAAGAAATTCCTGTAAATCTTTTATTATTAAATAAACAGAAGGATATGTTTGGATGAACTCTGTTCAAGTAATTATATATTGTTTTTGAAAGCAATATATATTTTGTATTTGTTTTTTGTAATTTTTGTAATTTTTGTAAAATGGTTTTTGAAGCATATAAATGCTTTATAAAACTGGAAATCCAAGTGCCAATAGTACCAACGTTTTCGCGTTGGAGTAGACTATATCTTAAGGATTTAAATAAATCCCAACTACCGTTTAGTCGTTGAACCTTTTCCTTTCTTATTTTTTGATAAGTTAAGGACTTGGCTGCTGATTGCCCAATCTTTTGGATTATTACGATGACAACGCCATTACGCGAAGTTCTCACTTTTTGTTTCCAAAAAGGAGTCGTACCAAAAGCTCTAAGGGGTTTCCAGCAATTTGATAGTTTTGCCGACTTTTTGTCGACTAGCGAGTTATATACACATATATGTGGTAATATCTTACACTGTTTTTCTATCCACGAGATATTACATCGTAGATAGCAGCTCACTGTTGGAGGCACAATTTTGGGTTTACCTCCGCTTATTCTGATAATATTATTATTTACAGCGGTAGTTACGAAGCAATATTTAGCGCCGTAACCGGGGGTGACAGTGCCCTGTAGAGGGGCGACTGGTAGTTTGTAGGATTGGTTGCCGGCAAATACACCACCTGAAGCGACAGCTTGGGGTTGTAAAGAACTGACAGCATCAGCCGATCCTTGAGGGACAATTGACACGTTGGTTAATTTGCCGTAATTGGTCGATCCCATTGGATCAATTGCGAAGAAATCTAGAGAATATGAATAGAGGTGATATCCAGTCTCTAGTGGGATAACTGGGGCATGGTACCATGGGTTGACTAGAGAGAAGTAATCAGAGCCCATTTGGTATAGACGTTGAGTGTTCTCGTAGATGAGAGAGGTTGATGCAATTGGATCAGCACCAGAGTTAAAGTCAACGACGCCAAACATAGCGTTATCAACTGATACGCAATCGACTGGGCCAAGTGGTAATTGTTGGCTGGTAGTGTAGTTGGACCAGGCGGCTGGGTTGGTGATGTTGCGAGCAGCCCAGAATAGAGCCTTGATGGCATGTGAAAAACGAATGTCGATTGGGGTTGAGGTAGTTGGGTTGTAGTTTTGTACTGGGGCGGTTTGGACTTGTTCGATGAGGATATCACGAGGGGCGCAAGCCATCTTCTTACGCTCATCGTTTGATACAATGGCATAGTTAGCCCATACATTGACTGGACCCATGACTGAATCCATGCTGCTGGCAAGATCTGATTGAACAGCTGGGCGTGATGACCAGAAACCACAATCGCCTGATTGAGGATCTTGATCAGGGAGGGCGGTGTAAGTGTCAACGATGAGTAAATCAGATAAGTTGCGGAAGGCAAAGTTGATTCTCATTTCGTTGTATGGTAAAGCAGCAGTTGGTAGAGCTAGACCAGAATCACGTGAGAAGAAGAATGGTAGTGGGAGGTTTAGAGTGGCTGAAGGTAGAACTTGTTGACCTTGAGCGTTAACATTGACAGCACCAGTAGCACCGTTGATGTCGTTGTTTGGTCCTCCTAAGCATTGGTTTAATGATGGGAAGGCAATGGCGACTGGGTTAACTAGAGCATCAACGTTACCAATCATATTGTTGTAACCGTTGCGCTTTCCAGCTGGGACAGTGAAAGCGCTCCAGAAATCGAGATGGTAGCTGTCAAAGCGAGCAGCGACTAAATCGTTAAAGGTAATAGCACACTCTTGAATAACGTTGTGCATAAAGTTGCGAGACCAACGTAGAACATGGTTGCCATCTTGGGCGCCTGATGGGTTGGCACCGTTGCAACTAGCAGCACCGCCGACGGTGGCGTTGGCGGTAGCAGCAGTTACAGCGTTTAGGGTTAGACGTAGCCAAGTGTATAATAGGTAATCACCGGCACGTGAAATTGATACAGACCATTGTTGACCAAATCCTGGTTGACCTGAGCGAGAGCTTAGGCAAACTGGGACTTGAGTGAACCAAGTGGCCTTGCGGATTTCGCGAACGAAATAGGCAACAGCATCAGGGCCACCGTACAAGTATTTCTCTTGTTCGTCATAAGTGGCAAGATCGATAAAACCGGATGTTAAGTTGGATGTGCATATAGACATTTTTATTATAGACGAGATTTTTTTTTTAAATTTATATAAAAATTTATCGTCTAAATTTATTTTTTTTATAAAAAAATTATCAAGTTAAAAGGATATTAAATTAAAATGACAAGATGGAAATAGATATTTTTAATATTGATAAAAAAATAAGAGATATGTGGTTAAAAAAACTAGATGATATAAAAGATATAGATTGTCAAATAAATGATTTAAATTCTATCATAGAAAGTGATGAAAAAACTTTATCTATTCATGTGCAACGCGATATTAAAGAAAAAATAAATGGATTAAATGAACTTAAAAATAAAATACAAGAAGATATAAAAAATATCCATTTTTATACAATAGATTTTTCTGAAATGATAGAATCTAATAAATCATTGACTCCTAAAAAAATATCTTTTATGGGAAAACCTCAACAATCTTCGAAAGATAGTAATGTATCAAAAATATTTTTAGATATACTCAAAAAATATAATATTGAATGTAAAGAATTGGAAGATTTAGTTACAAAAGTTAAAAAGAAAGAAAAAAAAGTATGTTCATGCGGAAACCAAACTTTTGTTATTCAATTTGATCAAAATATAGAAATATGTGAGAACTGTGGAAAACAAGAAGAAAAATCTTACAAATCTATAAGTTATAAAGATATCTCTAGAATTAACATGTCTAGTAAATATACATATGAACGAAGAATACATTTTAAAGATTGTATGAATCAATATCAAGGAAAACAAAATGCTTCTATAGACGATTGTGTATATGCTCAATTAGAAGATGAATTTGACCGCCATGGTTTATTAGTAGGAGATAATACAATGCCTAAAAAAGTTCGTTTTCAAAATATAACTAAAGATCATATTCTCTTGTTTTTAAAAGAAACTGGCCATTCAAAACATTATGAAGATGTGGTTCTTATCTATCATAAGATGACAGGAAAATCAGTAGATGATATATCTTATCTTGAAAATAAACTAATGGAAGACTTTGATAAAATATCAAATTTATATGACAAAAAATATAAATTTACAGGCAAAATTGACAGAAAGAGCTTTATCAATACTCAATATATATTATTTCAGTTGTTAAGAAGACATAAATATCCCTGTAAAAAGGAAGATTTTAATATGTTAAAAACTTTAGATAGAAAAAGTTTTCATGATGAAATTGTTAAAGATCTTTTTGAAACACTGAATTTTAATTTTACCCCTATATTTTGATTTATTTTTATAAAATTGATATTTTTATATATATTTGATATATTTTATATGCCAAATCATGATTATTTCAGCAAAGTCTCTTTCGGGTGAATATGTCTCCATCGATATTCCTGATAATTCTTTTATAGAGAAAGAATTCGAAAGAAAATACAAAGAGATTTATATTGATCGTAAATTACAGCCATTTGTATCTGTAAAACTTTTTTACGATAATGAAATAAAAGAATGGTCGTTTTTGGTAAATAAACATAATATTGCCGTGTGTCTTGAAGATTATAAAGATTCATGGTTGAGTCTTTCTTTAAATCCCCATCCATATATTATAGAGATGTTTGAAGAATTAGATGAAAAAGAGAGATTTGATTACATATATAAATCTTTATCAAGAAATCCAGTAGCAATTGATTTTTTTCTTAAAAATCCAAATAAGATATCTTGGAATGATATGTTAAGATATAACATTGATGATTATAGAGTAGGCGAAATAATTCATCTTTATAAAAATCCTGATCAAATTGCTACTATGAATTTGATCATTAAATACTCACCTGATGCTTATGATTTTATTTTTAGAACTTCAAATTATGATCAAATTGACTGGAATGGTTTTCTTAAAAATAAACATATAAAACCAGAATGGGTTCAATATATCATCGATAATAAACCGTGTGTATGGGGAGAAAATATTGGATATGATGACGACGGTCGTAGTATTGTAATTGGAGAATATAATTATATTTTTAAGTTAAGAAAAAAACATTGGAAACGATTGTCAAAAATGCCTATTATGATTCCTTTATTGAAAAAGAATATTGATAAGATTTGTTGGAAAGAGTTTTGCGAGAATCCTTGTAAAGAGGCAATTGACATGTTAAGAGAGCGAGTTGATAAAGTAATTGTATCAGCATTGTGTAATAATCATTCAAGTGACGCAATGTTATTTCTTCAAGAAATCAATCCTGAATTGAATATCAATAAAAAGTCGTGGTCTGCTTTATGTAGGAATTCTTTTGCTATTGATATTTTCAATATTATTGAAAGATACAAACATAGTATTAAATATATACAATTATCTAAGAATACAGATGAGAAGGCTATTTCTATGATTAAAAAACATTTTTCTATTTCTACTTTATCTAGAAATTACAAAAAAGAGATATTTAAGAACCTAATTGCGAATAACAACGCGGGATTGTTAGTTCTAGAATTATTTGAGAACGAAGAATATAAAGATATATTCTATGAATATACAGGCAAAATATTGACGAAGCCTTATATTTTTTCTCCTGATATTTGATATTTGATATTTTATATTTTATAAATTATAAAATATAAAATATATTATACTCCAGTGCTTCCAAATCCTCCTACGCCTCTTTGCGAATCTTCTAACGTTTCTACTTCTACTACATCAACATGTTCGTATTTTTTCACGATCATTTGAGCAATTCGATCTCCTTTTGATACATTAAAAGGAACATCTGATAAATTAAATAACAAAACTCCAACATTTCCTCTATAGTCGCTATCAATAATTCCTGCACCGATATGTATTCCATGTTTTAAGGCAAGACCGCTTCGAGGAAGAATATGGGCATATGTATGATTTTCCAATTCAATACTAATATCTAATTTAATTAGTTGACGTTGTCCAGGGTGAATAATTGTGTCAATTGGAGATGATAAATCTAGACCAGCTGAATAAGGTGTTCCTCGAGAAGGAAGATATGCATCACTAGATAGTTTTTTAACCTTCATTTTATGGGTATGTATATATAATATATTTATTTCTTTATATTCTTTATATTCTTTATATTCTTTATATTCTTTATATTATTAAAAATTAAAAATATAAAGATATAAATAACATTAAAAATGTCTACAATTGAGTTAAAACAAAAATATCAAGAGAAAATGATAAAAGAATTTACAAAATTTTTAGAAGTTTATAATAAGATTGCGAATAAAACATTTACGATTGATATAAGAGGAGAATATGACGTTTTTATAAGAATTTTGGGAAATTATATTTATAAAAATTTTAATATAAAATCATGGGATCAGACAAAATTAAAATTTAGCGATGAAGTTGTAATTGATTTTTCAGTATTTACAAATACTGAATACTATCAGCCCGTTAAAAACTTTTTATTGTCTCTAAAAAGTGCATTTTATGGGTCTTTAGATGATGATGTTTATGAATATTTAGAGAATACAAAGGATTACACAGATGAAGAAAAAGTAGTATGTAAAGAATTTTATGATAAGATTTCATCCTTAAATAATGCGATTAAGCATAATATGTTTAATGATGTAAACACAGATGTTACAAATCCTGATAGTATAAAAAACTATGAGAGTGAATTAAAGGAATTTAATAATTATACTCATTATATATCGTCTAAAAAAGAACTTTATAATCTTATACAACATTTTGACGGAAAAATTAGAAATCTTTCTAAAAATAAAAAATACGATGATATTTTTTTTAATGTTTAAAGAAATTTATTAATGTAAATCTTAAATATGATATCTCCTAAAAAAATAAAATCTCCTATTTTACAAATACCTCAATCAAATACAGATATCTCTTCGCCCGTCAAATCTGATAAAAATGGGTCTTATGTGTATAATAATTACAAATACTATATTATAATAGGAGTATTTGTAGTATTAGGAATAGTTATTTATTATCTTTATAAAAAATTAAGAGATACTGAACGAAAACTTGATAATATCGATTCTATGATTGATAAAAAAATAAACACTCTTGATCAAACTATTCAGACCCAGCAACAAATAATGAATCAAAAATTAAACGTATTTGAGGCAATGACTGCTCAACAAAAATTATTTATAAATACAAAAATAGATGAATTAACTTCTACTGTACAAAATCATATTAACTTTATAAGATCACAGTCTATGCAAGCAAGACAATCATATCCTCAAAGCCCTCAAAGCCCTCAAAATTTTCCACAGAGCCCTCCTCCAAGTGTTGAAAGTCAACGATCTGGTCTATCTCAATCTCCTGAATTGAATATCCAGAATATCCAGAATGGTCAAAATATTCAGAATGGTCAGAATAATAAATCTACTAACGATTTTGATTTAACAGATTTATTAATACAACCTACTACCATTGTTTTAGACATTATGAATTCTGGTAGAAAACCTCAAAGAAGTTCAGTAATAATAGAGGAAGACGATGATAATGAAAATAGAGAGAGTAGCGAGATTGACAGTGATTTAGATAAAGAATTAGTTAACGAGTTAAAGGAATTAAAACAACTTGAAAGTGATGAAAGTGATTCAAATAATGTTAATGATGAAAAAATAAATAAAGATAAAGAATAAAAATGTTAATATAGAAATATATAAATATAGAAAATGAGTTATACTATTTATACAAGTTATAATGAATGCGATGATTATAATAGATATCAAAAGTGGTATGAAGCTTATTATGAACATAATATGAATCTTTTTAAAAATTTAATAAAAACAGTTAAAAAGTACAATTTACCTTTTAAAAGTGGAAAAGATGTAAATAAAAATTTTGATTTTTTTTGTGAGATGATTTATAAAAATAGTTCTAAAAGGATAGACAATTATTTATAATAGATAAGATATATTATATAAAATGGATGAAGATAAAAAAGAAAAGAAGCAAAAAGAAATTGAATATTTAGAAGATTTTGACTCTGTAGATGACATTTTATATGATTCTAATGAAAGATATGATATAAATATTGATGATAAAATAGAAGAAATTTCATATGAGTATATGATGATATTTAAGAAATATACAGATGAAGAATGCTTGTCTATAGGCGAAAAATTAAATTATCAAGATCTTTTTAATTTTATAAGTAAACTTTAATAATATTTTATCCAAATAAAATATTAAAATTATTTATAGTTTTTTTTGCGAGAATCCAAGACATTCTCTTAACGCTCTGCTCATTTCTGCTAGTTTCTTTCTATCTACACTTTCTGCGTCTTCTTGTTCATCTTCATCTATGCTTGATACATCGCTATCTTCTTCGTCTTGTATTTCTACTGGCTCTTCTTCGACTTCGTCTTTTTCGTCTTTTGATTCTTCTTCGACTTTTTTAGGAGGAACTTTGAATTTCTTTAAAGTATTTATTACATCTTCTTCGCCTACGACTACTTTTCCATTTACTTCATATCTTGATAAATGATCTAAACCTTTATCTTTCATACATTTTCTGTTTTCGTAATGACAGACACGATCTTTTTGAGAGCAATATTTTTCACTTAGAGCATCGCAATTTTCAGAATCTAAAAGATCTACTAAATCTTCCTTGTTTTGTGGCAAGTCTCTAAGTACACCCATTTTTTGTAAACGTTCTTTTAATTGACTTACAGAAGGAGATTCAGGACGATCTTTAGGTTTAGGATTGTTTGGACAACCTTTTTCCATTATATATTTAATTAGTAATTCTCTTGGGACATTCATATCGCAAATTGAATCTAATCCAAGAGTTCTTATTAGACTTTTTATTTCATTGTCACTTAATTTTGATAATTTTTGATAAGGAGTATCATCTACATCTACTTTTTGAGCTTTCTTTTTGTATTTTGGATCACAATCATTATTAATAATATAATCAATGAGTACTGATTTTGGAACTTCTAGTTTACAATTTTTGTCTAAACCTTTATTTTTAAGAATTTCTTTTAATTCTTTAACTGTTAAACTTTCTAGTTTTTTTCTTTCATTTACCTCTTTCTTAGGAGATGGCTTAGGTGAAGGGGTTGGAGATGGTTTGGGCGAAGGGGCTGGAGAGGGTTTGGGAGAAGGAGCCTTTTTCTTTAATACTATATCTTCTTTTCCTTTTTTTCTATAAGGTTTATCACAATCTTTATTTAGAACATATTTTATTAATTCTCCTTTTGTTACAGTTACTTTACATATATCACCTAATCCCATTGATTTTACAAGATCTACTAATTGTTCTCTTGAAAGTTTTTCAAGATCGCTTTTTGTATGTTCTTTCTCTTCTTCAGAAGATTCATAAGGTTTAGAGGGTTCAGATGGCTCAGATGGTTCAGATGGTTCAGATGGTTCAGATGGTTCTTCTCTTACTACTTTTTTAGGTCTTTTTACTCCCTCTTTTCCTTTCTTTCTATGTTCTACATTACAATCTTCATTTAAAATATAATCAATTAAAACGGGCTTTGTAACACTTACTTTGCATAAGTCATCTAATCCCATTGATTTTACAATTTCTACTAGTTGTTTTTGGGTCATTTTTTCGAGATCGCTTTTTGTAAATGATTTCTTAGGTGAACGTTTTGGCGAAGGTGATCTTTTAGTCGAACGTTTTGGAGAAGGTGATCTTTTAGGCGAAGGCGAACGGTCACATCTAAATTCTTTTGGGCATTTAATTTTATCTAAAATGATGTTTATCATTAATTGTTTGCCTGCTTTATCTCCTCCTATTTTTGTTGCACAGCAATTATAATGTTCTTTATCATCAATTATAATTTTTCTTAATTCAGATGCAGTTTTACTTTTTAATACAGATTCAGATAAAACCGATCTAGAAGGTGATTGTGATCTAGAACGAGATCTAGATCTAGAAGTACTTCTTGATGGAGATGGGGACGGCGAACGAGATTTTTTTTGAGATTTTGATGATTTTGATTCTAATATCTTTTCTATTAATTCTTGTTTTTTTAGTTTGGAGTAAGGAATTTTCATAGAAGAAGCTATTTGCTTCAGATCATCAACCTTCATTTTATTTAATTCATCCCTATTATACGACATCTGTGATATTTTATTAATTATATTAAAAATATATTTTTAATATAATATTTTCAATTTTAGTTAAACTAAAATTGTATAAGAATTATTATAAGATTTATCTTTACGTTGATTTGATAAATAATATGTATTATTCATGTTTTTAATGTTATTTTTGTGGTTATGTCCATAAATCCAGTATTTAGGATTACTTAAAAGATTTAAATCTTTATTTTTATAATATTTTTCATATTTATCTCCTTTTTCGTATTTTTTTTCTAGATTGTCAATATACAATGGAGGATAGTGTGTAATAATAATATGGTTTTTAGGTTTAAACGAAGATACATTATTTAAATATTCTACACTTTTATTATAATAGTTTTTGATATCTTCTTTTTTCATATTAATTTTAAACCAAGGCGGAGGGTCTACATCTGGTTCACACCATAAGCAACTTCCAGTGAATAAATAGTTTTCGATTAAAACTGATTTGTTGTTTAAAAATATAAAGTTTTCAAATTGTTTTAGAAATAGAATAATCATTTCATCTATTTCTTCTAAAGAGTTTGATTCATTATTGTAATATTCATGATTTCCTGGAACATAAATAATATATTGAAAACTGTCACTTAAAAACGAGAAAAAATTAATGTAATTATTAAGAGTGGATGCGTGGCACAAATCACCTGCTATAATTAAGATATCTCCTTTAGGAATGATTAAATCCTTAAATTTAACATTATTAAAATTATTAAAATTTTTAATTTGATCAAGATGTAAATCACTACAAATTTGAATATTCATAGTTATTATAGATTATATAATTATATTTTATGACTTTTAATTATAAAATATAAATCATTTTTAGTTTTATAAATTTATATCCGGTCCTCTCATTTTTCTACGAGGGGGTTCTGGTGGCGAACTTTCATTTGAATTATTTGAATTATTTGAATTATTTGAATTTGACATATTATCCATAAAACCAAATAATCCTGAACCTACTTTTTTCAATACCATTTTAGTTATAATAAATATAGCTGCATTTATAACGATAGTAATCATCAACCGAATTTCAACAGGCCATTTGCTTCCTTCTGGTACATAATTCTTCTCTCCTAATTCTATCAAAAGATGATCATATTTATTCATTTGTAGTATTTGTTGTTTTGTAAAATCTTGCATGTCAAATTTTAACCAATAACCTAGTATATATTCCATAATATAAAATCCAGTCACCAAATAACTTTTATATGTCTCTATATTATTATCAACATTAACTTGTTTTAATGCAGTATCATATGTATTTTGCATTACTTTATAATCACTATGCATTGAAAATTCTGGAATATTAAGTATGCTTGCGTTTTCTTTATAAGATCTTTTTAAAAGTTGAAATTTAAATAACAATTGTCGTTTTAGATCATCTTCATCTTCTTTAACATTATATTCTTCTATTACTTTCTTGGGAAGCATATTACCACCTGCTATATCAGACAATCTTGGAGGAAGTATAATATTATCTTGCGAACTCTCTTGTCTATCATATTTTTCTTTTGAATCTCTGTCTCTCTTATCTTCTCTTTCATATCTTTCTTTTCTATCGCGTCTATCGTCTCTTTCGTCTCTTTCGTCTCTTTCGTCTCTTTCGTCTCTGTCTTCTCTATCTCGTTCCTTTTCTTTTCTTTTTTCATGTCTTTCATATCTTTCTTCTCTATCTCGTTCTTTTTCTTTTCTTTTTTCATGTCTTTCATATCTTTCTTCTCTATCGTCATCTTTATCTTGTAATAATTGTTTCATTCTATTTGATAAATCGTCATCGTCATTTTTATTTCTTTCTGACTCGGAAACAGAAAGATCAGGAGAGGATGACTTAGAGGGTTTTGACGATTTTGATGAATCTTTTGATTCTTTTGAAGATTCATCTTTTCTTTTATATTTTTCTTTTGAATCTCTATCTTCATCTGATAAATCTGACAAATCTCTTTCTCTTCTATCTCTTCTATGTCTTTTATTTTCATAGTCTTTATCATCTTTATCATCTTTATCGCGTCTATCGTTTCTATTCTCTCTTTCATCTCTTTCGCTTCTCTTATATCTTTCACGTATATCGTCTTCTTTAGAATCTTCTGAAAGTTTAGATAATTCAGGTGATGATAATTCAGGAGATCGTTTTTCGTCTTTATAATCTTTATAATCTTTTACGTCTTTTGGTTCTTTATCTTTAGAATAATCTTCTTTTGTATTTCCAGAATCATAGTTTATTTTTGGAATATACTCTTGATTTACTAAAAGAGGATTAATTTTAGATTTATTTTCTAATAATTCAAGATATAAAAGAGGCATTTTAGGAAAATTTTTAGGTCTAGAAAGAGGTCTTTCGGTAGGAATTTTAATAACTTCAATATTAACAGGTTTTTTAGACATATTTTACTTTAAATAAAGAACTTTAAATATTATTTAAAGTTGTTTAAGTATTTTTTTTGCCATAGAAACAGCTTGTGCAAATGCTTTTTTAGAATCAGAAGATTTTCCCCATAAATGCCACCAGCTCCAGAATCCTGGTTTATATGGATTATAAATTTGATCTTTTTTGTGTCTATTTCGATATCTCTCTCTTCTTTCTTTGTCTTTGTGTTTAGTGTAATCACTCATTCCCGCTGCTCCATAAGAAACTTTTTTTAGACGATTTGAGTTAACTAGTGGAACATACACATCCCATTTTTTTCCTTGTGTTTTACTTTTATAAAGAACAAATGGCTTCATTTATATTTTATAATAAAAATATAAATTAAAAATCTCTTAAAGTTAAAGTATCTTCATAATCTTTAAAATCATAATAATGTTTTGCATAATTATAGCCTATAGAGAATAGTTCTAATTTTTTAGTTTGAGTAATATTGAATGTATGAATTTGGATATCTTCTATTTTGTATATTTTAATGATATCAATATGTAAATTATCTGGAATTTCTTTATTTTCTCTGGAAGAAGCCATAATTATATTGTAAAATTTATCTATTTGTTTTATAATATAATTATCATCATTATTTACATTTAATTTTGAGTAATGCAAATTAATTCCTATTGCTTTTTTATGTAAAAATCTATGTTCTTTTAGTATGGTAAGAGGAAAATTGTCGATTATTCCGCCGTCTATATATTCGTTATTATTATATACAAAATCATTAAAAATAAATGGTATATTGCTTGACATTCTTATTGCATCTAAACATGATAGTTCGGGGTAATTTGAATAATTAATGTATTCTCTTTTATGTTTTGTAAGATTGTATGTACAAATAGTAAGTTCTTTTCTAGATAATTCTTTTAATTGTTTTAGTGTCGGTATAAAATCAAGTTTATTTAGTATCATTTTTTCACAAACATTTTTTACATTATCAAAATTATAAAGTCCATTTCCATCGAATATATCTGATATTTTATTTACTTTAAAATTTTCTAAAATATTATTAGTACAAAGATATACTACAATTTCAATTGGCATATAACCTATTATTAATAATAATGATATTATTGATCCAACGCTAGTTCCTATATAATATTTTATATCATCGTGATTTATTTTTTTATTATCAAAAAGATATTGAAGAGCACCAAGAGTAGAAAGACCCTTTACACCTCCGCCTGATAAAACTATTATTTCATACATTTTATAAATCTTTATTAAACATATTATTTTCCATTTCCATAATTTTCAATAACTTTCTTTAACAATATAATACATGTTATTAGTAATATAATAATAACAATTACATACATTGTCTTATCGTTTTCATAAAATTTAGAGCATATTGGACAATATCTTATATGTTCAGCTATTTCTATACAATTTAGACCTCTACTTTTCTTTTGTAAATGGATACTTATATCGTTATCGTTTGAACTTGCATCTGACAATGTATTTTCATAGTTTTCTGTTATCATTTGATAATCATTCGATGCTCTGTTTTGATAATTTTTATAAGCTTTTGGACCTAGTCTATAATTATTTGCTTCTACTTGATTATAGTCATTCATTTGATACATTTGATTCATTTGATTTTGAAAATTTGGATTTGAATTAAAATTGGAATTGGGGTTATAATTCATATTATAAGAATTATTAGGATTATTATTATTCATATTGTACATATATTGTCGAGGAGAATATTCGTATCCCATTCCACTCGGACCTTTGTATTGAGAAGATACGCTTTTTGTATCTTTCCTTATCTTAGATGCCATTTTATGTTGAGATAATTCCCGTTCTGATCCTTCTTGGTCCATTTGTTCCATATAGCTATTATTTACATGTGGCATTTTAGGGTAGCCGTCCATACTTTGCATTGTCATCACTTGCCTTCAGGAAGTATATCATCAAGGTTCATGAGTTGCTCTATAGGCGTAGCGTTCTTCATTTATATTTTATAATTATAATATATTATAATTATAATAAATAATAAATAATAAATAATAAATAATAAATTTTATACAATAATTTCTTTGAATAATTTTTTAACAAGTTCTTCTTCGTCTTTTATTAACTCTTTTAATGTTCCAATAAAATCGTTATTTTCTTTATTGTCTTTATTATCTTTATTTTCATTTTCAATTACATTTCCTCTCTTTTTTTGTATTTGAATCTTCACTCCTTTCTTTAAAAGTTCTTTATAATCTGATGTCTCTTTGAATAATTTAAATTCTTCTGTTGATACATCTAGTTTTATTTTTGTGTTTTCATCAATATTTTTAATGTCGACTTTTTTAATATCAGTCAAGTTTGTTTTGATTATTTTTTTTCTCGGAACATTAAGTTCAATCTCTTTTATATCTACATTATTGTTGCATTCGTTGTATTCAATTAAACATAGAACTCTTTTATCACTATCTCCAAAAGCATGCTGAAGAGGCGTTCCTGGGTATAAAATATTGTTCCCAATTTTTTGATTATCGTGTATATGTCCTGATATTACAAATGGGTAATCTTCTTTCCATTCATCTCCTGTTGTTGATACTATAGCTCCCATTTTACAGCCTTTAAATTCTTGATGAGCGAAAATTACTTTTTTAGAAGTCCATTCTTTGCATTCTGTTTCGAGGGCTTCTACGAAACGGCCAGGATATACATATGGACATAACATATAAAATGACTCGTTTACAACTTTATCTACAATTTTAATATTATCCCAATTTTTTAAAGAATTCATCCAATGATTTTCTGTTAAAAATTCAGAATTATTAATATAGTCGTGATTTCCTACTAAGACATAAGTATATGCTAGACTTCTTACTTTTTCAAAGAATTCTAGTGACTTGTTTAGAGATTGTGTATATAATCTTTCGTGATAATGCATAACATCACCTCCTACGACAATATAGTCTGGTTTTTCTTCGTTATATACTCTTTCTATTTCTTTTATCAAGATATCAACTTCATCGCTGTTATCTTGTTTAATATGAGGATCTCCTATGAATAAAAACTTCATAATATTTGAATATAATTATTATATTTAAATATATATCATTTTTATTTTTCAATATTTTGAATATTTTTATTTTCAGTTGAAACGTCACGATTATTTCTCATTATTTCTTTTAGAAATGATAAATAATTTTTATCGTTATATATACAAGGAACTTTTACAGTTTTTGTTAAAAGCGTGTCGTCTCTTTTTTTATATATTCATTATATTCATTATATTCATCTGCGTCTTTTTTTAGTTCAAACATTTTACAATTCCAAATTAAATTAGGATCTAATTTACATCCATAAAAACAATCGTAAAATTTTTTATTCATTGTTTTATTTTATATTTATTTTTTTAATTCAGCAATAGCCATATAATGATATTTTCCTTTTACTCTAAATTTTAAGGCTTTTGAAACATCTTCATCTTTTCTTGTTATATTTTTCTTTACTTTTATATTATTTTTTGATTTATACAAGAAAAGTTCTGTATTATAAAGAGGAAATGCATCTGTATTAAAATCTTTATTTTTGATCCATCTGCTAGAATCGATAAAAGAATCTGATTTATCTTCACATTCTTTTAGATAAATAGGGTTTCCTTTGTTTAGTTTTTTATTTGAAAAAAAGTATTGAGTTTTTGATGGTGTTATTTCATTATATACTATATTATCTATTTTTTGAAGATAGGATAAATTTTGAACTACTATATTTGTATTAGAAGATTTGTAATAATTTATGTCTTTATAAAAGTTGTAGATTTCTGAATTTAAATGATAATTCACGACAGAGTTATAACTATTTATTAATCTAGTTCTTAATATATAAACAAGTCTTTTTAAAGTTTCTTGATGGTCTATAATAAATAAAAAGTCTTGATTAATAAAGTTATTTTTTAATAGTATTTCTATTGAAAGTTTTGGAGTATTTGGTAATTTATAATCATCTTTATTTTTGTCAACTAATATTTTTTTATCAACAAAATCTTTTATAGTTTCTAAAGTTGCTTTTTCTTCGTTTTCTTTTAAATATATTGAATAATAATAAATAAAATATTCAGTTAGAATGAATGATAATCTGTATAGATTATTTACATCTTTTATAAAATTATTTACACATGGATAACTAACACATTTCTCTTTATCTGATAATAAATCTCCGTTAAAAATTTTAATAATAAAATTCATATTATTGTATGGATATTGAATGTTTAATTCTGATTGTCCTTTTTTAATTATTTTAAAATTATGTTTTTTGATAAAATCTAAAGATTTTTTAAGTTCAAAATCTTTATAAAAGTTTCCATCATAAGAAGGGATGTCTAGAGGTGGCATTGGATCGCATAATAATAATATGTCACTACAAACAATTCCTCTGCACTTTCCGTAGTTATCTATAACTTGGCTTGTAGGTTGTAAATGATAAAGTGAATAATTATCAAAGTCTTTTACGTTTTCAAGTTTATCTTCAAAAAGATTATAATAATATTGTTTTATTTGTTTCGAGTAGAAACTATAAATTTTAATAAAATTTTCATCTATAAAATTATAAATTAAACCTTGTTTTAATTTTATATTTTCATTATTATCACTAACCATTATAATTTCGCATCTTGGATAACTTACAACTATTTCGCTTCCATAGTGTTCGTATAGTAATACCAGTTTTTTGTTTAAAGGTTTTTCTTGTAAGTATATCAATTCGTGATTTGGTATGCTTATCATTGCGTCATTGTCTTTTTTGTTTCTATAAAAAAGTACTATTTTACAATGATATACTGTTTCTAATAATTTTGTCCAATGTCTAGGATTGATATAAGAATCTTTATCAGATAATTTTGATCTCATTTCTATTTCAGATAATCCTGGATTTTCTTGAGACGCCACTGCAATATTATGATAATTTATAAGTCTAGAATGTTCAATTTCTAAATATTTTAATTTAAGATCTTTTTTGAGATTTCTAAATGTTAGTTTTTCATCAACTTTATAATCAATTGATTCAAGAACACATTCTAAAAAAGATAAACGAGTATCGCTTACACCCATTCTTACATATTTGTATTTATTATCATCATATAAATCTAGAGAGTCGAAAAGATCTTTTATATTTTTTGGTACTAATGCAAATTCTCCAGCTTGTGCGAATTTATTAGTTTTAAGTATGTTTTGTTGAGCACTTTTTTCATCGACTTCTTGATTGTAATAATATCTTCTAAAGTTCTTTTTATATAATTGAGATTCTTTGTAACAGCATGGTATATATTTATAAACGTCTTTATTTTTCATTGTATTTTCTCTTAGACCTACATATTTATACTCGTCGTCATTACATGCATAAAAATGAGGTACGCCTTCTCCCTTTATTGGATATCTCATAACTCTGTCTTTTTCGTAATTTATAGAATCTTTCTCGTCGATAATAATAGGAGGATTTTGACATCTTCTTGCATATCCTCCTTCTGTTTTTAAAAACAAATCTGGAACTTGATCTGCCAAAGTTAACTTTTTCTTTTTTTCTTTTTCAAGTTTTATTTCTGGAAAATCTTTTATATATTTTCTATAAAATTCTATAATATCATCTTCTTCTTTTTCATATAAAGTTAAAAGTTTTCTAAACATTATAACGAAACGGTTAGCAATATCTAAATCAATTGCTTTTATTCTAAGTCTTATTGATTTTACTACTGGGTATTTAGATAAATCATCGATAACACTGATATTACATTTTCCATTTATATCTTTTATAAAAAAGTTTACAAAAAGACCTGATTTTGTTTTGCTTGATTTGGCACTTTCTTCTACTGCAAGAAATTCTGAAAAAATTGGGTTATTCATTATAATATCACTCATTACATAATGATAAAATGTTTTATTGGATATGATACAAGTTTGAATAATAGAAACTTCATCTTCTTTTAAAATATTTATTTTAATATTTGGAATTGCTTTTAACATTTTTTCTTTAAGAGATTCAATTGAAGATTCTGTTTTTACAATAGAATAATCAATTTGTAAACCAAAGTATAAATTTTTATCTTGAAAATTAATGTAACAGTTTACAAAATCAGACTCGTTTATTTTTATTTTCATTGTTATTAATTCATTTGATTGATATAAAAAATTAGAAGATTCGTTTATATTTAATAAATCAATATTTTCAAAACCTTGATATATTTTATATATTCCTCCAAATGCGCTAAATGGAACATTATCATTACATATAATATTAGAAAATAGACTATTTAAAGTAAAATCAGAAGTTGATATATCGGTTTTTATCTTTATAATAGATTGATTTTTATTTGTTTTAATATCAACTTCCATTGGTTCTAAATTATTATAAAGTTTGTATGATGAAATATATTTTTTAACTTTCTTTTCAAGAGATGAAATTTTTTCATTAAAATCTTTAATAACTTTAGTTTTTTTATTTTTCAAAAAATCTTCTAAATTAAAAACTGTTTTACTAATTCCTAATTTATTTATAATTTCTATTGATGGATAAATTGTTATGTTTAAATTATAAATATCTTCTTCATCGAAATCTTTGAATTTAGGATTATAATAATATAAAAAATTTAGTATATATTCCATCTCAACTTTTTTATATTTTTCAGATACATCTTTTAGAAATTCCTCTAATGTTTCAGGATCGTAAATATATCTTTTTAAATCGTTAATAAGACTATATACATATACTTCGTTTTCTTTTTCCTCGTTTTCATCTTTTTCGTCTTCTATTACTCTGTCGAATGATAAATACTCACTAATTGTTCCAAGTTTATATGCTATTCTATCTATCAAAGCGTTTTTTGTTTCATCATCATAAGAATCTAATTGTAACACTTGATAAACTTTATTAGTTAAATTTAATAAATTTATATTTATTATTGACATTTATTAATTGTTATAAATTAATAAATTAATAAATTGTATTTTAGAATTACATATCATCTCCATATTCATCTGCGTCTTCGTCTTCAAAATTATCAACATCGTAACCATCTTCATCTCCTTCATCGTCCTCTCCTTCCTCTTTGTTTTCATCTTCCTCTTCATCTTGGTAGCCGTATCTAGCTCTTATCTTTTTGTTTAGTATATCTTTTTCATCTTCTTCTTCAAACTCGTTAAAGTCGTCAAAGATGTCTTTAGGTTCTTTTTGTTTCTTTTTATCTAAACCGATATCTATATATTCTTCGTCTTCTTTCTTTGGAGATGTTGATGTATCAAATCTAGATATGTCAGCAAAGAACAGAGCTCTAGATAAATCATTATCACTCTTTGATAATTTAGTCATTAAAAATAGTAAATAACCAACATCATCATCTCTAATCGATTGAATTTTATTTTTGTATAAGAAATCTTTTATTTTTCCTAAAAGTTTACTTTCTAAATTTTTATCTTCTTTATATTTTCCAATATATTCTTTTTCATTTCTAGAAGATATTAAATAATAAATAAAAGATAAAGAATTTCTATCCATTTTTAGTTTATCATTATGACGTTTCATTTTTTCAAAAACGTTAACAAATGAATGTAATATTACACTCAAATTTCTATTATCCAAAAAATCTAAATCATAATTCTTTGATTCTTCAATTAATTCATTCTTTATAACATTTAACATTGTATTATTTATGCGTTCATTATCCATATCAGAACGGTATAACATATCAAATAAAGCCACTGATTTCCATAGTTGTATTACAGCTTCTTTTGATATAAAGTATTTTTGATACAAGTTGGAATAATCTTTTACATAATCAAAAAAGTCTTTTGGAACTGGTGGTACTTTTACCGATAGATCTTCTAATGTTTTATAACATCTAGAATATAAATTGTTAATTATAAATCTAACTTCTGGTAAATCAATGTTTTTAGATTTTATAAAAAAACTATTATACAAGTGTAAAATATAAATAAATTCTTTTACTCTTCCCATCATATAATCGAAATTATCATCAAAAACCATTTTAGTAGTTTTCTCTCCAAACATTCCAGAAGGTTCTAATTTTAGAGCACCGTTTACATAATAATAAAAGTAATAAACTTCGTCTATTTTTTCTATTGTAACTTCTCCTATTTGTTGTCTAAATTCGCTTCTCATCTTCTCCATTTCCTCTCCTATAAAATTATCGCCTTTCACTCTATCATCTTTATATACACAACCTAATATATTATCTTTAGGATTATTGTATAAAAGTTTTTTATTTTCAGTAGAAACTAAAAGCTTTTTCATAAATAAATTATCAAATTTCATTTCTAAAGCAATCTTAGCTCGTCTCTTTAGAATAATACTTTTATAAGATCTAAGATGATCATCAAATTCCTTTTTCAAAACACTTATACTTTTATAATTATCTAAGTCACTAGAGCTTCCTCTATCATTTAATAATAGTAGATCATGAGAATATGTAATAGCACTTTTTTCGATATTATTATAATCTATAATTTCTTTTGCTATTTCTTTATTCATATTATAATAAGCATAATGTAAAACACTTGGAAACAAAAAGTTTTCAACACTAAATAATTCTTTAAATTCTGGTGAAATTGGCTCTGAATCATAAAACGAATACTCTCTATCTTCGGCATCTTGAATAGATAACAAATCTTTTATAAAAGGATAAGATAAAGCCATAATATTGGTAAAAAATTCTTGAGATTTTATATAATCTTCTATATCTTTTGCATTATTAAAATACGAATATTCGTGTTTCTTTTTTAATATATATTCTCCCTCTTCGTTTTCTTCAAACTCAAAATTTTTATGATAATCTTTGTTTAACATCTCATCGAGTTCGTTTTTAGAGTCAATATCAATCATATTTGAAAAAATTATACTATTAAAAGCCCTTAGTAAAATATCTATATATTTTGGGTCGTAAAGTTTCAATAGTATATAATCAATAAATTTCATATATTTTGTTTTATCTCTTTTTTCATTCATTTTAATTAGTTTCTGTTCTAATTGACGGTTCTCTGATAAAATTTCCATTCTTCTTTCATATTCTTTCTCTAACATTCTTTTTTCTTCAGAAATACTTTCTTCTGTTATAAAATTCAATTTAGAAGTAGTTATTTTATCTAGTTTCCCCATTGATGCATAAAAGTATAATCTATCATCTAATTCTCTTAATTCATCTTGTGATAGAGATGACACAAATGAATTGATATCAGAAATATTTTTTCCAGATAAAGAAAGTAAATAATTTCTTCTAACAAGTATCTTGTCATTATTTAAAATTCGTTCATTGTATTTTTTATAGTTTAATACTCTTATAATATTTACTATTTTATCGGGCATATAATAAGCAATTTCCATTCCTTCATTTAAAACTGTATTTTTTAGTTTATCGTTTAGAGGAGGAATTCCTAGTAAATTTACTAATTCATCTAGAGATTTTCCACTATAAAAAGAAAGACCATCCACACCACTTAATTTATTATTATTTATTAAAAAGTTTGTATTAACTACAAATTTTCTTTCTAACATTGAATATACTGCATGTATTTTGTATTTTAATTCGTTTTCTTTTTTTATCGTGTTTAAAAGAAATACGTCATATAAGTTTTTAATTTTGTTATCACGAAGTTCTGATAACATTTTTCCTACTAAATTATCTCCTTTTCCGTCTTCATTCACTCCTAATACTAAATCTTCATCCTTTTTATATTTAAGAATAGATTTTGTGCCATATTGAATTAGATATTTTACGAATCTAGGATCATTTAATTTTTCATTGTAAGCTTTTTTAATTGAATCTAAAAATATTCTGTTTAAATGTTTAGTCAACAACGAGTTTGTATAATCGACAACTTCTTGCATTTTTGCTTGTTTTAAAATATAATCTTTTGGACCTTTTTCCGATATTGGAACAAGACCTCCATATGCATAAGAAATAACAGAAGAGGCTTCTTCTGATTTATATTTGATTGGTTGAGAGTCTTGATAGTTAGGAGACAATTGTCCGAATGGAGTTTGATTTGGATCAAATAAAAATATAACACGTGAATCCATTTTTATTTATTTATTTAATTAAATAAAAATAAAAAACCTTATAATATTATTAATTTATTCTATTTACGAAAACTACAAAAATCATAAAAATAAAAGTATAAATAATTATGAAAAATTAGAAAATTAGAAAATTAGAAAATTAGAATAGAATATTTAAAAGATAATTTGTATTATAAAATAAAATTATGGCTTCTGAAATTTTAAACAATTCTACTTCTTTTCCTTCTTCTATTATTCAAATTAGTAATTTTATGGAGAAAACCGACGATGACGGAGTTCTTCAAATTTATTCATATAAATTTTGTAATAATCAAAGCGACGACCTAGTTAAAAAATCTCGAGGTCTTGTTTTTAACGGAGAAGTCCAATTATTTAAATCTTTAGGCTTTACTCCTGAATATAATGAAAGTGACATCTCTACTCTATCTAGTCTGCCTATTGAAAATTATAAATTTTACAAGTCAGAAGAAGGAACTCTTATTCGTGTATTTTACCATTATAAATGGCATATTTCTACTCATCGTAAATTAGATGCTTTTAAAAGTCGTTGGGGGTCTAACTTGAGTTTTGGAGATATTTTCAAGAATAGCATTTCTACTTTTTTGGGAATTCAAGATGATGTGATTGAAAATTTTACATCTCAATTAAACAAAGAAAAAGTTTATTTTTTTCTTATTCGAAATACTCGAGATAATCGAATTGTATGCAAGTCCCCAGAAGATACTCAAAGCCCTAACTTTTACTATGTTGGAAATATTGGACTAGGTGAAAATGGAACATATACAAGCGAAGTAGATAGTGCAACAGAAAAATTTCCTTCACAACGAGAGTTGCCATTTTTTAGTTGGGATAGTGTGTTTAAATATGTAAGTGAAGTAGATCCATTTTTATCACAAGGTTTAATCGTATTTGATTCACAAGGAAACCAATTTAAAATCTTAAACACAAAATACCAATTATATTCCCAAGTTAGGGCGAATGAACCAAATCTGACTCTTCGATATCTTCAACTGCGATCAAATGCATCATTAACAAATACTTTGTTTGAAATTTATCCAGAGTATAAAACTCAATTTTTAAATTACGAGTTTTATATTAATATGATTGCTAAAGAAATTCACAATGCTTATATTTCTCGTTTTGTTGGAAAGAAATATGTAGTAGTTTCAAAAGAAGCCTATCAAATTGTTAAAGAATGTCATGCATGGCATATTTCAGATCGTCAAAATAATAAAGTAACATTTTATCGTGTAATGGATGTACTAACAAGTGAACATTTTGTTTCTATTTTATATATTCTACTTAAAAATTTTAAAGATAAAGAAGTACGACTTTCGTAAATAAAAATACGAATTTTAATAATTTTATTATATTTTATAAAATATAATAAATGTCTTATGTTTATAAAGAAGTAAAAACGATAAGAAAAATAAATAACGAGCCTGCTAAAGGAACATATGAAATTTATGAAAAAATAAATGGCAAAGTAAACAAGAAAATATATGATATAATTGAGACAAGTAGAGGGAATCTAAAATATACGTCTCAATCTTTATCGAATAAAAATAGATTAACGTCTCCAAAGGGCAAATAAAAAATAAAATTGATTTTAAAATTAATATCTAAAAAGAAAACAGACTAATAAAACAAATCAACTTACTGACAAAATGTCATTCGATAACACTCAATTAACTTCGGCTTTTGGCTATGATGTAAACAATATGCGTTTTCGCAAACCTCTTGACGGTTCATTGCCAAATGATACTACTGTCAAGTTCAAGCGTGTCGCTATTGGAACAAAGAACCTAGATGGTTCTCTCGGCGATCTTATCATTCCAACTTTGCGTGTTTATTCTTACGGTTTGTCTCCAAATCGTGATCAAAAAACAGGCAAAATTGACGGTTACAGCATTCCTTTGTGTTTGTTTAGCCGTGATGATCCTACTGAAGAACAACGACAATGGGTTGACACATTTAACCGTGTTGTAGAACATGTTAAACAATATATTCTTGACCACAAAGATGATATTGAACGATATGATCTAGAACCAGCTGAACTAAAGAAATTGAACCCTCTCTACTACAAACGTGAGAAGGGAAAGATCGTAGACGGCACTGGCCCAACTTTGTACGCAAAAGTTATGCAAAATAAAAAGACTGGTACTATTTCAACTCCTTTTTGTGATCAGCGAGGTAACGATGTAGATCCCATGTCTATCATGGATAAACGTTGTTATGTAACTGCTGCTATCAAATTCGAGAGTATTTTTATTGGTTCTCGCATCAGTCTTCAAATTAAAGTCTATGAAGCTCAGGTACAGCTTCTAGATTCAGCACCTCGTCGTTTTCTTCAAAGCATGAGCTCATCTAGTAATGTAGTTATGGATTCTGATAACGCTCCTGCTCCTTCGCTTCTAAGCTTTTCTTCATCTTCCTTATCTTCATCATCATCATCGTCTCAAAATCACAATAGTCACGAAAGTGACGATGATTCTGGGTCATTGAATGGAGATGATGAAGAAAAAGATGAACATCCAGCTCCAGCTCCAGCACCGGCACCTGTTCCGGTTTCATCTGCAAAGCCAACAAGTCGCCGAACTGTAGTACGTAAACCTTAAATATTCTAAACGATTGATAAGATAATAGATAAGATAATAGATAAAATAATACATAATTATTATATTATTTAATAATATAATAAAAACATACATGGCAAGAGAAAATAATAATATTCTATTTTATTTATCTCGTAAATTTATAAATTTTTTAAAAGAAAAAGTAGATTTAGAAATTAAAATAGATAGAAATAGTCAAAGAGAATGGTGCGGAAATTTCGAAAAGAATATAGATAGAGTACCTTTTTTAATAAAAGAAACAGAGCACAAGGGTAAAATTGGAGATGCTTCTCGAAATTTATGTATAATTAAAGAAGGAAAAAATAGAGACTTTTATCATACTCATCCTATATCATCTAAATCTTATCCATCTGTCGAAGATATTTTTTCTATAGCAAAATATAGTTTCGAAGAAAGAAGATTTAGTATAATAGGAAGTTTATGGGGGATATGGTATATTTATAAAGATGAAAAACAAATAAATTTACTTGATAAAGATAAACAAATATATAAAGATATATACGATGTAGAAATAGAAGATCTTTACAAGAAAACAAGGAACGACAAATTTTATGTTTCAAAAAAATATCCATTTCGTTCTTTAAAATTTAAAGAAGAAATTAGAGATATTATATCATCTACTATTTATAAGTTAAATGGACAATTTGCTGATTTTTGTAAAATTGGATTTATTAATTGGAAAGCAATAGATGAAATAAGAAGTGATCCTATTCCTTTTTATAATTATGACTCAGCTAAAGAACTAGGATTTTTTATGCGAAAAATAAAGTCCCCTCGTAAATCTAAAGTGACAAGAAAGTCCACTCATAAATCTAAAGTGACAA
>Ga0194123_10001753_pt1 | contig 31013 bp, 22 predicted proteins | sample TA2MahsurfametaG_5_FD_155479 | JGI IMG/M metagenome (GOLD analysis project Ga0194123, IMG submission 155479) | Freshwater microbial communities from Lake Tanganyika, Tanzania - TA2015023 Mahale A surface | ecosystem: Environmental > Aquatic > Freshwater > Lake | place: Tanzania: Lake Tanganyika... | reverse complement strand
CATTGATGCAATGAAACCATACACCGTCAACTACTCTCAAGAGGAAGCAGGGTTTGTTACTCAGGTAACAGAAGAAATACTTTATGTTACTTTGAAGGACTCAACCTACAATATGATTCAGAAGCTGCAAAGAAATAAGGTGATTGAAGGAAAGACTGAGGTGATACTTGCTGACACACCCGTAAAACTAATGATGAAGGTCCACCAACTATGCAGTGGAACTATTAAGTTTGAGAGTGGAAATAGTATGGTGCTTGATACCACCAAGGCAGAATACATCAAGGAATATTTTGCCGGCTGCAAGATTGGAATCTTCTACAAGTTTAAGGAAGAGTTGTCTGCCCTGCAGTCAGTATTCAAGGATGACTTGACAACTGAGCTCAGTGTCTTTGAAGACACCGATAAGAACATCGCACTGCAGATTGTGAGTGGGAGAGAGGGCATCAGCCTACGCCAAGCTGACTATCTTGTATACTACAACATTGACTTCAGTGCTACAAGTTATTGGCAAAGCAAAGACAGAATGACCACAAAGGAACGTGCGTTCAACCACGTCTATTGGGTATTCAGCAAGAATGGTATTGAGGATGACATCTACAAAGCGGTAACTAAAAAGAAGGACTACACAGTAAATCATTTTAGGAAAGACTTTTATGACGGAACAGCAGATACAGAGCAAGCTGATTAAAGAGCTTGAGGATAAGGGATACTACGTGATCAAGTTGGTAAAGACCAACAAGAATGGCATCCCCGACCTCATAGCTATCCCTAAAAATTCTGACGTAGAGTTCTTCGAGGTGAAGCAAGCCGATGGTAAGGTATCTAAATTACAAGAGTATCGAATTAAAGAATTAAAAAAATATGGAATCAAGGCAACAGTATTTTATGGTCTCAAAAAAACCAAATGAACAAGAGCACACTCAGCGTGTAGTAGAGATGGTGATGGGGGTAAGAGTTGGTGACAAGAACCGGAAGAGGCAGGTTGTAGAAGCAAGAATGATGTTCTCGTCAATGCTTAGAGAGATGGGATATTCTCTCAAGCAAATAGGAGGCGTGTTGAAGAAAGATCACACCACCATTATACACTATTTACGAAAGCTTAAAGAGTTAACCGAGGTGGATAGGTCTCTGTTCAAAAAGTATTTAAGGTGCAGGGAATTATTGATGATAAAGGAAGACCCTGTAAATTTAGAGGACGAAAATGAACGCTTACGCAAACAGGTTGAGTTGCTAAAGATGGAGAACTACCTTTTATCAGAAGAGAAAGCCGAGTTGATCAAGCAGCTATCAAGTGATGATAAGCGTCTACAAAAAATTTTCAAATTGATTGAAGAGAATACACAGCACGGATATGAGGGTGTTGTTGAGCGCAAAATAAAAAAGATGTTTGATGATTGAGCAGGAGAACAAGCGTGCTCAACGCATAGCATATATGACGGAGGGCTTTCACGACATCGTGGCTTCCATCTACGAAAAATTGGTGGACAGGGAATACGACTCTGCTACTCAAGACATCAAGGAACTAATGCGTGACCTACGTGCGACAATAAAACTTATAGAAGATGAAGACTTTTGAAACAGAACAAGACAGACAACGAGAGCAAAAAGCCATCGAGACATTTGTTAAAATGTTTGGTGGCTCATTTCAAAAGCTCGGGCAACAAGATGTTGACTATAGAATATTTGATAAAGAAAAGAACCTTATAGCTTACGCTGAGGTAAAGGGTAGGATACGCCCACTTAGAGACGCTTACCCTTTGCCGGTAGCTGTTTCTAAACTAAGCAAGCTAATTGAAAAGAGGCATAACCCCGTTCTAATATGGGCGTGCGAAGACGGAATTATTTATGGTAAAGTATTATCTCTTGTGGGAGAGGTAAAGTTAGGAGGTCGCCCATCAAGGGAAGGCGCAGCTAATGACGTAGAGATGATGGTCTATTATGAAAAGCAAAAAGGACTAAAGTACGTAAGGTTTACTTAGACTTTTTTTCTTTTCCATAAACAGTGTTACCACCTGACTGCTTCGGTACGTAATCGTATAAGTCATCTTTAATCTCACGCCTGATTCTCTCCTTCTCTTTGCGAAGTTCTTTCTTCATCTCTTCTATATCGTAGAGGGAGCCATTCGGACCGTACAAATCTTCATACATATCAGGGAAGTAACGCTTCATATCCTCTTTACCAATCTTATTCATTGGCTTTTTTACCTCAGCGTTCTCTAAATCTTTGTATAGTTCTTTGTTTACAATCTTGCGGACATCTTTGTAAAGAGGAATGAGACCAAGGTTGCCCATCACCTCAAGAGGAATACGAATACCAACCTCTTTCTCTGCACGTTTTATAGCAGCAGCTTCTTTCTTTGGCTCCTCTGTTGCCTTGCGAACAATCAAGTCTAATGTTTTAGCTGAAGGACCAAAAGGACCAAGCATATTCATAATCAAATCCCCGGCATCAGTCTTCTTGCCTTTCTTCTCTGCAGGTATCACGGTGTACTGAAGAGCATCTTTGTATGGATCGTACTCTCCTTCACGAAGGAAGTCAAGATAGTTTTCGTTTACTCTTTCTACGCCATAGTTAATAAGAGTTTTGGTGGCATTACCAAAGTCACGACCTAATAGTAATGATGTTGCAGATGAAAGCATACCTTGACCAAGCTTCTGCTCAATAGACTTCTCATCATCCTCATCTTGGTCAGGGACAAAGAGTCCTGCCAAGGCAGAAGATAAAGCCTGAGTGATTAATGTATACGCTGTCATCCTTGTGGCAACAGCAGCAAGCAAAGCAACGCCCGTCTTTTTTGATATACTTCCATTACCCATAGCAGCATTGATACCTGTACGAGCAGTGATGTACTCGTAAATCAAGAAGCGAGTCATAAAGTTATTGAAGATGTTAAATCCTCTAAGCATTGCGCTTTGATTCTGCTTAGGTGTTCCTTTCAGAATACCCATAAACGCATTGTCTGTAGCACCGGTAAGAACAGTTTTCTCATCAGCATAACTCTTAGCTGCATCAAGAGCTTCTTTATTTGAAGCCATATAGCGCTCGTCATTCTCTGCTATCTTATCAAAGTTTGGCTCAGCTCCTGTAATATTTTTGAACTCGTTAGCAAAAGCACCAAACCACATCGGACGCATTACCATTTTATCGGGAGTAGCAATCAACGCATCAGCCATTGTTTCTACAGCGTTCTGATATTTCTTCAAAGAGATGTTATATATCTGCTGTATCTTATTGGCTACGTCAGACTGCGCTCTTCCTCCCCTTACGCCACTTGCTTGATTCATTATTGAGGTGTCAATAAGTCTTCCACTAAGCGTATCGTGAGGGAATAAACGATTAGTTTGCTTGCTGCCTACATTACTCATAATGGTAGCTGCTGTTGGCGACAATACAACACCTCTATTCTTTAGACCTGCTTTGAAATCTTTAGGTGCAGCAATCATAGCAAAGGCAATGTTAGATGATAACTCCCCAACAAACCTTGGCGCACTTGCAAGAACCGCACGGTATCCCTGTTTGGACATAAAGTTCAAGACATAATCACCAATTGAAGTAGAGGTAAAGTTGTCTGTCAATAAATTATCAACAGCCTCTTCGTAAACTCTTTCAATTGCATTAAATATATTTTTCTGTTGTTCAGTTGCACCTTCCTGCTCCATCAGTTTTGATGTTTCGTTAAGAGTCTTACGACCTGTACGAATTGGCTCGGTAAGATAGTAATCCATCAACACAAACTTGGCTCCACGATTTGCAGAAGCAAACACATCAAAGTTCAAGGGGGCAACCTTTCCGGTACGTGCAATCAAAGACTTTGCTTTGGTTGATGGGCGCATTGATTCATTGTAGCTATCAATGAAAGCCACTCCTGAGATAGCCTCATCCGGTCTATGTTCGTGCAAAGTATTTAAGTGCACGTAGTTGTTTAGCGGATTAATTTTATCACCACGAATGATGGCTGCTGTGTACACAGCTTTCTCACGCAAGTCCTCGTTTACTTTTTGAATGGTTTTGATAGCATTTCTTTCAGCCTCATTGAATGAATCATAAAGCTTTTGGTTATCAATCTCAATTATATCATTTCCCTTCTCGTCTTTACCAACAACCTTGCCGTATTTATCAATAATTTTTTGTAGCATATTGGCGTCACGAACACCAAAGCTTGACTTCCCTTTTCTGATATGTTCAATAGTCTTCTTTAAGTACTCGGCTGCAGGGTTAACCTGTTTGCTATCAGGGTTAGAGTCGTGTTCAAGCTGTACCATATAGGTCATCATCTTGAACTTTGACATCAATGTTTCATTTCCGTCATTCTTAAATGATTTTGCAACAGCTTCTTGCGCCCTGTCTAACTTGTTGTTTAGTTCAGTTACAGCTTTTTGGAATTTAGCTTGCGCATCAGCAGCTTGTGCAAACAACGAATTAAATATATCTTTTGTTTTATAGTTTCCAAATACTTGGTCAATATAAAACAACGGGTTTCGTCTTATCAATTCTACAAGACCATCCTTCTTTGTGAGCAATCCCTTTATCTTGGAATATATCGAGCTTAGCTTTAATGGCTTTGCTGTTTTAACTGCATCATTAAGTGTCTTTGATTTATTAATAGCGTTCATACGCTCAACAATAAGCTGAGTGTAATGAGGCAGGTATCCATTGTTGATGTTGTCAATCAAACGCAACAAGTTTTTCAACTGTGCATTATCAAGTCCGTATACCGCAGCGGTCTTAAGTAGCTTCTTCAACTCACGTGCAAGGTTTCGCTCGTCTGTAGTTGGCAAACCTTCAGGGTTTAGATCTGCAAGCTGAGCTGCATCAGCCATCACCTGATTTTCTGCTTCAATCTCAGCCTCACTACGTGGGTCCTTCTGTGTCATCGGGAGAATAGAGGACTTGTATTTACGCATTACCTCAGCTTCCTCCTCAGTAATAACTTGGTCCTTAACCATATCACGAATGGTTCCGGCATAGTCAACCTTGCCTTCGTCATCCACAAGCTTACCATCGTAAGCATTAAATCTTTCAGCAAGCTCAGCAGCAAGAGATACCTCTGCATCTACCGCATCAAGAATATCATTTACATCTTTGGTGACAGCATTAATCTCGTCAAGCTGAAGCACAGCTCTACGCTCACCCATCATTGTCACAAGCTTTGTATACTTTTCAAATACTGCATCCGGAATGAGGGTTGGCTTGATAGCAAGCAAGCGTTGCATCAGTGGGCTCAAGCCTTCTGCTATACCAATCTTAGTCTGCGCATTTCTACGTGCAGTTGGTAGCGCTCTGTTAATGGAAGCAATCTGATCGGCATAGTTAGCGTTCTTAAACACCTTAGCCATATAGTCTACAAACCTGCTGATTGAGTTAGGGTCAAACATATTGACACCACTAAACTTACTTACAATGGCTGCTGTTTGCTTAGCGGTGATAAATCCTTTATCAGCCATTGTTTTCAAATACTTGACAAGCTCTGCGCTTGTTCGTACCCACAACTTGATAGCATCCTTAGCCCCCTTTGCTTTGTCGGCAAGCTGCTTTTTCAACAGCTCGTACTCAGACATTGTAATCTCATTCACATCTTTAGTCTCACCAAATAGTTTCTGAGGTTTAGGGGCAGCCTTCTCACGCTTGCCAAATCGTTTACGTATATCACGGACCATCTTCTCACGCTGCGTATCTGAGGCTGTCTCATATACACGAGACCCCTGCAAATAAGCAATAGCGTTCTGCATTGCCTCCTCATTTGTATTGCCACGCTGCAGAGACTTTCTTACCACGCCCTCAAGCTCAGTCATCATCCTATTAAATCCGGGCAGCTCCATCTCCGTTGTACCCTCCGGCTGAGCTTGCATTGCACGTTGATTAGCAATAGCGTTAATAGAATCAATCACGTCTTGCTCACTGACATTGTTCTGAGCGGCTGCTCTTGAAATCGCTTCTTGTAATGTAATACCCGTAGAAACAAGAGCCTTTACAGTTTTGATTATAGCTTTCATAACCGGTATGGCTATGTTTATACCGGCAGTCTCACGACCAAACTTAGTGAGGTCGTTGTCAAGCTTATCTAAGAAATCTTTTACTTTCTCAAGGGTCGTAGCATCTTTTGTATCTGCGGTCATCAGGTCCTCCTCAACAGCAGGAGCCATATCACCTGTATCTGTCTCGTCAATTTCGTAGAACTCTGCCGGCAATAGACCAATCTTTTGATCGGCAAACTTGAACTTCTCGTATATCTGCTCCTCAATCTTGCGAGCCTGTGAGTATAGTCCTTCTTCACGAAGGGCACGAGCTTGCTGACGCAGTTCTTTTATTGCGTCATTCTCTCCTGAGAAGTTTGCGTATGAGTTTTGACCACGTGTCTCTGTGGTCATAGCTGCACGTGCAAGTGGTGAGTACATACGGGCGTGGACATTCCAAGCGTTCTCCTCACCTTTTGGACCAAATGAGTTGCCGAGTTCAGCGTGTCCAAAGAAATCGTGGATGGCACGGAACACATCATTAACGAGCATTGTCTGCCCGTTCACATCTTTGAATCCTGAATCTCTTAATAGTGGGTTCTCTGCACGCTGCTCTTCATTAATGGCAGCATCACCGAATCCTGACTCGGTAGAAAAGATTTTCATACGCTGATTGTTTCTCAGGTCGTCAATCATCTCCTGAGAATTAGCGTATGGTTGTTCGTTATTTATTTCAACAACATAACCGGCATCAAGGAAATCCTGATACTGATCAAGGGTTTCCTCAGCCATCGCTTCGTATGCAGCTCTGACCTGTGGGTCAGTTGGATTGTGCTGCATAGCAGCAAACGCATTGGCTATCCGCTTTGCTCTTGCTTCGTCTAAGCTTTGCGACCCTTTATACCTCGGTCTTTTTTTGCCGAAAACTCTTTGATAATATCTATCCGCAATTTGCGCAACTCTCTCGAGGGGCTTATTGAAAAGTCGGTTGCCGGGACTTGGCTTGAAATACTCTCCGCTATCAATGCCTTGGAACTCGGCATCCCTCCTGACTGCATCTTCGACTGTCTGAAGAATGTTTTGCCCACTCGGTCCAAGTTCGGACCCTTTAGCCTTAATTCTTCCAAGAATTTTTTTCCTGCTTGCAATGCCAACTCTTCGGGAATCGACCGGACGGAAGTCTTGTTGTTCATAATTTATTCCTTTTGATTTAAGTAGTTCTACAAATGTACCAATATTTTTCTGTAATTGTGGGTCAGCAAAGTCTAACACATCAATAAAAGATACCTCACCTGTTTTCTCGTTGATACTAAAGTCAGTAATGCCTGCTTCTTTGAGTGCATCAATTGCGCCATCTACGTCAGATACTTTAACGCTATACTCGTTGGCGTTGTGGTTCTTACCATCCTGCTCAGTGTACTGCGCAGCAATGGCTGCCTCTTGTACTTGTGGAGCAAAGGCGCTTACGAGAGCTGCGTATTCCTCAGCTTGCTCAATAGTTGCATCTTCAAGCTCTACAGCGTTTGATATTTCTACAATCCTATCTCCCTTCTTGTTCTCGTACCCACCGATAAACTCAAGGACGTTTGTCTTTATACCAAGAAGTTTACCAATATCTGCAAGCGTTTGTAAATATGATTTGTAAGCAGGAGATTCTCTTAGTGCTGCAGCTTCAACAGTTGAGCCAATCTGCGTGTCAAAGAACGGAGCAATATTAACCCGTGTCTTTGAAGACACTTTCTGTAGCGAGTCTAATTCGTTTAGCGCTTCGTCTACAGATATAGTTTGGTCACCAATGGTTACAGTTTCTTGGTCGTCTTCAACAGCGGCAAGCGCTTTAATTAGCGCATCCTTCCTTTCTTGTTGTTCGGTGCTGAGGACTTTTTCACCCTCTTCGGTAATGACTTCAAGTCCTGCTTGGGGTTTTCCTTGCGCCAACGCTTCGCTATCTCCGGGTGTTGGCTGAACAGATACTTGACCTGCTGCTTGCTTTTGAATGGCATCTTGTGAAATTTTAGTTAGTTGTTCATTAATTTGTTTTACTCTTTCTCTTTGTGGTTGGGTGAGAGCTTCATCCTTTCCATCAATCTGACGCTCCAAGTCACGCTTCTCTTTAAGTAAGTTCATAGCCTCCTTCTTGCCTTGCAGATCAAGATTGGGAGGAAGAGAATTGAATAAGCCAACTGAATTACGGTAGTCGTTGAGTGTTTCTTTGGCTTCAGCCATTGTCATCTCACCTGTATTGACTTTATTTTGCAGGCTTATGATAAAAGCTTTTTCTATTTTGGTGTCATTAGCGGCAGACTCAAACAGCTCAAACTGCATATCGCTCATTCCTAAGAACCCTTGCTTACGATAGGCAGCAGAAAACCCGGGCAGCGTTCCAATTATAGCACCACCAACAGCTTCTTGTGCACCGGCATACGCTGCATTTTTTATATAATCAGCAATGCTTTCAGGGGTTTCAAACATTTGCTTACCCTTAATTGCATTGTATACATCTTTAAGTCCCGACTCAGCAATCTCTTGAGCAAATCCTGTTTCGGCTTCAGCAAGAGCACCACCTACAACAACAAGAGTTCCACGAGCAAGCCCACTCTTTACTTCATTTTTTATTAATTCATTGAATGTTCTTGCAGAAGTTGTACCACTTGTTTTTCCTAATGCTTTTACAATAAGACCATTAAGTAATCCTTTATTTCTTAATACGTTTCTAAACCCTATAGCCTCAAGCGTACCAACGGCTGCACCTATTGGAAGAGTAATGGCAAGCTTTTCATTTTCAGATATATTATCGAACTCAGGGTTGTTTGCCATCTCCTCATTAATATTATCACTTACCTGAGCATACATCTGAGCCGTGCGTTGCGCCCATCCAACAGGACCTGAACCACCCATCATTGCAGGGACAGACTTAGCAAGACCTAATATTGTACCTCCCCAAAATCCCTCATTCTTTAAGTCTTCCCATTGTGTAGTAGTGCTTGAGTCTCCATATACAACCCTGTTTCCTTTTCTTATAGGCTCAAGCCATCCGCCTTCACGCTTACCTGTTTTAGGATTTATTTCTCCATATAAAACAACTTTTTTTGCCTCGTCTTCAATTTCGTCATCAATATCGTCCATTACTCCGCTTGGTAATTTATTTTTCCAAGCTTCAAATTCTTCTTGACTTTTTAATGCACCAAGAGAAAGTCTTGGTGGTTGATACCCCATCCTCTTTGCTTTCTCAATAACAGCAGCCTGATATTCATCACGTCCCATCAACATCTCTTTCGGCAGAAGTTCTGCTTCTAAATTTGTAACCAACGTAAACGCAGTTGATGATATAGAAGCTGCTCCATCTAAGAAGGCATTTGCAATACCACCATACCAAGTACCCTGTTGAGCTTTCTGTTCTGTGTATTTGCCGACAGCTTGATTAAGCACACCCATCCGATTTTTAATATCGGTTTCGGTAGCCATAGCACTTGTTACTTCTTTATTGAAGTTGAGTTTATCTTCGTTGAGTTTTTGAAATCGTTGCTGAAATAAAGGGTTGTTTCTTTGAGCAGATGGCGTAGCATTAATAGCATTTTCTTCAGCTTCTAATTCTTTCTTTCTTTTAAGCAAGTCTTGCGTCTTCATTCTGAAGGCATACTCTTCTTCTTGCATTTTTTTGGTTACGTCTTCAACCTCTTTTTCTGTAGTATACTTTTTATTGGCGGCAGTATACTCTTTTTCAAGCGTCTGTAAATTATTTATGGTAGCAGAGTTCTCTCTTAAAAATTTCCTAAGAGCCTCAGACTCTTCTTTGTCTCCTGCTGTAGTCCAATTATCTAATGATATTCTTGCTTTCTTTCCATTGGGAGCAGTAACATCTACAAAGTCTCTTCCGGGTACAGCCTCATCAAACTTGAAACCCATAGGTCCAAATTGATAGCGCAGTTGTGGAACAACATACTCCTCACCTTTATCAACTAAGTCAGGCGTAATTGCATTAAGTTGCTCTTCGACAAAATTAGGAAGCTTCGTAGGTGATACCAATGAACCACCTGCCGAAGGTAATACCGTAGTGACTTTTTTTTTAGAAGGCTCTTGTTCTGTTACTACTGCTTGAGGAGCAATAGATGCAGCGGACAAATATTGTTTAGTGAAATCAGTCTTAGGTTTTGTGTATAAACGGTCACGAGTTAATACTCCGTATACTTTATCTTGATAAGTGGGGTCTTTAATCTTTTCCTTGAATACTTCATACCCTTGAGTAAAGTATCCTTTTTCATAAAGTAAATCGTATAGTTTCTGTAACTCGTCCATTTCTTTTTTTTGTCTATTGATCTAATTCACCCTTTAAGATACCTTTACCCTGAAGATTTTTTAAGAATATAATTTGATCTTCAGGAGTAGCCCCCGAAACATTTGATAGCATAAATCGTTTTATATTTTCGGCTGCTTTTGCAGGATTGCTTAGGTATATTGGAGAAGATGATTTACCTTCTGCATTTGTTATGACAATTGCATCGGAACCAATTACAGCTTCTCTAACGCTAAACCCAAGCTCATTAAACTTAGTTTCATTGGCAGATATGAAATCTTCTTCGTCTGTGGGTTGGTCTTTTCCTTCCGCATCTTTGCCTGTAAATGTAGTGTTTAAGTGGTCTGCGTATGCTTTGTTTGGGTCTCCCGATTTCTTAGGACCTGTTGAAGTTGCCTTAGCCTCACCTGCTTGGAATGTAGTTGTCTTAGTTTGAAGCGCACCTTTAACTACTTCGTTTACGTCAACTGTTCCTCCAAGAAGCAGAGGAGCTCCTGAACGTACAAAGTCTTGCTGAGTCATCATCTCTCCGGTGTTAGCGTTCTTGAATGGTATAGACTTGGTTGACCCGTCATTAAAGGTAATGCTAACGCCATCATTATTTCTGCTGATGTCTTTAACATTTGGCATACCATAGAAGTGGTTGATAGCTGCTTGTTGTTCTGCAGGTGTACCACTATACAATTTAGCCAACATATTTCCTGACGTTTGAGCGTTCTTCTTTTGGTCACCTCTTTCGTAAACGTAATTAGGAGCATACTCTTTACGTGGCTGACTGAATGGTTGCACCTCAGTCTTCTGCTCAAGCATACTACGAAACTTGTTCTTGGTGTATTCTTCAGCAGTTTTATATTGTTCTTTCCCGTTTGGCGTACTTTCAAAGTCGGGCTGAAATACCCCGTTTGTTTGAGACCATAAAATATAATGAGAGCTTGACTTGGCTACATTAACATCTGTTGTAACCTGATACGCTTTCCCTGATTTAGGGTCAATGCCGCCCGTCCAATCAAAAAGAATTGAAGATACGTGAGATGGATTGGAAAGCTGTGCGTCTATGATTAACTTTTCTGTTTCTATGTATTTATCAGCAGCTTGTTGTCCTGCTTGACTAAGTCCTTTTCTTTTAGTAGGGTCAGTTACTTTGGTAAGAAACCCTGTTTGGGTGGAACTACCTGTAGAGGTTATGACTTCATTTACAACGTCTCCCAATAATTTTGATTCCGCTTCAAGGGCTTCATTAAGTTTATACTTATCAATCTTTTCTTTTATACGATTACGCAGTTGGTTAACCGTCATATAATTATCGGGACCTTCGGCAAGAGTTCTCACACCGTTTTTATCCACCATCTTGCCAATGCTGATAGCACCGGTAGTCGGATTTATTAAAGCTTTGGTTTGACTAAGATTTGCAAACCCCTCAACCATTGCCATAAACTGCGTTTCAGCCTCAGAGCTTTGGTCTTTTTGTCTACGCTCTGTCTTTACTGAAAACTCTTCTTGATATTCTTTAGCAAGATCAAACATTCTCTTAGTACCATCTTTGCTATTTTGACGAATAAGGGCATAATCTTTTGGCTTAAGCTGACCCGACTTTAGAAGTCTATCGGTAAGAAGTCTATACTGCTGCATATCACCCGAATAGTCTGTGATGTATTGATTAACTTCATCAGACATTCCCTGTGGTGCGTTCTCAAGTTCCTCACCAAATTGACGAGACGCATCATCGAGCGCTTTCTTTTTTGCCTCACGAAGTAAAGCCTCTTGCTTTAAGGTGTTTGTCAATTGACTACCAACCTCTGACCAATCTATTTGATTCTTGGCTTCCCGTTCAGCGTATTTGTAATATGTTGCCATTCTTATTTATCTTTTATTCTAAGACCCATCGTCTACAACTCCAATATCTCCTACCCCCGGTATAGATTGAGTATATATTCCTGTTGGGTTAAAGCTCTTTGAAATTTGTTTCAAGAATTGAGGACTAAACTGACCCATATAGTCAGCGAACTTAGCTGCATCCATTACACCAACTCCTGCTAATTGACCGAAGGTTGGATTTTTAGCACCAAATGCAGCGAGCTGTTCTTGAAATTTTTGTTGAGTAAGACCTGCTTTCTCTGCGGCTCCTGCTATTTTACCAAATTCTTTTACACTTGCTGTCTTTGCAAATAAAGGAGCCATACCTGCTACTTGACCTGCTGCACTTACCACTCCCTCCATTGCTTGTTTTGTTGCAGCCTGAGACCTTGTTTCAGCTTCTCTTGCTTTTAACTGAGCTCCTTCAACTTCTGCAAGATCAAGACCCATTCCTACATCACGAAGTCTACTTTCTTCTGCTGCTACAAGTTTGTCAAGAGCTTGCATCTCACCACCCATTTGAGTAGCAATATCACGCTGTGCTCTTTCAGCACCTAAGAACACACGTCCTGCAGTAGCTGCTGCTCCACGTTCGCTTTCTTTAGCTGCCTCAATTGCTTGTGCTGCGGTAGATGTTACTGCTTCACGTGCAAGCTCATAGGGTTCCCTCTGAATACCCAACTGCTCGTAAAAGTTTACGTCAAGTTTTTTACGAGCATCAGCCATAAATTTTTTTGCATCTGCTTCAGCTTTTTTCTGAATCTTACGTTGTTTTGATGCCTGAGAAAAAGAAGCTGCGGTTGTACCTGCTGTAGCCGCTAATCCTATTCCTGCTGCAATTGCTGTAAATCCTGCCATATTACAATACTTTAATTAGTTCACCTATGTACCCGTCTCCTAAGATATACCCTAATTCTTTATAGGTATCCTTAAGCCCCGGGTGTTTAATCAGAGCGTAGCAATATCTATGCCCTGTATTTCTACAAATATTAGTCAATGTTTCGACTAACAATTTTATTGCTTCACTTCTCTCAGGTTTTTTCTTGTACTCCTTATTGGATATAATCCAATCAACCCACGCCACCTTTGAGTTAGTGGTATATATAAACCCTGCACATATCGGCTCCTCACCATCAAGAACCATTATACCACCCTTGCCATCGTCCGGCAAAAAATCTCGTTGAGCAGGCTCCCATCCCCAATCTTTCCACCACCCTACTAACGTAGAATCATAATCATTTTCGTTCAATGGTCGTATAATTAATGCCATCTATACAAAGATATTGAAAAATTAAGGATAACTTTTCATCACTTCTGACTCTACGGCAAAGAGTTCTACCTGACTAACACTATTGTTTTCAAGGTTGAAAACGCAGTAGTGTCCGAGGACACCGTGCGATTCTGCCACAGCGTTTTTAATGAACATTATATACGGGTTCTGTATAGCCGGGATTGTTGCCCCGGGTATAGTTGTGTCTACGGTAATCCTGTTAAGGTTTGATGGGTAGTTGACCTGAATATTGGTTACTTTCCCAAACAACAACGGAGTATTATAGGTAGGGGGTAGACTGTAGTACAGCATATCCCCAACGCTTATGATACTGCCAATGGATATAGGGTTTGCTCCAATCGCAAAGTTGACCTGAACAGCAGCTCCTGTTCCGGTGATGGTAGCACTCCTGCCGATACCATTGGTAAGCCTTAAAGCGTACTCTGATGGCTGTGCCGGTGTAGTACCTGCGTTGCGGACAAAGGCAAAGAAAGAAGCTTCCTTCTTCTCAAAATAATTGCTTTCTACAAAACCATCGTCCATTAAATCAGTTACCATTGTAACCGCCCAAGGTGCATCTCCTTCCAAGTTAATAGTCTTAAAAAGCTTGTTTTCAAGCGGAGCCTCATTAAACACACTCTGAATTGTAGAAGCATATTGAACCCCATAGAAGTTATTACGTATGTTGTTTACGTTGTGTCGGTACAGGTTTCCCCCCTTAAACGTATAGAAATAGTTGTTCATCCCAATCATCCAATCAGGATGAAAGGAATAGAAGGACGCCCATCCTTCTACCCCTTCGCTATATGTTAGTGTATAGTTAGGCATTTATTAACATTGAATTGCTGAATAAGCTGATATTATACCATTTCCATCCATATCCCAATTGGCATTGGCAAATACAAACAACTCAGTCACAGGAGACTGAAGCGCTGCATCCCAATACAGTCCGCATCCCGGAGCAAGAGCAAGGCAATCTGAGTAGAGTATTTTAGGATTTGTACCTGCATCACTACAAGAAGCCCCAACGCTTACATTGCTAACTCCGCATCCACCAATAGAGTAAGATGGTGTACAAGTCTCGCATATACCTGTAACAGTAGCTACAGGATTCCCTAATGTAACACTAACCTCAAGGTAATATCCTCCATAGGAAACAAAGTATGTGCCGGTAGAAGCTGCAGAGAATATAGCTCCTGATAAAGTAGTGCAGTTGCAGAACGTGGGATCATCACCTGTAACAGTACCTGAAGCCAAGAAGTTACAAGCGTCCTCAGCAGCTCCACCGAATCCAACCAAAAATTCGTTGTTACAAGATGGACACGAGACTTGAGGAAGCAGTGCTCCTGAAGATTGTTCACGTGAGATTACTCCGTCAGAGTAAAATCCATCAGCCGCAACCGTTGTAAGGTTGGCATCGTCATAAATCACCGAAGCTGCGCTGAGCGATGGTCCGTCTAAATAATAAGTTCCTTGTGTTGCCATTTTATTTTATTTTATAGTAGTAAGCATCCGCAACAAGAGTCAAATGCACTTGTATCGGAATAACAAAGTGATACTTCAGTTCCGCATCCCGGACAAGATTGTTGCGCTTGCAATACTCCTGAGATTTGCTCACGAACAATACCACCCTGAGAGTAGTACCCGTTAGGAGCCTGTGTCGTAAGCGCTGCATCTATATAAATACTTACCGCAGAAGCAAGCGTGCTGCCACCACCTAAGTAGTAACCCTGAGAGGTTGGGCAGTCACAACAAGAATCTGATTCGTTTGTAGCTGCATAGCAGAGTACCGCATAGGCAGGTAAGCATCCGCAACAAGAGTCATTTCCGTCAATTCCTGAATAACACAATTCAAGAGGCAATGAGCTTCTGTAATCCCATATTAAATATAGGTATTGTCCGCTACTTGGTACAGTAAAACTTCCTGTATAATATCCTGCTGCTCCTGTAGGTGCAACAACTGTAGCTGCAGCAAGTAAGTTATTCATACCTACTTGTGTATTAGGATATAGCGTGTTGCTTCTTAAGTACCTGAATTTGTTTGTAGCCGGATTGAAATTAAATGTATCAAACCCTTCTTTGTTTGAAATCAATTGCATTGTTGCTCCCGAAGGTGGAAATCCTCCCGTTCCTTGTGGTCCAATAATAATATTATACTGAGAGACAACAGGACTTTGAGCTGAAGAATCAAATGTAACAAGTGAAGATTGAAGAGGAGATATAAAAGCACCGCTCGTATATCTATATTCATTATGTATGAACTTTCCTGCATCAGGGTTACTTGTCAAACATACGTTTACAATCCCAATCTCATTAATATCCACACAATTAACTACAACATTCACATTAACTGTATCTGTTGCAATAATTTGAACATTTAATTCATTAATACTATTACTGTTTTTATTTATTGTAAGTGTCCCCGAAGTGGTTACAGGTCCTGAAGAAACCACTACGATACCGTATGTTACAATAATCTCAAACTCTGCCGTAGACGATGGGTCTACTGTATATACAATCAAGCAATCACCTACTGTCGTACTCTCAAACTCAACATCATAATCTCTGTTTGTTCCGGCTTCAATAGCAAAGTCTTGTTCAATACCACAACTGTAAATGATGGGAGGAATAGGGACAGTTCTGTCGTTTGTTGTAAGAACATACTCATTCATATACGGATCAAAACCTCCAAGCTTTTGAGTATTGAACGATTCTATAAAGTTATCTCTAAACCAAGTCCGCATCCCTTGTTCTGACACAACTTTAAGTTGATCTGAGCTGTATGAATTACCAATTAGCTGTAGTACAGCGCCACGTTTTACGTCAGTGAAGAATCTATAGTATCCCCATTGTACATAGCTTTCAGGATGGAAGCTGATGCCATACTTCTCTACACGTGCAATCTGAGTACCCAATACTTCAGGCACAGAGGTTATAGCACCACCGGCAGCGGCATCTGAGAGTAAGTTCTTACCTGCAAGTACGTATGAAATCTTGTCCTCTTGAAGAGTAAGCACATCAGTCTCACGTCCGTCTAATTTATAGATTGGACCAAAGGATACCTCTAAGTATTTATAGTTAAGAAGCCCTAAGTTAAACTCATTAAGTTTATTAACATTTGACTCAAAGTTATACACACCGCTATAGGTGATGTCTGCAAAGCGTCTTACCTGTCTGTAATCCTGAGCCGATACTGACGTTACACGATTACCAAGGTTAAAGGTTTTACCGATAATTGAGTCACGAATCTTATAGCTCTCTGCACCATTACCAAAACAGAAACAGTTAAAGAACTCTGTATCTACTATGGCAGGTACAGAAGATGTTTGGTTTTGTACGTTACCTAAGTGTCTTCCATTAGCATCAATACCAAAAGACAAATGATTTTCAAAGAACACGTCAGGAAGTGAATCAAGTGGCTGCGTCTCAAATATCAAAGTGGTCTCTGCCCTAAAAACTTCAATGTTTACAGTAACTGATGACCTACGCTTCTCTCTTGACAAGACACCACCACAACGGAGAGTACCGCTTACAATTAAAATAAGTTTATTGCTGTTGGGGTCTCCTGAAACAGTAGGGTATCTATAGAATCTGTAATAGTTTGTGCATAGTGCAGTTGAGATGTCCGTATTGTTTGATGCAAGCGTTGGTATAAATTCATTTTCAATAGGACATTCATTGCCACCCACCTCCTGATCTCCATCATCGAGTATCTGCTCTACGTTATCTCCAACCCACCAATCTTGCATATTATCATAATTGGCAGAAGCGACAAGCGTTTTTTCTAAAGTATAAATACGTCTTTCACAAGCACCATTACCTTGACCAACCCCAAGACGCTGAAACTTAAAACTCATCTTGATACGACTGCCTGCAGGAACGGTATAGTCCACCCACGCATTTGTTGCAGTATCAAACCTGTTCATTGGGTAGTTCAAGATGGGATATTCTCCTGCATCATTTTGATCTACCTGCTGAGTGCCGGGAGCAATAATTGCAAGTTCGTCCTGAACAACTGCAAAACTGTTTGGATTAATCTTCATATATACCCCTGATGGCACAGGTATATTTACAGCAGGGTCAAGCTCACTTGGTATCTCAATAAATCCTGCCTGCTTGGCTTCTTTCTCAAGCACTGTTGCGTATACACAACTATTAGTTGGTCCACTCGTGTCAGCTTTAACAATAAGCCTATCTCCTTGCTGAACCTTGCGTGCGTTCTCTCCCTCAAGCAAAAAGTATGCGTTATTACTTTCAGGGTCATCAAAGAAGATACTGCTATATATGGTATCATAGCTTTCCTCGTCAGGCTTAATAACAAACTTATATCTTTTTGCCCAAGCAGGAGCTATCTGTGTTGTAGGTATCGTAACCCTTATAGAGTTCTTGGTATCAGATGCAGAGCAAGGGACATTCACTGTATTATTTGGACTTACCAAAGCTGTAGTTGAACGATTAAAATCATCCATATACACAATACCAATCTCATATCCTCTATTGCTATGCAAGCTTCGAGGAGAGTTTATTTTCTGATAAAAAGCTTCAGCAAAGTTTACAGACAAATACTCATATACGTTAAACGTAGGCGTAGTTGTGTTGTCAACATACCGCATAGCAGGAAACTGAAAACCAATTATCTGACTTGCAGGAGTTGTAATAATTTGAATTGGTTGACCTGCAGAAGCGATACCACTTTGAAACTTTATTAGCGCATCTAAGTTATTGGGTAACGCACAGTTAAACTGATCTGTAAATGTTATGCCATTACAAGAGTTTGCTACAGGTTGAATATTTGCAACAGTTCCTATGACATCTTGAAAAGCTACACTTGTAGCCATTTGATACACGGAGGTATAATTAGTTGGCAGCGTAAATGTTAAAGTGAGGTTGATGTTTTCACTCGTCTCTGTAGGGAATGGTGTACTCCCTGCAAATGTATTGTGAGTTAGTCTTACGTCTAAGGTAATTGAAGAGCCTGCAATTAAATCAACACCTGTAAGATTAATGTTTACAGTAGCATTTGGTATTACTTGAGCGCTTCCAAAATTATATATACCAACAACTGTAGTGTCGGGTAAAGAAGTAGTGCCAACTAATTCAGATATAAGATTAGTCGTATATTCAAACTTTGTAAAGTTTCCGTTTTTATCAATCAAGTCATACCCCTCGACATAGTTTCCGTACATCAAACGATTGCCCATAATAGTTTGAGCTCTTGAAAGAAGCGGCACATTATCGTAAAGTCTAAGAAGTTCAGACTCGGGAAGAACTGTAAATATCTTACTGTTGCTAAAAGTGTATGTATAATTAGTATTGTTTGCGAGACCAAGCTCAGCTTTGTCAAGCTTCTCAATAACCTTAACAATACTCGTACCTGCCTCCTTAAATAAAAGGTCAATCCCTTTGACAAGTGAACCACCTGTATTGTATGTGAGTATGGCTGTATTGTTTATGTTAACCATACCCTCATTGAGGTAGCTATTAATACTAAACTCAAATGGGTTTGGTGTAAATGCAGGAGCAGACCACTGAGAGGTTGCTGAATACTCGCCATCCTCGTACCTATAGCGATATGCAAAACAGATGAACCTCGTCTCCATAAAATTCTCTTGCTGACCGGTTCTTATTTCACGAACAGCAGGAGCTAATACAGGCGGTTTTTTAATTACAAGCAGAGACTCTGCAGTAAATTGGTCTATGTTGGCTACGGGATTAGGATAGTTCCTTCTTATGTTAAAAAAACGTGGAGGATTGTAGTTGTCAGTAAAGAATATCAACTGATCAATTAAATCTACACCCGTAATTAAGTACTCAGGGTTAAAGTTTAATGTAGTATTTATATTACCACCATCATTAATGCTTATTACGTGGTAAGTAAGAGCATTTTGAGTTGTGTTGTATGACACAATCATATCAAGTTTTCCGGTAGCTCCAACCGGGAAATTTGGGTCGTGAACAAACCAAAATATTCTTTCGTTTGCACTATCATCAATTGCGCCAATACATTTTGCGTTTGCACTAAGAGGAGTATTATTGATATACTTTAATTGAGTAAGTAATACGTTCCCTTTTGCGTTTTCAATTACACCAATCTCAGCCTGTTCCGTAGAACCCATACGGACGTTGAGTGCATCAATATACTCTCCGTTTGGAACAAGTCGCTCGTCTACGACCTTGTTCATTCTGCCTGATATGAAGTTCCTTGTTATGTTTGGCATATTATTTCAACCACTTGTCCATACCACGCAGATTCATAAGAAGTCTGCCCGGATGAATGTTACTCATTCTAATTTTTGCATTGCGAAGTAAAGCTGCCTTTTCTTTACGAGCACGAGCAACGATGTACTCTTGCACACCAAGTTTAGAATTTAGTATCTCGTATTGAATATATGCGTAGATATACTTCTCAAATAATTTGTTTACACTTACGATTGAATCATCGCCATTCTCCATACCATCAGAGATGTACTCGAGAATAACAGACTGATTATACATATCAGAATTAAAGTTTATTACACCCATCCTCTGATCAATAGCAAATGTTGGGTTGAAGTTTGCGGTCTCGGTATTCAAGCCATAGCGCTCACCGAGGCTATAATCAAAATACCAAACCCCATCAATATTCCAACCAAGCTGCCCATTATACCTGCTTTGTGGATTTAAGTAAATGCTTTTCTTTATACCATCCAATCTCTGCAAATCAATCTGAGAGAATTGAGGAGATATTGCGTTGCCATCTTGGTCAAATAATATCGTACCTGTTTGATCCTGCAGATATGCAAGAGAAGAGAGTATCTGAATATTCTCTGTAAGTGGTCTTAAGTAACCATCTTTGTACAGGTTTACTCTCACCCAATTTACGTAGTCTGATGGAAAAATGTAGCGAAGCGTATCGTCAACTGTAAGTTGTAATACTTTTATTTGTTTGAACGCATCGTAGTTGAGCTCCTGTATCGCACGTTTTGCGTGAAATAAAATCTTGAAACCGCTCTTCATATTTACAAGAGAGTGATTACCGGCATACATCAACATAAAATTGTTGACAATATCAAACAGACTTACATACTGATACGAACCCCAATTAACATCTGTTGGTGGTACACCGTTATTCTCGTAATATTTATATTGAGTAATGTATGCCATAATTATTGCGATTGTTTTTGTTCTTCAGCAGCACCAAATTGAACAGCCATTATCTCACGAATAGACATACCTGCATATTGAAGAATCTTTGTTACAAGCTTGAACTCATCTTCTGCAGGAACTTCAAAGTCTTGATAGTCGGGCTGCGATTGGTCAAACACCGGCTCTCCACCGGTTAAAGAAACGAATGTCCATTTAGGGGTTTTTGGATACCTAAAATAATTTGCATCAACTTCGTTTGGAAGATTAATGGTGGAAGGGAACACAGTAACTATACTCCCCTCTTGTGTATAAGCAGGATATTGTTCAGTTGGTGATGTAAGATTTGATGTGGTAAGCATTGTGATTTTATTATGCGTTACCTTCTCTGCTTCTCCCTTAAATATACGTGGAACTACCGATGCGTCATAACACATTATTTTATTGATCATAAAATAATCAAACCCTGTAGTAGTAATAGACGGAAGAAAGAATCTGTTGGTAGCAGGTGCAACCTGAGATAGGGTTGACGTTACCGCAAAGACCTCCATAGCTTCTTCAATAGCCTTTTTTTGGTCAGCATAATCTGCCCCGGACCTTCGTAAATTCTCTAAATTTACAGTATTATTATACTGAGAGAAATACTCGTCAAAGACCTCAAGCTGCGCTTGTTTGGCAAACAGGTTAAAGTCTGCCGGTGATATGTACCCGTAGTTATTTTTATTAAGCACGGATAGTACAGTATTTCTAACCGAATTTATCATTATAGTCTTTTTACAAATATAAACAAAAAAAGAGGGTATAGAAATACCCCCTTTACCTAAACACTATGAAACCATTGCCTATGCCAAATTGCTTTCAAGCATCTTGAGGGCATCAATCCCTTCGTCCGTCTTCAGAAACTCAGCAACAGTAGAGTAAGGGTCTTGAGCATACGGCACATTCAACATTTTCTTCTTGTTAGAGCCCGTATTAAACCATACCTCCTTTTGCCCGTTCCTGAACGTCAACAATTTATTATCAAAGAACACGTGTACGTTTGATTGTAGCTTTAGCGTTGGGTCCCCGAGTACATTTAAGAACCCTTGGGGGTCTCGCTTGGCAAAAATCAGTACATCTCTCTTAAGCTCGGGTGTTGTGAATCTCGATGGGTCTTTGCCAAAGAGCACCCTTGATACGCTTTCAAGCTGCTCCAAGGAGAGCTGTCGAGCTTGAATCAAGGCATCTACCTCTGCACTAAGACTTTCTACCTCTTTTGCAGCGTCTTTCTCATTGTCTACCTCAACAAATGTTCTACCATTTAACGGGTGATAATACAAGAACTCCTGTAAAACAGGGTTATTCTTAGGAACGCTAAGAAAGCCGTTATCGAATATAACAGGTTCGACAATGGCATTACCGTCTTGATCGTCCTCAAAAGGAGTCTTTTGATTGACAGCGTATCGCAAAGGTCTGTTAATGTTGTTTTCTTCATCGAACCACAGTAATGGATAACGTCTTGTATTTCTTGATGGTAGCGTATATGAGAGGGGGGCTACTTCCCCTTTAAGCTTGTAAATCCTGTCAGCAGGAACCAATTTCTTTTTCATTAGATTTTAATTTGATTAGATTAAAAATAAGGGGGAGTGTCTTTGAAGACACCCCACCCTATATATTTTTCTTCGATTAAGAACCGTAACGGAACAATACGAAGTTGTTAGCACCCAAGGTACAAACGCAACGCTCAGAGAGGAAGTTTACCTCCATTGCATCGAGATCGCTTGTTTGAGCACCACCGGCAGAACCTGTAATCCAAGTCTTGTATCTGCGGTCTTCTGTTTCAGAAGCACGATAGCGGACGTGGAGGAAAGGACGCTTAGCGTTCTTGCCAAGGATTTGATCGTACACCGAAGTAGAACCGGCAGGAACCAACAGACCTGTTACAGTGCCTACAGCAGCAGCACCTGTAGGAAGACCGCCACGAAGAGTAGGGTCGTTCAGGTACTTCCAATCAGACTTGTAGAAGTCATAACCTCTGCGGAAACCGCTGAAGCCAAGATTCAAAGCCATATCCTTGTCGTTGTCAAACAAACCGTATGAAGTACCGTTTGCTCCGTAGCTGTTCTGAGCAGCGAGCATATCGTCAATGTCAAAACTAAAGGCACGGTTAACGAAGATTACGTTCTCTTCGATAGAGCCTTGCTTGTCAAGACGAGAGATAATGCTGTCAAAGTCAGCAAGTGTGGTTGGGTTTCCACCGCCCCATACGTTACCACGAGAGTTTACTACGTAGAAGATACCTTCTGAACCTTTGTTACCGTAGGTTGGGTTCAAAGCTGCGTTAGCAACACCTGAACCTGACTCAGCAGGAACAGCCTCGATCATTGCAGTCTCAAGGTAGTCCTCAAAACGCAGACGAGTTTCGTGCTCGCTCTTCAAATACCAAAGGTATCCGGTAGCACCATTCTCAGTAGTTACTTCAACCCATCCAATCTGAGCCATATCAGAACCGCTTACAGCGTATTTGTCCTTGATGATGATTGGTGAGTTGTCGAAGATTTCGTCTTCTGCTTCCAAAGAACCGATCATTCCAACAGTTCCTTTCTTGAACTCAGAACCGTAAATCCATACAGAAAGAACAGCACTGCCTGAGAAAGTTTGACCAGCTGCTTCGTAATAAGCAACATCAAAAGTAGCTGCAGTGGTATTCACAGCAGTAACGATACCCTTGTTAGAAAGACCGGTAGCGTTGTCAGAAATGAATACAGTCTGACCGGCACGAATAGCGATACCACTTACGTTAGCATCGCTTACAGTGATGGTAGCAGAATCTGCCGCAGCAGCAGCAGAAGAGTCGCAGTTTACATACTTAGTATGCAAACGACCTTGTTCAGCCCACTTAATCATATCTGAATTAGAGGGCATTTCAGCGCCTACCAAACGAAGGAAGGACGCTACTGTACGATTACCATAACGCTCAAACTCTTTCTCATAAGTATCAGGGAGATACTGATTTAGGAAGTTGAAGTTGGTAATGTAGTTTGTTGAGAGGGGGACTTGCTCCGCACTTGGCTGAAGCTGAAACCCCGGAGATGCTAAAACTGCCATTGTTGTAAATTTTTAATTTTATATTTTTTTAATGCTGCGGATTTTGAGACTCCTTCCGGAATCCGGTGCTACCGCCTTCACCTGCATCCCCCCTTTACTTACAACTTCAGGCGCTCTACGCTCTGACATATTAATGTTTTTAGTCTTACGCATTACGTCTTCTGTTGCGTCTGCCTGTCCTTGTTCATAAAAGTACTTGGCAAACTTATCAGGGTTCATTGCTATGGCTAATGCCTTATGGTATCCTGCAGCGTCCTTGATCAGCCCACTCTCATCCAAATACTTGTTGATAAAGTTTAATGGAGTTGATTGAACCTTTTTTAACTCTGCAGCAGACCCGGGAGAAAATACAACCTTCTTGTCATCAATGGAGAACTCAAAACCTTTGAAGTCTTTACTAAAGACTTCTTCGGACTTTTGGTCAAACCAATTGCGCTTACGCTCGTTTTCCTCCTGCAAGGTTTTCGCCTGTTGTATATACTGACGGTACGCCTCAAACTCTTCATTGTCATCGGGAGATAAGCCATTTGCTCTTGACTCAAGAGGCAGCTTGTATTTCTCCTTTTGTTCATTGAAGAAGCCCTTGGCTTCCGCAACAGCCTTTTTACGTGCTATCCTTACCTTCTTAATCTTGGACTCATCATCAATGTCCTCATCGTATTTGTAGTCCTCCATTAACACATCAATGTCTTCTTTGTCAAGACCCTTCTGTGTGGTGGCAAGGTATTCACGAAGAATTTGATCAGGGTCCATATCATCGTAGTTCTTGTTGACTTTAAGGAAGTCCTCAAAACCACGCCCTGTCTCCTTCTTAAATTTCATATAAGCAGCAACATCTTCAGGAAGTGGCTCAGACTCTTTACGTTCTGACACCAACTCATCAAAAGAGTTGATTTGCTTATTATAGCGTTTTCCGATATATGAAAGAACTTGCTCTTCTGTCAGCTCTGCCTCTTTCTGCTCCGTTTCGTTTGTTTCGTTTGTGGCAGGTTCAAGCTTAGATGTGTCTATTTTAACCTCATCTGTTGCCTCTCCGCTCATCTGCTTTTCGTGCTTCTCAAGAAGTTCTTTTTCAACTTCCTGTATACTTTTACCCTCCACCGTGTCAAGAGCTCTTACTTTAATTTCCATTAGATTAGATTTAATTTGTTACAAATTTATACAAAAATTACGAAATTTTTAGCGAGGTTCAAATTCAGCTAAGTCAAACCCATCAAGGCTATCCTCATTAGACTCAAAGTCCATAGGGGGTAGGTTGTTCTTTCTTTGATTGATTAGCTTTGACTGCTCACTATTTTGTTGGCTAATACGCCTTGCCTTCTCCTTTTCCTTCATATCCTCTCTGCTCATTAAAGCTGACTCTTTTAGACCACCCAACTGCATTTGGTATTGGAACTCTTCGTTCATTAGCATCCGCTTCATCTCAGCCTCAGCTTTAAGTTTCTCAATATCAAAAGCCACCTCAGCCTGCTTAATTTGCATCTTAGCCTGAGCCTCGAGCTGTATCTTTTGCATAGCTGTCTGAGCAGCAATCTGTTGCGATTGCAATTGTTGCTGCGCCATCATAGCCTGCTTCTGCATTGCCATTTTCTCCTCACGCTCCTGTTTCTTCATTCGCTTTACCTTAAGAAGTTGGTTGGCGAGCTTGATATTTTTGAGCTCACGTATGTCAATGGCATCCTCAAGATTGATGTCTCCTTTAGAAAGAGCCATCTGTATGTTTGCCTCGAGTTGAGCTTTCTGTTCTTCGTCAGGAGATACTTCCACAAATATGCCAAAGTCATATATGTACAAGTCGCTAATCTCATTTAAGATAGACACGTTATACTTACCAATCTTATTGGCAAAGTCGTCCTTGAAATCAGCATACTCTAAAATGTCTGCAATCCGGTAGGTAAGGGCTTCAGCAAGCGACCTGTAGATGAATAAGCCTCCCTCAAGAATGTGGCGTGTAGCCGTATTGGAGTTAAGTGCAGCGAGCTTTTGGACCCCTACCAATGCGTTAGGATCAGGCGTAGACCCATCCCTTGCCTCGTTAAGTCCGGTCACAGACCTAATCATATCAAGGTAATGGTTGTAGTTCGCTATCAGCATCTGCGTCTTAGAAGCCCCCGAGTTGGAGGTGAGCTGAGTAATAGGAACTCTTGCATTGTTGAAGTCACCCTCTTGGGTATAACTACGTCCGATAACACTACCTGTTTGGAAGTATAGCCTCAAGGCATCTTCCGGGTTATAGGCTTGCCCTGTTCCAAGGTCAACCTCATTGAGACCATCGGCATCAATGAACACGCCATCAGGCACAGTGCGTGCAATAACCTGCTGTAGCTTTAAGTGAGTGAGCTGAATCAAATCTGCGAATGGAACCATTCTGCGAACAAGAGACTCAATCACACCCTTATACATACGAGGCGCTACTGCCACGTAATTTGGTAATGCGTGCTGAGAAGTTGATTTAGGACGAACCATATTCTCTGCCATCTGCCACTTAAGCAAGATGTTGGTTCCCATAACCATCACACCATCGTACCACACATCAATAGTCTTTTCCATTTTTTCAAAGTTCCCCTCCTCCATCATTTCTACAGGAGGATTAAACCTGTCATCTTTTTCAATTACACGAGAACCACCTGTCTCAAGAATTTTTTTCTTGTAAACAATTTTCTTTGTGGTCTTATAGTTGAAGTATAAAAGAGTTGCAGTGTCACGATAGAACAAACTGTTCTCATAAAAACGTGCTACGTTATAGTAGTCATACCAACTTTGAGAGTACATTGAAATTTCTTGCAACTGCTCACGAGTAAGTGTTGGGTCAATCTTAAGCAGTTCAGTTATTGGAAGAGTTTTTATTTCTCCCCAATAAAAACAATCTTGAAAGAATGGGTCTTCAGTATAACTGTATACTACATTCGCAGGGTCAACGTATGAAACTTGCACTCCTGCACCGGGAAGAAACTCGTGCTTCGCTACACCAATACCAATGACAGTTAAATCGTAATCTATTCGTTTACGTGTATCTTGATAATGGTTTTCATCGAGTATAGTATTTATGGCTTCCTCTTCTGCAATTTCAATAGCAGGCTTATAGTTAAGCTGCATATACAACGAAAGTTCTTCGTCTGTTTCCGGAAGCTCCTCGGGGTCCATAATAAAAGGGTCAACACCTGTTGACTCTTGTATTTGTGTAAGTACATCTTTAGCTGCCATCTGTCCCTCGATCATATCTTGATACCTACTTCGCTTTGCTTGCGACATCGCATCTTGTGCATACGTCTTTACTTTGAATAATCGGTCAGACATACCATTCACAACAATGTCGACAAACTTTGGAAGAATAGGAACAGGTGTCCAATCTAAGTTCAAATAAGAAAGATCACCATCTATAGCAAGTTCATTCTTGTATTTTTGCACAGACTGCTCTCCACGAGCATACAAACGAAGTCTATTAAAGTCACGCCATTGGTTATAGTACCTACATTGATTACCATCTTTGCGGAACCACTCGTATTGGATGGCTTGACCTACCTGTAGACCAAACGCATCAGAGGCTTTCTCTGCGTCAGATACAAACTGACCCGGAAAACCTGTTGCGGATATATTAACTACTACATCTTTCATTTAATAAGTTCACTTAGCGTTCCACTATTAGTGTACCTTGCGAAATTAATACTAATTTTCGACTCTTTTTTGTCAGGTAAATATACATTTTTTTGGTTTGCCATTATCGCTAACCCCGAACTAATTGTTGCGTCAAACTTAGTTCTGTCACTTATATCAAACTTCGCCCAATCCTCGAGTGTTCTCGTAAATGGCATTGTGCCTATCTCATCAGCCGGTCTATAAGTACTCGTCATATCGAAGCCTATGTATTTTTCAATGTACGTCTCGATGGCTGAGGCGTGCGCCTGCTTCACCTCTTCAGAAGAGTTAGGAATACCACCAAGTTCACGCTCGGTTTTGCTCAGCTTATTGAGCGTACGATCAGGGCGGTTCATACAGAAGTGTCGATACCCCCTATTCTTGAAGTGGTATAGTAGCCTTGGTTTGTTATTCTCCGCAAGCATCGGCATCCCGTAGAATACACACGCCATTAGCACTTCTTCAAAAAATATTTCTGCCGTCTGAGGACGGGCAATGTACTCTAAGAAGAACTGATTGGTAGGAGCATCGTCCAAGTGGTACTTAGTCATTCCGTGCAGAGACCCGTTTGACCCCCTACCCCCAACTACCGCTGAGATGTCGTATGGGTCACAGCCAAAAGACCCAAGGTGTTCATTGCCGGGGTACTTGGCTCCGTGCCTGTTAATGACGTTGTTTTGCATATTAGTAGGTGGAACCCAACTGATTAGAAACCTGCCACGGGGGTCAGGACTCCATATTACCCTGCTGTCTTTCTCACCATCCTTCCAATGGAATGTTCCACGTGAAACATTATGCGCCTGAATCTGTGCGTCATTGTAGTCAATCTGCTGATATATCTTGGTCAGATTGAATAGCGCCTGCTTACTCTCATCCCTGAAAGCGTGGCTTTCAGTGCGAGGAAACTGACGGTAAAACTCGTTGAGGGCATCAGCGTCACCCTTAAGTGAATCAACCTCAGCCTCCCAATATTCAACGGCTCCATTGGTTATCTTCTGCCCATCTACACCCATTATAGGGTCCGTAGGCTTACGCAACACAGGCATACCATACCTATCAATGAACCCTTCCATATTCGATTCCATAGGAATAAATAAAGAATATAGCCCACTTTTAGTCTGTCCGTTTGCGTTTCGACTATCCAATGACGAATCCTCGTACAATTTCTTATAGTTGTCACCACCCTTGCTTAGTGCATTGGAGGTAGACCCCATCATACACTTGCCGATAATCTTACTACCGACACGAAGACAGGTCTTTGTTACCCTCCAATTGTTCAGGATATTGTTTGGCTTAACCCACTTAGCGCTCTCATCGTGCGCAAGAAACAAAAGCTTTTCACCATCATAGCTATTTTCTTCTGTGTTCTTCCAATCTATCGTGGTATCGAGACCATCTACGCTGCTGTCAGCAGCAGTGACCATATTCCTCTTTGTAATCTTAGAGGCAGGAACACGGTAAGCAAGCTCAGTCTTCGGCTTGTCCATACCATCCATTACCGGACGAAAGAAGAATGGCAGCCTGCTGTTGATAGGCACGACCTTGTCTGTAAACATCTTCTTGGCATCAGCACCCGTCTTAGACAGGATACCAACCCTTGAGTCACGGGCAAGCGAGGCTATGTTCACACATTCTGAGGATGCCATAAACGAGAACCCCGAGCGCCTGATCTTGAGGTATATCATCCCAAAGCACCGGCTATCAGCTTTGCAAGCCTCCCAAAAGATAAAGAAGATGCGGTTGGCTTCCCTGTAATCAGGATAGCCTACGTCAATGCTTGACCACTGTAAGTACATATAGTGAGCTCCGGTAATGTAGGTGGGGGACCCATTGTTCATAAACCACATCCCCCCTTCCCTGTGATCAAACTCCTGCTCAATGTAATCAACCCACCGGTTCTTAAACTCGGTAGGCATATCGTTCCATTGGAAGATAGACTGAATCTTGTCGAGCTCTTTTGGTAGGTCCCTGCGCTCCCAATACTGTTCAGCCTTGGAGCTGTGTCTTTGAAGACACTCTTTAGGTGTTGCCGGTAGGGCAATAACTAATCCTGCGATATTGATAATCTCCCCAATCTGTCCTGTCTTGGAGATGACCACCATATCGTACTGCTCATTGTAGCCATACTTCCAAGAACGAATAGTATTCTTTTTGGAGATAGCGTTCTGAGGCACATAGTCCTTAACGACCCGATATAGACCTTCGTTCTGCAAATCCTTGTTTTGTGTCTGTTCTGTTTGGACCGTTCTCAAGCATCTCAAGTGCTTCCTTTTCAGCCTCAATTCTGTTTAGAATCTCAAAGGCATCAAAGATGGCAAGCTTCTTGGTAGCGGCTGCGTTCTTTAGCCTGTCTGCCGCAAGCTCATCATCAGGGTCAGGCTTAATAATCTCTTCCTTAGCCACCTTGATGAGCTGCTCTACCGCTTGATGACCGGCTTCAATAATTTTTAATTTAATGTCTTTCATTTCTTCTCTCTTAAAAATGCAACCTGAACGAGGCGAGAGCTATCGTCTTGTCCAAAGTTTTCAAATATGTTTCTGCTGTGTGGAATCTTAGACTCAAATATAACCATACGGTTAAATCGTGAGTACATCACACAAGCCTTGCGTCCGTCATTGTCATAGATTGTTGTGCCGTCATCATCAGGATGCGTATGGCTTAAATAGAGAATAGCCGTGATGTCCCCCATCATCTCATCCGTATGAATGTAGTTAGGCTCCTCCTGCCCTTCGGGAGACTTTCGTACAAAGTTCCACGCTACCTCATAATGCGGTCCAATAAAGTCCATTACAGTTTGCGCAAATTCATCATCGTGGTCACGAGGTTGAATGTTTTGAAATGTATTGACACCATCGTAAATATCTACAAACTCGTTGTCGAGTATGTCAGACACATAGCTAATAGGTTCGTGGATGACATTATCCATTATGATCAGGTTCATAGTACTACAGTTATTTGATGATCATACATTCGATACAATTTCTCTCCATCAATATCAAACTCATATTCGCTGTCAGGCTTGAAGCAGACCTTGTCACCCGGACGCACTCCCTGACTAATGAGATAGGCGTTTGGGTAGACCATTTCTCCCATAAGTGGCTCGTGCGTAAAAGGTTTATGGATATAAGACTCGGTAGCCGGGATTGGTTTTACAAAGCAATACCTGTCGTAAGTATGCCACTTGCCTTCTTGCTTATACAAAAAGAACTGATCGGGGTCAATCAAAAACACGTCATCACGAAAGAATGAGCGACCGCTTTTCTGTCGACCCCTCATATCATTATAGTACTTGAACACGTTATGGTGCACAAGGAGTGTGTCACCCTTTTTGATTGGACCCTCATATTTATACGGGACCTCTTCCACTACCGCATAACGGTTGGAAAACTTATGGTCTTCCTCTGAGGTATTAACAATCAGGTCAATGCCACCTACTTGCTTGGTGTTGTTGTATCGTGTTCCTGCTTGTGGTTTTACAATAAAGTTGAATAGAGATTGCATTAGTAGTGAATATTATACTCAATGGATACAGGAATTGTATGGCTAAATTCTTTCCATAACATCACCTCGTCCTTATCATTAATGATATAGATTTTTATTGAACCTGTTTGAGGATCAAACTTAATGAGGTGAATCTTGTGCGTATTATCAAGTATGTCTTGTCCTACAAGATAGTGCATTGCACCTCCCTTGTAGTCGGGACCAATTGATATTTTCCTTATATCCATATTTAATTAAATTTAATTTCATTTTGTAAATACTAATGTACTACCCCGAGATAGTCTGTACCCGTT